>Ga0196981_1000043_pt1 | contig 156152 bp, 142 predicted proteins | sample S3_2013CmetaG_FD_155462 | JGI IMG/M metagenome (GOLD analysis project Ga0196981, IMG submission 155462) | Soil microbial communities from Anza Borrego desert, Southern California, United States - S3_20-13C | ecosystem: Environmental > Terrestrial > Soil > Desert | place: USA: California...
CAAACATGCCCACTGTGATCACTCCTCGTCCTCCTGCTCATCAATTGAGCAGGCGATTGCATCACATGGGTCAAATTTGGATGAAAACTACCGCGCCAAGTGGGTCAGTTTTCAGTGAACGTCAACAGACGGCGGTATTAAAGCCTTATAAAGGTAATAGAAGTGACAATCGTACGCGCTCGCGACCGTTCCCTTGGGACGGCGCATAGCCCCTTCGCCTCAGGCCGGGGCCAATGCCGTCACTTGGACGTCGTATGCACGCCAACGCAGGCAAAGGTGTCGTCGCTCGCCTGCTCGCAATACGACTTCTTGTACTCGTAGCCGCCGGTCGCCGGATTGGCGAACTTGTAGGGACCGTACCATCCCTTTTTCCTGGCCTTGATCATATCGATCATGCCGCGGGCAAGCGGCATGCCGTCCGCATCTTTCATGTCGATCAGATTCTTGCCGACCATCCTGGGATTGCTGCCCATGGCGAGCATGGTGCCGTTGAAATGGTAGACAAACACGAACAGGTCGCGGTCATGGAACATCTTGTCGCCCGGGTCGTTGAAGACCTTGTACGCCTTGTCCGGCCCATCCGACTTGATGAGGGCCACCGCTTTCCGGACCATCTCCTGCGCTTGCGCTTCCGTGCCGCGGTCACCGGATGCATGTGCTGCGATCGAACCAGCTGCGGCAACAGCGGCGATCGTGGTCATGGCAAGACGTTTCATGTGCTTCCTCCCAGGTTGACAAGGTGGCGATCGGACTTCGACAAGACGTAGTGCAGAAATGTATCCCTGATCTCCAGGCCTGGCAATGCAACTGGTACTGTTGCGCTGCGATGCATGACAAACCGGACTGCGCGAGCGTAGTATGGCACTCACATCATCCGTGCATGGGGGAGGCGACTTAACCATGGTGAGGCATTGTCAGATCGACGAAGCCGCCGGGAGACGGCGAGCGCTGAAATGCCTGGTCTCCCTCCCGATTGCCGGAGTCCCCGGCATCGGCAAGGCGGCCGACCGCGTCGTACAGCCATTGAGGTTCGTGACCATCGCGCTTCCGCCTTTCGGCATGACCGAGAACGATGTCCATGGCAGTCCGATCAGTGGCATCTACACCGAGCTGGTGCAGCGGCTCGCACAAGAGGCTGGCCTGCCGTTCACCAACACCGTACTTCCTTATGCGCGCGCCGTTGCGCTGATCGAGGCCGGAGAAGCCGACGCCATGATTTCGTTCGCCAATCAGAAACTCCTGAGCTCGGCGGTGCAGCTGGAGGTTGCGGCAAGATTGACGATTGTCGCCATCGGCCGCGCGGGGGAACAGATCGCGAGCATCGAGAGCTTGCGCGGCAAGATCGTCGGCATGGTGCGCGAAGCGGAATACGATGACCGGATCTCGCAGGATGCAGCCATCGTCAAGGCAAAGCTCAATAACTACGAACAGGGCATAGCGCTATTGTTTGCACGCCGAGTCGATGCCTTGATTGGCGTGCACGAAGGCATTGTGTATTGTCTGCACGCGATGGGGCACCACAGCGACAGGTTGGGTGTTCCGCTCGTTCTCAGCGAGCGGCCCGCGTGGCTGCATTACTCGCGCAAGCGATGGAACGAATCGCGCGCCAGGAGCTTGGTGGCCGCATTGAGGAATCTGCACGAACGCAACACCCCTGCGGAGATCGTCCGCAAGTATCTGCGCATGGGGAAATAGGCGGCGACATTTCCCGATCCGTCGGGTCGACGCTGACAAGTGCTGACTGTTCTTGGCATTGCCGCGGCAAGAACGTAGATCATGGAGCGGCACCGCGGCGGCCGATGCCTTGTCACCGCGACACCACCAGCCGCAATCCGAGCGCGATGAAGACGGTGCCCGCGATGCGGTCGAGCACCAGGCCCGCCGTCGGCCGCGTCGCGAGCCACTGCCCGACCGAACCGGCGAACCACGCGAGCAGGCCGAACAGCACGGCGGCCTGCGCGGTGAAGGTCACGCCGAGCGCCGCCATCTGCCAGCCGACGTTGCCCTGGGCCGGAACGACGAACTGCGGAAGGAAGGACAGGAAGAACAGGACCACCTTGGGATTGACCGCGTTGGCGAAGACGCCCTTGAAGAAGAGGCGGGACAGCGACTGCCCGGTTTCCTGCACGGCAGCCGCGCGCGCGCCGCCGCGGCTGCGCAGCGCGTTGATCCCCAACCAGATCAGGTAGCCGCCGCCGAGGATCTTCAGTGCCGTGAACGCCGCCGGCGATGCGGCGATCAGCGCGCTGACGCCGATCACGGCCAGGAGGGTGTGGCTCAGGCAGCCGAGGGCGCAGCCCAGGCCGAAGGCGATGCCCTGCCGGCGTCCGCGCGAGACGCCTATGCCGAGCACCATCAGGTTGTCGGGCCCCGGCGATGCGGTGATGACGATGGCGGCGAGCAGGAAACCGGAAAATTGTTCGAATGTGAGCATGGACGCGGTCCGCGACGAGGGGCCTCAAGTATAGCGCCCAGGCGCAGCCTGCATGGGCGGCAACCCGGCCGCGGGCATGCACTTCGCCGTCCGATCGCCGCCGGCACCCGGCCCGGCAAGGACGGGATCCGGATCAGCGGCGCTTCGGCGTCCAGGCCCACACCAGTTCGGCCACCACCGGCTCGTTGCCGGCGCCGTCGGTGATGGTGACCTTCACCGCGGTCTCGCCCTTCTCCTCGGTGCGCATCGCGTGCACCTGTGCCTCGGTCAGCTCGGCGACCGCGCGCATGTCGCCCGCGGCGCGCTTGACGTAGTCGGCGCGGATGGACTTGATGACGGGGACGCTGGTGTCCGGCACGTTCATGCCGACGAGGTAGCCGGTCGCCGACTCCGCGATGAGGATGGTCGCGACCGCATGGACGGAACCGATGTGGTTCTGGACGCGGCGGCGATTGCGCAGGACCACCACGCTGCGCCGTTCGCTCAGCTCGAGCACGTCGCAGCCGGCCGTGCCAGTGAAGCGGATGGCGCGGCGGAAGAAGAAGGTCAGCGCGGCGGGACGCAGCGCGGCGGGAAAGCCGTTGATGCGGCCGACGATGGCGGCAAGGCGGTTGGGTCTGGACATGGCGGCTCCTCAGGCGGTATCGGCGGGCAGGCGCCGGTCGCGCATGCCGGGCACAAGCGTAACGCTTCCCGCTAGAGAAGTTGCTCCAAAACGCGACATCCCGTGCGGCGCGCCATGCAGTGCCGAGCATCCGTGCCGTGCCGGCGCCCTGGCAGCGGCAGGTCGCACCGCGTGGATGGGCCGCAGGCGGCCCCGGACTACCCCGCCAGGAAGGCGTGCTCCATGGCGGGCGACTGGCCGACCAGCCCGATGGCCGGCGCCACGCTCGTATCGTCCACCACGATCGCCACCTCGTGCGAGCCCACGTTCAGCCAGAGAGTCTCGGTTCCCTCGGTGGTGGTATCGGCGGCAATGTGCAGCACGATCTCCCCCTTGCCGTCGCGGATGGTCACCCGGCCGGTGAGCATGCCGCCGACGATGTCGGACGATGTCACTCCCGACAGCGCATACATGATCTCGGTGCCGTCCGGGACCGACGCCGTGACCAGGAAGCTGGCGACCTGCCCTTCGCCGACCCGTGCCTGCGGCGCGTCGAGCTGCGCCAGGGGGCCGCTCATCGTGAGGCCGGCAATGGCTTGCAACACCAGCGGACGGTAGGCATCCAGGTCGGTATCGGCCGTGACCGGCCGCAGCAGCGCGCGTCCGATGCCTGCCGCGTTGTTGCCCACATAGCCGATCACCTCGACCGCCGTGTCGAGTTCCGCGGTGAACATGGCCGCCACTGCGGACTTCCTGGCGATCAGCGCGGCGTCGGCGCGTCCCTGCTCCGTGGCGTTGGTCAGTGCGCCCTCGAGGATCGCCACCGCGGCCTGGCCACGGCCGAGCATGCCGCCATCGATGGCGCCGCTCCAGAACGCGAGCCCGTCGGGATCGGCATCCCGGTTGAACAGCGAACGGTAGATCGCGTTGACGAATTGCGCGCTGCCCTGGTCGCCATAGAGGTCCTTCGACTCGTTGCTGGTGGCGAACGCGTCGATCAGCGTCTTCACCTGCGCATGGGTCCGGTATGCCGCGATGACCGACGGCAGGTCGGGCCGCATGCCGGCCTCTTCGAGCGCGGCGGAGAAGCGGATCAGCGCAAGCGGATCCGCCGGCCGGCCAAGGTAGGCCAGGTACAACTGCTGGACGATCATGTGGAATTGCGTGCTTGCCATCGTAGCCACTCACCTTGCGTAGTCGGGAAAAGTCCGCAGGATACGCCGGTTGGTGCGGCCCGCGATGTAACGGGCGTCACAAATGCGCGGCCCACGCCGCAGATCGCGTGAACCATCCCATGGATATGGGAAGCACGGCGCGCACGCGCAATCCGGGTCCGTGCCAGGGCGCGTTGCCGGCCGGCCGCCCGATCGCTACACTCTCCGACCGGACCATGCCGGTCCGCCCCCCTCCGGAGACAAGATGCCCGTATCCCGACCGTTCCGCCTGGCGCTCGCCTGCGCCCTTGCCGCGCTGTGCGGCATCGCGGCAGCCCAGCCATCCGTCAGGCCGGCGCCGTCGGCCCAGCCGAACGTACAGGTGCTGCCCGTGCCGATGACGATTCCCGGACTGGCGCGCGACCGCACCATCCGCGTCTACCTGCCGCCCGGTTATGCGCAGTCGGCCGAACGCTATCCGGTGCTGTACATGCACGATGGCCAGAACCTGTTCGACGACGCCACCGCCTATGCCGGCGAATGGGGCATCGACGAAACCCTGAACGCACTGGCGGAAACGGAAGGACTGCGCCTGATCGTGGTCGGCATCGACAACGGCGGCGAGAAGCGCATGACCGAGCTGAACGCGTGGGACAACCCGCGCTTCGGCAAGGGCGAGGGACAGGAATACGCCCGCTTCATCGTCGATGTCCTCAAGCCGGCGATCGATGCGGCCTACCGCACGCTGCCGGGCCGCGAACACACCGGCATCATGGGATCGTCGATGGGTGGACTGCTCTCGCACTATGCCGCCTGGCAGTATCCGAACGTGTTCGGCCGCGTCGGCATCTTCTCGCCGTCGTACTGGATCGCGCCCGCGGTGGAATCCTTCACGCAGGCGCGCGCGCTGAAGCCGGGCACGCGGGTGTATTTCTACGCCGGCGGCAAGGAAGGCAGCGGCGACGACAACATGGCCGAGCAGATGCAGCGCATGGCGCGCCTGGTGGCGCTCGCCGGGCATCCGCCGGGCGCGCTGGCAGCGCGGGTCAATCCGACCGGCGAACACAATGAAGCGACCTGGCGCGCGGAGTTCCCCGCGGCGGTGCGCTGGCTGTTCGGCAAGCGTCCCTGAGGGCACGCCGCAATCAGCCGGTCGACGCCGCCCCCCGCTCGATCGCGATCTGCGCCATTTTCTTGCGCGGCGTGCCGGCGTTGAACGGCATGCGTTGCACGGCTCGCCGATGCAGCCGTCGCCAGCCGAACTCCTTGAGCCGGTTCATGGCCAAGTCCTTGCGGACTGCAACGGTGGGGCACGCAGCCAGGCGGGACGAACGCGGTCGAGGCGCTAGCTTCCTGTCCCCGATGCCGGGAGCAGCGCATCGGCGATGCCCTCCTCCAGCCGCTCCGCCAGGTAGCGCGCCAACGCATCCTCGAAAGACGGCAGCAGCATGCCGCGCTCGCTGGCCAGCGCGCTGTTGCGCGGACGTGCCGCAGCGAGGCCCAGGCGCGCGGACGGCACGCCCGCGAGCAGGACGGCATCGACGCCCGCCACGACGCAGGCGGCGCGCGCGAGCTCCACCCAGCTCATCGCCTCGCCATGGGTCAGGTGCCAGATGCCGCACTCGCCGTCGATCAGCAGGTCGAGGCAGACATTGACGAGGTCCGGCACATAGGTCGGCGTCACCACCTGGTCGCAGGCGGCGGCGAACGGCTGCCCCGCCGCCAGCGCGCGCAGCGCCTGCGTGATGAAGTTGCCATGGTCCCATGGGCCGAAGAACGCAGCCGTGCGCACCACCAGCGCATCCGGATAGATGGCCATCACCTTGCGCTCCGCCCGCAGCTTGGCCTCGCCATAAGTGTTGAGGGGGTTGGGCAGGTCGCTCTCGACATAGGGGCCTTCCTTCGCGCCGTCGAACACCAGATCGCTCGAGAACGTCAGCAGCCGGATGCCGCGCACCGCGCACATCGCCGCCAGCACCGCGGGCCCATGGGTGTTCTCGCGCAGGCAGCGTTCGCGGTCGGCTTCCGCGTCGTCGACCCGCACGAAGCCGGCGGCATTGATCACCGCCCACGGCTGCCATCGCTCAAGCGCCCGCTCGACCGACGCCGGGTCGGCCATGTCCATCTGCCGGCGCGTCACCACCTGGCAGGCCAGGTTGCGCTTCTCGCACAGGCGCGCGAAGGCGCTGCCGAGCGTGCCTGTGCCGCCGACCACCAGGATCGGTCGCACGCCATGGCCGAGCAGCCGGTGCGGCTCGATCGGGATCGAGGTCGCCGCCGTCGGCGTGGCCACCGGCTGCGCGACGAAGCGGCCGGGCCGCCGCCACCAGCCCTGCCCGTGCAGCACCGGATGCGACAGCGGTCGGTCGGTGGCCAGCTCGCGCATCAGCGTCGCCACCGCGGTCGGGCGCGGCTGCGGCGAGCGCACGTCGTAGGGGCCGGGCTCGTAGTAGCCCCGGCACTCGGTCACCAGGCAGTTCCAGTCCCACGAGCCGAGCAGCGCCCACACGGTGACGGCCCGCATGTCGACGCCGGTCCGCTGCAGCTGCTGCGCGGCCTCCCAGATCTCCAGCAGCCAGCGCATCTGGTCCTCGCGGTTGGCGTCGATATGCGCCTCGGTCACCGCCATCGGCAACCGGTAGCGTTCCCAGGCTTCCTGCAGCAGCGGGCCGATGCCCGGCGTCGGCGTGGCCAGCACCAGCGCCGTGTGGATGTCGGCCAGCGGACGTCCGTGGCATTCGCCGACGAAGGTTTGCGGATAGCGCTCCGTGCGATGGTCCAGCCAGCGCTCGCTGGTGATGTAGTAGTTCACGCCGATGATGTCCGGCGGGCACGGATTGTCGCGGAACCAGAGCAGCTCGGCCGCATCGTGGCCGGTGCCCAGCAGGTACTCCCAGAGCGCATGGTTCTCGTCGACCTTGCCGCACAGCAGGTCCCACGCGAGCCAGCGGCGCTCGTTGTAGAACTCCACCACGTCGGCCACCTCGGGCGTGCCGTAGGACTTGCCGAGGTCGTCGGTCTGCACCAGCTTCGCGTGCGGATTGACGGCGCGGATCGCGCGCATCGCCAGCACCGTGGCGCGGCACTGGTTGAGCAGCGCGCGCACGAAGGTGGCCTCGTCGCGGCCATGGGGATACCACACGCCGTAGAGGCCAGAGAAGCGCGCGGTGGTCAGCGGCTCGTTGACCGGCGTGTAGTACTCGACCCACGGATAGCGCTGCGCCACGGCGCCGGCGAAGGCGGCCAGCTTGGGCGCGAATTCCGGGTCGACCAGGCTCGTGTGACGCGGTCCGCTGCCATGGTGGACCAGGCCGACGATCGGTTCGATGCCCAGCGCGCGCAGCGCCGGCAGGCGCGCGTCCGGCCAGGACCAGTCGGCCTCCTCGATCCGCCCGGGCGCGGTGCGCTCCCACAGCACCGGATAGCGGATCGCCCGGATGCCGAGCGCCGCGAAGCGTTCGAGGTCGTCATCGCGCACGGCATGGCCGTTGCGCTCCATCTGGCAGAAGTAATCGTCGCGCACACGGTTGACCGTGCATTCGAGTCCGCCCCATAGCGCCAGCGGCGCTGCATTGTGTGGTGGTGTCATTGGGATTGGTTGTTGATGTTGTGGATGGTGTCGGGACGCGCCGCTTCCGCATCCTGCGCTGGGACGCCGCCTGGGGTGCATCGGGGACGGTGGGCCGGCGGTCCGCCGCGGCAGGCTGCCGCGGCGCCAGAGGCGGGGACGGGAAAGGAAAGCGTTCGTCGATGGTCAGGTGAGGCATGTCCTCATGACTTCAGGCCGGCGGCACCATGGAGCCCGCCGCGCCGGCGTCCTGGCCGGGATGCCGCGCGCGGCGCCTTGCCACGCCTGCCCGAAGTTGAAAAAAACACACCGGTTGGATGAAAGGCAAGGTGCCGAGTTCCGGCGCAGTGGCCGCCGGTTGATGCCTCGCCGTCGCCATCGATGCGGCGTGCGGCCATCGGCAACAGTCGACAAAGGACAAGCGCAAGCGGAAATCGCAAGCGTGATTGTGGTGCGTCAACTGTCGTGGCATGCACATCGCCGCATAGCCTGATACCTTGTGTACGCGCCGGTAGACCACTTCAGCCGCATGGAGAAAAGGACATGAACATCGATATGACGGAAACCACTCAAGACATCCAGGAGAGCCGTGCCAGCGTCTCGGAAAAGCGCTATGCGCCGGACCAGTTGCTGGACACGCTGATCGAGCGCCTGGGGCTCAAGAACGATGCCGCGCTGTCGCGCGTGCTCGACGTCGGCCCGCCGCTGATCAGCAAGGTGCGCAACCGCCGCCTGCCGCTCGGCTCGGGCCTGCTGATCCGCATGCACGAGGTATCGGGCATGAGCATCAACGAACTGCGCCAGATCATGGGCGACCGCCGCAACAAGCATCGCGCCAGCGATGCCGCATCGGTGAAGAAGGTCGACACGTCGCGCAGCGCCGCCTGACGTACCGGCACCGGCCGTGCCGCGCTGCGTCGTGGCGGGGCCGTCCGGTCGGAGTCCGTTCCCGGACATGCGCCTGCGCGTGCACCGGGAATCGGGACGGCGATGCGCGGATCGCGACACACGCATCACGATTCCCGGGTGACGATGCGCGCGCCGCGGCGTGAGCCTGCGGCCGCCCGGCGCGCACCGGGCTGACTTGCCGCCGGCGATCAGCTGCCGCCGCCCCCGCCACCGCCCGAACCGCCTCCTCCGCCTCCAGAGCCGCCACCGGAACCGCCGCCACCGCCGGATCCGCCACCGGACCCACCTCCGCCGGCGCCGCTGCCGCCACCGCTGCCGCTGGCACCGCCGCCCGAATCCGCGCCGCCACCGCTGCCGCTGGCGCCCGAGCTGCCGCTTGCCCCGCTGCTGCCCGAAGCGCCGGAACTCGAGCCGGAACTCGAGCCGGAACTCGAGCCAGAATCGCCCGCGCCACCGACACCGCCGGAGCTACCCGACTTGCCGCCACCCATGTTGGTGCAACCGGCACCCAGCGCTATTGCCAGGAGAACCGCCCACAACTTGTTCATGCATCACCTCCATACCCGACCATCCGAAACGCGGTTGTCGACCGGAGACTGCAGGCCGGCCCGATTCCGCACGCGAGGGTTCCCATCGCGGCAACCCAGCATGTTAGAAAACCGGCATGCCAGAAGTTCAATGCCGTGCCATCGAACCGCCGCGTCGCCCGAGTGCGATATGGCCCGAAACACGCGGCGATGCGCCGCTCGTATTTCTCCGGCAAGCATCCGTGCACGACGTGGCCGTACCGGCAAGACGGCCGACAGCGCTCTCCAGAAAAGCGCTTGGAAACAGCAGGCTCGTGGGCGTACAATTCCCACATTTCCATACGGAAACATCGCTGCGGGAAACTGCCGTCCCGCACCGGCCACGCGTTCCGCGTGCCGGGCCCTCCGCGGCCGGCATCGACGGGACGCGCGGCAGCGGACATCGGCCTGCCACGGCAGCAGCCATCGCCGGAAGGACGTTCGAAATGGAGTTTTGCCTTTCCCTGTCGCGCCTCGACAGCCTGGAATCCGGCAGCATTCCGGCCGAACGCGCCATCGACCCCGCGTTCCTGATCGAGCTGGCCTGGCATCACCGCCAGCGCAACGTGGCGCATGCGCGCGAACTGGCGGCGCGCGCCCACGCGCTGCTGCAGTCGACGCCCGCCGGCCGCGAGCGCGAACTCTGCTTCGCCCGACTGAACCTGGTGCGCGGCGAGCAGGACTGGCTGTCCGGACATCTCGATGCCGCCGAGGCGGCCGCCTGCGGCGCGCTGGCAACCTGTTCCCGGCTGCACGACGACACCGGCTGCGCCGATGCGCACTGGCTGCTGGCGATGATCGCCATCGACCGCGGCCAGCCGGAACAGCGCGACAGCGCCCTCGCCCAGGTGCGCCGGCATGCCGAAGCCGCCGGCGATCTCCTGCGCCTGCGGATCGCCAGCGTCGCCGCCATGCGTCCGCGCGTGTTCGCCGATCCGCGCGGCGTCGAAGCCGAATTCCATCGCAGCATGTCGGCCGCCGAAGCCGACGCCTCGCCGCCGCTGGCGGCCTGGGTCAACGATCTGCTCGGCCTGGCGGCCGCCAATCAGAGCAACTTTTCCGCTGCGATTCGTCACCAGCTGCGCACCTACGAGGCCGCCATGGATAGCGGCCAGGTACTGCGCGCGATCTTCGCGACGATCAACCTCGGCGTATCCTTCACCAACCTCGGCGACAACCGCTCGGCGCTCGAATGGTTCGAGAAGGGCACCCGGCTGGCGCGCGACGCCGGCTGGCCGGCGGCCACCGGGATGGCGCTGATGCAGACGGCCGAGCCGCTGCGGCTGCTCGGGCGCCACGATGCGGCGCGCGCCATGCTCGACGAGGCGCTGTCCCTGCTGGCGCCGTTCGAGCGCACCCACAACTACGTGATCGCGCTGCTCTATCTGTGCGACCTGCAGATCGACACCGGCGAATACGAAGCGGCGCTGTCGACCATCGCCCGCATCGAAGCGCGCGACGAGGGTCGCCAGGCGGTCGGGCCATCCCTGATGGCCCAGCGCGGCAAGGCGCATGCGCTGTGCCAGCTCGGGCGCGGCGAGGAAGCGCTGGCGGTCGCGACAGCGACGCTTGCGCTGTCGCGCATGCAGGGCGACGCCTACAACGAGATCGGCACCCTGCAGGTGCTCTCCGATATCCACGCGATGCACCGCCTGCCGCCACCGGCGGGAATGACTGCCCCGACGGCCCGCCTGCATTTCCTCGAGATGGCGTTGCAGGTGGCACGCACCATCGAGGGTTACACCGTGCCGGCGGAGCGGCTGGAAAAGCTCGGCCGCGCCCATGCCGAAGCCGGCGACACCGGCCACGCCTACGAATGCCTGCTGCAGGCCAGCGAGCTGCGCCAGCAGGCGCACCACCGCGAAGCCGCCAACCGCGCCACCGCCATGCAGGTCTGGCACGAGACCGAGCGCACCCGCATCGAGAGCGAATACCATCGCCGCCTGGCCGAGGCCCAGGCCAGCCGCGCGGAAGTGCTGCAGCGGACCACCTCGACGCTGGAAGCGCTCGGCGCCATCGGCCAGGAGATCACGCGCCAGCTGTCGGCGGCCGCGGTGCTCGAGACCATCCAGCGCCACGTGCACAGCCTGCTCGACGCGGCCTACCTGTCGATCTACCTGATGGACGAGGAACGCCAGGGCCTGCAGCCGGTGCTGGCGATGGAGGAAGGCAGGCCGGTGGCGCTGCGCTACATCGCGCTCGACAACCCGCATTCCGGCGCGGCGCGCTGCGTGCGCGAGCGGCAGGCCATCGTGATCGATGTCGAGGACGTCGCCAACCGCGCCAGCCACCTGCCCGGCACGCTGTCGACGCGCACGCTGATGTTCGCGCCGCTGTCGGCCGGCGACCGCGTGCTCGGCGTGATGTCGGTCCAGTCGCTGGCGCAGCACGCCTACGGCGAGCGCGAGCTGCTGGTGTTCCGCACGCTGTGCGCCTACGGCGCGATCGCGCTCGACAACGCCAACGCCTACCAGCAGCTGAGCCGGGCGCGCGAGGAACTGCTGGCCAAGAACGGCGAGCTGGAGCACGCCTACCGGCGCCTCGAGGAGCAGAGCATCACCGACCCGCTGACCGGCCTGCGCAACCGCCGCTTCCTGACCGAGCAGATGGACCACGATGCCGCACTGACGCAGCGCCGCTACGACGACTGGCTGCAGCGCGGCGGCCCCGATCCGCGCGACAGCGACATGGTGCTCTTCCTGATCGACCTCGATCATTTCAAGCAGGTCAACGACACGTATGGACATGCCGCCGGCGACGCGGTGCTGATGCAGCTGCGCGCGCGGCTGGAGCGCGTATTCCGCGATTCGGATTACCTGGTGCGCTGGGGTGGCGAGGAATTCCTGGTCGTCGCGCGCGGCGCCCGCCGCGCGGATGCGGCGCTGCTGGCCGAGCGCTTGCGCGTGGCGGTCGCCGGAGAGCCGTTCGCGATCGGTCCGGACCAGGCGCTGCAGCGGACCTGCTCCATCGGCTTCGCGTCCTTCCCCTTCGTGCCGCGCGCGCCGCGCTGGCTCAACTGGGTGCAGGTGGTCGAACTGGCCGACCGCGCCCTGTATCTCGCCAAGGGCAGCGGCCGCAACCGCGCGATCGGCGTGGTCCCCGGCGACGCCCCGCCGCTGGCGCTGTCCTTCGCCGAGGTCGCGGCCCGGCTGCCCGAGCTGCTTGCCGACGGCAGACTCTGCACGGTCAGCCGGATGGCGGCCGTGCTCTGACCTGCCTCCTCCCGACGGCTTCCCGTCCCGAACCGCCCCGCCGGTTGCGCGGCGATCCGTCCGCCGCGCAACCGAGGTGCGGCGCCGGTCACAGGATCCGTGACCATCCCTTCATCGATCGCGCACGTTGACGGTCTCCGGGGTCTGCGGCGACACGGAGTCTGTCGTCAGCCGCGACGCGCCGGCGATGTCGACAAATTTTCCACTTTGGGCGGGCGATTCCCGCCGCGGCGCGTAAGCGATTGATTTTTCGGAAGAACTCCGGAAGGCATGCAACGTGCAATGAGTCTGCACTTGCGGAATGGCATTCGCACGGGAGCGCCGGCCGGGGCAATACCGGCCCCGGCACGGACTGCGCAACGATGTTCCCGGCATTCCGCAATACCCAGGCTCGCTCAACCTTTTTCTGGAGATTCGCATGCAACGCAAAGCAGTGATGAAAAAAATTTCGCTGGCACTGGCATCCGCCCTGACGCTGGTCATGGCACCCGCGTCGGCAGACCTCGTCTTCAACCCTGCCTTCAATACGACCGGCACCGGACTGGGCGCCGTCCAGACGGTGGTCACGCTGCAGGACGGCAGCGGCCGTCCAGGCACCATCCAGAACAATGGCCTGGAATCCGGCTGCACCACCTACAATCCGGGCAATCCGTCGAACCCGACCTTCAACTGCTTCGCGGGCCTGCAGGGCGGCGACAACCAGGCCATCAACAACACCTACTTCCTGAGCGACGTGAGCGGCCTGACCAGCGCCGGCGACCTGGCGCTGGTGGTCAACATCAACGAGCCGGGCAACGACGATTCCGCCGTGCTCACGGACCTCTACCTGAGCCTGTTCGCCGCCGGCAGCGCAACGCCGATCGCGACCTTCACCTATACCGGCCCCGACCTGCTGCTGACCGAGTCGGGTGGCATCGGCAATTCCGGGACCTACCGCTTCACCCTGGATGCGGCACAGGCTGCCGAGGCCATCGCCGCGTGCCCGGTGCTCGCCAACTGCGTGGTCGGCGCCGGCGTGCAGTTCCTGGAGGGCTCCACGAGCGGGGGCATCGAGACGGTCTATGTCCAGTCCTTCACCGGCGGCAATCCGGTGCCCGAACCCGGATCGATGGCTCTCCTCGGCCTGGGCGCAGCCGGCCTGCTGGCTGCGCGGCGCCGCAAGCGCTGATCCGGCCGCGGGGAAGGCACGCCGCCGGCCGGCTGCACGGGGCACGCCCGCGGTGGGCGTGCCGCCCGCGCGCCGGGGAATCAGCCGGCGGGACCCTGCAGGCTTGCGGACACGGGCGCCGCGCCGCCGCGGCCCCGGTTCCAGACCGCTTCGGCCAGCAGCAGGTTCGGAATCCAGCACATCCAGGCGATCACGGGATACGCCGTTCCGAAGTCGATGCCGGCCACCATCGACAACGGCAGGTAGATCCGCAGGCTGACCGCGGCCAGCGTCAGCGAGAAGTTGCGCACCATCCAGGCTCGGTGCTGCGCCACCCGGCCGGCGCGGATCGCCCGGTAGGCGCGCCAGCCCGTGTACAGCCAGGCCAGCGCGAGGCTGGCGAAGCCGAGCTTCGCGACCGGCCCGCCCCAGGCGAGCACCGCCATGTACAGTCCGGCCAGACCGCCGACCAGCACGCCCACCCCGAGGTAAAGACGACCGAGCCAGCGGTGAAGCTGCGGAAGCGTCCTGCGCAGCCGCTGCGAGAACTGGAGCGGGCCGAGCGCCAGCGCGAACACCGCGGCGAACACGTGCGTGTAGATGCCCGCCGCATGCGCCTGGAAATTGCGCTGCATTTCGGGTAGCAGGTTCTCTCCGAGAGGCCTGAAGCCGTAGTGGAACATGGCGTTGGCCGCGACGCCCAGGATGAACAGGGCCAGGATGGCTTGCCCGAATCGTTTCATGTCTTTCCCCTGAATGTGGATGTGCCGGTGGATGGCGGAAATGCCGGCGCGAGGTTACCCGCGCGCCGGTCATGCCTGCCAACGGGAAGCGACGAAGCGACACCTCGGAGCGACAAGCAGCCCCGGAGTTGCGACGAACGGCAGGCGCCGCCCTCCCGAAGCGCGCACAGCCGGCAAGGTCCGGCCGCCAAGCTCCTCCCCCGGAAAACCGCTTGCCAAACCGGCGCCGATCGCCAATAATCTAGATGAGAATAATTCTCATTCATGAAAGGAAGAATCATGGCCGACGTCATTTCCTCCCGCGCACCCGCGCAGGCAGCCAACGACAATGCCGCAGTCCTGTCCGACTGCGCGGCGGAATGCCTCTATCCGCGTCTGGACAGCCGCGACCTGTTCCGCGACACCCGCCAGATCGAGATCGCCCATGCCGGGCGCATCTATCGCCTCAGGCTGACGCAGCTCAACAAGCTGATCCTGACCGCATGACCGCATGACCCTCCCCGGACCATCCGTCCGGCGCCTCGCCGCCCGCCCCAGGGTCCGCGAGACTCCAGCCAGCCAGCGCGAGCGCCCCGCCGTTCGCCCAGCCAGCCGCCAACCCGCTACCGAGGATTGCCCATGGCTGACACCGCAAACACCCGCCCCCTCCACGACCCCGCCTTCGGCCCGACCCAGCCGGAACTGCTCGTCTCCGCGGTATTGCACCTGATGTCCCACTACACCGCGCTGCGCGAGCGGGACGATGCCTGCGTGCGCCTGGCCGCCGTGATCGAACGCCACCTGAAGGTGCTGGCCAGCCTGCCCGGCCTGGCGCCGGTGCTGCGCGCGACCTGCCGCCAGCTGGCCGAGCAATGGGAAACCATCGTCGAGCAGACCCTGCCGCGGCCGCAGCGCGGACTGCTGGCGCGCCTGGTCGGCAATGGCCAGGAACGCTGAGCGCGGCGCGCGGGACGGGCTGCAATCGCCGGAGCCGCCGGGTGCTGCGGCTACAATGGCGGGACGATGGCGGCGCCGGTTGCGCGGGCCATCCTCCTTGCCGACCCGATTGCCGCTCCACGTGACGACCTCTTCCGCCACCGACCATCCGCGCCCGCGCTCGCCGGCCGACCTGTTCCTGTCCTTCACCGTCCTCGCGCTGCAGGGCTTCGGCGGCGTGGTGGCGATCGTCCAGCACGAGCTGGTCGAGCGCAAGCGCTGGCTGACGCGCGAGGAATTCCTCGAGGACTGGGCGGTCGCGCAGGTGATGCCCGGGCCGAACGTCGTCAACCTGTCGATGATGATCGGCGGCCGCTATTTCGGCTGGCGTGGTGCGGTCGCCGCGCTGGCCGGCATGCTGACCGTGCCGCTGGCCGTGCTGCTGGTGATCGCGCTGCTGTATGCGAACGTCGCCACGCATCCCGGCGTGGCCGGTGCCCTGCGCGGCATGGGGGCCGTGGCCGCGGGGCTGATCGGCGGCGCCGGCCTGAAGCTGGCGGGCACGCTCGGCGGCAATCCGCTCGGCCGCCCGCTCTGCATCGCGCTGGGCGCCGCGGCCTTTGCCGCCGTGGCGCTGCTGCGGCTGCCGCTGGTGGCAGCGCTCGCCGGCCTCGGCGCCGTCGCCTGCGCGCTCGCCTGGCGGAGGCTTGCGCGATGAACGCGCCGCAGCTGGCGCTGCAGTGGAGCGACTGGCTCCACCTGTTCGGCCACTACCTCGTGCTGTCGCTGCTGTCGGTCGGCGGCGCCATCACCACGGCGCCCGAGATGCACCGCTACCTGGTCGACGAGCAGCGCTGGCTGGCCGACAGCCAGTTCAACGCCTCGATCGCGCTGGCGCAGGCGGCGCCCGGTCCCAACATCCTGTTCGTCGCGCTGATGGGCTGGAACATCGGCATGAACGCCGGCGGCATCGGCGCGGCGCTGTTCGGCGTGGCCGTCACGCTGACCGGCATCCTGCTGCCGAGCACGCTGCTGACCTACACCGCCGCCAGCTGGGGCCACCGCAACCGGGAACTGCGCGCGGTGCGCGCCTTCAAGGCCGGCATGGCGCCGATCGTGGTGGCGCTGATGTTCTCCACCGCGTGGATCCTCGCGGGTGCCGACCTGCCGGCGGCCGGCCACTGGCCGCTGTGGCTGCTGGCCGCGGCGGCCGCGCTGATCGTCTGGCGCACGCGCATCCACCTGCTGTGGCTGCTCGGCGGCGGCGCGCTGCTCGGCTGGTTCGGGCTGGTGTGAGCGCGCCGCCGGGGCGTACCGCAATACCGCCGCCTCCCGCGCGCCGGCTGGTAAACTGCGCGCTTGCGCCCGCCGCGCGTCACGCCATCCGCATCCCTTGAGCACCTTCACCCTGTCCGCGCCCGTCGAGGCGCATCTCGAGATCCGCAAGAGCCGCTTCATCGGCATCGCCCTGCCGGTGGACGACCGCCAGGCAGCCATGCAGGCGATCGCGCAGCTGCGCGCGCAGCATCCCGATGCGACCCATGTCTGCTGGGCACTGCTGGCGGGCGGGCAATCGGGCATGTCCGACGACGGCGAGCCGTCCGGCACCGCCGGCAGGCCGATCCTCGAGGTGCTGCGCCATCATGAGCTCGACGGCGTGCTGGGCGCGGTGGTGCGCTATTACGGCGGCGTGAAGCTCGGCGCGGGCGGCCTCGTGCGCGCCTACACCGATGCGATCGCGGCGGCCCTGAAGGATGCGGTGCGCATCGAACGCATCGCGATGGCGGAGCTGCGGGTGGAGATCGACTATGCGGACGAAGCGCGGGTGCGGCGCTGGATCGGGCAACAGGGTCATGCGATCACGGGCAGCGCGCATGGCGCGCGGGTCTCGCTGTCGTTCCGCCTGCCGGTCGCTACGGCCGATGCCGCGCGCGCGGCGCTGCGCGACCTGACGCAGGGGCGGGCCGCCTTCGTCGACGGCACCTGACTTCCCTGCTCCATCCCGGCAAGCGGTCCGCGGGGCCGGCGCGGCCTCACGCCCATGCCGGCGCGCTGGCGGCAAGGAAGAGCAACCCGAGCAGGCATCTTGCCAGTACGCTCAGGCGATGCAACGCCGCGCGGTGCGGTGCACGCGGGCTGGCAAGTTGTCGCTCCGGCCCCCAGCCGTGGCGGTCATGCGCATTCTTGTCCATGATGATCCGGCATCGCTGGCGCGGTGCCTGCGAAAAGACGTCCGACCCGTTTTGACAACGGATCTTCCGGTGGATTCCGGCGGCTGCCTGCGCCGGGTTGCCGGTCCGGCCAGGAAAGCGGACATTCCCAGCGCACAATCATGGCAAGTCCTGCAATCATGCGGCACAAATGCCGCACGGCAGCGCTGCCTTCCTTGACCATGCCATGACGCCTCTTTAGACTGGCATCTCCCTTCGCGCGCCGCACAACATTTCCCCATCGACAGGCGCGCCGCCATATCCACTATCAGGCTGACAAGATGAATTCCTCCTTCGCGCCCCGCCAGGTGCCGGGCGAGATCGTATTCCGCTGGCCCGGGATGGCCGCCGCGCTCTGGAAGCGTTCGGCCGGCATGCAGTCGGCCGTGCTGCTGGCCGCCGCGCTGGTCATGAAACTGCCGGAGATGTGGGCGACCGCGATCGCCTTCGTCATTTCGCCGTCGCTGTTCTTCATCGCCTTCTGCGCCGCGCGCCTGGCCGACGAGCAACATGCCGTCGCGCCGCTCGCGCTGGCGCGCAGCGCATGGCCCGGCGCGCTGCGGCTGGCGAAGGCATCGCTCGCGGTCGCGGTCGGCTTCGCCGCACTGCTGTCGACGCTGTCGGCCACGGCCAGGATGCTGATCGGCGATGCGCCAGCCGCCGATGCGCTGCGCGGCGACGCCATGCCGGCGGCGATCGCCGCCATGCCGGCCCTGCCGCCAAATGTCGCGCTGGAATTCCTGCAGTTCTGCGCCGGATGGACCGGCGGCGTGCTGACCATGCTGTTCCTCGGCATGTTCATCGTCGCCATCGTGCAGGGTGTGTTCGGCATCGTGCTGCAGGCGGAGCACGGCATGGGCGTGCTGCAGTCGCGCCGCATCGGCTGGCAGGCGTGGCAGGTCAACAGCCTGTCGATCGAGGAGGCGCTGACGCGCGCGTCGGCACCCTTCTGGTGGCTGGTGGGCCTGGCCGCGGTCGCGCTGGCATGCGCCTTCGAAAGCGTATGGCTATCGCCGGTGGCGCTGCTGGTGGCGACCTATCTGCCCTGCCTGGCGTGGGTCGCCTACCGCAGCATCTTCCTCGGCCGCCACCAGAACGCGCACGCGGCCGCTCCACGGCACGCGGCGCAGAGCACGCTCGCCGGCGTGGCGGGCTGACCGGCGGCGCGCCGCGCCGCCGTCATGTTGCTTCCGCTCAGCGGGCCGTCGTGTCGACGCGCCGTGCTTCTTCCTTGCTGGCGCCGAAGCCGAACACGGCCGCGAGGATCGCGGTGCCCGCATGCAGCCACACGTCGTTGCCGTGCAGCGGCACCAGGCCGAACATCGTGTTGAGCCCCGGGATCAGGCCGGCCACCGCGAGGATGCCGTAGATTACCGCCAGCGAACGCGCATACGACACCGAGGCGCCATGGCTGCGTGCCGCCACCAGGCCCCAGGCACCGATCACCAGGTGCACCAGCGTGTGCAGGATGTTCACATGGAACAAGCCGAGCAGGTAGCCCTCGAGCGCGTTGACCGCGACGCGCGGCGCATCGCCGGGCGGCGGCTGCAGCAGCGCGGGAATGAAACCGGCAATGCCGGCGAGCAGGTAGACGATGCCGAAGATCGTGGCAAAGCGACGGACGTTCATGTATGCACCTCGCTGGTTGGTTGAACCTTCCGTCATCAGCACGATTTGTGCCAATGACAACTGCATGCCAGCGGGAATGCCGGGCCGGCGCGCCGCCGCCACACAAGGCCCGTGCACGGCCAATGCGGAGGCGGTGGCGGTGGCGCTCGCGTACGCATGCGCGAAGCCACCCGCTGGTTTTACATGGCAGGAAAATCTTTCACATCCGCGCAACATGCGCAATGCGGGCGTCACGGCGTGCCGGCGCGCACCGCGTTGCTGGCGCTCGCCGCCGGTGGCGGCGACGGCGCGCGCGCGAACCAGCCCAGGCAACCCGCCAGCAGCGAATCGCTGACCAGCCAGGCGCCATGGCGATACAAGGCATCGGTGCGCGCGCGGTCGGGCACGTCGAGCGCCCAGATGCTGCCGCCGCCGGCAGCCCACAGCACGCGGGCGCCGGCGGCGTCGATCCCGCGGAACACCGTGGTCGCGCGGGTGCCGGGGCCGTAGAAGGCGAGCACCGTCGACGAGTCCGGCGCCGGCATCGCGGCGAACGCGCCGCCGCCGGCCACCGCCACCGTCAGCAGCAGCGCCGCCGCATTGCCGGCGCGCTTCCAGCCATCGCTGCGCCCCTTGCCGCGCAGCAGTACCCAGCCGGCGGCCACGAACAGGACGCCGAACACGACGAACCACAGCAGGTCCCAGAACAGCGGATTGTCCGCTTCCATGCGGATGCGATGGATGCCGAGCAGCCAGTGCGACAGGATGCCGTCGAGAATGTGCCAGGCGCCGAAGCCGAGCAGCGCGCATGCCGCCAGCACGCGGCCGGCGCCGGCCAGCACGCAGTCATGGCGCGCACGCCACAACTGCCACAGGCCGGCGGCCGCGACCAGGTACATCAATGCATGGAACAGGCCGTCGGCGAGAATCTGCACGCGCAGGTCCTGCACCGCCGCGCTCTCGACCGCCGACAGCAGGTGATGCCATTGCAGCACCTGGTGCAGCAGGATGCCGTCGAAGAATCCGCCGAGCGCGAAGCCCAGCAGCAACCCGGCCCGTCCGACCCGCCGCGACACGGGCGGCGGCAGTTCGCGCACCGCGTTCACCGCGCCACCAGCGAGCGCCCCTGCAGCTCGCGCCGCAATTCCAGCGCGACGCGGCGGCGGGCCGCTTCCGAGACATGCCGGCCGATGCACACCTTCACGCCGCGCGCCTCGACCGCCACCAGCGCGCGGGCATTGGCGGGCGGCGTCACCTTCACCCAGCACGGCTCCAGCAGCACCTGGCGCGCGGTGCCGCCATCGATGCTTTTGATCAGCAGTCCGCTGTCGGTCAGGGCGATGTGCTCGCGGTCGGTCGCATGGCGCGCATGGTGCAGGAAGACCGCGGCCGCCACCGCCATCTCGACGACGGCATAGACCAGCACCACCCAGGCGCCGCCGACGACGGCAAACGGCAATGCCGCCAGCAGCGACAGCCCGCACAGCAGCGCGTAGGCCATGACGAACTGGCGCGGCGTCAGCGCGCAGTTGCGACGCATCATCCATTCCTGCTGCACGGTTCCTCCTTGTCGGGTCCGCTTCCCGCGCGGCAGCCGCCGCAGCGGTTCACTTGACGATCGGCTGCACTTCGAAGGTATGGAAGGGCGCGGGGCTGGGCACGGTCCATTCCAGTCCCTGGGCGCCTTCCCAGACGTGGGCGGTCGCCTTCCTGCCGCCGCGGATCGCCGGTATCACCACGAAAAGCACGAAATAGACCTGGGTCAGCCCAAACATGAAGGCCGACACCGATACCAGCATGTTGAAGTCGGTGAACTGCGCCGGATAGTCGGCGTAGCGGCGCGGCATGCCGGCCAGGCCCAGGAAGTGCATCGGGAAGAAGGTGACGTTGACCCACAGCAGCGAGCTCCAGAAATGGAGCTTGCCGCGCGTCTCGTTGTACATGAAGCCGGTCCATTTCGGCGCCCAGTAATAGAAGCCGGCGAAGATCGCGAACAGCGACCCGGCCACCAGCACGTAGTGGAAGTGGGCGACGACGTAGTAGGTGTCGTGCACCTGGATGTCGATGGGAGATACCGCCAGGATCAGGCCGGAGAAGCCGCCGATGGTGAACACCCAGATGAAGCCGACCGCCCACAGCATCGGCGTCTCGAGGCTCAGCGAGCCCTTCCACATGGTGGCGATCCAGTTGAACACCTTCACGCCGGTCGGCACCGCGATCAGCATGGTCGCGTACATGAAGAACAGCTGCCCGGTCACCGGCATGCCCGTCGTGAACATGTGATGCGCCCAGACGATGAAGGACAGGATCGCGATCGAGCCGGTCGCGTACACCATCGAGGCGTAGCCGAACAGCGGCTTGCGCGAGAAGGTCGGGATGATCTCGGAAATGATGCCGAAGGCCGGCAGGATCATGATGTACACCTCGGGGTGGCCGAAGAACCAGAAGATGTGCTGGTACATCACCGGGTCGCCGCCGCCGGCGGCGTTGAAGAACGCGGTGCCGAAATGGCGGTCGGTCAGCATCATCGTGATCGCGCCCGCCAGCACCGGCATGACGGCGATCAGCAGGTAGGCGGTGATCAGCCAGGTCCAGCAGAACATCGGCATCTTCATCAGCGTCATGCCCGGGGCGCGCATGTTGAGGATGGTGGTGATGATGTTGATGGCGCCCATGATCGACGACGCGCCCATGATGTGGACCGCGAAGATCGCCATGTCCATGCCGATGCCCATCTGGGTCGACAGCGGCGGATACAGCGTCCAGCCGGCCGCGGTGGCGCCGCCGGCCGAGAAGAACGAGGCCGACAGCAGGATCGCGGCCGGCGGCAGCAGCCAGAACGAGAAGTTGTTCATGCGGGCGAACGCCATGTCGGAGGCGCCCACCTGCAGCGGGATCATCCAGTTGGCGAAGCCGACGAAGGCCGGCATGATCGCGCCGAACACCATCACCAGGCCGTGCATGGTGACGAACTGGTTGTAGACCTCGGGCTGCACGAACTGCAGTCCGGGCTGGAACAGTTCCACCCGGATCAGCAGCGCCAGCACGCCGCCGAGCATGAACATCGCCAGCGAGAACCACAGGTAGAGCGTGCCGATATCCTTGTGGTTGGTGGCCATCAGCCAGCGCCGCACGCCATGCGGATGATCGTGGGCATGGTCGTGGGCGTGCGCATCGCCGCCCGCCGGCCCGTGCACCGGGCCGTGCTTGCGATCGTGCGGCGGATCGAGCGGATCTCCGCTCACGGTGTTGCTCATGGTGCGTCTCCCCGACCTTGCGGTCGCCGTGTCGAACCCTGCGGACGCGGCGGGCCGCGCCGGCGCCGCCGCCCTGGGCGCAAAGCAGTTCCGGTGCCAGCGCGCCCGTCCCGCGATTACTGCGTGCCGAGCTGGGCCTGCACGCGCTGCGCGGACTGCAGCTGCGCCTGTACCGCCGCCAGCCGCAGCTGGCCGAAGTTGCGCAATCCCTCGTCTGCCAGCGTGACGTCGGTCGCCCCCAGCGCCGTCGCCTGCGCATTGAGCACCGTCACGACGGCCGCCATCAGCGCGCGATCGAAGTCGGCGCCGCTGCGCATCATGAGATCGCCCAGCGCCTGCAGCTCCTGCGCCGACGGCTCGACCGGCAGCGCGATGGTCCGCTGCTGCGCCAGCCCGATCATCGCGGCGCCGCCGGTGCCCTGGTCGCCCTGCACTTCGGACAGGAAGCCGAGCACCGCGGCATTGGTGGTCCTCATGCGCGCCAGTGCCGCCAGCCGGTCGATCGCCGCGCTCCCCTGATAGGCACCGTAGAGCATGTTCGGCCGCAGCGACTGGTTCAGCGTGGCGGCATTCGCCAGGTGATCCTGCATGTGCGGCAGCGAGGCCGCGGCCAGCGCGCGGATGTCGGCCTCGCGGCCCTGCTCCGCCTGGGTGCGGAACGCGGACACGCCCTTGGTGTGCGCCACCACGTTCATGTCCATGTACGCCTTGTCGAGATTGACGGCAGGGAAGCGCGCAAGGTCCGCCACGACGGCCTGGCGTTCCGGCGTCAGGTCCGCCGGCAGGGCAATGCCCTTGCTCTGCGCCAGCTGCGTCAGCTGCGCGTTCATCGCGGTGTGCTCGTCGGTCATGCGTTGCGCGAAGGCGCGCACCTCCGCGCGGTCGGCATTGCGCACGGCCAGCTCCGATGCGCGCACTTCCTTCAGCCCGTCCAGATAGGCCGTCACCAGGAAGGCGCCCGGATTGAGCAGGCCGTTGATCTCCTCGGCGCGCGCATGATGCAGCTTGAGCGCCGGGTACAGCACCGATGCCAACTGGCGAATCTCCGCCGTCGCCGCCTGGGTGCTCTGCATGCGCATCTGCACCATGTCCTTCGCATGCACGGCGACATTCATTTCCATGTAGGCGCGGTCGAAGGCTTCGCCGGACAGCGCGGTCATGCGCGCCAGCGTGGCCTGCTGTTCCGCGGTCGGTTGGGTCTGCAGCGTCACCGACTGCGCGGCGGCAAGCCGGGTGACCTCGGCATTGACGGCGGTATGGTCGCGGATCATCTGTTCCGCATAGGCACGCACGGAGGCATTGGCGGAACGCTGCAGCGCCAGCTGCGACAGCTGGATTTCCGCCTGGCCGTCGCTGTAGGCGGTCAGCAGCAGCTGCTGCGTGCCGAGCAGCTGCGGCGAACCCGGCGCGTTGGCGCCGAAGGGCGACGTGGCGCCGGCGCCGGTGTCGTTGCCCGCGTTGCCGCTCGGATTGTTGCCGGTGCCGCTTGTGCCGGTGGCGCCGGCATCGTTGTCGTCGTTGTCGCCGCCGCAAGCGGCCAGCGCGGCGATCAGGCTGAGGACCAACAGGGATTTCTTCATGATGCGACTCCTTATGCAATGGAAAAATACGTATCCGCCGGTGTCCGCAGGCGCAGCATGGCTGGCCGGCATCCACCGGAGCGATGTCTCGACGTGAGATCCCCCGCCCGGACCCGGGCGGGGTCATGAGGAAGGCCGGCCAGCCGGCGTTCGGTAGTTCAGTACGCGAGCCGCCTGGAGCGCCTGCGCGTCTGCCACAGCGCAGCCAACGCAAGACCCGCGCCAAGCACGATGGCACGCGTCGTGCGCGGATGCAGCACGGCACTGGTGTAGACGCTGGTCTCGCGCGTCGTGCCGCCGCTGCCGATGCGTTCCTGCAGGTCGGCCGCCGGACCGTACAGGCTGCCTTCGCCGCCGTCACGGCGCGGGCGGTCGGTGCGCATGAGGCGGACCATGAAGCGCTCCATGCCCTTGTCCAGCACGCGCGGCATGTGGTGCGCGCCGGCCGCCATCAGGCGGGCACGGCTGCCGACGTGGATGTCGCGCATCGGATGCCGCGCCGCATGCAGCAGCGCGTCGGCGACGATGTCGGGCGCGTAGATGGGCGGCGGCAGGCGCGGCTCCACTTCCATGTAGTTGCGGGCATGGGCGAGGAACATGGTGTCGATCGAGGCCGGCTTGACCAGGGTGACGGAGACCGGCGCGCCCTCCTCTTCCAGCTCCATGCGCAGCGAATCGGTGAATCCCTTCACCGCGTGCTTGGAGGCCGAATAGGCGCCCATCAGCGGCGCCGCGCGGTCCGAGGTCTCGCTGCCGACATTGATGAGCGCGCCGCCGCGCGCCTTGAGGTGCGGCACCGCCGCCAGCGAGCCGTGCACCACACCCCAGAAATTGACGTCGAACAGCCGGCGCATGTCCTCGCGCGAGACTTCCTCGCTCTTGCCGAACATGCCGACGCCGGCGATGTTCATCCAGGTGTCGATGACGCCGAAGCGTTCAATCGCCGCGTCGGCGATGCGCCTGACTGCCGCCTCGTCGGCGACGTCGGCGACCACAAGGATGGCTTCGGTACCCTGTCCGTTCAGCTCGTCGCACAGTGCCCGCAGCGCGTCCTCGTTGCGCGCGGACAGCACCAGCCGCGCGCCGAGCGCGGCCGCCTTGCGCGCGGTGGACAGGCCGATGCCGCTGGTGGCGCCGGTCATCACGATGACCTGGTCGCCGATGTTCTTCAGTCGTACTGCCATGGGCTCACCTCCGGAAATCCGGCGCTTCAGCCAGAAACATGCCAGTCGCCGGACTGCCGGCGCACGCGGGCGATCCGGCAGGCAGCGTGCAGTTCTTACCGCGTGTTTGACAGTTCTACAAAGATGCCGCGCGTCCAGATGACGGTTCGCATGGACGCGGCCGGGCATGTTGCGACCGGCGCGACGCAGCCCGCCGATGCACGTGGAACCCCCGCCCTGCGCCAGGTTCCAAACGCTTTGCCGGCCGACCGGCGCACCGACGGAAAGGATCCAGCATGAATGTCAGCAAACCGAACCGCACCCACCAGCAGAACGCCAGCCGCAACGAGATGCAGCAGAAGCAGTCGGGCGATCAGCACATCCTGCCGCTGGACGACATGGATTCCGCTCCGCATCGTCCGCATCGGGCCGGCCACCGGGCCGACCTCGACAGCACCGGCAGCGGCGCCGACCGCGACGTGACGCGCACCGATGGCGATCCGGAAGACCAGTGACCCGTCATTCGCATCCTGGCGCGCCCCCCTTCTCCTGGCGTGGGGACGGTTGGGGAGGCGGTAGTACGCTTGATCGATCACCTGCACTGATCGATGCGCGTTACCCCCATCCCGACCTTCCTCCCGCCAGGGGGAAGGAGCCTGTCGCCGCAGGTTCCGGCCGCCCTTAACGCTCGTCGCTCCCGCGCGTCACCCCCGGTTCGTCGAGCGTCAGCTCGAACAGCCGGAACGCGGGCTGGCCGGCATAGGTACGCATCAGCAGCGGTCGCGCCACGTTGAACACCGGAATGCCGTTGACCGTGCGCCCTTCCGGCGTGCCGCGATGCGCATGGCCGTGGAACACCGCATCGACCGGATAGTGGATCAGCGGATCCTCGAGCCGGCTGGTGCCGAGGAAAGGATAGATCTCCAGCGGTTCGCCCTGCACCGTCGCCTCGATCGGCGAATAGTGCAGCAGGGCGATGCGCCTCTCCGTGCGCAGCTTCGACAGCGCCGTCTCCAGCTTCAGCGCTTCCTGGATGGCCTCGTTGACGAAGGCCTTGATCGCGCGCTCGCCCCAGGGTCCGAGGGCACGGCGGCCATAGCCGCCGCAGAAGCCTTTCACGCCCGCAATGCCGACGCCGCAGATTTCGCAAGCCTCCCCATCGAGCACCTGGACGCCCGCTTCCTGCAGGATGCGGCGAACCTCGGCTTCATTTCCCGACTCGAAATCATGATTGCCGAGAACAGCGACTTTCGGAATCGTGGCGACCGACAGTTCTGCGGCAAGGATGTGCGCCTCCTCGGCGGTACCGTAGTCGGTGAGGTCGCCGCAGAGCAACAGGCCGTCGGCCGCTTCGGCGGCCTGGCGGAACAGCGGTTGCAGTTCTCCGGCGGAATTCTTCGTGACATGCAGATCGCCGACCGCCGCCAGCCTGATTGTTCTTCCCGTCATACCGCAGCACTCCTTCCATGGAAACAGGAACCCGTTCAATGAACCAGCCCATCCTGATGACTGCCGGCGGCGAGGAAGCCGCACCGGAAGCCGTGGCCTTTTACCGCCATGTCCTCGAGACCCTCAGCGCCGCGCAGATTCCCTTCCTGGTCGGCGGCGCCTATGCCTTCAACTGCTTCACCGGCATCGCGCGGCCCACCAAGGACCTCGACCTGTTCATCCGCCGGCGCGACTACGATGCGGTCGAGGCCGCGCTGGGCGCCCGCGGCTACCGCACCGAGATCGCCTATCCGCACTGGCTGGCCAAGGCGCGCAGCAACGGCCATTTCGTCGACATCATCTTCAATTCCGGCAACGGCATCGCCGAGGTCGACGACATCTGGTTCCAGCATGCGATCGAATGCGACGTGCTCGGCGTGCCCGCGAAGCTCTCGCCGGCCGAGGAGATGATCTGGTCCAAGGCCTTCATCATGGAGCGCGAGCGCTACGACGGCGCCGACATCGTCCACCTGATCCTCGTCTACGGCGAGAAGCTCGACTGGCAGCGCCTGCTGCTGCGCTTCGGCGCGCACTGGCGGGTGCTGCTGGCGCACCTGACGCTGTACGGCTTCGCCTATCCGAGCCGGCGCGACGTCGTGCCGGCCTGGCTGATGGAGGAACTGATCGACCGGCTGCAGCGCGAAACCCAGTCGCCGCCGACCGCCGACGACACCTGCAGCGGCACCCTGCTGTCGCGCGAGCAATACCTCACCGACATCCGCGACTGGGGCTATCGCGATGCGCGGCTGGCGCCGACCGGATCGATGACGCCCGGCGAGACGGCGATCTGGACCGCCGCCATCGCCAGCAAGGATGAGCACTGAGCCGGCGGCCATCCTTGCCTTCCTGTCACGATAGACAGGCCGGCGGCGAATTGGTTTGGCCGCCTGCCGCGGCGCAAGCCGGCAGCGCTAGCGCAAGGCGGGCGCAGGTCATCCTTGCGCTGTCCGCAGGACGCGGCGCGCGCCGCATGCCACAGTGATGCCATCGCCATGGCGCATCGCCGGCCGCGCGATCCCGCGCGCCGCCGCGCCGCTTGCAGGGAGGCACGATGGAGGGATGGATCCTGGACATCCAGTCCGCGATCCGGCAGGAATTTTCCGACCTGCCCACGCTGAAGGACACGATGCAGGTGACGGTGCGGCTGTTCATGGCCGTGCTGCTGGGCGGCGTGCTCGGCTACGAACGCGAATCCGCCGGCGCGGCTGCCGGCTTCCGCACCCACATGCTGGTGTCGCTCGGCTCGGCCCTGTTCGTGCTGGCGCCGGGCCAGCTCGGCTTCGAGGGCGATGCGATGAGCCGCGTGCTGCAGGGCGTGATCGCCGGCATCGGCTTTCTCGGCGCCGGCGCCATCGTCAAGCTCAACCAGGACTTCGAGGTGCGCGGGCTGACCACCGCGGCCAGCATCTGGTTCACCGCGTCGGTCGGCATTTGCGCCGGCCTGGGACGCGAAAGCCTGGCCATCCTCGGCACGCTGTTCGCGCTGTTCATCCTGCGCATCCTGCGCGAGGTGAAGCGGCACGGCATCCGGCGCCGGCGCCAGGCGCGCATCGAGCGGCGCGCCGGCATGCCGCTGCGCCGCCGCGCGGGCGACCGGGGCGCGGACGCGGCGCAGGAGCGCGACGCCGGGTGATGCCCGCGGCTCAGTCCGGCTCGTGCGGCTGGCGCGCGACGACGCGGCCGAACGGCCGCGGCCGGCCGACCGCATGGCCCTGCGCGAAATCCACGCCGAGCCGCCTGAGCAGCGCCAGCACCGCATCGGTCTCCACGTGTTCGGCGACGGTGCGGATGCCCATCACGTGGCCGATGCTGTTGATCGACTCGACCATGGCGCGGTCGATCGGGTCGTCCGCCATGTCGCGCACGAAGGCGCCGTCGATCTTGAGGAAATCCACCGGCAGGTTCTTGAGGTAGGTGAAGCTCGACATCCCCTTGCCGAAGTCGTCGAGGGCGATGCGGCAGCCGAGCGCCTTCAGCTCGCGGCACAGGGCCGCGGCCTGGCGCAGGTTGGAAATCGCCACGGATTCCGTGATCTCGAAGCAGATGCGCGCCGGATCGAGGCGGTGGGCGGCGAACTGGCCGCGCACGAAATCGAGGAAGCCCGGATCGCATACCGAGGCGGCCGACAGGTTGAGCGCGCAGACGGCCGCCATGCCTTGCCTGCGCGCGGCCAGGTGCGAGAACGCCTCGCGGATCACCCAGCGGTCGATCTCGGGCATCAGGCCGTAGCGCTCGGCGGCCGGCAGGAAGGCCGACGGCGGCACGATGCCGCCGTCGGCGGAGCGCATGCGCAGCAGCAGTTCCTCGTGCGCCGCCGCGCCGCCGGCATCCGGCCCCAGCGCTTCCATGCGCTGCGCATACAGCACGAAGCGATCGTCCTCCAGCGCCTGGCGGATGCGCTCGACCCAGCCGATCTCGTCGCGCCGCTGCGCCAGCTCTTCGTCTTCCGGTGTGTAGACATGCACGCGGTTGCGGCCGTGGTCCTTGGCGACGTAACAGGCCGAGTCGGCCATGCGCAGCAGGTCCGACAGGACCGTCTTGCCGGGACCGAAGCACACCAGCCCGATGCTGGCGCCGACGGCGAACACCTTGTCCTGCCAGTGGAAGCGGAAATCGGCCACCAGCGCGCGCAGGTGCTCCGCGATGGCGCGCGCGTGCTCGAGGTCGCAGCCGTCGAGCAGCACGCCGAACTCGTCGCCGCCCAGCCGCGCCAGCGTGTCGCTCTGGCGCAGGCCCTGCTGCAGGGCGGCGGTCAGCTGGCGCAGCAGCTCGTCGCCGGCTTCATGCCCGCTGGTGTCGTTGACCACCTTGAACTGGTCGAGGTCGACGAACATCAGCGCATGGCGCTTGTGCTCCAGCTGCGCGGAATCGGCCGCCTGCGCCAGGCGGCGCTCGAACTCGGCACGGTTGATCAGCCCCGTCAGCGCATCGTGCGAGGCCTGGAATTCCAGTTCCGCGGCGATGCGGCGCGCATGGCTGACGTCGCGGAACACCTGCACCACGCCGATCAGCCGGCCGTCGTCGTCGACCATCGGCGCGGCGGACACCTCGACCGGCGTCGCGCGGCCGTCGCGGTGCAGCAGCATGATGTCCTCCGACAGCGCCGTCACGTTCGAGCGCGTGATCAGCGCCAGCTGGACGTAATCGTCCGCCGCGCTGCCGAGCCTGGCATCCTCGGCATGGAACACCTCGCCGGCGGGCCTGCCGACCGCGTCCTCGTTCCGCCAGCCGGTCAGGGTCACGGCGGCGCGGTTGAGATACGTCACGCGACCGTCGGCATCGGTGGTGATGACGGCATCGCCGATGGCGTCGCCGATCGCGTTGAGCGTCACCGACAGGCGCCGCCGTTCGGCGTCGAGCGCGGCGGCCGCTTCCTTGCGGCGGGTGATGTCGCGCACGATGCCGACGAACAGGCGGCGCCCGCCGAAGCGCATCTCGTTGACTGCCAGTTCCACCGGCAAGGTGTCGCCCGACTTGTGCAGGGCGGACAGTTCGATTTCCTTCTGTCCGACGATGTGGGGATCGCCGCCTCCGAGATAGCGCCGCATGCCGCGCTCGTGCTGGCGGCGCAGGTTCTGCGGGATCAGCATCTTGATGTTGCGGCCGAGCGCCTCGTCCTGCGTGTAGCCGAAGATGCGCGCGGCGGCCGTGTTGAAGGATTCGATCAGGCCGTCCTCGTCGAGCGTGATGATGCCCTCGCCGACGTTGTCGATGATGGTGCGGATGCGCAGCTCGCGCTCCTCGGCCTGGCGGTTCAGCGTACGCAGTTCGTCGTTGGCGCGGCGCAGGGCGTCGCGCTGCCGCGCCAGCTCGACGAAAGCCATCACCTTGGCCACCAGGATCTGCGGCACGATCGGCGTCGGCAGCACGTCCACCGCGCCGCATTCGTAGCCGCGCAGGTTGGCCAGCTCGTCGCCGAGATAGGCCGACACGAAGATGATCGGCACTGACGCCGAACGCGGATGCGCATGGATGGCGGCGGCCGTCGCGAAGCCGTCCATGCCCGGCATCTGCACATCCATCAGGATGACGGCGAAGTCGCGCTGCAGCACGATGCGCAGCGCATCCTCGCCGCTGGCGACGGCATGGATCGCGAACTCGGACGCCCCGGGCGCGCGCTCGAGCACGGAGCGCATTGCCAGCAGGCCGCCGGGATCGTCGTTGACCAGCAGGACGTTGGGCAGGGACACGATGGACCACCGGATCAGCGGAGCCGTGGCTTGACGGAAAGTTGCCACACAGCAACTTCACTATAGTCTGCTTTGGCCGGGATGCGAGGATCGGCTCGCAGGCGGCTTGCGGAGCATCAATCGTGGGCAGTTCCGGGATGCCTCCGTGTCCGCCGTCCTTGCCGACCTGACAATCGCGGCAAGGCGACCGGCAAGGAGCAGGCCTTGCCTGCAACATGCGGCCCGAGCGCCGCGCAGGGTGCCGGTGCCTAGGCGGTCGGGGTATGGCGGGATTCGGCCGCCGGCGTCATGCGGGCTGCCCGGGCGGGCGCACGAACGCCGCAACCTCCAGCGGTTGCGGCCCGACCAGCCGGCGCCCCGTTTCGGCAAAGCCGAGCGACCGGTACAGCGCCACCGCGGGCAGGTTGCCCACGCCGGTGGATACCGTCAGGCGCCGCCGTCCGGCATGGGTGATGGAAAAGCGCACCAGCGCCGCGCCGATGCCGCGTCGCTGGCAGGCCGGGGCGACCACCAGCGATTCGATGTCGACGACGTCCTCGCCGCAGGCCAGCGAAACGACGCCGGCCAGCATGCCATCGAGGTGGGCACCATAGTGCTGCGCCGGATCCGCGCGCACGTCCTCGACCGTGCGTTCCAGCGGCGGGAACGGGTCGGCCCGCAGCAGCGCCGCCTCCTGCGCATACGCGGCCATGCGGATCGCATGGATCGCGGCGGCGGTGGCGGGATCGGTGTGGTCCAGGAGAACGACGGTGGTCGACATGGCAGGTGCAATGGGGATGGGAAAGCGGCTGATCGATGTTAGCCGAACGCCGCGTGCATGATGACAGTCCGACGATTCGCCGGCAAGATACGAGCCGTGCGGCGCGTCCTCTCACACCCGTGGCGCCGCTCCGTGCAACACGTCCCGATCCCTGAATTCATCCATATGCCCTGGACACTCGCACAGCCGGCCGCCGTGCTGCCACTGCGCAGGATCGGCCTTCCGCTCAGCGGCCTCGTCGTCGGCAGCATGGCCCCGGATTTCGGATACTACGTCGGCCGCTTCGATCTGGCGTCGTTTGCCCATACGCCAACCGGGATCGTCGCCGCCTGCGTTCCAGCCTCGCTGATCGTCATGTGGCTGCTGCTACGTTCCCGCCACCTGTTGACGGCGGCGTTGCCGCAGCCGCACCGCGCTGCGCTCGACAGCATTCCCTCCCCCGACATGAGGACCCTGCGTTCGATCGTGCTGATGGGCGTCGCCGCCCTGCTCGGCGCGACGACGCACGTCATCTGGGATGGATTCACTCACGCGACGGGCATGGCTGTTCATGCAATCGACGCGCTCCGCATCACCGCCGGCACGGTCATGGGGCGGACGCTGCATGTCTACAACATCCTGCAGCATGCCAGCACCCTCGTCGGCCTGGCCGTTCTCGCCGTGGCGTATCGCAGGTGGCTGGCACGCCGGTCTGGCGCCGCCAGATCCGCCCCGGCCGCATGGTTGCCGCTCGTCGGCATCGCGGCGGCGGCGCTGGCATCTGGCGGGCTCATCGTCGTCATGACGGCGCCTCCGGCCGCAACGGTCTCGCATCTCGTCGTACGGTCGGTCATGGCGGCATCGACAGCGTTCGTGCTTGCCTACATCGTGCTGGCGGCATGGATCGTGCGACGCGAGCGATCCTGACGCACCGGCCTGAGCCGTGCGCTACTCGACCAGGATCAGCTCCACGTCGTGCGCGGCGCAGGCCGCGCGCTGGGCGGCTGGAAGGCCGCTGTCGGCGATCAGGACGTCGATGCAGAACGCCGCCTCCACGCGATGCAGCGCGCCGCCGTCGAGCAGGGAGGAATGCGCCAGCACCACGCAGGACTTGGCCGCATCGATCATCGCCGCCAGCAGGCGCGCTTCGCCCTCGTCGCGCAGCGCCAGGTGCAGGTCGCCGTCGATGCATTCGGCGCCGATGAACAGGCGGTCGAAGCGGTAGCCGGCCAGCGCCTTCTCGGCCTGGGCGCCGGCGAAGGCGCGCGACGGCCGCCGCAGCAGGCCGCCGGTGCACATCAGCTGGATCCCTCCGGCGCCGGCCAGCGCGGCGGCGACATCCAGGCCGTTGGTCATGGCGGTCACGCCCTGCAGGTGGCACAGGTGGGCTGGCATGCCGAAGGCGGCGGTGCCGGCGTCGAGGAGGATGTTCTCGCCGGCGCCCACCATCGCCGCGGCGCGCGCGCCGATGGTTTCCAGGTTGCCCACGCGCGCGGCCAGCATCGGCGCGGCGATGCGGTCGCGCACCACGGCGCCGCGCAGGTAGGCGCCGCCGTAGGTGCGGGTGACCAGGCCCTGCTCCTCGAAGAAAGACAGGTCGTTGCGGATCGTGACGGTCGAGACCGCGAACATCGGGCTCAGCTCGCTGACCTGGACATTCCCCTGGTCCATCAGCAGTTGCAGGATGCGCTGGCGGCGCTGGCTGGTCGTGATCATGGCGGATGCGGTGGACGGCGGTGTCAGGCGTGCGATGGCGCCGGCATGGCGCGGCAAGCCGCTACTGTAACGCATGCGCCGTGCCTTCCGCGTGCCGCGCGCATCACAGCGCCAGTTCCAGCGGCGGCGTGGTCTTCCAGGCGCCGCGCGTGAAGTCGGGAAAGTCGCGCGCATTGCCGCGGTCGGCCACCGAGGCGATCGACAGCGGCGTGACCACGCTCCAGGCGGCGGCATCGTAGACGCTCTGGTCCAGCGGGCGCCCGTGGCGCAGGCACCAGACGATGCGCCACAGCATGATGAAATCCATGCCGCCGTGGCCGCCGTTGCGCAGCGCCTCGGCTTCCAGCATCTTCCACAGCGGATGGTCGAAGCGCTCGTACCACATCGACGCAGGACGCTTGCCGGGTTCGCCCGGGTCGAGCATGTCCCACTCGTGGAAGGCAGCCTTGCCATCCTTGAGATGGGGCTTGCCGTCGAGCGTCTCCAGCGCGATGCGGTCCGGGAAACCGGCGAACACCCCGTTGGTGCCCTGGATCAGGTTGTGGCGCGTGTAGGGACGCGGCGTGGTGGTGTCGTGCTGGACCAGGATGGTGCGGCCCTTCACGGTCTTGATGAGGCTGGTGTTGATGTCGCCGCAGCGGTAGTCGATGCGGTTGCGCGGATGGTCGGCCGGGAACTCGCGCTGCGCATACAGTCGGCGGCCGAGCGCCGGCGAGCTCTGCGAGTTCAGGTAGTCGAAGCGGTCGCCGCGGTTGATGTCCATGTACCACGCGAGCGGACCGAGACCGTGGGTCGGATAGAGGTTGCCGTTGCGGTTGGCTTCCCAGAAGGTGCGCCACGAGCCGGTGCCCGCCGTCAGCTGGCGGATCTGCCAGCGCAGCTCGTGGATGTAGGCGGCCTCGCCGTGCAGCAGCTCGCCGAACAGGCCGGCGCGCACCATGTTGAAGACCAGCAGCTCCTCGCGGCCGTAGCAGACGTTCTCGAGCATCATGCAATGGCGTTGGGTGCGCTCGGCGGTGTCCACCAGGTCCCAGCATTCGGCGACGGTCAGCGCCGCGGGCACTTCGACGAAGGCGTGCATGCCGGCCTGCATCGCGCCCCTGGCCATCGGCACATGCAGGTCCCAGGGCGTGCAGACGAACACGGCATCGATGTCGCGCCGCTCCAGCATGCGCTTCCAGTCGTGCTCGTCGCGGCCGTAGGATGCCGGTTCCGGATGGCCGGCCGCGACGACGGCGGCCAGCGCCTTCTGCAGGTGGGGCGCATGGATGTCGCACACCGCCTTCACCTCGACGCCGTCGATGCCGGCGAGCGTGCGCAGCAGGAAAGCGCCGCGCTGGCCGACGCCGATGAAGGCCACGCGCACCCGCTCCAGCGGCGCGACGGCCAGGTCCATCACGGAACGGCTGCCGCGCGGGCGCGCGCGCACAGCGGCATCGGCCGGCGCGGCCTGCGTCAGCCCGGTGCCGGCGGCAAGCGCGCCGGCTTTCAGGAAACGGCGGCGCGCGCCGCTGCGCTCATCTCGGTGCATGGTGTCTCCCCTTGTTCATGCGGCGCGGCCATTCGCCGACGGTGCCGCCGGTCGTGCCGTCATCGGTGAGGAGCGATGCTAGCGACGGCCGCAGGTGAAGGCAAGGCGCACTTGCGAAGGATCGAGAAGTATTTTTTTGGCTTGGACGGAAGGCACGCAAGTGATGCCGAAATCAGCAAAGCCGCATGGCCGGCACACCTCAGGCCATGCCGCCGCCATCGATCTCGACCAGCCTGCCGTCGGCGGCGATCAGGGCGGTGCGGATCACCTTGCCGGTGAAGATGGATTGCGCGGCCTCGCGGTAGCGCGCCAGCTGCGCGGCATGCGCGGCCGCCTCGCTGGCCAGCGTGTTGCGCTTGTAGTCGAGGATCCAGACCGCATCGTCGAACACCACCAGGCGGTCGATGCGCATGACCGAGGCGCCGGTTCCGGCCGGTGCCATCACGTCGAGCTCGTTGCAGGCGCTGCGGTAGCGCGCGGGGTTGAAGAAGCGCTCCAGCGACGGTTGCGACAGGATGGCTTCGGCGCGCAGGCGTGCTCCCTCGGCCAGTTCGGTGCTGCAGTCGAGCCACCAGGCGATGGTGGCCGCATCCGGCAGGCGCACCGGCCACTCGCCGCGCTGCGTGACGCGCTCCAGCAGTCCGTGCAGCACGATGCCCTCGTCGATCGCCTCACCGGCGACACGGCTGCCGGCGTCCTCGGGCGGCAGCGCGGGCGGCTCGAACAGCGGCAGCGCGAACGCGTCCGCCAGCGCCGCCGGCGCCACGGTCCCGTCTTCCGGGCAATCGATCTGCGGCGCATTGAGCAACCGGGCATACCAGCTGTCGGCGACGATGCCGTCGCCGCCGGCGCCGCGCTTGCCGGCCACGCCGCTGACGATCAGCAATTCCTTCGCGCGGGTGGCCGCCACGTAGAGCAGGTTCCAGTCTTCCTGCGCCTGCAGGGCGTCCTCCTCGGCGAACAGCGCGGAACGCGCCATGCCGCGCTCGCCCTTGCGGCCGAAGGCGGACAGATGGGTCGGCGCCACCTCGTCCTGCGGCCAGCCGCACAGGATGCCGAGATCGTCGGCGGCGGCTTCGCTGTGGTTGGCGTCGAGCATGGCAACGACGCGCGCTTCCAGGCCCTTGGCGCTGTGGATCGTCAGGATGCGCGCGGCATCGACGGAGGCATCGACGCTGGCTTCGTCCGGCGCGTCGCCGGCGGCGCCGCCCTGCAGCCGGCGCAGCGCCTCGATGAATTTCGGCAGGCTCGGATAGCGGCCCGCATCGAGGTTCAGCGCCAGTTCGGTGAAGGCATCGATGTTGCCGAGCACCTGGCCGCGGGTGGTCGGCGGCGCGCATTCTGCATAGCGCGCCAGCAGGCGGCTGTCGTGCAGGATGCGGTCGAGCAGGTCGTGCACCGGCAGGTGCGGCGCGGCCGCCAGCCAGCCGGACAGCAGCGCGTCGGCGCGTTGCAGCGCCGGCGAGGCCCCCTCCGCCACCGCCGCGCGCAGGCGCTGCCACCAGCCGTGTTCGCGCCGCTGCGCCAGCGCGATCAGGTCGTCGTCGGTGGCGCCGACGATCGGCGATTTCAGCACGTGGGCCAGCGCGCGGTTGTCGCCCGGCGCGATCAGGAAGCCGAGCAGCGCGATCAGGTCGGCGATCTCGAGCGACTGCAGCAGGCCGCCGCGGCGATCGGACACGAACGGGATGCCGGCCTCGCGCAGCGCGGTCTCGTAGGCGGCCAGGTGGGTGCGCTTCTTCACCAGCAGCATGATCTCGGACCAGGGCAGGCCGGGCAGTTCCGCGCGGGCGCGCAGCAGCGCGCGCGCCAGCTGACGGCCTTCGCGCAGGCGGCGCGCGTCTTCCTCTTCCTCGCGCGCCGTGGTCAGGGGATCGCGCAGCGGGGCGAAGGCCTCCGCCGCGCCGCGTTCGCCGGCCGCCGCGTCGGCCGTGTCCGCATCGGTAGTGTTCGCATCGGATGCCGTCACCTCGGCGGCGGCATCCTCGTCCTGCACCAGCGGCAGCCGCCAGACGGCGCCATCGAGGATGGCGGCCGTCGTCTGCGGCGCATAGATCGGGTTGGCGCGCAGGCTGTCGTTGAGCACCGCGATCACGTTGCGCGCATTGCGGCGCGTCTGGTTGGTGCGCAGCACGCAGGCGCCCTGCGATTGCAGCAGGTCGCGCGCCGCGGCGAACACGCGCGGCTCGGCGCGGCGGAAGCGATAGATCGACTGCTTCGGATCGCCCACCACGAACACCGTCGGACGCGCCGCATCGTCGCCGTAGGCATCCAGCCAGGCGCGCACGATGTTCCACTGCAGCGGATTGGTGTCCTGGAATTCATCGAGCAGGATGTGGCGGTAGCGCGCATCGAGCCGGCTGTGCAGATAGGCGGCATGCTGCGCATTGGTCAGCAGGCGATAGGCGTGCCACTCGAGGTCGGCGAAGTCGATCACCCGCTGCTCGGCCTTGACGGCCTGGTAGTGCGCGACATAGGCGGCGCCGGCGGTGAACAGCGCCTGGTTGAGCGCCAGCACCTGCATGTCGGCGGCGCGGCACTCCAGGGCCTGCAGCGCGGCGGCGACTTCCTCGAAGTCGGCCTCGAAGTGCGCCAGGCCGTCGCCGCCGTAATGGTCGTCGACCGCCTTCGTGAAATCCTTGGCCTTGCCGTTGCGGCGCACGGCGCCCTTGTCGTCGAAGAATTCCTTGGCCAGCAGCGCGAAATTCTGCGCCGACGGCCCGGCGGTCAGCGGCCTTTCGATGCGTTCGGCGCGCTCGCGGTTGGGCTTGGAGCCCTTGCCGAGCAGGATCGCCAGCGTCGCGATGCGCGTCTTCAGCGCGGCATCGTCCCACAGCGTCAGGCGCGCGTCGCGCACGCCGTCCTCGCCGCACAGCTCGCGCAGCCAGTCGAGCGGCTCGCCGGTGCGGCAGGCCGCCCACCATTCCGCGCGCTTGTCGAGGAAGGCGTCGAGCAACCGGCGCGCATTCCAGTCGCCGGCCATCTCGTACAGCGCCAGCATCGCCTTCTTCACGTCCGCGCTGCCCTCGGCATTGAGACCCTGCATGAAGCGGCCGTAGGCCTCCGAACGCAGTTCGCCGGTCGCCTCGGCCAGGGTGTAGCCGTGCGGCACGCCGGAGGTCAGCGGCGCGATCTGCAGCAGCCGGGCGAACCAGCTGTGGAAAGTGTCGATCGACAGCGCCTGCGGGCTCGACAGCACGCGGTCGTACAGGCGGCGCGCGTCCGGCACGGTATCGTCGAGCTGCGCCTCGGGAATGCCGCGCTCGCGCAGAAGCGCGCGCGCCTGCTCGTCCGGCGCGGTGGCCAGTTCGCGCAGCAGCTGCACCAGGCGGTCGCGCATTTCCTGTGCCGCCTTGCGCGTGAAGGTGATCGCCAGCAGTTCGGCCGGCGCGGCGCCGGCCAGCAGCAGGCGCAGCATGCGCGCCACCAGCAGCCAGGTCTTGCCGCTGCCGGCGCAGGCCTCGACCACCACCGACTGGCGCGGGTCGCAGGCGGCGCGGGTGAAGCTGGCCGCGTCGGCGTCGCGGCCGTCGATCTCGTAGGCGCGCGCGCTCGTCACCAGGCCCCCTTGCGGCACAGGCCGCGCACGTCGCAGTACTGGCACACCGTCTCGATGCCGTTGGGCTTGAGCGCCGCGCCCTGCGAGATCGCCTGCAGGCTGCGCACCACGTGCTCGGACAGGGCCGACTGCCACTGCGGGAAATGCGGCGCGGGAGCATCGCCGGTCTTGTCGCGGCTGACCTCGAGCGCGACATAATGCGCCGCGCTCACCGGCTTGTCCGAGATCAGGCCGTAGAAGGCCAGCTGGTGGTCTTCGATCCTGCGGAAGCGGTTGCGCAGCGAGGAGACGTCGCGCGTCTTGTAGTCGAGCACCGCGCGCCCGCCGTCGGCATGGGTGTCGATGCGGTCGATGCGGCCATGCAGCGTGATCTCGCCGCCCGGGAACGCCAGGCGCTTCTCGAACCATTGCTCGCCGATCTCGAAGCGCCAGCCGTCGGCCTCGCGCGCGTTGGCCCAGTCGACATAGGCGGCCATGGTCTTCTTCCAGCGCGCGAAATAACCGAGCGCGGCGGCGCTGCGGGCCAGCTCGCGGCGGAACACGCGCTCCGAGATCGCCGCCATCAGGTCGTTCCGTTGCGCCGCCGGCACGTCCTTGTCGCGGATCGTCTCGTGGTACTCGGTGAGAATCTCGTGCAGCCAGTCGCCGTAGTCGCGCTTCTCCGGCATGTCCGACAGTTCGTCGAGCGCCGACAGGCCGAGCATGCGGGTGGCGAAGAACTGGTAGGGACAGGCGACGAAGCTGTTGTAGCCGCTGGCCGACAGCTTCGCCGGGATCAGGCCGGGCGCCGCCGGCGCGGGCGGCACCACCGGCGCATGCGTCAGCCGCACCGGCTGCAGGCAAACCTCGTGACGCGGCACGGGCGCGGCGCCGGCGCGCTCGAGCGCCATCGACAGGCGCGCCAGCCACGGGCTGGGCGCGTTCGGCTCGCCGTCCTTGTGGCCCTGCCAGGATGCCACCACGATGTCGTTGGCCAGCAGCAGTTCGGCCAGGTCGCGCAGCTGCTGGCGCTGGCGGCTCTCGCAGGTGGCCAGTCCCAGCTCGCGGCGCACCGCGTTGGCGAAGAACAGCGTCTCGACCGGCTTCGACGGCAGGTGGTCGGCATCGGCGCCCACCACCAGCACGGCGTCGAAGCTGCGCAGGTGGGTGCCGTTGAGCGGCAGCATCACCACGCGGCGGTCGGTGTCCGGCGGCGCAAACGGCACCGATTCGAATTGCAGGCCGACGAACACGCGCCACTCGGAGAACGAGAACTGCTCGTCCATGCGCGCGCAGTCGCGCGCGACCGCCTCGAACAGCGCCAGCACCTGCGCGCCGGCATGGTCGGCCGCCAATGGCGCGCGCATCGCCAGGGCATCGATGGCGGCCTTCGTCGTGGCGACCCACTGCGACAGCGTGCGGCGCTGCCCGGCGAAGGCGGCGGCCTGCACGGCGAGGCGGTCGATCAGCGCGGCCTCCTCCGGCATCCCGGCCAGCGCCGAGGCGATCGCGTCCCAGCCGCCGGTCACGTTGTCGCGGCGCAGGACGATCTCGATGGCCATCACGCGGTCGCCGGCCGCGTCCACGTCGGCGAACACGAACGGCGACTTGAGAAAATCGAGCAATGCCACCGTCTCGGCACCCGCCGACACCGACTCGAACCAGGCGGTCAGCGCCGCCGCCGCGCGCGTGGTCGACAGCTTCCAGCCGGTCTCGTCGGACACGGCCACCTGGGCGCGCTCCAGCAGGGCTCGGATGCGGCGCGCGACCACGCGGTCCTGCGCCACCAGCGCGATCCTGCGCTTGCCGGACGACAGCCAGTCGACCACCGTCTGCGCGGCGCGCACCGCTTCGTCTTCCAGGCTGCCTGCCTCGCACAGGCGCAGGCAGGCGGGCGCGCACAGCGTTCCCGCGGGCGCCGGGGCGGCCTCCGGTTCGTCGGCCAGTTCGGGCCAGGCGGCCGTCAGCGCAGGATCGAGCGCGCGCGCGCGCCAGTCGAGCGTCACCGGCAGCACCTCGCAGCGGCGGCCGTAGGTGTCGAGGAAGGCCTGTTCGAACGCATCCGGCTCGGCCGGCGCGATCCAGGCCAGCGGCTCGGACGCCTGCTCCGCGATGCGCTGCATTTGATGGAAGCGCGCCACCAGCGGGTCGCGCTCGTCGAGCAGGCCTTTCCAGATGGACCACACCATCTGGGTCTCGTCCGACAGCAGGTCGCGCACCTGCGGCGCCAGCTGCGCCAGCGCCGCCTGCCAGCGCGCGTCGGCGGCATCGGGAATCTCGCGCAGCAGCGGGAACAATGCCTGCGTCAGTTCGTCAGACAGGGTCAGGAGCGTGCGCGCCAGCGGCATCAGGTCGGTGTTGCGGCGCGCGGAGAAGAGTTTCTTGAGCCAGGCCTGCTCGCGCAGCTGGGCGTACAGCAGCATCAGGCGCTCGCTGTCGCCGGCCACCCGCACCGGCGGCTGCAGCGCCAGCCAGGACGGCATGGTGACGATGCGCGGCGGCAGGAAGGTGGCGCCGATGCGCGAGGCCAGCGCCTGGCGCAGCAGCTGCACGTGGGCCACGGTCGGCACGACGACGCGGATGCCGGACAGGTCCCGCGGATCGGGCAGCCGGCCGCCGCCGAGGATCTCGCTGCGCAGGATGACGCGTGCGGTTTCGTCCCAGAAGGCGGCGCAGGGCTTGATCGTGACCGGGGAATGCAGCATGCGGGCTCGGCGGACGGGTGGCGGACGGCGCACGCGAAGGCGCGCCGCGGCAGTACATGTCGATAGGTTTCCGGCCTGCCAGGAAGGGGACCGGTTTTCCGATCTGCATTTTATGCGAGAGATCAGGAAATTAGATCCGGCAACTTCACATTTTGTAAAAATGCGTTATTATTTGGCCAATTTCCCGCCCCGTTCCTCCTTGCTGCACGATCCGACGTCTTGAAATTCGTGCACGACGCCCCCAATTCCCAGTCACACCCCGGTAGCGTTGACGGCAGGCATCGAACGAGTCGGTTTGCCTCGACGCTGGTGATTTCCCCTTTTATCTTTCGCCTTTTTTGATTCGCCCCCGCGCGACTGAACAACCATGAGCGACAACATCAAACACATTACCGACGCATCCTTCGATTCGGACGTCCTGAAGTCCGACAAACCCGTCCTGGTGGACTTCTGGGCGGAGTGGTGCGGCCCCTGTAAGATGATCGCTCCGATCCTGGAAGAGGTCGCCAGGGAGTATGACGGCAAGATCCAGATCGCCAAGATGGACGTCGACGCCAACCAGGCCGTGCCGGCCAAGTTCGGCATCCGCGGCATCCCGACCCTGATCCTGTTCAAGAACGGCGTGCCCGCCGCCCAGAAGGTCGGCGCGATGGCAAAGGGTCAACTGACCTCGTTCATCGACAGCAACATCTGATGACGACGGCGGCGCGGCGCGAGCCCCGCCGCCGATGATTTTGAAGGGACGATCTGGCGCAACGGCGCCTCGTCTCGTAGAATGCGGAAAACGGAGCGCGGCCCTGCCGAAAGCGCAGGCAGCCCGCCACACAGATCCCGGCTCGCGAGCCCACGAACCCACAGGTTCGCCGCCAGCTCCCCCGGGACGGCAGCAACGATGGAGACCGTGCTGCTCCGCTCCGCAGGCAACCGATAACTTTTTTCCACGCAGTTCCCTCCCCCACCTTTATTGTGCCCGTCCGGGCCACTCAACACGACTATGCATCTATCCGAACTGAAGGCGTTGCACGTATCCGCCCTCCTCGACATGGCGATCAGCCTCGACATCGAAAACGCCGCGCGCCTGCGCAAGCAGGAACTCATGTTTGCGATCCTGAAGAAGCGCGCGAAAGCCGGCGAACAGATCTTCGGCGACGGCGCCCTGGAAGTCCTGCCGGACGGCTTCGGCTTCCTGCGTTCGCCCGACGCGAGCTACATGGCGTCCACCGACGACATCTACATCTCGCCGTCGCAGATCCGCCGCTTCAACCTGCACACCGGCGATTCGATCGAAGGCGAGGTCCGCACCCCGAAGGATGGCGAGCGCTACTTCGCCCTGGTGAAGGTGGACAAGGTCAACGGCGAGCCGCCGGAGGCTTCCAAGCACAAGATCCTGTTCGAGAACCTGACGCCGCTGCACCCGAACAAGGTGCTGCAGCTCGAGCGCGAGATGCGCGGCGAGGAGAACATCACCGGCCGCATCATCGACATGATCGCGCCGATCGGCAAGGGCCAGCGCGGCCTGCTGGTGGCGTCGCCGAAGTCCGGCAAGACCGTGATGCTGCAGCACATCGCCCACTCGATCACCACCAACCACCCGGACACCACGCTGATCGTGCTGCTGATCGACGAGCGCCCCGAGGAAGTGACCGAGATGCAGCGCTCGGTGCGCGGCGAAGTCGTGGCATCGACCTTCGACGAACCGGCCACGCGCCACGTGCAGGTCGCCGAGATGGTGCTCGAGAAGGCCAAGCGCCTGGTCGAGATGAAGAAGGACGTGGTCATCCTGCTGGACTCGATCACGCGTCTCGCCCGCGCCTACAACACCGTGATCCCGGCCTCGGGCAAGGTGCTGACCGGCGGCGTGGACGCCAACGCGCTGCAGCGACCGAAGCGTTTCTTCGGCGCCGCCCGCAACGTCGAGGAAGGCGGCTCGCTGACCATCATCGCCACCGCGCTGATCGAGACCGGCTCGCGCATGGACGACGTGATCTACGAGGAATTCAAGGGCACCGGCAACATGGAGGTGCACCTCGAGCGCCGCCTGGCCGAGAAGCGCGTCTATCCGGCAATCAACCTCAACAAGTCCGGCACCCGCCGCGAGGAGCTGCTGATCAAGCCGGACCAGCTGCAGAAGATCTGGATCCTGCGCAAGCTGATCTACAACATGGACGAGATCGAGGCAATGGAATTCATCCTCGACAAGATGAAGGCGACCAAGAACAACGCCGAATTCTTCGAGATGATGCGCCGGGGCGGTTAAGCCCGGCGGCAGCGCGGACCGCTGCCCGGCCATCGCGCCGGGCAACGGGAGCCGCGGCAGCGGACGCTCACACACGGACGGCGCATGGATCATGCGCCGTTTTGCTTGCCAGCTTGCCATGCGCATCCGGAGACGCAGCGCAAGCCCACGCCATACTGGCGCAACTCCCTGATTTCATTCTATAATCGCCGTTTTCCCCAACCGGCAAGTGATCGGCAATCGGGTCGAGAGGCAGCACTGACCGACGAAGTGGCGATTGGCTACCAGACAATCCAGAGGCAAGCAATGAAAGAAGGCATCCACCCGAACTATCGTGAAGTCGTGTTCCAGGACATGTCCAACGACTTCAAATTCATCACGCGTTCGACCATCCAGACCAAGGAAACCATCAACTTCGAAGGCAAGGAATATCCGCTGGTGAAGATCGAGGTTTCCGCCGAGTCGCACCCGTTCTACACCGGCAAGCACAAGATCGTGGACACCGCCGGCCGCGTCGAGAAATTCCGCCAGAAGTTCGGCAACCGCGGTTCCAAGACCGCCGCAGCGGGCTGATCGCCGCCGCAGGTTCCGCACTCGGGCAGCTCCGGCCGCCCTCGACACAAAAGGCAGCTTCGGCTGCCTTTTTTGTTTTGCTCCCGCCAGGCGCGGCCGCGCCGGCAGTACCGGGATGCGGAACCATGGCATTGTCATTCTTGCCTTATTTTCCGCACGAGAAGTGTGCTGTTGCCACGCGTTTTCCGGCACAATAGCGCCCGGACCGCCTGATAAAAAACCAACTATAACGAGACCCCCGAAACAACCCGCCTGCCCGGATTCCCTCCCTGATGAAACCCGTACGCCTCCCTGCCGCCGCGACCAATGCTTTGCCGCGCTGGGGGTTGTTCGCCCTCTGCCTGCTCTACATCCTGCCCGGCCTGGTCGGCCGCGCGCCCTGGAAGGAAGACGCTGCGGGATTCGGCATCATGTGGACGATGGCCAACGGCACGCTGGACGACTGGCTGTGGCCGCACGTGGCCGGCCTGCCGATGCCGGAACAGGGACCGCTGGCCTACTGGGCCGGCGCGCTGTGCATCAAGCTGTTCGGCTGGCTGCTCGGCGACGTGCTGGCCGCGCGCGTGTCAACCATCGCTTTCTTCCTGCTCGGGTCGCTGTCGGTCTGGTATGCCACCTACCTGCTCGGCCGCCGCCCCGATGCCCAGCCGCTGAAGCTGGCCTTCGGCGGCCAGCCCGAGCCGCGCGACTACGGCCGCACGCTGGCCGACGGCGCCCTGCTCATCTATCTCGGCAGCCTCGGCGTGCTGATTCACAGCCACCTGACGATGCCGGGCTCGCTGCAGATCGCGCTGGTCGCCTATTCGCTGTATGCCGCGGTGCGCCTGTCCGAGGCCGGCACGCTGCGCGCCGCCGCCATGCTGGGCCTCGGCCTCGGCGCGCTGGTGCTGGCGCGCGGCTGGACCACGCCGGTGGCGATCTTCGTCGGCCTGGCGATCCTGGCCCGGCTGACCGACCGCCGCGTGCTGCTGCGCATGGTGGCGGTGTCGCTGCCGGTCGCGCTGGCGATCACGCTGGCCTGGACCGTGACCTGCGGCATGCTGCGTCCGTTCAACAGTTCGCCCTACGATGCCTGGATGGGATGGAATCTCCGCCAGCTCGGCCTGCCCTCGTTCGGCGCAATCGGTTATGCGCTCAAGGCCGGCCTCTGGATGTCCTGGCCGGCCTGGCCCTTCGCGGCATGGGCAATCTACGCCTGGCGCCGCCAGGACCGGCCGCTGCACATCGCGGGTCCGCTGGCGTTCCTGGTGCCGGCGATGCTGCTGGTACTGATCCATCCGTCCCCGGACGAGTCGCTGCTGCTGCCCTGGCTGCCGCCGCTGGCCATCCTCGCCGCCTTCGGCCTGCCGACGATGAAGCGCGGCGCGATCAATGCGGTCGACTGGTACTCGGTGATGACGCTGACGGCGGTGGCCGTCTACATCTGGCTGGCATGGTTCGTGGTGCAGACGGGCTGGCCGAAGAGCGTCGCGCCCAACGCGCTCAAGCTGGTGCCGGGCTTCCGTCCGGAATTCCACCTGCTGCCCTTCCTGGTCGCGGCAGCGGCCTCGGTCGGCTGGATCCTGCTGGTGCACTGGCGCATCTCGCGCCGCCCGTCGGTGCTGTGGCGCGCCGTGGTGCTGTCGTCCGGCGGCGTGATCCTGTGCTGGCTGCTGCTGATGACGCTGGCGGTGCACTGGATCGATTACCGCCGCAACTATGCCGCGGTGGCGCGCCAGGTGAGCGCCCATATTCCCGCGACCGCGCAGTGTGTCGACAGCAACGTCGGCCCGGCCCAGCGCGGCTCCTTCGCGTATTACGGCAAGGTGCCGTTCGCGCGTTTCGACAATCGCCGCTGCGACTATTTCCTCCAGCAGATCAGCCTGCCGCGCAAGGGCGACCGCCGCCAGCAGCCGCAGGAACGCCCCCCGGCCGCGCTGGCCGGCGGCCGCTGGGAACTGCTGTGGGAAGGCGGCCGCGCCGCCGACCGCGACGAACGCTACCGACTCTACCGCCGCCTGCCATGAGCGACCACGCCGACACCCGACATCCGATGCAGCGCATCGCCGGCCTGGCCTGGCCGATCCTGATCGGCCAGCTGGCGGTGATCGCCAACGGCGTGCTGGACACCGCGATGACCTCGCGCTATTCGGCCACCGACCTGGCGGCGCTGGCGATCGGATCGTCGATCTACGTCAGCGTGTTCGTCGGCGGACACGGGGTGCTGCAGGCGCTGTCGCCGGCGATCAGCCAGCTGTTCGGCGCCAGGCGCTTCGAGGCGATCGGCAAGGAGGTCAAGCAGGGCGGCTGGCTAGCGCTGTTCCTGTCGATGCTGGGCGCGCTGGTGCTGCTGTTTCCGCACCCTTTCCTGTCGCTCGCGCATGCCTCGCCCGAACTCAATGCCAAGGCCACGCTCTACCTGCAGCTGCTGGCCATCGCCCTGCCGGCGACGCTCGGCTTCCGGGTGTTCTCCGCGCTGAACAACGCGCTGGCGCGGCCGAAGGTGATCATGGCGCTGCACCTCGGCGCGCTGATGCTGAAGATTCCCCTCAACGCGCTGTTCATCTTCGGCGGGCTCGGCCTGCCGGCCATGGGCGGCCCCGGTTCGGCGATCGCGACGGCCATCGTATCGTGGCTGACGCTGCTGGCCGGCTGGGTGTACATGCGGCGTTCCAGCTTCTACGACCGCTTCGCGCTGTTCGGCACCGGCTTCGTGGCGCCGGACTGGAATGCGCAGCGCGGCCTGCTGCGGCTGGGCGTGCCGATGGGACTGTCCTACCTGATCGAAGTGACGGCCTTCACTTTCATGGCGGTGTTCATTGCCCGCCTCGGTGAAATCCCGGTGTCGGGTCACCAGATCGCCGCCAATTTCGGCACCTTCATCTACATGATCCCGCTGGCCATCGCCAATGCGACCGCCACGCTGGTCGCGCATGCGATCGGCGCGCGCGAGCTGGACCGCGCCAAGCACATCGGCGACAGCGGCATCCGCCTGGCGTGGTGCCTGTCGTTGGGGATCGGCTGCGCGGTCTGGTTCTCGCGCGAGGCGCTGGTGCGGGCCTACACCCCGGACCCGGGCATCATGGCGGCCGCGCTGCCGCTGTTCATGTTCGTATCGGTCTACCAGATGTTCGACGCGATCCAGGTCACCACGGCCTTCGTGCTGCGCGCCTACAAGATCGTCATCATCCCCACCGTCATCTACGCCTTCGCGCTGTGGGGCGTGGGCCTGGGCGGCGGCATCCTGGTCGGGCTCGATCCCTACAAGGTCATGCCGGCGGAAGTGCGGGGCGCCTCCGGCTTCTGGCTCGGCAACATCACCAGCCTGGCGCTGGTGGCGTTCGGCCTGCTGTGGTACCTGCGCGTGGTGCAGCGGAGCTTCATGCGCGAGAAGTGATCCGGCGTCCGCGCCGGAAGCGCCCACCGATGCGCCGGCGCGCGCATTCCATCCAGAAGGACATGCCATGATCAACAAGGACAACGCGGAGCATTACCGCTGGGGCGGCAACTGCGACGGCTGGCACCTGTTGAAGTCCGACCACCTGAGCGTGATCCAGGAACGCATGCCGCCCGGCGGCAAGGAAGTCATGCATTACCACGAGACGTCGCACCAGTTCTTCTACGTGCTGCGCGGCTGCATGACGATGGTGCTCGCCGACGGGCCGGTCCGGCTGCAGGCCGGCGACGGCCTGTCGATCGCGCCGGGCACGCCGCACCAGGCGAGCAATACGGACGATACCGATGTCGAATTCCTGGTGGTCTCGTCCCCGCGCAGCCATGGCGACCGGGTGACGGTGGAGGGCTGACACGCGCACCGGAGTCGTTCTGCACCGCGTCGCGGACTACGCGGCAACCCCGCACGTTCGGCACCGACTGCCGTGGCGGCCTGCGGCACGCGCGCATCACCCCTGTAGCCTGCGTCGATGCCTGCCGCAAGGTCGAAGACAAATGCGACGACCGCACCATTCCGCCAGCCCTCAGACCGCCGGCGCCTGCGGCATCGTTTCGGCCTCCATACCGCACGCCGCGAAGCCGGCCCTGACCGCTTCCGCCTCGCGCACGACCCAGTCGCGGAACGCCTGCACCGCGGGACGCCGGAGCTTCGTCTTCGGCGTCACGAAATGGTAGGCGCGGATGGTCGGCAGCACCAGCGGGAACGGCATCACGAGGCGCCCGCTGCGTACGTCGTCGTAGACCAGCGCAGTGTGCGACAACAGCAGGCCGCCGCCTTCCAGCGCCGCGTCGATCGCATGGTCGGCGCTGGTGAAGCGCAGGCCGCGCCCGCTGTCGCCGGCATCGATCCCGGCCGCGCGCAGCCAGTCGTCCCAGGCCGGCACGCCCGGGCGGCCCGCCAGCGAATCGTCGTGGATCAGCGGCACGCGCCGGATCGTGTCGCCAGCGTCGATCCGGCCGAAGCGCTCGACCAGCCGCGGGCTGCACACCGCCACGATGCCGAGGCGGAACAGCTCCTCGCAGTGCAGCGACGGATCCGCGGCGACCGGCTGCGGCAAGCTGCGGATGCCGATGTCGACGCCGTCGCTCGTGAAGTTGGCTGCCGCCACCGTCGACGAGACGCGCACGTCGATCTCCGGATGCTGCTCGGCGAAGCGGTACAGCCGTGGCACCAGCCATTTGGCGGTCAGGCCGGGCGGCGTGCTGATGACCAGCACCTTGCCGTCCGCCGCGCCCCGCAGGGCCGTCACCGCATCGCGGATCAATCCGAAGCCCGCCTGCAGGCCGGGATACAAGGCCCTGCCCTCCGCCGTCAGCGCGACCGCGCGCGTCCTGCGCTCGAACAGCTGCACGCCCAGGAATTCCTCGAGGCCGCGGATCTGGTGGCTCAAGGCACCCGGCGTCACGTTCAGCTCGCGGGCCGCCAGGGTGAAGCTCAGGTGGCGCGCCGCGGCCTCGAAGGCACGTAGCGCACTGAGCGGAGGCAATGGCGGATGCATGAGATTTTCTCAATCATTTGTTAGAAATGATCCTTTGTCACCGTTTAGTCTAGCGCTTAATCTCTGGTCATCGCAACGAACAATTGAGGGAATTTCACATGGACAGTCACCATGCCAGTGCCGCCGGCGCACTTTCCCAGGGACCGGCACGCCATCGCACCCGGCATGCGCCGACATTGGCCGACGCGTATGCCAGGGCATCCGCGCTGCTGGCCGCGCTGGCGCGGCAGATCGCCTCGGATCGCGCCGCCGGCGGCGAAGCGGCCGTTCCGCAAATCAGCGCACGCCGGCTTGCGCCGCGGGAAGCGGTCGTGCTGCAGGCCAGCGCCGGACAGGAAATCGCCTGCGACGCCGGGACGCTCTGGATCACGCAGGGCGACGGCCGCGACATCGTGCTCGCCGAGGGAGACCGCGTCGTGCTGCGGCCGACAGATACGGTCGTGGTGTGCGCCATGTCCGGACCGGCCGCGTTCCGGCATGCCTGATCCGGACGGCGGATGACGCCCGCGCCGTGCGGAACGGTCCGCCGACGGATCCGTTCCGCAGCGCGCCTGGCTGGCCGCGTGCCCGCGCGGGCAGCGGCAGCGAAACATGCAGGCGCTGGCGGTTGTCACAAATCCGGCCGCCGGTTCGTCTGAGGGAGAGAAGGGCGCATCGGGCGCCCTCCCCTCCTGAAAGGCGCCACATCATGTCCCATGCCGCACGTATCGACCTCGCCGACACCGCCCCGCTGCATTACCGCGCGCAATACGGTCTCACCACCACCGTCAAGAAAGGCAAGCTGGGCGAACGCCTCGTCGAACTGGTCTTCCTGCGCGTGTCCCAGATCAACGGCTGCGGCATGTGCGTCGACATGCACTGGCGCGAACTGCTGCGCCAGGGCGCCGATCCGCGCCACCTGAACGCGGTAGCCGTCTGGCGCGAGGCGCCGTTCTTCGATGCGCGCGAGCGGGCCGCGCTGCGCTGGGCCGAGATCCTCAATGCGATTCCCCTGCGCGACCCGGACGACGCCGAGTTCGCCGAGGTGCAGCGCCATTTCTCCGACACCGAGATCGTCGAGCTCGGCTATGCCGTGGGGGCGATCCGCGGCTGGAATATACTCAACGTCAGCCTGCGCAATCCCATCCCCGACAATCCGCCGCCCGGCCTGTGACCGCCATGGAAACCCGCGATGCCACCGACGACGACCGGGTGTTCTCCGCCCTGCGGGGACGCCTGTTCTCGATCGCCTACCGCATGCTCGGCACCCGCTCGGATGCCGAGGACGCGGTGCAGGGCGCCTGGCTGCGCTGGCACGATGCCGAGCGCGGCGAACTGCGCTCGGCGGAAGCCTGGCTGGTCACGGTGACCACGCGGCTGGCGCTGGACCGCCTGCGCGCGCGCAAGGCCGAGCGCGCCGACTATGTCGGCTCGTGGCTGCCGGAGCCCCTGGTGGAATTCGAGGCCATCGACGAACGCACGCCCGAGACGGCGGCGGAACTGGCCAGCGACGTGTCGATGGCGCTGCTGTGGGTGCTCGAGCGCCTGGCGCCGGAGGAGCGCGCCGCCTTCCTGCTGCGGCAGGCCTTCGACCAGGATTACGGCGAGATCGCGGCCATGCTCGGCAAGTCGGAAGCGAACTGCCGCCAGCTGGTGCACCGCGCGCAGGAGAAGGTACGCGAGGCAGCGCCGCGCCGCCAGGTGGCGCGCGACGCGCACCGCGCGCTGCTGCAGGGATTCATGCGGGCCGCGACCAGCGGCGACCGCGACGCGATGAAGGCTCTGCTGGCGCCGGATGTCGCCTTCATTGCCGACGGCGGCGGCAAGATGCCCTCCTTCGGCCGCATCCTGCGCGGCGCGGGACGCATCGCCGGGCTGTTCTGGTCGATCGTGCATGCGAACCCCGGCAAGGTGTCCTACCGCATGGCGCTGGTCAACGGGGAGCCGGGGCTGCTGCGCTATGTGGACGGGAAGATCGAGTCGGCGCAGTCGTTCGTGGTGGAGGATGGACGGATCGCGGCGGTGTACGTCGTGCGCAATCCGGACAAGCTGGGTGGGGTACCGGCGCCACAGCTGTAGAGACAACGTCAGTCATGACGGGTGGTATGCGGATGATGGACGAGGCTAAATGCCATGCATCGACATGTTCCTTGTATGCCATCGACCTGACTCAGCCTGCGCCAACGGCCATCACACCTTCATCGGCAAATTCACCAAGTGCCCATCTACGGGCCATTTTTTGACTACGACCGGTGCAGGCTGACATTTTTGGCCCCGCGCATGGCCCTAATAGAAATTGTCACATCCGAACTACATGCACACGCCTTGCTCCATGAGCATGCCCCCAAGACGAAACGCCGAATAAAGACTTCAAGGCTCGAACTTCATCGGACAGCATTGTTGGCCGCTGAACACGTGCTTTCGCACACGTTGGAACGGCGGAAAACGACCCAAAGCTGTCAATCCCGCCGCTACAAAGCGGCCATTTTCCCAAAGGTACCGAGCCTCGTCTCGATGAACGGGGACGTTAAGTAAGTACGGTCGCCTTGCTCTTCCTGTGCACGCCCAGCCAGATCAGTGCGCCGGCAGCGACTGCCAGCCAGGGCATGAGCGCGACGTTCATTGTTTTCCATCCTAAAGTTTCCAATAGGCCGCCCGCACAGAATGACGATGTCAGCCCGACAATGAAGATCGTCATGTCATTGATCGCTTGTGCTCGCGCACGCTCGCTCGGTGCATAGGTACTGGTCAATAGCGTGGTGCCACCGATGTACATAAAATTCCAGCCGACGCCCAACAAGACCAATGCGACGGCAAACGAGCTCACGCCTGTTCCGGTAAGCGTCATCAGGATATGGCCGACAAACGCGGCCACACCGGTCAACATGATTCGCAACACCCCAAAACGCGCAATCAGTGCACCAGTGAAGAATGAGGGCAAGAACATGCCAAGCACATGCAACTGGATCACCATCGCCGCGGCACTCAGGGAGTGATGATGATGAACCATGGCCAGCGGCGTGGCGGTCATCGCGAGGATCATGATTCCGTAGCCGGTCGCCGCGCCGAACAGTGCAACCAGATACGCAGGCTGCGTGACGATCCGGTTCCACGGCCGACCACTGCCCACTTGGGCTGATACGTGAGCCGGCGCGGGCACCCGTAACGTCGATAACACCCCGGTGGCAACGAGCGACGCGACGGCGAGGATCAGGAACGAACCCAGGTACTCGACCTGCAGCAACGGACCGCCCAGTCTTGCCAGTGGCGGTCCCACGAGCGCGGCGACGACTCCACCTGCCATCACCAGCGAGATTGCGCGTGGTCGATAGATGTCGTCTGCCACTTCGCTCGCAGCAAAGCGGTAGAACTGGGCAAACGCTTGATAGCTTCCCACCAAAAAGGTCCCGACCGCCAGCAGCACAAGTGACGACTTGAAGACGCCATAGGCAGCAACCAAGCCGCCAAGGATGCTCAGGACGGTCCCGCCCATGAATCCGATACGCCGGCCGACATGCGCCATCCACATTGAAGCGGGAAACGTCATGACAGCGGTGCCGAGGAACATGGTCGCAATGGGCAAGGTTGCCAGACTGGGCGATGGCGCAATTCTTCCGCCGGCAAGCCCACCGACGGTCATCACCATGACGGACACGATCTGGAATAAGGCTTGTGCGCTTGCCAGGATTAGTACCTGGCGCTGCATCGTTTGCTTTTGCATGTTGAGACTGGGCTTACAAGTGATGAAGCAAGGTGTTATAGGTGATTCGATGGAGGCGGAGCTACAGGTTGCCCGCACCGGATCACTGGCTCGTCGCAGACCAATTTCGCTACGGACGTCTTGTTTCGCGCATGCGCACGGCTGCAATCACCCCGGACAAGAACGTGAGCAGCGCCACCAACCAGACAGCGGCGTGCACGCCAAATTGGTCGGCAACCAGGCCAGACAGCAAGGCGCCTACGGCATACCCGAGGTCACGCCAGAGGCGGTAGACGCCAACCGTCGAGGCACGCCAGTCCGGATTGACGACGTCGCCAATGGCGGCCAATAGGGTTGGATACACCATTGCCGTGCCAAGGCCGAGCAGGACGGCGCCGCATGCAAACCACTGAAAGGTCGCGGTCACGGCGATCAACCCAATACCGACTGCCTGCACCCACATGCCAGCGACAATCAAGCCCTTACGGCCGATGCGATCAGAGAGGGCCCCGGTAAAGAGCTGGCTGATGCCCCAGACCACGGGATAGATGGCGGCCAGGATGCCGATCTGGCCGAGCGTCAGTCCTGCCGCGGCAAAGATGAGCGGGAACAGACCCCAAGCCATGCCATCATTGAGATTGTTGACCATGCCGGCCTGGCTGATCGATGACAGGTTCGGGTCTTGCCAGCTCGCCTGGGCAAAAATGTGGCGTTGCGATGGCTTGTCGGCCGCTGTCGGTTGGCCGGTCAGAGTCGCCTCATGGTTGGCATGCCCCCGTGTTTCACGTACCAGCACTGCGGAGAGCAATAGACCACCCAAAACGAAGGCAACGCCAAGATAAAACGGTTGCGGTCGCAATGCGTAGGTTGCTGCTAACCAGCCGGTGGCGAGTGCGGCCCCACCGACAGCAAAATAGCCGGCAAATTCATTGATCCCCATGGCCGTGCCGCGGTTCTTGGGTCCGGCAAGGTCGATCTTCATGATCACCGTTGTCGACCATGTCAGGCCCTGGCTCACGCCGAGGAAGACGTTTGCGACCAGGATCCAATTCCAGGTCGGTGCCCACATCAGCATGAACGGCACGGGCGCGGCGATCATCCAGCCCGCCACCAGGATCACCTTGCGACCATACACATCCGATAGGCGCCCGGCAAAGTAATTGGTGAGAGCCTTTGAAACACCAAAGACGACGATGAATGCCAGGATGGCCGTATGCGCGATAAGGTGAAATTCTTGTTCAGCAATTGTCGGCAGAATGGCGCGCTCCATGCCCACCATGGCGCCGACAAAGGCGTTGACAACGACGAGCAGACTGAACTGCTGCCAGTTCGCCTTCAGCCCGAGTACCGGTCGCGGAGGCGACGATGCCGACGTGGCGGTGTTCATGGCGTCACCCGCTCATGCATGGCGGGCCAATCCGAGATTGGCGGCGATCAGCCTCTCCATGTTGGCCGGTCGCTGCGGGATATTGGCGATGACGGCGGCGACGAAGTCAGGCTTGGGCATGGCCAATAAACGATTCCACTTCTGCTCGAATCCAATGGTCGAAGACGGCTTGCCGGAGATATCTGCTCCGCACGGACTACCGGCGGTATGGCCGGGGAATATTTCTAGATCGGCTGGCAAGGTCAGAATGCGTTCATGCAGCGTATGCCACATCCGCTCGGCCATTTCCTGCTCATGCCCGGCCAGATCCGGTCGTCCCACGGATCCAACAAACAACGTATCGCCAGTCAGGACAAACCATGGCGCCTCGCTGCGACGATGGTCTGATACCAGAAGACAAATGCTGTCTTCCGTATGGCCAGGCGTGTGAAGAACCTGCACGCGGGTATTGCCGGCACTGAGGATGTCACCATGCGAAACCGGCGTGAAGCGGAATGTGGTCTTGTCCAGGTTGGATTCATGCAGGAGGTAATCGGCACCGGCGCGCTGGGCAAGTGTCTGGCCGCCCGAAAGGTGATCCGCATGGATGTGTGTGTCGAATACCATCGTGATGGCCACGTTCAGCTTGCCGGCCTGCTCCAGGTACCACGCCTCATCGCCTGCGAGAACATCGACTGCTACCGCCTTGCCGAGACCGCCGCAACCGAAAAAATACGAGATCGAAGCGTCGACATTGATGCGTTGCTTGAAGAACATGGGACCTCCTTCTTAAAAGGTGATGACCTTGTCCGCCCAGACGGACCAATCAGCCAGTTCCTGCAAGTTGCCACGATGAGCGCCATCGACAAGTTCTTCCTGATGCAGGCCGCGTGCATCCATGCAACTGCCGCAAACGCCAACCCGGGTCGAGAACACATCGGTCAGTTGCTGCAAGATCGTCTCGATGCGGTATTGCCTGTCCGGGAAATGCTGTCCGCTTCGGGCGCAGTCCACGGCATCGCCCATCAGATACACACGCACACCGTGATCTGACCGTTCTGCTAAGGCATGCGCCAGACGCAACCCGTTGTGGGTGGCTTCGTTGCCGTAAGGTGCACCATTCAAAATGAACAGCGTATTCATGCCGAACCCCTTTCTATCAAACATTCCAACGATTATTGGAATATAATGTAGACCATGGCGGCGCGGTACGTCAAGCGAGCTACCGACGCACTTGACCGCCTACCGCGGATTGTCGAGACTGCCCTTTATGACCACGAACCGAACTATCAAGGATGCGCTGTACGAGCAGGTGGCCCGCATTGCCAAGGCTGCTGCCAGTCCAAAGCGTCTCGAGCTGATCGAACTCTTGTGCCAGGCGCCCAAGACCGTCGAAGTCTTGGCACGTGACGCGGAGATTAGCGTCAAGCTTGTCAGCGCCCATTTGAAGGAATTGAAGGCGGCACGTCTGGTCGAGACCGAGCGACAGGGACGTTACATCGTCTATCGGCTTGCCAGCGAGGACGTCGCCCGCTTCTGGGTGGTAATCCGGCTACTGGCCGAGGACCGCTTGTTCGAACTGCAGGAAGCGCTGCGCCATCTGCGCGAGTCGACGCATGAATGGGTGGGTAACAGCCGGGACGAGTTGCTGGCCAAGGCAAAGAGTGGCGAGGTAATCGTCATCGATGTCCGTCCCGAAGAAGAATTTAAGGTCGGGCATTTGCCGTTCGCCCGCTCCATTCCGCTGCCGGAGTTGAAATCGCGGCTTGCCGATCTCCCGAAGGACAAGCCGGTCATCGCCTATTGCCGCGGCCCATTCTGCTTAATGTCCGCCGATGCCGTGACCTTGCTACGTCGCCAGGGATTCGATGCAATGCAGTTGAAGGAAGGCGTTGCCGAGTGGTCGGCTTAAACAATGCGGTCGCATATGTCCGCTTTCGAGCTGCAGCATGATCACAACATTGTCTGCTCTTGGCCGGAGATTGCCGGCAGATCAACGGTCGCTAGCCGACCCGAAGCGGACGGCCATGTTTTCCGTAAGCCGACATTCGAAATCAAACTTCGTTGGCGGTGCAAAAGCGGTAACTCCAGAGCCTATCTATTCGCCATTGGCCGTTGACTGTCTAAAGCCTAACGGACGAGCGCCGACCCAAGCCACCATTCACATAATCGAATGCGAACGCTATTTCAATCTGGGGTCATCAAGCAGGAAGTCGAGAAAGGTACGCACCTTGGAAGACAGGTATTTGCGGCTGGGGTAGACGCCATAAAGTGTGGCCTTGTGCCAGGCTTGTTCCGGCAGTACACGCACCAGACGTTGTGCCAGTAGGTCTTGCTCGATAAGCCACTTCGGTAGCAAAGCCAGACCCATGCCCTGCAGCGCAGCAAGATGCAGCAGCGATTCGTTTGTGCTGCTCAGTACCGGCACGACGCTCACTTTCTCAGCCGGTGCATGTGCCGATGCAGGCCACGGCACATCCGTCGGTGCCAGCGAATACCACAGCAAAGCGTGCGCAGCGAGATCGCTTAGTTTCTGCGGCGAGCCTGCCTGATTAAGGTATCTGGGCGCGCCAACCAGATAAAACGGCACAGTGGCGATCGGCCGGGCAATCAAGTTGTCGCCCGGCGAGTTGGAGGCCCGCAAGGCCAGGTCGAACCCCTCTTCTACCAGATTGACCAGCCTGCCCGACAGGTCCAGTTCGATGGTCACGTCCGGGTAGCGTGACCGATATTCAGCCAGCACGCCAACGAATGCCGGACTGGCCAGCCATACCGGTCCGCTCACCCGGAGCGTGCCACGGGGCACCACAGTGGCTTTTGTTACTGCCGCCTCGACTTCCTCCAAAGCGTCGAGCATCTGTCTTGATTGCTCGAAATACAGCGTGCCGCTCTCGGTCAGGCTGACATGGCGGCTGGTGCGGTTCAACAGGCGCGTACCGAGGCGTTCCTCCAGATGCATCACATGCTTGCTGACCATGGCTGGTGACATTTCCAGGCGGCGGCCGGCCGCAGCGAAGCTCTTGAGCTCGGCCACCAAGCGGAACACTTGCATGCTGACTAAGGTGTCCATGGCGTTCATCAACAAACAGGAAATGATGCGTCAACGATTCCTCGGATGATAAACCATCCGGGAATGAATATAGTGCTTCCTACCGATACATCATCCCCTTATGGAGCAGCCACATGGCAACCATCACTTCCGCTACCAAGCCCGGCACCGGCATCCGCGTCACGCTGTGGATCTCCCAGTTTCTCGTTGCAGGCATGTTCATTATGTCCGGCTTCATGAAGCTTGCCACCCCGATTCCTGAACTGGCCAAGATGATGCCGTGGGCGGGGGAATACTCGTCCTGGTTCGTACGCACCATCGGCCTGATCGACCTAGCCGGCGGTATCGGCATCCTGCTTCCTGCGCTCACCCGCATCCAGCCACGGCTGACCGTCCCGGCAGCACTGGGCTGCGCGGTACTGCAAGTGTTTGCCATCGTCTTTCACGTTTCGCGCGGTGAAGCCATGGTGGTGCCGGTGAATTTCGTTTTGCTTGCTGCCTCTATCTTCGTGTTCTGGGGCCGCTCGAAAAAGGCACCGATTCTTCCGCGCAATTGAACGACGTTGTACTCGACCTGTTTGGAGTGTCTGACATGACTCGCTTACCCACGTATTTCGTCTCGCACGGCGGCGGCCCCTGGCCGTGGATGAAGGAGCAGAGCAACGGCGCCTTCGACAAGCTAGAAGCATCGCTGCAGGAGATGGCCCGCTCACTGCCGCAAAAGCCCAAGGCGATCCTGGTTGTGAGCGGACATTGGGAAGAAAAGACCTTCACGCTGTCTTCCGGTGCAACGCCTGGCATGGTCTACGACTACTATGGCTTTCCGGCTCATACGTATCAGGTCCAATACCCGGCGCCAGGCGCCCCCGAGCTTGCCAAGCGTATCCAGGCAATGCTGGAGCAAGGCGGCTTCAAGGCTGTCCTGGACCCGGAGCGCGGCTTCGATCACGGCACCTTCACGGTCATGGCACCGGCCTTCCCGGAAGCTGACATCCCGGTGGTGCAATTGTCAGTGCGAAGCGATCTGAACCCAAAAGCGCACATTGAAGCGGGCCGACTGCTGGCACCGTTGCGCGATGAAGGCATTCTCATCGTTGGCAGTGGCCTGAGTTACCACAACCTGCGCCTGTTCAATGCCTCGGCTGCTGTACCCTCCCGGGCATTCGATCAATGGCTGCAAAAGACGCTCACGCAATCATCGCCTCAGGACCGTGAGCTGTCTTTGCTTCAGTGGGACGAGGCACCGCATGCCCGGACTGCCCATCCGCGCGAAGACCACTTCATTCCGCTCATGGTGGTGGTTGGCGCGGCATATGAAGAGGCCGGCACGTGCGTCTATCACGAAGACTTCTTCGGTAACGTCGCCGTGTCCAGCTTCAGGTTCGGGCCAATTGGACAAGACCAATGACATAGTTGAGCAGTACGCTCATGTCTTGCATGGATACTTTGGGCCGGCGATCGCCCGGTTTTTGGATCGCCGGCCAGCCTGTCATGCATCGACCTGCTCAGCGATCTCCAATGCATCGTCAACTTCGATACCCAGGTATCGCACCGTACTTTCCAGCTTGGTATGGCCCAGGAGCAATTGAACAGCCCGCAAATTCTTGGTCTTCCGGTATATCAAAGTAGCCTTCGTGCGACGCATGGTATGCGTGCCATACAGCGCCGAGTCCAGACCAATTGACTCCACCCACGATTCAACGATTCTCGCGTACTGCCTCGTCGAGAGGTGCGGCGACTTCGCAATCCGGCTGGGGAAGAGGTACTGGCCAGAAGCCAGATGAGCGCGATCGATCCATGCTGCGACTGCGTTTCGCGTCTGTTCGGTGATCTCGAACTGGACAGGCCGCTTGGTCTTCTGTTGCATGACGATCGCTCGGGGTAGTACGCGACCGCCCTGGGCCACGTCACTGACGCGAAGACTGACCAGGTCGCACCCGCGCAGCTTACTGTCGATCGCCAGGTTGAACAGCGCCAGCTCCCGCGGACTCTCCGCCATTTGAAGGCGTGTACGGATCGCCCAAATTTCCTTGAGCTTCAAGGGCGCCTTTTGTCCGACCAGTTTTCCCTTGTTCCAGGACCCGTGATGGTCCGATGGTTGTCGTGCCGCTTCCATGATGGTCTCCCGATAGCATGATGGGAAAACCATTGTGGTCGCATATTTCGGTGTAGGCGATTACCTCCGGATAGCAGACGTTCGCCTCAGCGCCGAAGGCAAAAATTACCGACCCAACCGCGACATTGCCTATTCCCGAAAGCCGCCATTTGTCACATTAGGCATGAACGACTCAAAAATGACTATGAAAGCGAGGGCGATTCACATAGCAGCTCTGGTGTTCACCTTGCTTGCCGGGCGACTGTCACCCTCTTTTGTCCCTGCCGAGGCGCCGACACTCGTATGCGTATGGCAACATCGACTTTCAATCCTGACTTATGCGATCCAATGTTCGGCACCACACGGACAAATGGCACGGACAGGTGCAGTCTATGCCATAGGGATCATGATTCATTCTGGTAGTACCCAAGTCCGGCAGGAGTAGCGCGCACGGCGGGGCTGCCACACCGTACGGAAAATTTATGCATCACCATCAACGAATTGGATCGTCTCCGGGTCGATCACGCTTCCACACTTTGACAGGACTCTTTTGCCGGCACTCTCAACATGCGTTTCCGCTACACGATAGACCGGGAGAATTAATTTCACGAAAGTGTAGATCTGACGCACAGATCAAGCAGGACATTTGGGATGAATTGCGCTCCGAGCCAACGATTCATGCCACCGCTATCGACATCACTGTCAACGACGGCGTCGTCACGCTGGAAGGCGACGTCGACAGTGCCGGTGAGCAATGGCTTATCGAGACCGCCACGCAACGCATTGCCGGCATAAGACGGCTTTCCAGCCAACTAAAGATCATCATGACCAATCCGGGTCTACATGCCGATAGCGACATTTCGCGCAATTGCGAAGACGCCCTGTCGAACGTGATTCCGCAGTTCGGCTTTCCGATCCTCGTCCGTGTTTCCCATGGCTGGGTCACCCTGACCGGAGACGTTACCTGGGGCTACGAACGCTGGATCGCGGAGACAGCGGTCAGCGATCTGCCAGGAGTATGCGGAGTCAATTGCCAGATCAAGGTCAAGCCAGGCCTCCATTACGATGAGGTCGATGCTCTCATCCAGGCCGCCATGAGTCCCTACTGAAAAAGGCGGGAATCCAGACATGGTGGCTATGGTCGGTTGCCACCGGATTGGCTTGGCTGGCGCTCGGACCCGCTTGTCATGTCGCCATACGATCTGGCAGAAGTCGATCAAATTCATTTTTGACAACGGCGTAGCATTCGCACGCGCGTGCCTCCAGACCAGCCCTGTTGGTCACGCTAATGTGGCCACGACGATAGCGGATCAGCCCTGCGCCTTGCAGCTTTCCCGCTGCTTCCGTCACGCCCTCGCGCCGCACGCCAAGCATATTGGCGATCAGGTCTTGGGTCATGACGAGTTCGCTCGATGACAGGCGATCCAGGCTCATCAATAGCCAACGGCACAACTGCTGGTCAATTGAATGATGTCGATTGCAGACGGCCGTTTGCCCCATCTGCGTAAGGAGCGCCTGCGTATAACGCAGCAACAGATGCAACAGGGGTCCGGCCCGGTTGAATTCTTCCTTGAGCAAACCGGCTTGCAGGCGGTATGCATGGCCGGCACTCTGGACGACTGCGCGGTTGGGAGTCGTTTCCCCTCCCATGAACAGGGCAATCCCGAGTATTCCTTCATTGCCTACCATGGCGATCTCGGCAGAAGCACCGTCCTCCATCACATAAAGCAAGGACACGATACTTGTCGTCGGAAAATAGACATGCCGCAAGCGACTGCCCGACTCGTACAGCACGTCGCCCAGTAACAGGGTGACCGATTCAAGATGTGGCGATAGGCGATCGAGTTCGGCAGGCGGCAATACCGAGAGCAAATGATTCTGTTTAGGAAAGGGCATGGAGGACATCGGCTTATCCTGCTTAGACAACATACTCACTTCACAAAGTCAGAAAGAAAATTTCCGTGCTTGGCAAGGTATATCAGCCGGAGGTCGATAGCGTTTCCATCAATATGCAGAGGAAAGGAAACGTGACATTGACCTTGTGTTCGCTTCCGCACTGACGACGTGATGAATGCAGAGGACTATGAATTCAAGGGCGCGAGAAGCTTGAAATGGCTCCCGCGCAACGCATTTTGGTCGTTAGTACTGACCACCTTCGATTTTTTTGTCAGACATATTGACACTCATACGTTACTGGAGTGAATCATGAAAGCCCGGAACATAAACTACACGCATTTATCAAATGGGATGGCGAAGGGAAACGAGCCTTCCCCCGATAACGTGGATCGCGACATCGCACTAGATCAGGCGCTACGCAGTCGATCATCGGAATCCATTCCGATGTCTTCCCGTACAGCACAACAGAGTGCCCACGACATATCAATCGATTCTGAACTTGGTACGCCATCAGAGAAGGACAGGTCTTGGTTGCGTGAACTTGGCATAACGTTCGATGGACGTCAGTATCGCTATCGGAAATACAGCTATGGACTCTTGGCAGATGCACTTGCCTATGCCAGGCTGGACCGCGATCGCTCTACCACGCAGGAAACGTTTGCCGATATCTCTCCATGGCGTGAAGCTGAACAGCCGACAAGCATAGAGCGACAGTTAATGATACGAATAGGCATTACGTACGACGGACAGTTCTATCGATATCATGGCTATCGCTACGACCACCTCTTGGACGCGGTTCTCTATGCGGAAGTCACGCGAGTGACCGGTGTTCTTTAGGCGCACCATGTCGAGTCATGGACGGGGCAAATTGGATTGTCTCCCAATGTCTTTCTGGCACGAGCAGAATCTTTGGCTGCCAAGCAAGCTGCCCGTTCGATGGCATTGGCGCAATGCCGCCGTAGCCTCCTGCCCTCAGGATTTGGGGGACACCTCACGCGCCGTTAGTAGCAGCTACGCGCGCTATACACAGCAAATACACACCGCGAGCCATAAAGGCGAGATTACATGTATCTTGTGTCGGATCAAGGTGGGGCACGACATGGAGCCGACCATCGAAGTCGGATGCAAGACACGTCATGCAATGAAGGATCTTCAACAGTTCGTGTAAGGGCAAGGGGCCACGAATTGCTTCGATTTGCCAAAAGAAGGAGTTGAAATCATGAATCCAATGAATCCAGAAATGGAAGCGCTCAAGGCCCGCCTGAAAGCAACGTGGATGGCCGGCGACTATGGTCATTTTGCGCAGTACCTGGAGCCTGGCGCGATTGAATTTCTTGACCGCCTCGCGATTCCACCTGGGACGCGAATGCTGGATGTGGCCTGCGGTGCAGGGCAGATTGCCATTCCGGCCGCACGAGCCGGCGTGCAAGTCACCGGTGTCGATATTGCTTCTAACCTGATCGAGCAGGCACGTGCGCGAACAGCAGAGCAAGGCGTTAATGCCCGGTTTGACGAGGGCGATGCCGAAATGCTTCCCTATGCAGACGGGGAATTTGATGTGGTCGTCAGCCTGATCGGCGCCATGTTCGCGCCACGACCTGAATTTGTCGCCGCAGAATTGATCCGGGTCTGTCGACCGGGTGGGCGAATCGTGATGGCAAACTGGACGCCGGAAGGCCACATCGGGCAAATGTTCAAGATCATCGGCAAGCATGTACCGCCTTCACCACTGATGTCCCCTCCCATGAAATGGGGGGATGAAGCGACAGTGCGCGAACGTCTGAAAAATGGCACGAGCAACGTACAGGTAGCTAGGCGTATGTATCCCATGCGGTACCCGTTCGCGCCGGAAGAAGTGGTTGATTTCTTTTGTACTTACTATGGACCGACGAACCGGGCCATGGCGTCGCTCGATGAAGAGGGCCAGGACGCATTGCGCGGTGACTTGGAGCAGCTATGGGCAACAAATAACCGATCAACGGACGGCACGACCTACGTCGAGGCTGAGTACCTGGAAGTCGAGGCCAAGAAGGCCGCCATGTAGAAGTTGCGTGGCTTAGCCGCAGACTGCTCGATAGCACATGGCTTGGGTTCGTGCGTTTCCTTCGCAGAGGGCCACCCACAACCCGACTCTCTTCCGCCAGCGCTCTGGTCAGTTACACTTCCCGGACCAGCTTGGAGAAGTGATGGTCGAACCCTGCTGCCCTAGATAGCAGATAGCACCTTGTCGCGCACCTGGCCGTATCTGCAGGCATTGGCGCGAGCCATTTCGGAACGCATGCGTTGCGCCAGTTCGTAGTCATTCAATCACGGTAGTCCGATATCGATGATGAATACGTCCGTCTGCCGATCATGGCAATAGATCTTTGTTGAAGATGGCGGAGGACTTGTGTACTTCGACAAATTTGTCGATACCTATGAACCTTGGTATTGGCGCCGTGGTCTGAAAAATACATCCCAAAGTTATCGGGACAACCATGTTCATTTCTGCACGTATGCGCTCGAACTGATACGTACCGCATAAACTGCTTAGAGATAAGTTCCAGACAGTCGTCAATGCATCGGCACATCGCCGAGACGATCTAAACCGCCAGCCGCACCTTTCGTGCACGCTCGGTCCCCTGCGCCTTCTGCGCAACTCTCTTGGAAAACACGTCGGCAATCAGCATGCCGAGTCGCCGATTTCACAGGCCCATGCCTTAAGGAGACGCGACATGACATCTTTCCGAACGATTACGTACTATGCTGGCTCGCTCTTGTTGGCGCTGATATGTACAACGCCAGGCGCGCAAGAACGTGCGCCCATTAATCATCCGCCAAGCCGAGATCCTCAAGAGCTACAGAGGTTGCTGGATCTGGATGACACACAGTTCAACAATGCGGTACAGGAAAATGACGGGGCACGATTTCGCTCCATCGTATCCGCGTTTGATCCGCCCGGCACGCATATATTTCCCATCTCACATGGCTTCGCGAGTGCCAGGCAAATCTGTCTGGCCGCTCGCAATGCGACCGCCTGCCGCTTCTACGTTCGCGATCTTCTCGCCATTCAACGCGAACGCCAGGATGCTGCTGAAGCGTCTAATAATCCCTTCACGACCCGCTAAAGGAGACGGCCATGGACTCTCGATGGATGTATCGTATCGTAATGAGTGTGGCTGCTCTTGGCGTCCACACAGGCGGCACAGCGCAGGTCACGCCAACTGGCCAGCCAGCCGCTGCCTATACGCTCACATTTGCGGACGAATTCAACAGCCTGAACAGGAACGTCTGGAACGATCACATGTGGTATGAGAGGCCCAATCCAACCATTAACTACGCGGTTGAGAACGGCATTCTCAAGATATGGCCGATGCGTGATGCAAGCGGAAATTTCTTTAATCGATCCTTCGATACAGACGGGCGCTTTTCCCAAGTTTCGGGATTTTTTGAAATCGAAGCGAAACTACCATACGGCAAAGGCGCCTGGCCGGCATTCTGGCTATTCAACCATATCGGCACTCGACGGCCGGAAATCGACATCATGGAGGCCTATCCAGGTGGTGGTCCTAGTTCCGGCTGGTCGAATTCAAGCCTGCATCCGACCGCATACGGCATTACCGTCTGGCGCGACGCCACTGCTCTTGCGGGCCACACAGCGGTGCGAACCACCGACCTGTCGGCGGCATTTCACAAGTATGGCCTGCGATGGACTAATACGAAGCTTACGTTTTACTTTGATGGACAAGCGGTCTATAGCTTGAGCATTCGTATGAAGGACCCACTTTATCCGGTCCTTACCTTATGGTTCGGAAGTGCGAGTGGCACACCGGATGCAACTACTCCGGAGGGGAAAGGCAATGCGTACGAAATTAACTATCTCAGGGTGTGGAAAATGCGCTGATTATCGACGCAGGGACATGAATCATGTACGAGCCATAAGCGTCAATCTTTGTCCAGGCTTTGCGTAACTCCGGCTCGCAAAAAAAGGCGGCGGGAAATCCCGCCGCGGTGTCCGTGCCGAATACAGGATGCTATCTTCTTGAATGTCCCGTAGTGTCTTTAGCTGTGTCGTCAAGCGCAGACTCAACCTTGCCCGTGGCCTTATTCACTTTGCCGTCGACTTGTGTCGATATTCCGTCGGCCTGCTGTCGGTGACTGCCTGTCATCTGGCCGAGTTTACGTTGAACTCGACCTGCTGCGTCCTTGATACTACCTCTGATCTGGTCGCGATTCATACCATCTCCTTTCTCGTAGAAAGTGCTAGTCGCTAAGGTTCGAGACCAACGGGAAGTCACCGTTCCATGCAAATAAAAATATAAATAAAACATGAAGCATGAAGCATGAAGCATGAAGCACTTCATGCTCCCTCATCAATGCAGCGTAGTCATCTTCGTATTCGTGCTTACGCCGTCCCCTTGATGGGATGCTCACTTGCCTATGAGTGAATCACATCGCAAGGAGAGGAAGGCCTCGGCAGTGATGCACAAAGATACTCAAATGCATATTTAGTGCGGGCTTTAACTGCGTGGGGGAATACCCATCCAAGCTGGCTACTCCAAATGCGTGGTGACCACGATCAATGTCGCCATGGCTACACATATTCAAGAGGAAATAAAAAAATGGCCGCCCCGAAGGCGGCCAAAAAGGGATGAGTTGGTGTCCAACACCTGATGCTGGAAGACTTCACTACCGCCAGCTCGGTAGACGAGCCGCTTTTGCCGAGGAGGATTCAGCAAATGGCTAATGCAGTAGGACTTTACTGACCAAATCGCCGATTACATTAGCCAAAATCAAGCAAAGTAACGAGGGAACGGTCGAAAGGCGATACATGACGTGCCAACGGTATAGCCATTGGACTTGGCTGTATCGTGCACCCCTAACTAGATAGATGGTCTTGTGTTTTCGATCCAACTTCGTTGGAGTGAGTTGTGCCAAAGGTTCTCGCACATACTCCGATTACCTTCACCAAAGTAATGTGGTCGCGCCAAAAAAGGTGTTGTAAAGCAGTTAGTTGCACCGATAAAACGTCGATGTATTTTTCATCTTCCAAGGAAGTGGCAACCAGTCTCCCTATAAGTCTTTGAATTATTGAGACTTTGAGAGCCGGCATGCTTCGTGCGCTTATCGGTTATTTGCTGAATGAAAATTCCGGACGAAACCTCTTGGCTTTCCCCTTGCCAATGTCTCCCATGATTTCTTCATGCAGCAAGCCGCACACGATAACTCCTTTGGCTCACTTACATTTGGGAGATTTACATGCAACGCAATTCGGTACTTCGCGGCCTATCCGCAGCTGTCGCCACTGCCCTTACCCTGGTCATGGCGCCTGCTTCTGCAGATCTGATTTTCAACCCGGCTTTCAACACGACTGGCACTGGCTTGGGAGCGGTCCAGACCCTGGCCACAGTCCAGGATGGCAGCGGTCGGCCAGGAACGATCCAGAACAATGGCCTGGAGTCCGGATGCGTGACCTACAACCCGGGCAGCCCGGCGAACCCAACGTTCAACTGCTTCGCCGGTTTGCAGGGTGGCGACAACCAGGCCATCAACAACACGTACTTCCTCGATACGGTAACGGGGCTGACTAGTGCCGGTGACCTGGCCGTGATCGTCAATATCAATGAGCCGGGCAACGACGATACTGTCGTACTGACGGACCTTTACCTGAGCCTGTTCGCCACCGGCAGTGCCACGCCGCTCGCAACGTTCTCCTATACAGGCCCGGATCTGCTGCTGTTTGAAACCGGCGGCATTGGCAACTCCGGCACGTACCGCTTCACGTTGGATGCGGCGCAGGCCGCCCAAGCGGCAGCGCTCTGCCCGGTATTGTCCAATTGCGTCGTCGGTGGCGGTGTACAGTTCCTGCCCGGATCCACCAGTGCCGGTCCGGAGACCATCTATGTCCAGGCATTTTCGAATGGCACCCCGGTGCCGGAGCCGGGCTCCCTGGCCATCCTCGGCCTGGGATTCGCTGGCATGATGCTCGCCCGCCGGCGCAAGCAATAATCGACTTGACAGTCACTGGAAGGTGATGAGGTGGGTTGCCAACGGCGACTCACCTCTTATCGATGTCATTGCACATTCCTTTATGCTCGCATCCGGCCGCGACGGCATAGATATCAGGACAGACTGCCATGAACGGGCGCACGCCAACGAAGCACCTCATCGAGCGGTCTCGGCCGGGAAATCCAATGACCCTGGAAAACGTCCGATCCAATCCCATCCATGGCATGCATGGTGGCTTCGTGTGAATCGCATCTAGTGCCGTAGACACATCTGAGCCTTACAATGAGGCACAGCCGGCGAAGATCCAAGCAGATGCCGGTTCCGCTCAAACGGGTCTGTCTTACTACTGAACTGCGCGGGGCGCGACCGGAGTCAGGTAAATGTCATCGGCAGGTGGCAAATCGATTCCGGTGATGGTATCGACGACATCCTCGAGCCTCGCCTCAACTTTGGAGCAGTGCGGATTGATCGCGTAATCGATCATTTCTGTCTCAAGGAAGTACATCCTGACCTGAACGCCCTGGATCTGGAAGTCCAACCTGTGCGACTCGCAATACCGCAGACCTTGTCCCAGGTTCCAGTTTAAGTCACTGGCAAACAGGCCCACCTCTTCGGCAAAGCAAGCAAGCCGCCTTTCGATTTGCGCAGCGGCGAGCAGTCGTTGCCGCAACATATGATCGTCGTTGGCCGTCATCGCAACACCTCTCTCATGAGACCGTCCATCGGTTCATCCAGCACGGTTGAAATCAAGACGAAGAGAGAGACTTGAAGTTACAAAAAGTTCAGTTGCTGTGCCGATTCCAGTATTCATTTACTGCACTCAACTTGACGTCATGAACGCATGTGCGCGTCGCTTGGTGCTATTTGCGAATACCTGCGATCCTCGCTAATGGGCGAGAGCCGACGCACGGCTGTCGGCCGCCGTGCGTGAAAGCCGACACTATACACAAGTCAAGCCATGTCGCGATGCTGCATCGGCTATCGCTAATTCTTAGCGTCCGCTTCGGTGCAACTCGACCGCCCGCCAGCATTGGTGGAAGACTACGGCACCGGCCAAAATTAACGTCAGCTTGAACTCGCCCATGGCAGCTAGAGCCGCAATGGCAAATCCAAAGATCACCAACTCGATGGTGATACGTACAGGCCAGGCGACGGCTACTCGAGCCTTGGGGGACACAAAGGCACCCCATAGCGATGCGGCAGCCAGCGGAGTAGCAATTGCCAACGTTGTCCCTAGTAAGGGAGTGGCGCCAGCGTACCCACCCCAGAATGAGAATGCGACAAGGGAAGAGATCTCCAGCAGAAAGCGGAGGGCGAGGTTTGCAGCGTTCACGAGCGATTGAACCCTTTCATACAGTATTAGCTGAGTAATCTTTGCCGCGGTGCTGCTTCAACTTGGACGACGGTCGGACGGTACTCCGTACTCGACCGATATCATCTCCCCGCGCGCTGCAAGCCTGTCGTCAGGTCATCAGAATGCACGGCAACACCAATGCGGCCAACAAAATAGATGGCAGGGAACGCAAACCTGAGCATGAATACTTCACAATGCAGCGCATACTCCGGCTCCCACCATTCCTCGATATCCGACATGACGTCTGTTTGGTGATCCGGTGGCTGCTCGATGGAGCCACCATCGCGACAGTTGAGTACAAAACCAGTGTCTGAACCTGACACGTATTGAAACCAGCCTTCATCTGCGGCTTGTCTACGTTTCCCTCTGATGGAACCGGCTGCCGCTGCACCACGCCCATCCAGCGTCGGGACCGATGGCATTCCCTGCTTCCATGCCATTAACTCGTCCGCCACGACCCAGCCCACGCCGTCGACCAACAGTGGCTGCTCCTTACCCATTACATAGCGAAAGAGGGATGCTTTGGACACAGTCGTTCCTTTTGCACGTGCCGCCTCAAGCGCTGGCATGGAGACCAGCTCTACAAGACACACTTCGGATTGGCTGCTTCGTATGCTGGTCACGGGCCGATAGCCCTGCAAATTCTCATCTAGTTGAATCAGCACATCGTCGCCAGGACGTACCGTATCCACAGGACGGAGGCCGTCCCGGCAGTGAATAAGCGTGCCCGCGATGAAACCGCTAGAAATTTGATGAGAAGGATGCATGAACAAGACAAGAATAGTACCTGCCAGGTAACAGTATATTGAAATCCATGGTGACCGAATTGGCGAGCCCCATCTCGGACTGGGTAACCTGCGTGAAGGATGGCTGGCCGCAGAGCTGTCCAGGTGAGTTTAGGACTGCTGCGGATGCCATTTTGAGATGACATCGTTGTCGGAGCGTATTGGGCGGCGACAAATACGACGGACGGCATTCGGTCAACTGCATGCAGGGGCATGCGTTGAGTGGCAGTTCTCCTGATTTCCGCTTACGCGTCCTCGGGGGCATCTTAGTAACCCGGCCAGATAGTGATCTATCTGGTGCATTGATTTGAGAGAGGCGTCGTCGGATGCTCAAACTATATGCCAGAGTGCTGCAAAATAGTGACATCCGGTGCCTGCAAGAACGAACATGTGCCAAATGAAATGACCGAACCGAATGCGGGAGTCGAATGCAAAGAAAAATACGCCCACCGTATAGAACAGCCCTCCAGCAATGACAAGTACCAAGCCGTCCAAGGTCATGGCGCGGGCTAATGGAACGGCGGCCACCACGATGAGCCATCCCATTGCCAGATAGAGTCCCGTCGACAGAATGGGATGCGATGCCCGACCTGTTGCCTTGAGCGCCGTTCCAACGCCGGCCAGCATCCAGACGACGGACAACAGGCCCCACTTCCATGCTCCCTGAAGAAGGCCGATGGAGAACGGCGTGTAGGTACCCGCTATCAGAAGATAGATGGCAGAGTGCTCGATTGTTCTGAAAGTCCGCTTCGCTTTGCCGTGCGGAAGTGCATGATAGAGAGTAGATGCCAGGTACAGCACTATCATGCATGACGCGAACAGACTCATGGCAATCACCATGGCGGCGCCATCGGGTCGGATGGCGCGGGCAATCAGGAATGGCGCTCCGGCGATTGCCATGATGAGTCCGACACCGTGGCTGACGCTGTTTGCAACTTCCTCTGCACTGGACTGGGTCCGCGCGATGCCAGTCATATTCATGCTAACTCAAATGTCTTTTCAAAAGGATGCGCAGGCAATTGCCGCGGCGAAGCTTGCATTCACAAAAGTACGAAAGAAAGGTGATTCATTACATCAACTTGGTCGGTGTCTTCGGGCTGGCAAGCAGAAGCACGAACCTACATGGGTGCATAGGGTCATAAATGTTGCCTGCCGAAGCACCTGTCTCCACCACGTGCCGTGAAAATTCTATTTCGCAAAAGGCATCATGTCCGTCAACACAGTTCTTATCGTTTCCAACGACGCCGCAGATGTCAAGCTGCTCACGATACGCTCGTGACTGCGAGAGATGGTCCCTTTGTGACGGAGTGGGTCAGTCATTTATCAGATGCATTGAGCCGTCTGAAAATGCGTGGCATCGACATTGTTCTGGTGGACCTCTTCCTGCCAGATAGCCAAGGCCTCGACACCTTCGATGCGCTTATCAAGCTGGTCCCGCCCCTTCCGATTATGACGCTCTGCGACGAAGACCAGGAAATCTTGGCCATCGAAGCAGTGCAGCGCGGAGCCCAAGGTTTCCTCAGCAAGGGCTATTTCCAGAGCGCGCTGGTGCCGCAGGCCCTTCGCAATATCATTGAGCGAAAGAAGGTGGAAGAAGCGCTCTTTGAAGAGCGGGAACGGTCGCGCGTTACCCTTGAATCGATCGGGGATGGCGTTCTCAGCACCGATGTTGCAGGCAATGTGACCTACATGAATGCGGAAGCGGAACGTATGACAGGCTGGTCGCGCAGTGAGGCGAAAGGCCGTCCCATTGCCGCAGTCTTCCAGTTGATCGATAGCGAGACGCGCCAGCCTGCAAGAAATCCCGTTGACATGGTCATCGCTCACGGCAAAAGCCTCGCCCTTCACGCCAATTCCGTGCTGGTACGCCGGGATGGATATGAATCGCCCATCGAAGACTCGGTCGCACCGATCTTTGACCGGAACAACGATATTACTGGCGCGGTTGTGACGTTCCATGATGTGTCAGAAGCCAAGGCCATGGCGCAGAAAATGGCACACCTCGCACAACATGATTACCTTACCGGCCTGCCAAACCGCTTGCTCTTAAGTGACCGCCTGATGCAGGCCATTGCTTATGCGAAGCGGCATGCCACCCAGCTTGCCGTTCTGTTTCTAGACCTCGACAACTTCAAGCACATCAATGACTCGCTCGGCCACGCGGTAGGAGATAAGCTACTTGAATCCGTTGCCAGTAGGCTTGTCTCTCAGGTCCGGCATTCCGACACAGTCAGTCGTCTTGGGGGCGACGAATTCGTCGTCCTCGTCATGGAAGATGCGCCGGCCGAGCACGCGACTATTACTGCGGAAAAAGTCCTCCATGTACTCGCAGCTCCGCACCAACTCGCCGGGCATGAGCTGCACATCACAACCAGTATCGGCATTAGCGTGTTTCCAGCCGACGGAGGCGACGCCGAAGCTCTGGTCAAGAATGCCGATGCGGCCATGTATCACGCAAAGAAAAAAGGAAAGAACAACTATCAGTTTTTCAATAGCGCCATGAATGCAATCGCTGTCCAGCGCCATGCCACTGAGGTAGAACTGCGCCGTGCGATTGATGGAAACGAGCTATTGGTGTACTACCAGCCAAAGGTCGACCTGGTGTCAGGAATGGTGACTGGCGCAGAAGCACTCGTTCGTTGGATCCACCCCGAGAATGGCATGATGTTTCCTGACGCGTTCATTCCTGTCGCCGAAGATTCAGGCCTGATCGTCGCTATCGGAAAGATAGTGCTTCGCCAGGCGTGTGAGCAGGCCAAAGCGTGGCACGATCAGGGGTCACGCTCATTTACCATTGCCGTTAACGTCTCTGCACTGGAATTTCGAGACCGTCGGTTCGTAGAGAATCTGCGTATGGTGTTAGACGAAACAGGCCTGGACGCTCAATCGCTCCAACTTGAACTGACCGAAAGCGTGCTGATGCGAAACGTCGACTCGAGCATTACGGTTCTGGGTGAACTGAAGCAACTTGGCGTACAACTTGCAATTGATGATTTCGGCACCGGCTATTCCAGCTTGAGCTATCTCAGCCAGTTCCCCATTGACGTGTTGAAGATCGACCAGTCGTTTGTACAAAGCATCTCATCGAATGACGGCAATGGCGTGATAGTTAATGCCGTAATCGGAATGGGGACTTGTCTTGGGCAAAGAGTTGTTGCTGAAGGAGTCGAAACCTCGGCACAACTCTCATTCCTGAATTCACATCATTGCAATGAGGGGCAGGGCTACCTTTTTAGTGCACCGCTACCGGCACACGAATTTGCACGGCTGCTAAGCGGCGGAACGTTCCATGTCAGCGGCCCCTTGCAATAACGATTCGACCGCCAAATCAATTGTTCACATTCCATGCAGTCGCCATTTGTCTGCGCGATTCGGAATGTCTGCAAATCGCTCTGGCATGTCCTGCCGGTTCCGGAAATTTTGAGTACTTTGCCGATTACGGAGCCCAGATTCGTACAGATGTACGTCCGCTATGGAGCGGTATCCCCAGTGTTCATCCGTCAGCTTTTGGCCGAGAGATTGCCCTCGCTTGAATGGAGCGGGAGTCGGTACTCATCTGTCAGTCGCGTTTATCCGACGCTGATATCCGGTGAGCAGGATCGCAAGATTGGATTTGCATCAGATTCGTTATCGCAACAGAATGAGCAAAAGCCGTGATAATTCCGGCGCACGAGCCGCCAGTGCCGACTACGTAGCGGCACACAATCCATCGACTCATTAGGTCATTGAATTTTGCCAAGTCCCATGCCGGCAGATAGTCGCGCAATGAATGCTGAACAAACCGCCCAGCTCGCCCGAAGAATTCTCACTAGCCTTCCTCCTTTGGCAGCGACGCTAGTCGCGATTCCCTTCCTGTGTCTGATGCTGGCTCATAGCCAGGCGGTGCATGCCGGCGCGCCGATTCCAATACCGCAAATAAAATCGGCGCTCAAGCGCTACGCAGGGACGATCGGCTGTCAGTTCCAGTTCGACGACCGGAATGTCGTCGTGCACGACATCGACAACGACGGAAAGAAGGATGTCGTCGTATTGTTCTTCCTCGATGCCGGCTGCCAAGGAGGTTCCACCTCCGGAACCTCTGCGTTTGCCGTGCTGGACGTCGATGTGCGCGGCAGAGCCTTCATCCGTCCCGAGTTGTCACAGCCTGCGGTGCCGGCGTTCGGTTTCCCGCGTCTGATCAAGCGCATCTTCGTTCGGGACAACCAACTTTGGTACACGGCAAAGGATTTCGACTGGTCGAAGGATCCGCTGTGCTGTCCTTCCAAGCCAGTCGAGGCGCCTGCATACCTTCGCATGAGCACACTTCAAGTTGCGAACGGACAGAACTTCGCGGTATGGCACTGGGCGACCATCACGGACCGCTGATCCGCATATCTAGGTACCGCATCTGCACACATAAGGAAAACATGCATGAAAGCCGGGAAATGGGGGCGCCTTGGTACGCGAAAGGTGCGGCTCGGGGCATCGGCAATATTGTTGATTGCGCTACCTGGATATGGGCTATACACCGTCCAGCGCTTGCTCGACGAGAATCGGCCAGGTTATTGCGCAGCTCAGAAACGCTATATCCCTGATGAGGAATTCATCGGCACCGCCGTAGCGCTATACGAGTGGGACCTGAATAGGGAGCGACAGCGCCACCCCGACGGCAAAATCAGCAAAAAGAGAGATGACCCGAACGAGCTGTATGACACATGGCAAAACAGTCGTCATCGAGGCGACTGCTGCGAGGTCGGTCGGGCAAAGACCGAGTCCTTTCTCAATCGACTATTCGGATGGCAGGAAGTGGAGGTCACGCTGCACATCGACCCGGAGAATCGATGGGGTAGCCACAAGCTGTTCGCGTTTGACATCTGCGGCAAGTTGCTGCCACATGAATTTGGCTTCAAATTAGAAACAGGACACGGTCAAATCACTACTACGAATCATCGAGCACTCACCAGCACCAACTAGTTCATGAATCGGCGAACAAGCTCGAAGAAGAAAATAAACAATTAGGAAAAGCCGACATGCCAGAGCAATCGACAAGCAAAGAACGCGTCAGGGCAGCATTCTGGATGGGACTCGCATTTGCATTGACAATATCGGCAATCTACGTCGCCCCTACCGACACGACAACCATTGCAGGAGTACTGATTGCCGCTCACTCTCCAATCTACCTTTGGCGGTTTTCACATTGCAGTGCTCTGAATGTTTATCAAGATCCAACGTGGCTTATCCATCTTGAAGCAATTGTTCCATTCTTTGTCTACGGTGCTGTCATTGGATATTTCTTGAAGCTGCCCCCGCGACTCAGCGTCAAATACATTGCAACTACGATCATCTCGCTATTCGCTGTTCTGATTGTGCTCTTCTACTTGCCGGTCCAGGAGGAACAAGATCCGAATTGCAAAAGCAGCGAAAGTGAGAGGATTGGCAAGGGTATGGTGGCTACTGGCGCCGCATCTGTCGGCCAACCCGAGCCGTATTAACGGCTTCAGCGACTATCCAATCTATTCAGTTCGACCACTTGCAGGAACGACTGCGCGAAATTGTCTGGCACATGCACCACAGCTCATGCGCCGAAGAACGCATTGCTCGTTTAGCGCAGTGCTTCACATTGGCCTCCACCCGCATATGGCATGAACAGGAAGCGACGTGCCGTCGTGAATTGTCGCCCAATAGGCATCCGAGTGGGAGGACCGCTTTGGAGCGTCATCTCCAGAAGTGGAATGACCGCTTCTGGCCGTAGGTAGCCGTCAAATGCAGGAGTGAACTCCCTGTCGCCAGAATCCCATCAGACCTTCATCGGCAAAATCACCATCTGCAACCCGTCGAAATGCAGCCTGCGCTGGATCGCCAGCGCCGCCTGGTTGTGCAGGAGGCGCGTGAACCAGTTGTCCTGCTCGAAGATGAGCTTGGAGGTGAAGAAGATCGCGTTCGGATATTCCTTGGCGATGTCCTGGCACAGCCGCGTGACTTCCTGCACCGCGTCGGTGCCGAAGCCGATGTAGGACGACGATGCCATGCCGTGGCTGTGGCAGAAGTCGACGAAGAACTTCAGCGTTGCGTTCGCTTCCACGCGCAGCTGTTCGACCGCGCCCTCGCCGCCGTAGGCATGGGTATCGACGGTGCGCGCGTTGACGAAGATGAAGTTGCGGAAGTGGCCCGGGAACATGCGCTGCACCCACAGCAGCGCATGCAGGCCGCCGCCGCGCGACGAGCCGACGATGAACACCGCCGTCTGGTCGTCCGGATTGGGCGGGATGTCGCCCGAGCGGCCGCCGAACGGCTGGTTGGCGAACACCTGGTCGACCGCATGGATCGCATCCTTGGTGGCGCGGTAGTGGTTGCGGATGATGATGCACAGTGCCGAGATCGCGGCGATGATCAGGATCGCCGCCCAGCCGCCATGCGTGAACTTGTTGGCCAGCAGCACCACCAGGATGCCGAAGCAGGTCACGAAGCCGATCGTCGACAGCGTCAGCCGGCGGCGCCAGTGCTCCAGCGACTTGCGCTGGCGCCACCAGTACAGGCACAGGCCCAGCAGCGAGATCGCGAAGGTCAGGAACACCGAGATCGAGTACAGCACCACCAGCACCGTCACGTGGCCGCCGGTCCAGAACAGGATGGCCAGCGCGGCCACGCCCATGACCAGGATGCCGTTCTGCGTGACCAGGCGCGTGGAGAGATAGCGGAACTTGTGCGGCACCCAGGAATCGGCCGCCATGTTGGCCAACACCGCCGGACCGCCGAGAAAGCCCGTGTTGGCCGCGACGAACAGCAGGCCGGCCTCGAACACCAGCACCACCGTCAGCACCGCCTTGTTCATGAAGTCGCTGCCGAAGCCGATGTCGTTGATGATCGAGGCGAACACCGTGGCGTTGAGCGTCTGCCCCTGCACCGGCCTGGCTTCCCACAGCAGGTAGAGCAGGATGATGCCGCTGGCGGTGAAAGCCAGCGACAGCGCCATGTAGATCATCGTCACCTTGCCGGTGCGCACGCGCGGCTCGGCCAGCACGTTGACGTTGTTCGAGACCGCCTCCAGGCCGGTGTAGGTACCGCCGCCGTGCGAATACGCCAGCAGCAGCATCGCCACCACGCTGATCCAGCCGATGTCGCCGGCCAGCCTGGTGGTCTCCGACAGCGTGGTCGGCACCAGGTCCGGCAGAAAGGACGCATGCGCGAAGATACCGTAGACGATCAGCACGAAGTGCGTGACCACGAAGCCGAGGAAGATCGGCAGCAGCACCTTGATCGCTTCCTTCATGCCGCGCAGGTTCAGCACGATCAGCAGCACGATCACGACCGCCTCCAGCCACAGCTTCCAGGGATGGAAGCCGAGCGGCAGCAGCGACGCCAGCGCATCGACGCCCGCCGCCACCGAGATGGTGATCGTCAGCACGTAGTCGAGGATCAGGGCGCAGCCGGCCACCAGGCCGAAATACGGGCCGACCAGCTTGGTGGCGACGCGGTAGCCGCCGCCGCCGGTGGGGAACAGCTCGATGACCTGGTTGTAGGCCAGCGCGATGATGAACACCGTCACCGCCGTCGCCAGGGCCATGTACAGGCCGAGCTGGGTATGCTCGCCGAGCGCGCGGAAAGTCTCTTCCGGGCCGTAGGCCGACGACGACAGGCCGTCCGCCCCGAGTCCCACCCACGCCAGGAAAGCCACCAGCGCCAGCGAATGGCGCGTCTCCGACTTCATGGGGTCGAGCGCCTTGCCGAGCACTACCTCGCGGATCTTCTTCGACTTGGATGACATTGAACGGGGGAACGAAATGGCTGGACTCGGCATGATACGCCCACGGATGACGGGGTGACAATGCAATGACGGCAAGCCGTGTTGCCCGGGTGCTGCAATTCGGGCATAATCGCCGTCTTCGTTTCCGCCCCGGCGGAAGCGTCCTTTCCGGGACGTCCGCATGCGCCGCATGCGATCCGCGCAGCGCGCCAGCCGCCTGCCCGCGCATCCGTCCCGGCCGATCGCTGCCGCCAGGCAGCCTTCCAGGCCTGAGTGGTGTAATTGGTAGCCACGCTTGACTCAAAATCAAGTGCCGCAAGGCGTGCCGGTTCGAGTCCGGCCTCAGGCACCAGCCCTCCGCATTCCCTGCCCGCGCCGCTGCCGGCTTGCCGAACAGGCAAACCGGGTATCCGTACGATTGCAACGCCTTACCATTCCGGCGCGCAACATTCCGACACAAACGCGTAGAATGACGTTTTCGGCATAGGCCCGTTGCAGCCAGGATTCCGCATTCCCATGAGCGACCGCAAACCCGATCTGAACCAGCTCAACCGCACCTTCATCGGCAGCGTGCTGTTCATCGACATCGTCGGCTATTCGATGCGGTCCGTGCAGGACCAGCTCGAAATGAAGGAAGTCTTCAACGGCTTCGTCGCCGACGCGGTGCAGAACGTCGCCCCGACCGAGCGCATCATGGTCGACACCGGCGACGGCGCCGCCATCGCCTTCCTGGGCGACCCGGAGGATGCGCTGTTCGCCGCGCTGTCGCTGCGCGACGCCATCGAGGCCGCGGCCCTGACCATCGGCGAACCCGGCTTCGTGCGCATGGGCATCAACCTCGGCCCGCTGAAGATCGTGCGCGACATCAACGGCCACACCAACATGATCGGCGACGGCGTCAACGACGCCCAGCGCGTGATGAGCTTCGCCGAACCCGGCCAGGTGATGGTGTCGCACGCGTTCTACGACATCATCTCGCGCTTCACCCGCGACTATGCCCAGCTGTTCATCTACGAAGGCACGCGCCACGACAAGCATGTGCGCGAGCACGAGGTCTATCGCTTCGGCCCCGCCAGCGAGACCGGCGACCTCACCGCCCGCCTGCGCGACCGTACCCGCGCGCGCAGCAACGACGTGGCCGAGCCGCCCGCGCCGCGCAAGCAGTGGAAGCGTCCGGAGATGCCCGCCGTGCCGGCGCCGCTGCGCAAGGCGGCCCAATCGCGCGCCGGCCTGGTGGCCGCGGGTGTCGGCGCGCTGACCGTCGTCGGCGCGGTCTGGTCCTGGACCAGCACGCCGCAGCCGCCCGCGCAGACCGCGGCCGCGTCCACATCAGCGCCCGCCGCAGCGCTGGCGGCCGCCGCGCCTGCCGCCGCGTCCGCGCCACCTGCGGCAGCCTCTGCCGCGAAGCCCGCGCCGAAGGAAGAGATCATCGCGATGCCGGCGGCATCCGCACCCGCCGCCGGCGCTGCCGCATCGGTCGCATCCGCCCCGGCCGACAAGGACAAGACCGTCGCCGATGCCGCGAAGACGGCATCCGCCGAATCCTCCGTGCCGGCCGCCAAGCCCGGCGTCGTGAAACTGGCGATCGAGCCGTGGGGCGAGGTCTACGTGAACGGCGGGCGCCGCGGCGTCAGCCCGCCGATGAAATCGCTCAAGCTGCCGCCGGGCAAGCACCAGATCGAGATCCGCAACAGCGCGTTCGCGCCCTACAAGCAGACGGTGGAGGTCAAGAGCGATGCCGAGACCACCGTGCGCTACGTCTTCTGAACGGAGTTCCCGCATGCGCTTTCCGAGACATGCCCTGCCGGTCGCGCTGCTCCTCCTGGCCGCCGGCTGCGCGGAGATGCCGAAGCAGCCGGTCGATCCGAAGGTGACGCCGGCCGAGGCCAACGCGTGGTACCAGCGCGGCCTGGAATCCTATCGGGCCAGCCGTTTCGACCAGGCGCTCACCGATCTCAACGCCGCTGTCGCCAGCGGCCACCTGCGCAGCGCGGACGTCATCCTGGCGCGCAAGCATGCGGCCTTCATCTACTGCACCACCGCCCGCGAGCCGGCCTGCCGCGAGCAGTTCCAGGCCATCCTCGCCATGAAGCCGGACTTCGACCTCGCGCCGAACGAGGCGGGCCACCCGTCATGGGGACCGGTGTGGCGCTCGCTCAAGGGCATCGTCGAGGAAAAGCGCGCGGTCTCGCAGGCGGCGCGCCCCACCGCCAGCCCGGCGCAGCAGAAACTGGCCGAAGGCGTGCGCGACTACGAGGCGGGCCGCTACAAGGAATCGATCGATGCGCTGCAGGCGGCGCTCGGCCTCGGGTTCGCGCAGCGCACCGACGAGCTGCGCGCGCGCAAGTACATGGCCTTCGGCATCTGCCTGACGAAGACGGCCAAGCTCTGCCGCGCCGAGTTCGCCCAGATCTTCACGCTCGACCCGGCGTTCGAACTGCTGCCGTCCGAGACCGGCCATCCGTCGTGGGCCGCGGCCTATCGCGCCGAGAAGGCCGCCGCCGCGAAGAAGAGCGCCGCGCCGAAGCAGCCGGCCGCGTCGACGCCGGCCGCGTCGGCACCGGCAAAGGCATCGGCACCCGCCCCCGCCGCGCAGCCAAAGGCATCATCGCCCGCGCCTTCGGCCCCGGCGAAAGCGACCGCGCCCGCCCCCGCGCCACCGGGCGCGCGCATGAAAAAAGCCGTTCGTGTCGCCACGAACGGCTTGTTCGTTTCGGAGGCCCGGATGCTCAGCGTTCCGACACCGCATCCACCACGCATAGCGCCGTCATGTTGACGATGCGGCGCACCGTCGCCGACGGCGTCAGCACATGCACCGGCCGCGCGCAGCCGAGCAGGATCGGGCCGATCGCGATGCCGTTGCCGGCGGTGACCTTGAGCAGGTTGTAGGAGATGTTGGCCGCGTCGATGTTGGGCAGCACCAGCAGGTTGGCATCGCCCTTGAGCGCCGTGTCCGGCATGGTCTTCTTCAGCAGGTCGATGTTGAGCGCGGTGTCGCCGTGCATCTCGCCGTCGACTTCCAGTTCCGGCGCCAGGTCGCGCAGGATCGCCAGCACCTCGCGCATCTTGCGCGCCGACTCGCTGTTGCTGGTGCCGAAGTTGGAATGCGACAGCAGCGCCACGCGCGGCAGCAGGCCGAAGCGGCGCATCTCCTCGGCGGCCAGGATGGTGATCTCGGCCAGCTGGTGCGCGGTCGGATTCTCGTTGACGTGGGTATCGACCAGCACCACCTGGCGGTCCGGCAGGATCAGCGCATTCATGGCGGCGTAGGTGGTCACGCCCTCGCGCTTGCCGAGCACCTGGTCGATGTATTTCAGGTGCAGGTCGGTGGTGCCGTAGGTGCCGCAGATCATGCCGTCGGCATCGCCCTTGTGGATCATCATCGCGCCGATCAGCGTGTGGCGGCGGCGCATCTCCAGCCTGGCGTACTGCTCGATGATGCCCTTCCTGCGCGTCATCGCCAGGTAGGTCTGCCAGTAGTCACGGTAGCGCTCGTCATACTCCGGGTTGATCGCCTCGAAATCGATGTCCGGACGCAGGCGCAGGCCGAATTTCTCGATGCGCTGCTGCAGCACCGCCGGGCGGCCGACCAGGATCGGCTTGGCGAGGTTCTCGTCGACCACGATCTGCACCGCACGCAGCACGCGCTCTTCCTCGCCCTCGGCAAAGACGATGCGCTTCCTGCCGGCCGGCGCCTTCTTGGCGATCTGGAAGATCGGCTTCATGAAGGTGCCGCTGTGGTAGACGAACTGCTGCAGGCGGTCGACATAGGCCTGCATGTCGGCGATCGGGCGCGTGGCCACGCCGGATTCCTGCGCGGCGCGCGCCACGGCCGGCGCGATCTTCATCATCAGGCGCGGATCGAAGGGCTTGGGGATGACGTATTCGGGGCCGAACGACAGGTTGCTGATGCCGTAGGCGGAGGCGACGATGTCGGACTGCTCGGCCTGGGCCAGCTCGGCGATCGCATGGACCGCCGCGATCTCCATCTCGCGCGTGATCGTGGTGGCGCCCGAGTCGAGCGCGCCGCGGAAGATGTAGGGGAAGCACAGCACGTTGTTGACCTGGTTCGGATAGTCCGAGCGGCCGGTGGCGATGACGGCGTCGTCGCGCACCGCCTTCACTTCCTCCGGCAGGATCTCCGGCACCGGGTTGGCCAGCGCCAGCACCAGCGGGCGGGCGGCCATCTGCTTGACCATCTCGGGCTTGAGCACGCCGGCGGCGGACAGGCCGAGGAAGATGTCGGCGTCGGGAATCACGTCGCCGAGCGTGCGCAGCGTCGTCTCCTGGGCGAAGCGTTCCTTGTCCGGGTCCATCAGCTCGGTGCGGCCCTTGTAGACCACGCCGGCCAGGTCGGTGACCCAGATGTTCTCGATCGGGAAGCCGACGTCGACCAGCAGGTCGAGGCAGGCCAGCGCGGCGGCGCCGGCGCCGGACACCACCAGCTTGCACTTGCCGATCTCCTTGCCGACCACCTTCAGGCCGTTGAGGATGGCGGCGGCGACGATGATGGCGGTGCCGTGCTGGTCGTCGTGGAAGACCGGGATCTTCATGCGCTCGCGCAGCTTGCGCTCGATGTAGAAGCACTCGGGCGCCTTGATGTCCTCGAGGTTGATGCCGCCGAAGGTCGGCTCGAGCGCGGCGATCACGTCGATCAGCTTGTCCGGGTCGGACTCATTGATCTCGATGTCGAAGACGTCGATGCCGGCGAATTTCTTGAAGAGGACGCCCTTGCCTTCCATCACCGGCTTCGATGCCAGCGGGCCGATGTTGCCCAGGCCGAGCACCGCGGTGCCGTTGGTGATGACCGCGACCAGGTTGCCGCGGGCCGTGTACTTGAAGGCATTGGTGGGGTCGGCGACGATTTCCTCGCAGGCCGCGGCCACGCCCGGCGAATAGGCCAGTGCCAGGTCGCGCTGGTTGGTCAGCTGCTTGGTCGGGGTGACGCTGATCTTGCCGGGGGTCGGAAACTCATGGTACTCGAGGGCGGATTGCCGCAGTTGCTGGCGGACTTTTTCTTTCTGGGCAATCAGGGAATCCATGCGCGTGGCCATCCTCTATCTTGAACTTACGGAAAGCTGACGATTCTAGCAGAGCGTATTTTCGTCCCTTATACGTATTTGTACGAACATTATTTACTTCCGGTATATGCCGGGCCATACGATATCTGCCATGGGTCCGGCATACTTGCAAAACAATCAACCCTGGCGGCCGCAGTGCGGGATACCCTCCGCGCTTCGGTACAATCACGCGATGCTTTCGGAATTCCAACTCATCGAGCGCTACTTCACGCGAGCGCCGCGTCCCGGCGCACGCGCGGTGCTCGGCGTCGGCGACGACTGCGCCCTGCTGGCGCCGTCGCCGGGCATGCAGCTGGCGGTGTCCACCGACATGCTGGTCGAGGGCCGCCATTTCTTCGCCGGCGCCGACCCGGTGCGCCTCGGTCACAAGTGCCTCGCAGTGAACCTGTCCGACCTCGCCGCCATGGGTGCGCAGCCGCTCGGCTTCACGCTGTCGTTCGCGTTGCCCGATGCCGACGAGGCCTGGCTGTCCGGCTTCGCGCAGGGTCTGTTCGCGCTGGCCGATGCGCACGGCTGCGAGCTGGTCGGCGGCGACACCACGCGCGGGCCGCGCAACATCGGCATCACGGTGTTCGGCGAGGTGCCGCCGGGCCAGGCCCTGCGGCGCGACGCGGCGCGCGCCGGCGACGACGTCTGGGTCTCGGGCACGCTCGGCGATGCGCGGCTGGCGCTGGCCGGCTATCGCGGCGAACTGGCGCTCGACGCGGCCACGCTGGAAGCGGCCGGCGAACGCATGCATGCGCCGACGCCGCGCCTGGCGCTGGGGCTCGCACTGCGCGGCATCGCCCATGCGGCGATCGATGTCTCCGACGGGCTGGCCGGCGACCTCGGCCATATCCTTGCGCGCTCGGGCGCCGGCGCCGTGCTCGACGCCGATGCCCTGCCCTGCGGCCCCATGCTCGCGCGCCAGGAACGCAACCTGCGGCGCCGCTTCGCGCTGGCCGGCGGCGACGACTACGAACTGTGCTTCACCGCGCCGGCTGCATCGCGCGACGCGGTGCTGGCGGCGGCGGCACGGGCCGGCACGCCCGTCACGCGCATCGGCGCCATCGTCGCGCAACCCGGCCTCGCGTTGCATGACGCCGACGGCAAGCCCCTCGACCTGCAGCTGCGCTCCTTCGACCACTTCGCTCCCGCATGAACACCATCGACCCCACCCAACCCCTGCGCCCGCTCGCCCCGGTTCGTCCCGGCGCGCGCTTCATGATGGCCCACCCGTCCCACCTGATCGCGCAGGGATTCGGCAGCGGACTGTCGCCGGTGGTGCCGGGCACGGTCGGCACGCTGTTCGCATGGCTGTCCTTCGTGATGCTGACCGCCCGCTGGCCCGGATTCTTCACGCCGCTGAACTGGGGCGTCATCATCGTCGCCGGCTTCATCGTCGGCATCTGGGCCTGCGGCAAGACCGGGCGCGACATCGGCGTCTCCGACCACGGCAGCATGGTGTGGGACGAGATCATCGCGTTCTGGCTGGTGATGCTGCTGCTGATGCCGGCATCCTTTGAGACGCAGCTGTGGGCCTTCGTGCTGTTCCGCTTCTTCGACATGGTCAAGCCGCCGCCGATCCGCTATCTCGATTTCCGCCTCAAGGGCGGCTTCGGCGTGATGTGGGACGATGTCGTCGCGTCGTTCTACACGCTGCTGGCGTTCGCGCTGTGGCGCACCATCTGATCGCATCCATGATCGCCGGCCGCGCCGCAGCACGGAAATCCTGACCCGGGGCAGGCCGAGCCCGATGTCACGGTGGTAAAGTAGCCGCATGGCGCAACCGATGCGCCGGACCATCACACCAGGAGCAAGACACCATGGACGACATCATCGACCTCTCCAACCGCGTCGGCAAGACGCTGCAGGCCAAGGGCCTCTTGATGGCCACCGCGGAATCCTGCACCGGCGGCGGCATCGCCGAAGCCATCACCGAGATCGCCGGCTCGTCCGAATGGTTCGACTGCGGCATCGTCGCCTATTCCAACGCTTCCAAGACCGAACTGCTCGACGTGCCCGCCGCGCTGATCGCCCAGTACGGCGCCGTCAGCGAGGAAGTCGCCGGCGCCATGGCGGTCGGCATGATCGCCTCCTGCAATGCGCATGTCGCGGTGGCCGTCACCGGCATCGCCGGCCCCACCGGCGCGGTGCCGGGCAAGCCGGTCGGCACGGTGTGCTTCGGCTGGGCGCTCGAACGCAACACGCACATCGAACGCACCTTCACCGAGCGACTCGTGTTCGCCGGCGACCGCCGCACGGTGCGCGAGCAGGCGGTGGCGCATGCGCTCAAGGGCGTGCTGCGTCTGCTCGAAGAAGCCTGATCGTTCGCGGAGAGCCGGCGCGAGGATCGCAAGCGCCGCATCATGTGGCGGCGCATGCGATCAGCGCGGCGCCTCCGGCGGCAGGCCGAGCGCGACGCCGCCGGTATCGTCGATCCGGCGCAGGCCGGTGACCCTGCCGAAGAACGGCTCGCGTTCCTCCCAGCCGCCGTCGCGGGCCGGCACCAGCCAGTAACCGTCGTCGTCGTGCACGATCCAGAAGCGCGGCCTCGTCGAAAATTCGTAGATCGTCTGCATCCATGTTCCCCGAAAGCGGTGCCGAGGGCACGCCACCCGATTCATCGCACGCGCCTGCGCGCCGTGCCGTCTGCGGCAACTGCCTGCGGCCGCGGCGTGCCTGCATCTGCGGCTGCGTGTTCCGCGCCGGGCATGCGGCGCAGGTCCTGATTCTGCAGCATCCGCTGGAAGTCCACCAGGCGAAAGGCAGCGCACGGCTGCTGCATCTGTGCCTGCCGCATAGCCGCCTGGAGACCGGCAGCGCCTTCGACGCCGGCCGGCTCGACGCGCTGCTGCATGGGCCGTGGACGGAGGACCGCGCCGGCGCCGCGGCGTGCGCGCGCCAGCCGGTGCTGCTGTATCCGTCCGGTCCGGGCGACGCGGGCGCGCCGTTCGATGCCTCGCTCGCGCCGCACCGGCTGCGTCTGGTCATCCTCGACGGCACCTGGCGCAAGAGCCGCAGGATGCTGCACGAGAATCCGCAGCTCGCCGCCCTGCCGCGCCTGTCGCTCGACGAGACCGCATCGCGCTACCGCATCCGCAAGGCGCGCCGCGCGGGCCAGCTGTCGACGTTCGAAGCGGCCAGCCATGCGCTCGCGCAACTGGAGGGCAATGCCTTCCCGCTCGACCGCATGCTCGCCGCCTTCGATGCCTTCGTGGCGTCGCAGCAAGCATTCCTGCCGGACCGGGATGCTGCGCCATAGGGAAGGACGTTTCGTCATTTCTTGATCCAGCGCACCCTTGCTGCGCAATACGCGGGCCTATCATGGAACCGTACTTGCGGATGATGCCACGGCAATCCAGTGAACCTGTCGATGGCCGCCGCGTCAGACGTGCAAGCGGGCCGGATGCGGCCATTGATCAACCCTTGCTACTCGGAACCTGCCGTATGAATCTGCTGATTACCGGACACCATGTGGATGTCTCCCCTGCCCTGCGGGAATATGTGGAAAACAAGCTCGAGCGCATCGTGCGCCACTTCGACCAGATCATCGACATCGCGATCATCCTGGGTGTCGAGAAGCCGTCCGAAAAAGACAAGCGCCAGCGCGCGGAAGCCAACCTGCGCCTGAAAGGCAATGTCATCCACGTCGACCACTATGCCGAGGATCTGTACGCCGCGATCGACGGCCTGACCGACAAGCTCGACCGCCAGGTGCTCAAGCACAAGGAGAAGGTCCAGGGTCACAAGGGCGAGGCGCTCAAGCACGCCGTCAACCAGCTCTCCTGACCGGTTGGCGCGGCGCCCGCGGGCGCCGCTCCGCCAGGGCGGAATGCCGCCGCCACGCGACGACTCGGTCGCCGCCTCACGCCCGGCCTCATGCGCCGGGCGTTTCATTTGTCCGCCGCCTGCGCTAGTCCGCGAACGGATTGTCGATCCGCTCCACCGGCACGGTGGCGATGCGCTCGGGCAGCTTTTCCCTTGTCAGCGCATCGACGGTGCGGTCCAGCAGGTCCTTGAGCCGCAGGGCGATTTCCAGCCCGGCCTGGTCGCGCGTGATCGCCAGCGAGCCGTACAGCTCGATGCGGTCGAGGCGGTTCTCGATGGTCAGGTCGCCGATGGCAACCGATTCTTCTTCGTTGCGGTAGGGATCGATCATGGACATCACCTCGGGTCGCCGTTGATTTCGACGGGAACGTTCTTGCCGCGCTTCGAGCGGCTCGGCTCCGGCGGCGGAAGTTTCATTTTGGCCGCCTTCACCTCGGGCGGCAATGCCGGGAACGGATCGACGCGCGCGATCCGTTCGAGTTCGGCGATCGACACGGTACGGTATTCCAGCCCTTCCGCATTGGGCGTCAGGTAGGCGGCCGCCTGGCCGCTGGATGGATCGTAGATCGCCTTGAACACGGAAGTCGGCACCAGCACGCGGCCGTTGAGCCGCTGCAGCGAGCTGCCCTCGAACACCGGCCCGGTCACGACATACAGCCGCCCGGTGCGCAGCGCCAGGTCGCGCGTCGCATTCTCGATGCCTTCCCAGAGGATCTGGTTGTTCTTCGGATGCTGGGGAATCATGTTCGCCAGCGAGAAGCTCTCGTACTGCGACTGCTCGTCCGGCATGTCGCCGGACGGCGCCATGTGGCCGCGGTCGAAGCCCGAACGCACGTAGTCGCGCAGTTCGGCGCGGTCCTCCGGCGCCAGGTTGGGATCGGCATGGAAGGTATTCTTGCGCGTCATCGCCTCGGCACGGCGCACGCGGTCCGCGGTCAGGTATTCGGCCACCCATACCGGCGTGCGCGAGATGCCGCTGTGCATGACGGCATAGCCCGCATAGCAGATCAGGTCGGTGCGCTTCTGCAGGCTCTGGCTGGTGATCGCCGGTTTCGCGGCCGACGCGAAATGGTCATCGCAGGTCGGTGGCGCCGCAGCCTTGCAGCCGGTGATGACGACGAGGACGGAAAGCAGGAAGGCGGAACGGATGCTCATGCCATGCCGGGAACGCAAGTAGACGACCAGGCAGGATTGTATGCGGATTCCCGCAGCTGATGCAGGAATCAGCGCGAAGCATGACGTACCGCACCAAGCGGCAAGACGGTAGGACAGATGGCGGGGATGGCGTCACGCCGGCCGCGCGGGCCGGCGTGCGTGGAGGACAGGCCTTATCCCTGGCGGAAGCGGTTGATGGCGTCGCGCGTTTCGATCGCGACGCGGCGCGCGGCGGCGGCGAAGTCCTCGCCGTCCGCCGGCTTCGCGTAGAGGATGGCGCGCGAGGAATTGATCATCATGCCGCCGCCGTCCCGCGTGCGGCCGGCGCGGACGGTGGCCTCGACATCGCCGCCCTGGGCGCCGACGCCCGGGATGAGCAGCGGCATGTCGCCGACCAGCGCGCGCACCTGGGCGATCTCGTCCGGGAAGGTGGCGCCGACCACCAGCGCGCATTGTCCGTTGGTGTTCCACTTGTCGGCCACCAGCGAGGCGACATGCTGGTAGAGCGGCCGGCCGCCGACGTCGAGGAACTGCAGGTCGGAGCCGCCGGGATTGGAGGTGCGGCACAGCACGATCACGCCGCGGTCCTTCCACGCGAGGTAGGGCTCGACCGAATCGAACCCCATGTAGGGATTGACCGTCACCGCGTCGGCACCGTAGCGCTCGAAGGCTTCGCGCGCGTACTGCTCGGCGGTGGAACCGATGTCGCCGCGCTTGGCGTCGAGCACCAGCGGGATGCGCGGATGGTTCTCGCGGATGTGGCGGCACAGGGCCTCGAGCTGGTCCTCGGCGCGCAGCGCGGCGAAATAGGCGATCTGCGGCTTGAAGGCGCAGGCCACGTCGGCGGTTGCGTCGACGATCGCCTTGCAGAAGGCGAACACGGCGTCGCCGCGACCCTGCAGCTCGGCGGGGAAGCGCGCCACGTCGGGATCGAGGCCGACGCACAGCAGCGAATCGTTGGCCGTCCAGGCGGCCGACAGTTTCTCGCAAAAGGTCACGGATGGGGTCACGGATGGGATCGCGGAGGAAGTCACGGAAGTCTCTCTGGCAGGTGCCGGCGGATGCGGCGGCGGCGCGGCGCGATGGCTGCACGAGCGCCCGCGCAGGGGTGTCCGCGCAGGCAGCGCATTATAACGCGCCATGCTATCTTGCCGGCATGACAGCGACCCCTTCCCTCACGCGCCGCGACTGGCTGCTGCTGGCCCTCTTGACCGCCTGCTGGGGCATCAACTGGCCGATCATGAAGCTCGGCGTGCGCGAGTTCGCCCCGCTGTCGTTCCGCACGCTGTCGATGATCATCGGCCTGCCGGCGATCTGGCTGGCCGCGCGCGCGATGGGCGCCTCGCTCGCCCTGCCGCGCGGCAGCGCCGGCACCGTGGTCCGCCTGGCGCTGCCGAACATGGTGCTGTGGCACGTGCTGATGATCCTCGGGGTCAAGCTGCTCGCCTCCGGGCGCGCCGCCATCCTCGGCTACACCATGCCGGTGTGGGCGGTGCTGTCGGGACTGGTGTTTTTCGGCGACCGCATCTCGCGTACCGCCTGGATCGGCGTCGGCTGCGCCTTCGCCGGCGCGATGCTGCTGCTGTCGGGCGAACTGGCCGCCATCAGCGGCAGGCCGGCCGGCAGCCTGTTCATGCTCGGCGCGGCGGCGGCCTGGGGCTTCGGCACGGTGCTGATGAAGCGTACCCGCATCGACATGCCGACCATCTCCCTCACCTTCTGGATGCTGCTGATCACGGTCATCGTGATGGCGATCGCATCGTGGATCCTCGAACGCGATGCCTGGCGCATGCCCAATGCGGTCGAATGGAGCGCCATCCTCTACAACGCGATAGTGATCTTCGGCTTTGCGCATGTCGCCTGGTTCCGCCTGGCACGCACGCTGCCGCCGTTCGCCTCCAGCCTGTCGGTGATGCTGATCCCGGTGGTCGGGGTCTTCTCCGGGGCCTGGCTGCTCGGCGAGACGCCGCACTGGCAGGACTATGCGGCAATGTGCCTGATCCTGGCGGCGATGGCTTCCGTCCTGTTGAAACCGGCCGCTCCCGCCCGCACCTGATGTCGCGGCGGCAAGGCGCACGGATTGCACGGATCTTGCTCCGGCCGCGTTGCCGGCCTGGCAATTGTCTGCTACCTTGCTCGCCGGACCCGTACACCGCTGCCGAACGAGAGGAATCACGATGAAGACATGGCTGAAATGGATCGCGATCGCGGCGCTGGCTTCCACGCTGAGCGCCTGCGGCTACAACCAGTTCCAGGCGAAGGACGAACAGACCAAGGCCGCCTGGGGCGAAGTGGTCAACCAGTACCAGCGGCGTGCCGACCTGATCCCGAACCTGGTCGAGACCGTCAAGCGCTATGCCCAGCACGAGCGCGAGACGCTGGAATCGGTCACCCGCGCGCGCAGCGCCGCCACCGGCATCCAGGCCACGCCCGAAGTGCTCAACGATCCGCAGGCCATGCAGAAATTCCAGGAAGCCCAGGGCCAGCTGAGTTCCGCCCTGTCGCGCCTGATGGTGGTGGTCGAGAAGTATCCGGAGCTCAAGGCGGACGCGAGTTTCCGCGACCTGCAGTCGCAGCTCGAGGGCACCGAGAACCGCATCACGGTCGCGCGCCAGCGCTACATCGTCGCGGTGCAGGAGTACAACATCCTGGCGCGCAGCTTCCCGACCAACCTGACGGCGATGATGTTCGGCTACCAGGTCAAGCCCAGCTTCACGGTCGAGAACGAAAAGGCGATCTCGACGGCGCCGAAGGTCGACTTCGGCAAGTGACGCCCGCGACCATCCGACCGCACGCCCCCTGACCGATGCTGCTGCGCGCCGTCCGTTTCCTCCTGCTCCTGCTGCTGGCGCTGGCCGCGGCCGGCGCACGCGCGCAGGGCTTCGCGGCCATCCCGCCGCTGACGGCCCACGTGACCGACAACGCCGGCATGCTCTCGGCCGGCCAGCGCGCCAGCCTGGAGAACGTGCTGACCGAATACGAGGCCCGCACCGGCAGCCAGATCGCCATCCTGCTGGTGAAATCCACCGAGCCCGAGGCGATCGAGCAGTATGCGATCCGCGTGGCCGATGCCTGGAAGATCGGCCGCAAGGGTGTCGACGACGGCGTGATCCTGGTGGTGGCGAAGGACAACCCGAAGGCCCTGCGCCGGCTGCGCATCGAGGCAGGGCGCGGCGTGCAGGGCGTGCTGACCGATGTCCAGTCCAAGCGCATTCTGCAGGACGTGATCGCGCCGCATTTCCGCCAGAACGATTTCTACGGCGGCCTCGCCGCCGGCATTTCAGCCATCACCAGCCTGCTGGACCAGGAAAAATTCGCGCCGCCCGGGCAGCGCCGTTCGGCACAGGAGGATGACAGTTCGCTGGCCGACCTGCTGCCGATGGCGGCATTCCTCTTCTTCATCGTGATGGCGCTGGCCCGCCGCGGCGGGCGCCGGCGCGGCGTGCTGAGCGACAATGCCTGGGGCAACGCGGCCGGCATCATCATCGGCCATGCGATCGGCAGCCGCATGGGTCACCATCATCGCGGCGGCGGCTTCGGCAGCTTCGGCGGCGGTGGCGGCGGATTTTCAGGGGGCGGCGGCGGCTTCGACGGCGGCGGCGCCTCGGGAGACTGGTAATGGGCACACTCGCGCGCTTCTGGCGTCACCTGACGACCACCCGGGCCCATGGCCGCCGCTGCTTCCCGGCGGACACGCTGCAGGCGATCCGGCAGGCGATCGGCGCCGGCGAGGACCGGCACGCGGCCGAGGTGCGCATGATCGTCGAAGCGGCGCTGCCGCTCGGCGCGGTGCTCGACGGCCAGTCGGCGCGCGGCCGCGCCCATGAACTGTTCTCGCTGTACCGCATCTGGGATACCGACAACAACAGCGGCATCCTCGTCTACGTCAACCTGGCCGACCGCAAGGTCGAGATCGTCGCCGACCGCGGCGTCGGCGCGGCCATGTCGGCGGCCGACTGGCAGCGGGTCTGCCGCGTCATGACCGAAGGCTTCGCGCGCGGCGAATTCCATGCCGCCAGCACCGCTGGCCTCGCATTGCTCAACGACCTGCTCGAGGAACATTTCCCCGACGACGGCGGCAGCCGCAACCAGCTGTCCGACCGGCCGATGGTCCTCTGATCCGCCGCATCATGCGCAAGCCTGCCTCTTCCCCCGCCCCGTCCGACGATCCGCTCGCGCTGGAGAACCAGTTCTGCTTCGCGCTCTATTCGGCTTCGCTCGCGATGACGAAGGTCTACAAGCCTTTCCTCGAGCGGCTCGGCCTCACCTATCCGCAATACCTCGTCATGCTGGTGCTCTGGCAGGGCGACGACATCCTGGTCAAGGACATCGGCGCCAAGCTCTTCCTCGATTCCGGCACCCTCACGCCGCTGCTCAAGCGGCTTGAAGCGGCCGGCCTGGTCGAACGCGTGCGCGATGACGCCGACGAGCGCCAGGTGCGCATCCGCCTCACCCGCGGCGGCCGCGCGCTCAGGAAACAGGCGCAGGACATCCCTTTCCAGGTGCTGTGCGCCAGCGGCCAGCCGGTGGAAACGCTGGCGGACCTGCGCGGTCAATTGAACGCCATCCGCCGGCAGCTGCTCGGCGACGGCGATTCCTGATTTTCCGGCGGCGCGACCGGCTTCTGCAGGAATCAATTAGATTGCGTACAATTCAATTACGCGCAATTCAATTGCCGGAATTCCCCTTCCCCAACGCAAGTCCACCAAGGAGATCCAGATGCAAGTCCTGTACACCGCACAAGCCACCGCCACCGGCGGCCGCGAAGGCCGCGCCACCAGCAGCGACAAGGCCCTCGACGTCAAGCTCAGCACGCCCAAGCAGCTCGGCGGCCCGGGCGGGGACGGCACCAACCCGGAACAACTGTTCGCCGCCGGCTATTCGGCCTGCTTCCTGTCGGCCATGAAATTCGTCGCCGGCCAGGACAAGAAGGCCCTGCCCGCCGATGCCACCGTGACCGGCGACGTCGGCATCGGCCCGAACGACCGCGGCGGCTTCGGCCTGACGGTGGCGCTGTCGGTTTCCCTGCCCGGCATGGACCGCGAGACAGCCCAGGCGATCGTCGACCGTGCCCACCAGGTGTGCCCCTACTCCAACGCGACCCGCAACAACATCGACGTGAAGATCGCGCTGGCCTGATCCGAGGTGCGCCGGCGCGGCCGGCGACCGTTCAACGACGCCTGACAGACCTGGCCGTCGCTGGCAACTGCCGCGGCGGCCAAATTGTTTCCAAAGGTGCAGTTGGAAACAATCCCTTACACATTTTCTGTATCCTGCCGGCATCCGTTTGGCGTTAACTAGGCGCACTGACATGACAGGGAGAATCGCCATGAGAACAGCATGGAAAGCCTGCAGCCTGGCTGCCATCCTGGCCACCGCTGCATCCGCCGCCTCGGCGGTTGAATTCGAGGAATACGCGCGCGTCGTCAGCGTGGCGCCGCAGGTCGAGCGCTTCAACGTGCCGCGCCAGGAATGCCGTACCGAATACGTCCAGGTCCAGCAGCCGCAACAGCCGGTGCAGCAGGGCCGCAGCGCCGGTGGCGCCATCATCGGCGGCATCGTCGGCGGCCTGGCCGGCAACCAGATCGGCAAGGGCGACGGTCGCGCCGTCGCCACCGCGGCCGGCGCGATCGCGGGCGCCATCATCGGCGACCGTGTCGACAACCGCGACAACGTGGCCGTCCAGCAGCCCGGCACCTACGTGACCGAGCAGCCGATCCGCCAGTGCCGCATGGTCGACCACTGGGAATCGCGCACCACCGGCTACGCGGTGACCTACGAATACCGCGGCCGCCAGTACACCAGCAACATGGCCTACGATCCGGGCGATCGCGTCAAGCTGCTGGTCTCCCTGAACCCGCGCTGACCGTCGGCGGACGGCTGCACCTCCTCCCGGCCGACCGCGCGCCCGCCGGGATTTTTTTCGTGCGGGAATTGCGCGAGCGGGCGCTCGCGGCTACGATACTGTTTTTATATACAGTATTTCATCATGCCTGCCGGTCCCGATTCCGACGATTGCGATCATCCCGTCTTTCTTGCCCGTCCGCCTGTCGCGGCCAAGGGGCGCGGTGCCGTGACCAATCTGCAGGGCCGCTACGAGCTGCGGCAGCGCGAGGCCGTCGACGACGGCTGGGGGCGCGAGGACGACGCCCCCGAGGTGTCGCGCAGGACCGTGATCGAAGTTGAAACGGCACGCAGCATCCTCACCCGCAACGCCTCGCCCGACATTCCCTTCGACGTATCCCTCAATCCCTATCGCGGCTGCGAGCACGGTTGCATCTATTGCTTCGCGCGGCCGACGCACAGCTATCTCGGCCTGTCGCCGGGGCTCGACTTCGAAACCCGTATCCTCGCCAAGCAGAACGCACCCGAACTGCTGCTGCGCGAACTGTCGCGGCCGTCCTACGTGGACGAGCCGATCGCCATCGGCGTCAACACCGATGCCTACCAGCCGGCCGAACGCCGCCTCGGCATCACCCGGCGCATCCTCGAAGTCCTGCACGGCTGCGACCATCCGGTCGCCCTCATCACCAAGTCGTCGCTGATCGAGCGCGACATCGACCTGCTGGCCGGCATGGCCGCGCGCCGGCTGGCGATGGCAGCCATCACGATCACCACGCTCGATCCGGATCTCGCCCGCACGCTCGAGCCGCGCGCCACCGCCCCCGCCCGGCGGCTGCGCACCATCCGGGTCCTGGCCGACGCCGGCATCCCGGTCGGCGTCAGCATCGCGCCGGTGATTCCCTTCGTCACCGAGCCGGACCTGGAACGCGTGCTGGAAGCCGCCGCCGAAGCCGGCGCCGCCAGCGCCGGCTACATCGTGCTGCGCCTGCCGTGGGAAGTCGATCCGCTGTTCCGCCAGTGGCTGGCGGTGCATTTTCCCGAGCGCGCGCAGCGCGTCATGAACCGCATCCGCGACATGCGCGGCGGCAAGGACAACGATGCGCGCTTCGGCACGCGCATGCATGGCGAAGGCGTCTGGGCCGACCTGATCCGCCAGCGTTTCGAGAAGGCGGCCGGCCGCCTCGGACTGGCCTTGCGCGCCCGCGATTTCGGCTCGCTCGATTGCTCGCTGTTCCGCAAGCCCGTGCCGCCCGCTCGACCGAAGGCCCCCCCGTGCGCCGGGAGCGCCGCCGACGGTGCGGGCAGCGCGCAGCTCGACCTGTTCTGAACCGCCGCATGTCCGCGGCGTCCCTCCGGTTTGCCGCGTAGCCCGCCGCGCCGCAAAACCCTTTACCATCCCCGATCATCCCTACCGTTATCGAGGAGCACGCATGAAACTGGTCCGCTACGGCCGTCCCGGCAAGGAGAAGCCCGGCATGATCGATGCCGATGGTCGCCTGCGCGACCTGTCCGCCATCGTCGACGACATCGGCCCGGCCGAACTGTCGCCCAGGACGCTGGCCCGGCTGGCGAAGATCGACCCGGCGAAGCTGCCGCTGGTGCGCGGCAAGCCGCGCTTCGGCGTGCCGGTGGCAGGCGTGGGCAAGTTCATCGGCATCGGCCTCAACTATTCCGACCACGCCGCCGAGGCCGGAATGGCGATCCCCGCCGAACCGATCGTGTTCATGAAGGCGACCTCCTCGCTGTCCGGGGCGCACGACCCGGTCATGCTGCCCAAGGGCTCGACCAAGACCGACTGGGAAGTGGAGCTCGGCGTGGTCATCGGCAGCACGGCCCGACACGTGTCCGCGAAGGAAGCGCTGTCGTGCGTGGCCGGCTATTGCGTGGTGAACGACGTGTCGGAACGCGAATTCCAGCTGGAGCGCGGCACGCAGTGGGACAAGGGCAAGGGCTGCGACACCTTCGGCCCGGTCGGCCCCTGGCTGGTCACGCGCGACGAGGTGCCGAATCCGCAGCGACTGTCCCTGTGGCTGGAAGTGAACGGCGAACGCGTGCAGTCCGGCAGCACGAAAACGATGATCTTTCCGGTGGCGCAGCTGGTGAGCTACGTGAGCCGTTTCATGACATTGCTCCCCGGCGACATCATCACCACCGGCACGCCGCCGGGCGTCGGCATGGGCATGAAGCCGCAGCGCTTCCTGAAGGCGGGCGATACGCTGCGCCTGGGGATCGACGGTCTCGGCGAACAACGCCAGGACGTGATCGCCTTCCGCCGCACCTGAGCTGCCGCCGGGGACGACGACGCCAAGGCGGGTGCAGTCGTCCCGGCGTCCGCTTACTCCGCGTCCGGCTGCTTCGCCGGCGACGCCTTGTCGAAGGCATCCAGCGCGAGGCAGGCTTCGTTGATGCGCAGGATGGTCGGCATGTCCGACAGGTCGCAGCTGAAGCGCTGCGCATTGAAGACCTGCGGCACCAGGAAGCAGTCCGCCAGCGACGGCGCATCGCCGTAGCAGAAGCGCCCGACGCGCGGATCGCGCGCCAGCGTGGTCTCGACGGCGGACAGTCCCTTCACCACCCAGTGGCGGTACCAGGCGTTCTTCTCGTCCTCGCTGACCTTCAGCTGCTGCGTGAGATAGCGCAGCACGCGCAGGTTGTTGAGCGGATGGATCTCGCAGGCGATCGACAGCGCCAGCGAGCGCACGAAGGCACGGTCGGCCGGCGACTGCGGCAGCAGCGGCGGCTGCGGATGGGTCTCGTCGAGATATTCGATGATGGCCAGCGACTGCGTGATGGCGCCGTGGCCGGCGGCCTCGTCGACGAAGGCCGGCACCAGCCCGTCCGGATGGACGGCGCGGAAGGCGTCGCCGAGCTGCTCGCCGCCGTTCTTCACGAGGTGTACCGGCACCGTTTCGTAGGGCAGGCCCTTGAGGTTCAGCGCGATGCGCACGCGGTAGGACGCGGAGCTGCGGAAGTAGCTGTAGAGTTTCATCGTCGTCTCCGATGGTCGTGGGTCGTCAGGCGATGGCCAGGCGCAGGCTGCCGACGCCCTCGATGCTGCCGTCGAGCACGTCGCCCCGCGTAACCGCCGCCACGCCTGCCGGCGTGCCGGTGAAGATCAGGTCGCCGGGCATCAGCGTGTAGAGCGTGGACAGGTGCTCGATGGTCTCGGCGATGTTCCAGATCATCTGCGACAGGTCGCCTGACTGGCGCAGCTCGCCGTTGACCTTCAGCGCGATGGCGCCCGCAGTCAGCAGGGATGCCGCACGCCGGATCGGCCCGATCGGCGCCGAATGGTCGAATCCCTTGGCGGTATCCCAGGGCCTGCCCTGTTTCTTCGCCTCGGCCTGCAGGTCGCGCCGCGTCATGTCCAGGCCGACCGCATAGCCCCACACGTGCGCCGCCGCATCGGCGGCGGCGATGCTGGCGCCGCCCTTGCCGATCGCCACCACCAGTTCCAGCTCATGGTGCAGGTCGGCCGTGCGCGGCGGGTACGGCATGGTGCCGGAGCCGCCCTCGGGCACCTGCAACACCGCATCGGCCGGCTTCATGAAGAAGAACGGCGCCTCGCGGCCGGTGCCGCCCATTTCCTTCGCATGCTCGGCATAGTTGCGGCCGACGCAATAGATGCGGTGCACCGGGAACATCTCGTCGCTGCCGGCAACCGGCACGGCGGCGATCGATGGGGGCGGGAAGACGAAGGACATGGCAAGCACGGGTCGGCGGGTTGAAGGAGTGCCGATTATGCCACTTCATCCGCTGCCGTTGCGGCGCCGGAATGCGATGCCGCGCAAGAAAAAACCGCCTTGCCGGTGGCCCGGACAAGGCGGTCGGATGGCGCCCGCGGGTTCGGCGACGCGATCAGCCTTCGCCGAGGTAGGCTGCGCGGACCTTCGGGTCGTCCAGCATGTCGGCGGCATTGCCGGTCATGGTGATCAGGCCCGAATCCATCACGTAGCCCCGGTGCGCGGCCTGCAGCGCTAGCTTGGCGTTCTGCTCGACCAGGAGGATGGTCACGCCCTGGGCGGAGACGGTGCGCACGACCTCGAAGATCTTCTCGACCATGATCGGCGACAGGCCCATCGACGGCTCGTCCAACAGCAGCAGCTTCGGATGGCTCATCAGCGCGCGCGCCATGGCCAGCATCTGTTGCTCGCCGCCGGACAGGGTGCCGGCCAGCTGCGAGGAACGCTCCTTCAGGCGCGGGAACACGCCGAACCATTTCTCGATGTCCGACTCGATGCCTGCCTTGTCGTCGCGGATGTAGGCGCCCATCTGCAGGTTCTCGAGGATGGTCATGCGGGTGAACACGCCACGGCCTTCGGGCACCATCGCGAGATTCTGGCGCACCAGCTCGAACGACTTGCCGCCGGTGATATCGCGGCCGTCGTACTCGATGCGACCCTCGACGCGCGCGTTCGGCAGCGTGCCGGTGATCGCCTTGAGGGTGGTGGTCTTGCCGGCGCCGTTGGCGCCGATCAGGGTGACCAGCTCGCCCTTCTTCACCTCGAGATCGACGCCCTTGACGGCCTGGATGCCGCCGTAGGCGATCTTGAGGCCGCTGATCTTCAGTACTGTATCGCTCATTAGTGGCCTCCTCCGAGATAGGCTTCGATGACTGCGGGATTCTTCTGCACTTCCGACGGCAGGCCTTCCGCGATCGGCTTGCCGTAGTCGAGCACGGTGATGCGGTCGCACAGGCCCATGACCAGCTTCACGTCGTGTTCGATCAGGAGAATCGTCTTGCCCTCTGCCTTGATCTTGACCAGCAGCTCGCGCAGGCTGAGCTTCTCGGTGGCGTTCATGCCGGCGGCCGGTTCGTCCAGCGCCAGCACCTTCGGATCAGTCGCCAGCGCGCGCGCGATCTCCAGGCGGCGCTGGTCGCCGTAGGACAGGTTGCGCGCGGTACGGTCGGCGAAGCGGGCGATGCCGACGAAGTCGAGCAGTTCCAGCGCGCGCTTCCTGATGTCGGCCTCTTCCTCGCGCGCCGCCTTGTGGCGGAACACGGCGCCGAACACGCCCTGCTTGGTGCGCACGTGGCGGCCGACCATGACGTTCTCCAGCGCGGTCATCTCGCCGAACAGGCGGATGTTCTGGAAGGTGCGGGCGATGCCGGCCTTGGCCACTTCATGCGGCGCCGACGGCGAATACGGCTTGCCGTCGAGCTCGAAGTTGCCGGTGTCCGGCTGGTACAGCCCGGTGATGACGTTGAAGAAGGTCGTCTTGCCGGCGCCGTTCGGGCCGATCAGGCCGTAGATCTGGCCGCGCTCGATCTTGATGCCGACGTTGGACAGCGCCTGCAGGCCGCCGAAGCGCTTGTTGACGCCGGATACGTTCAGGATGACTTGTTCGCTCATTTGATTCCTCTCTGTCCGTCAGGCGCTCGCCGGGGTTTCGGTCGGCTTGTTGGCCGCCTCGGGGCGATCTTCCAGTTTCGGCGACGGCCACAGGCCGGCCGGACGGGTCAGCATGATGACGACCATCGCGCCGCCGTACAGCAGCTGGCGCAGCACCTCGGCCGGGATCAGCACTTCGCCGAACAGCTTCTGCTGGACCGGCTCCACGACGTGGCGCAGCACTTCCGGCAGGGCCGCCAGGATGACGCCGCCGAGGATCACGCCCGGCACGTGGCCGATGCCGCCCAGCACCACCATCGCCAGCACGACGATCGACTCCATCAGCGTGAAGGATTCCGGCGAGACGAAGCCCTGGAAGGACGCGAACATCGCGCCGGCGACGCCGCCGAAGGAGGCGCCCATGCCGAAGGCCAGCAGCTTGACGTTGCGGGTATTGATGCCCATCGCCTTGGCGGCGATCTCGTCCTCGCGGATTGCGACCCAGGCGCGGCCGAGGCGCGAATGCTGCAGGCGGACCGTCACGAACACCACGATCGCGCACAGGGCCAGGAACAGGTAGTAATAGGCATTGACCGACGGGATGCCGAAGCCGCCGATGTACACCGTGGCCTGGGAACCCGGCTCGCCCGCGAGCGACACGCCGAAGATGCGGATCGGTTCGATCAGGTTGATGCCCTGCGGGCCGTTGGTGATGTTGACCGGCGCGTTCAGGTTGTTCATGAAGATGCGGATGATCTCGCCGAAGCCCAGCGTCACGATGGCCAGGTAGTCGCCGCGCAGCTTCAGGGTCGGCGCGCCGAGCAGCGCGCCGAAGAAGGCGGCCAGCGCCGCGCCGAGCGGCACGATGAACCACACCGACAGGTGGATGCCGTTCTGCCGGACCTCCTCGCCGAACAGATCGACGAGGAAATTGCCGACCGCCGGATAGGTGTTGACGAAGGATTCCAGCACCACCGCGAACTGCGGCGAGGCCAGGAGGCCCGTCATGTAGGCGCCCAGCGCGTAGAACGCGATGTAGCCGAGGTCGAGCAGGCCGGCGAAGCCGACCACGATGTTCAGGCCGAGCGCCAGCATGATGTACAGCAGCGCGAAGTCCATGATGCGGACCCACGAGTTGCCGTAGCTCTGGACCACGAACGGGAAGATCAGCAGCAGCGCGGTGAACAGGACGGTGCCGGTCCACGCCTGGGTCGGGTTGTTCTTGAAGTCGAACAGTTTCATGATGGTGTGCTCCTTAGGCGCGGTCGGCCACGCGTTCGCCCATGATGCCGGACGGTCGCAGGGTCAGGACGATGATCAGGACGATGAAGGCGAAGATGTCCTGGTACTGGCTGCCGAGGAAGTCGCCGGTCAGATCGCCGATGTAGCCGGCGCCGAGCGCCTCGATGATGCCCAGCAGGAGGCCGCCCACCATCGCGCCGTAGATGTTGCCGATGCCGCCGAGCACCGCGGCGGAGAACGCCTTCAGGCCCGGGATGAAGCCCATCGCGAACTGGGCCGACGCGTAGGTCGCGCCCCACATCACGCCGGCCACCGCGGCCAGCGCCGCGCCGATGGCGAAGGTGGCGACGATCACCTTGTTGGCGTCGACGCCCATCAGGCCTGCCACGCGCGGATTTTCCGCCGTGGCGCGCATCGCGCGGCCCATCTTGGTCTTTTCGACCAGCAGCAGGAGGCCGATCATCGAGATCGCCGCCAGCACCAGCAGCATCACCTGCGTCGGCGAGATCAGCGCGCCCATGATGTGGATCGGATCGCTCGGCATCACCTGCGGGAAGGAGATCGGGCTGCGGCCCCAGATCATCATCGCGAAGGTCTGCAGCAGGATGGACACGCCGATCGCGGTGATCAGCGGCGCCAGGCGCGGCGCGTTGCGCAGCTTGCGGTACGCGACGCGTTCGATGATGACGTTGACCAGCGCGCACACCGGGATGGCGCCGATGATGGCGATGATCAGCTTGACGACGCCCGGCAGGTCCGGCGCGACGTTGTTGACGATCTTGAGGATGGTCAGGCCGACCATCGCGCCGATCATCAGCACGTCGCCGTGCGCGAAGTTGATCAGGTTGAGGACGCCGTACACCATCGTGTAACCAAGCGCGACCAGTGCATACATGCTGCCCAGCACCAGTCCGTTGATTATCTGCTGGATGAAAATATCAAGATGGAAACCCATGGCTTGTGCTCTTTCGAAGGTTCGATGAATCGATCGCCGGCTGCCTTCCGGGACCATGCGGCGAGAACCGCGCAGCGGGAAGACGGTGCCGCCTCGGCAGTCCGGGCGGCGGACCGCGCCGGACTTCCGCGCGCGGACGGCAGCCGGTGAAGGCCGCGCCCGCGCGGGGGACTGGGTTCGTGTTAACTGACAGGGTGTCGCAGGCGGGTGCCCGCGGTACTGCGATGGCGGAAATGCATGTTTCTCTCCTCAGTTGTACATAAACCGTGTTCCCGCCCGCTCTGCGCGCCGTCAACAACGGTGCGGACAGCGCGTTTTCCGTGCCGGATCCGTGCGGATGCCGTGCCGGGGCGTTGGGCAAGTCGAGGAAGGATGCCGGTCCAGCATCGTCGGGGAAGAGAGAAGGCGATGGCCGCCGGCCCGGATGGGATGGCAGGCTGCGCGCATCGGCGGGCGCGGCATGGCGTCCGGAAGGCTGGCGCGCCGGGACCGGATGGGTCCCGTCTTGTCTCTCCTCGACAGTGGCCGGAAGCCCGCCGCGCCTTCGCGCCGCGCTTCCGGTTCGTCCGTTCTGCCTGTGGCGCCGGACTGTTATTGTTGGATCCTCAACTGCGAATGAGGACGCATCATATCGAGGAAGACAAAAAACTATTCATGGATTTTGCGGAAATGGCCTAAATTTAATTCCGCATCGAATCAGCCGGTTCCGGCATGGCGACGGAGCCCGGATCAGGCCTTGGCCAGCCCCTTGGGCAGCGGGAAGGTGACGTTCTCCTCCACGCCTTCCAGCGGACGGACGCTGCGCACGCCCAGGTCGCGCAACCGCGCGATCACCTCCTGCACCAGGACCTCCGGCGCCGAGGCGCCGGCCGTGACGCCGACGCGCGACTTGCCCTCGATCCAGGCGGGGTCGATTTCCCCGGCATGGTCCACCATGTAGGCATCGGCGCCCTTCTTGCGCGCCACCTCGCGCAGACGGTTGGAGTTGGAACTGTTCGGGCTGCCGACCACGATGACGACGTCGACCTGCGGCGCCATGAACTTCACCGCCTCCTGGCGATTGGTGGTCGCGTAGCAGATGTCGCCCTTCTTCGGCTCGGCGATGTTCGGGAAGCGGCGCTTGAGCGCGGCGATGATCTCGGCGGTGTCGTCGACCGACAGGGTGGTCTGCGACACGTAGGCCAGCAGATCCGGATCGGCGACCTGCAGGCGCTCGACATCCTCGACGGTCTCGACCAGGTGCATGCCCTCCTCGGCCTGGCCCATCGTACCCTCGACCTCCGGATGCCCCTGGTGGCCGATCATGATGATCTCGCGGCCCTCGCGGCGCATCTTGGCCACTTCGACATGGACCTTGGTCACCAGCGGACAGGTGGCGTCGAACACGCGCAGGCCGCGCCGTTCTGCCTCGGCCTGGACGGCCTTGGACACGCCATGGGCGGAGAACACCACGGTATTGCCGGCCGGCACGTCGGCCAGCTCCTCGATGAAGATCGCGCCTTTCTCGCGCAGGTCGTTGACCACGTAGGCGTTATGGACGATCTCGTGGCGCACGTAGATCGGCGCGCCGAACTGCTCGAGGGCGCGCTCCACGATCTCGATGGCCCGGTCGACGCCGGCGCAGAAGCCGCGCGGCTGGGCAAGCAGGATTTCCTTTTCCATCTGTATTCCAGGTCAGAGAATGCCGACGATATGCACTTCGAAGCGCACCGCCTGGCCGGCCAGCGGATGGTTGAAGTCGAACAGCGCGGTGTCATCGTCCAGTTCGCGCAGGATGCCGGCGAAACGGCCGCCGCCCGGCGCGTTGAATTCGACCAGGTCGCCGACGGCGTACTCGTGGTCCTTGGCGGAATTGTCGGTCAGCGTGGCGCGCGAGATGCGCTGGATCAGATCCGCGTTGCGCTGGCCGAAGGCCTGGTCCGGTCCCAGTTCGAAGGTCTTGCGCGTCCCTTCGGGCAAACCGAGCAGGCAGGCCTCGAGGAACGGCGCCAGCTGGCCCGAACCCATCTGCAGCGTGGCCGGCGTGTCGCCGAATGTGCTGACGATATCGGCACCCTCGGAGTCCGCGAGGCGGTAATGCAGCGTGAGATAGGCAGTTTCGGTGACGACGGGCTGTTGCTGGTTTGACATGAAGACATCCACGGTGACAGGATAGCCCGCTATTTTAACCCGCCGCTGCGCGGCCGATGCCTGTCCCGGCATGCCTGCGCCGGCATTCCTTGATTCCGGAGATCCTCACCGTGCCCATCACCGACTGGCCTGCGGAACAGCGGCCGCGCGAACGCCTGATCGCCCATGGGGCACAGGCCCTGTCCGATGCCGAACTGCTGGCGGTATTCCTGCGCGTCGGGGTGGCGGGGAAGAATGCGGTCGACCTCGGCCGCGACCTGATCGGCCGGTTCGGGTCGCTGGGCCAGCTGTTTTCGGCCAGCCTGGAGGAATTCTCTGCCGTCCACGGATTGGGGCCGGCCAAGTTCGCCCAGTTCCAGGCGGTGCTCGAACTCGCCAGGCGGGCGATCGCCGAGGAACTGCGGACCGGCCAGGCGCTGGGCTCGCCTGCCGCCGTGCGCGAATACCTCCAGCTGTCGCTGGCGCGCCAGCCGCACGAATGCTTCGTGGTGCTGTTTCTCGACGTGCGCAACCGGCTGATCCGCGCCGAGGAAATGTTCCGCGGCACGCTGACCCACACCAGCGTCCATCCGCGCGAAGTGGTCAAGGCGGCGCTCGCCCACAATGCGGCCGCCGTGATCCTGGCGCACAACCATCCTTCCGGTTCGGTCGATCCCAGTGCCGCGGACCGGCAGCTGACGCGCGCGCTGCGGGAGGCGCTGGGGCTGGTCGAGGTGGCACTGCTCGACCACTTCATCGTGGCCGGACACCGGGTGCATTCATTCTCCGAGCACGGCGACTTGTGAGGAAGCGCTCGCCGGACAGCGGCCGTGGCACGCCGAATCATCCGTGCAAGCGCGTCGCGCAGGGACAGGTTGCCGGCCGGTGCCCGGCTCCCCTGGCGCGGCATGCTGCGCGCGCATGCGGGCCATTGCAACATCGGGCGCTCGAAAATGTTAAATGCGTCGAATTTTCAAGACACAATTTTTTTGCGCAAGTCGTTGAATAGCTTATGGTTTTTGGCTATACTCTCGTTTTTTCCAATTTCGGAAGTTCTTTAAGGAGTCTCACATGGCACGTGTCTGCCAAGTCACCGGGAAGGGGCCGATGGTCGGCAACAACGTTTCCCATGCAAACAACAAGACCAAGCGTCGCTTCCTGCCGAACCTGCAGAACCGTCGCATCTTCGTCGAATCCGAGAACCGCTGGGTGTCGCTGCGCGTGTCCAACGCCGGCCTGCGCGTGATCGACAAGATCGGTATCGATGCCGTGCTGGCCGACATGCGCGCCCGCGGCGAGAAAGTCTAAACAACGTCCTTGCGGGAGCGCGTCGGCGCTAGCGGCACACCAGCCGCCCCACGGCTCCCTCAACCGAACACGAAAGTAAAGGAAAGATCATGGCAAAATCCGGCCGCGACAAAATCAAGCTGGAATCGACCGCAGGTACCGGTCATTTCTACACCACCACGAAGAACAAGCGCACGATGCCCGAGAAAATGACGATCATGAAGTTCGATCCGAAGGCTCGCAAGCACGTCGAATACAAGGAAACCAAGATCAAGTAATCGATCGGGTTCCGGCAAAAGGCCCCGCCAGGCATCCTGGCGGGGCCTTTTTCATGGGGCGTCGCGGACCGGCCGTGCGGGCCATGGGGCCAGCCTGCCCCGTGGCGGCTTGCGCCACCCGGCCTGCGGCACGGCGGCGATGCATGGCTGCGCCGCTGTCAGACAGTCTCGCGATTGGTGTTCAGGAAGGTGTAGTTGCGGATGGTTTCGCGCAGTTTGCGGTCGGACGCGGCGGAGATGTCGACGATGCGCAGGCCGGCCGTCGCGCCGTTGAGCGCCTCGTCCTTCCAGCACACCTCGACGCGCGCATCGATGTATCCCGGCCCCTCGACGAAGAAGATGCACTCGAGCGCATCGCCGCGGCCGATATCCTCGCCGCTGCCGCTGTCGAAGGTCACCTTGAATCCGCCGGTCGACAGGTCATGTAGCAGGCATTCGTACTTGCGTCCGCCGTCGGCGATCAGCATCGCGCGCCGCACGATGTTCTTGACCGGGAAGAACCGGCTGCCCTCGGGAGGCCGCGCATTGCGCAGACGGCGGAACAATTGCATGCGGATCGGCGCGGCATTCATGTAGACCGTCGCGATCACCCGGTTGGCCTGGTAGAAGGTCGCCTGGCGCTCCTCGAACTCCGTCGACCGCGCCATCTCCGGATCGCGGATGTCCTCGACGCAGATCCGCACCGGGATATTCGCATTGGCGAAATTGAAGTAATCGACATGCAGGTAGTTGATCGTCAGCGACACGCTGCCGCGCTCGTACCCGCTGTAGCGGTAGAACTGGGCGTACATCGCCTGGCGCGCGACTTCGATGAGCATGATTCCGGGCACATGCTCATGGTGCTTGCGATAGAAGAAGTAGTTTTTCGTGTCGATCACCATGTTGGCGTAGAAGCGCTGCGGGCGATCGAGGCCGGGAAGCGCATCGATCGCCGCCGAGATCTTGTAGCGCAGGAAGTCGGTGATGCGGCGGTCGCGCGCCACGAAGCGGTTCATCAGGAAGACGGCGTCCGCTTCGCGCAGGTAGCGGTTGCGCACGACGAAGGCGTCGCCGGCGTCGTCGTAATGGGCGCGGACGATGTCGATGCCGAACGGCGTCAGCGCGGACATCTCCGACTTCGCGACGGCGACCGGCACCGACCTGAGGAAGAGCCGGGCGGCGGGGTGCAATCCGCGCACCGCATCCTGGTCCGCCGGCCGGTACATCGACAGGATCAGGGCCAGGGTTTCGGTATCGCCCTTCGGCAGGCGGCCGAGTTCTTCCGGGTCCAGCCAGGTCGGCAAGGCGCCGCGGCCGTTGCAGATCAGGACGTCGTCCTCGAATTCCTTGTGCACGATGCTGGGACGGACTCGCTCGAAGGTGTGCAGATTCGTCGTCATGGAAGTTTCCGAACAGTGGACTGGAGCGCGACGGGGCGACGACTACCTGTTCCGATAGTTGACCGAGCGCCTCGCTCGCTCACGGATCTCGTCAATTGAACTGTCCCGGCACCAGCTTCAGGCGCACGGCCCGCGCAATCGCATCCACCCTGTTGCTGGCGCGCAGCCGTTCCACGATCTGCTTGATGTGGTACTTGACGGTATCGGTCGACGTGCCGAGGATGCGGCCGATCTCCCAATTGGTCTTGCCGAGGTAGAGCCAGCGCAATACCTCGAGCTGGCGGCGCGTCAGTTGCGGCCGGTCCGGAGCGGCCTCGACGGGACCGGCCTGCACCGCCACCAGTCTGGCCAGCGCATGATGCAGGTGCGGCGCCAGCAGGCGCATCAGGTGCACCTGCGACTTGTTCATCGGCGTGAGCAGCCGCGCAAAGCAGAACAGGCCAAGCGTGCGCCCGTCCCAGCCGTCCTTGCCGATGACGGCAAAATCGCGCAGTTCCCACGCGTCGTCGGCGGAAAGGCCTGCCGCCCGCGCATCCTCCTGCATGGCGGCATCGACGATCACCGGCGAACGCATCGACCGCCAGAGCGCCTGGGCGACGCCGTGGCGCTCGCGGCCCAGGCTGCACGTGCGCAGCGCCGTGGCGCCCGGCATGCCGCAGAACAGTACCGGTGCCTGCTGGTGGGCATCCCCCGTCAGCACATGGCAGGCGAAGGCGCCGTGCGGGACGAGCTTCTGGACCGGCCCGTTGATGCAATCGAGGAAATCGGCGGTCGTCCTGGCGGCATCGAGCCGGCCGATGATATCGACGAAGGCGAGTTTCTGTTCGGAGCCGAGCTCCGAGTGGAACAGGGACGACGTGATACGGGTCATGCGTGTCTCCAGAAAATGAGCGGGCTGCCGGCGTGACGGTGCCTCCTGAAGTCTCGCGACTACATGGGCATCGCCGGCGCCGCCCGCAGGTCAGCGTTGAGAGGAATCGATCCGCGGCGCGGCGGGGCGAGGACGCCGCTCCGCCGGCAACTGGACGGCAGGGAAATCAGGAGTCGTCGATCAGGCGCAGGTGCACTGCCCTCGCGACCGCCTCGACGCGATTGGTGACATTCAGCCGCCGGATGATCTGTCCGACGAGGTATTTGATGTTGTGTTCCGTCGTGCCGAGCAGCCGCGCGATTTCCTTGTTGCTCAGCCCGCGGTGAAGATGGCAGAGGACATCGCGCTGGCGCTCGGTCAGCGACTCGCCGCTGGCGACGACCGGCGGCACCACCGGGACGGCGGCGCGCGGCGGGCAGGTCTGCAGCAACGCCTCGTGCAGGTGCGGCACCAGGTAACGCATCAGCACGGCATGGCGCACGCCGGGGATCTGCGGCAAGCGGTGAAAGGTGAAGAAGCTGGTGAAATTGCCGTCGCTGTCGGTCTGCCCATGCCCGATCAGGTTGCCGGAGGCGACCTCCTCGCCGGACGAATGGCGCCCGGAGCGGCGGATGCAGGCGCGCTCGGCGGCGCTCAGCGCGACCGGTGCGCGGCGGGTGCGCCACGCGGCGATCGCCGGGCCGTCGATGCTGCCGCAGGGTTGCCGCAGGGTCTCGAGATAATCGTCGGGAAAGCGATGCATCACCACGTGCAGCGGTTCGATGCCGGTCGGCCTGAGCTTGCCGAGTCCGGCGATCATGCCCTCGTGCGGCAGCAGCCGGCGCACTTCCCCTTCGACGCAGGACACGAAATCGCGCGGCGTGCGCACCGCCTTGAGCGCGCTGATCACGTCGATGTAGGTGAACAGTTCATCCGTTCCAAGATACTGAGCTAACGTCATCGATTGCATCCCCGAGAGTGGCCTGCTGGCCGGTCGATGTCCTTGTCACCGTCACGCCGGCCGCCCTGCGGCGCCTGCCGGCTGCATGCAAACCACCGAAAAGTGTTTGCAATATGACAAATTATCGCTGGAATTCGCGTGGAAAACTGTGCGACGCTTCGCACTTCGGATGACGATAACCGCCTTAATCGGCATTCATACTCGTTCGGGTAGAAGAAGTCCGGTCTCGCGGATCGTGACCGAGAGCCTCCCGGCCAGCTGCAGCCCGGGAGGCGCGGTGCGCGGCAGGATGCGCAGCACGCCGTGGTAGGCCAGGCGCGACGGACCGCCGAACACGAACAGGTCGCCGCTCTGCAGTTCCACGTCGCGCCAGGGCTTGTTGCGGTCACGCGTGTTCCCGAACCGGAACACGCCGGTATCGCCGAGGCTGACGGTCACCACCGGACTGCCGCGCGCCATGGATGCCGCCGATTCGCCGCGATCCTGGTGCATGCCGAGGACGGCCGCGTCGTCGTACCAGTTGATGATCGAGGAGTCGGGGAAGTAGTCGCCGTCCGCGCCGAAGGTATCGCGGTAGGCGCGCAGCGCCAGTTCGCGCAGTTCGTCCGGAAACGGCTTGACCGGCGTACCGTCGTCGTCGACCTGGCGCGAATAGCCCGTCGCATGGCGCCAGTGCCAGCCGAGATAAAGCGAGCGTATCGACAGCGGCTTGCCGTCGAACATGCGCGGCACGTGGAAACCCGCCGGCGGACGTCCCCAGGCGCGGCACAGATCCACCAGCACGCGCTGCTCCTCGATGCCCAGCCAGCCCGGAACATAGAAAGCTCCCGGCGCGACGGTCATGGGTTCGCGGTCGAACAGCTCCATCCGCTGTCCTGCGCGGTCATGCCGCGAGCGCGCATGCCGCGCGCTCGTGGGCGAGCAGCCAGCGCTTGCGCTCGAGTCCGCCGGCGTAACCTGTCAGCGCATCGTCGGCACCGATGACACGGTGGCATGGCACCACCAGTCCCACGGGGTTGGCGCCGTTGGCCGCGCCGACCGCGCGCACCGCCGCCGGTCGTCCGATGCGGCGCGCCAGTTCGCCATAGCTGACCGTGGTGCCGGCGGGAATCGCGCGCAATGCGGCCCAGACCTCGCGCTGGAATGCCGTACCGCCGGTGGCGACGTCGATGCCGTCGAGGGCATCCGGCACGCCGTCGAAATACGCTTGCAGCGCGATGCGCAGCGCAGCGGGCATCGTGGCCGGATGACGAGCCTCCGCCGCCGGACCGTAATGCCGCCGCAGCAGCAGGTCCATGCGCGTGCGGCAATCGTCCCAGTCGAAGGCGCGCAGTCTGTCGTCATCATCGAAGACGACATGCGCGCGGCCGAGCGGCGTGTCGAGCTGGTCGTGCAGGAAGGTGACGCGGGTGGTCGGCGGGATCATGGCATTCTCCGGGGCGTTCGAGATGGATCCATTGTGCGCGGGACGGCAGAGCGGGTCTCGCCGCTTTCGGACGCGAAAGCGGATCTGCGGTCCGCAAAAGAAAACGGCCCGACGAGCGGGCCGTGTCGATCGCTGTCGCGCGGATCAGGCGTAGCTGCGCAGGCGCAGGGAGAAGTCGCGCAGCGCGGCGATGCCGGAGGCTTCGGCGCGGGCGCACCAGTCCTGCAGCTGCTGCAGCAGCTGCTCGCGGCTGGAGTGCGAACGCTCCCAGATGGCGCCGAGTTCGACGCGCATGTCGTGCATCGTCTTGAGCGCCTTGCTGTGGGCGAACAGCTGGGACAGCTGCTGCTTCTGGCCTTCCTCGAGCTTGGCCGGCTCGCGCTGCAGCAGCTTGCGCGCGGTCTTGAGGAAGCTGCGCTCGAAATTGGCTTTCTGCTTCAGCGTGGCGACTTCCTCGCGCCAGGCCTGCTTGACCGACTTGGCATACTTGGCCATCACATCGTAGCGGTTGGCGATGACCGACTGCAGCGTGTCCAGGTCGGCGGCGGCCTTCTGCTGGTTGAACTTCGGCACCGGCGCCACGCGGCGCACCGTGGCCAGGCCCATCATCTCGAGGATGCGGATGTACATCCAGCCGATGTCGAACTCGTACCACTTGTTCGACAGCTTGGCGGAGGTGCCGAAGGTATGGTGGTTGTTATGCAGTTCCTCGCCGCCGATGATGATGCCCCACGGCAGGATGTTGGTCGATGCGTCGGCGCAGTCGTAATTGCGGTAGCCCCAGTAGTGGCCGATGCCGTTGATGATGCCGGCGGCGGTGATCGGGATCCACAGCATCTGCACGGCCCAGACGGTCGCGCCGAGCGCGCCGAACAGCAGCACGTCGATGATCAGCATCAGGCCGACGCCCTGCCACTGGTACTTGGAATAGACATTGCGTTCCATCCAGTCGTCCGGCGTGCCATGGCCGTATTTCTCGATGGTCTCGCGGTTCTTCGCTTCGGCGCGGTAGAGTTCGGCGCCGGTCAGCAGGACCGTCTTGATGCCGCGCGTGACCGGGCTGTGCGGGTCTTCCTCGGTCTCGCACTTGGCGTGGTGCTTGCGGTGGATGGCGGCCCATTCCTTGGTCACCATGCCGGTGGTCAGCCACAGCCAGAAGCGGAAGAAATGGCTCGGGATCGCGTGCAGGTCGAGCGCGCGGTGCGCCTGGCAGCGATGCAGGAAGATCGTCACGCTGGCGATCGTCACGTGCGTCACGGCAAGCGTGTACACCACGATCTGCCAGATCTCCGCGTCGGCCAGGCCGTTGGCGATGAAATTCACTACTGCGTCAAACATTGGTCACTACTCCATGTGGTTGTCTTGCTGTCCCTCTGTTGTCGGCATGACAACGCCGCTTCTTGTTGGTTCCCGCATTGTACGCGTTTCAACCGCGCGGGCATATTGTCAAACCGCCATGACCGGACACGGGTCAGGCGTCGTTGAGAATGCGGATTTCGCGCTGGGCGAAGGGGATGGAAATGCCGCGTTCGCGGAAGAGACGCCACAGCGCCAGGTTTACTTCGGACACCAGGCCGCCGCGGCCGTTCTCGGGATCGGCGATCCAGAATCCGAGCTCCAGGTCGAACCCGTCGGCACCGAAACGCAGGAGCATCGCGGCCGGCGGCGGATTCTTGAGCACGCGCGGAAAGCTTGCCGCCACCGCTTCCATGCGCGGCAGCAGATCCTCGATGTCGGTCTCGTAGGCCACCGACACCGTCGTCGCCACCCGCACCACGCGGTCGGTCAGCGACAGGTTCTGCACGGCGCCCGACACCAGCAGGTCGTTGGGCACGACAGTCTCGGTGCCGTCGAGGCCCTGGACGATGGTGTAGCGCGCATTGATCTGCGTGACCTTGCCGCTGTACTTGTCGACGTTGACCATGTCGCCGATCGTCAGGCTGCGCTCGAGCAGGATCACGAAGCCGGACACATAGCTGCTGGCCAGTTTCTGCAAGCCCAGGCCGATGCCGACGCCGAGCGCGCCGCCGAATACCGACAGCACGGTCAGGTCGATGCCGACCAGCGACAGGCTCAGCAGCACCGCCACCAGGATCATCACCGCCTTGCCGACGCGCGCGGCGACCACGCGCAGCGACGAATGCACGGTGTCGATGCGCATCACGCGCTCCTCCAGCGCCGCGCCGGCCCATAGCGCCAGCAGCAGCGTGACGAACACCGAGGCGCCGGCCTGCAGGATGGTCAGGATGGACACCTTGTTGCGGCCGAGCGGCACGACGATCTCGTCGAGCGCCTTGAGCACTTCCGGCAGCACGCCGGTGATGTAGAGCGCCACGCCGCACCAGACGATGGTCGCCAGCACCTTCTCGAAGGCCTGCAGCACGCGGCCGGCCTGCCCGCCCGCGCGCACGAAGATGCGGCGCAGGACATAGAAGATGAAATGGATGATCGCGAACGACGACGCCAGCGGGATCGCCAGCCGCAGCAGGTGGGTGTTGTGCCACTGCCCGAGGATGGGCCTGGCGATCGCCACCAGCGTCAGCACCGCCAGCGGGAATACCACGCTGGAGAAGCTTTCGACCCCGAGCCGCACGACCCTGCCCTGCACATCCTTCGGCAGGAAGGCGTTGCGGATCAGGCGCGCGATGCCCCAGCCCGCCACGATGCAGAAGGCCAGCGTGCCGAGCTGCCAGAGCATGCCCGGCGTGCCGAGCTCGGCGACGAATTCGTTGATGGCGTGGGACAGGATCGGTTGCGTCATGCGGCAGGCTTGCGGATCAGGACGGCGGCGAAGAAACCATCAGTACGATGGACATGCGGCAACAGCTTGAGATGGTCGCCCATCTCCAGCGCGATCTTCTGCTCGGCGAGGACCTCGTGCATCGGCATCAGCGTGAAGTCATCGTGCTGCGCGAGGAATTGCGCGACGATCGCGTCGTTCTCCTCGTCCAGCAGGCTGCAGGTGGCATAGACCAGGCGGCCGCCCGGCTTCACCAGGCGGGCGGCGCCGGCGAGGATCGCGGTCTGCTTGGCATTGAGTTCCTGCAGGGAATCCGGCGTCTGGCGCCACTTCATGTCGGGATTGCGGCGCAACGTGCCCAGTCCGCTGCACGGCGCATCGACCAGCACGCGGTCGATCTTGCCGGCCAGGCGCTTGATCTTGGCATCGTTCTCGTGCGCGATCACGACCGGATGGACGTTCGACAGGCCGCTGCGCGCCAGGCGCGGCTTGAGCTTGGAGAGGCGCTTCTCGGACACGTCGAAGGCATACAGGCGGCCGGTGTTGCGCATGGCGGCGCCGAGCGACAGCGTCTTGCCGCCGGCACCGGCACAGAAATCCACTACCATCTCGCCGCGCTTGGCGCCGACGATCTGCGACAGCAGCTGGCTGCCTTCGTCCTGCACCTCGATGGCGCCGTCCTTGAACAGCGGCATGTTCTGCAGTGCAGGCTTCTTCGCCACGCGGATGCCGTTGGGGGCATACGGCGTCGCTTCGCAGGTGATGCCGGACTTCTCCATCTCGGCCAGCACGGCGTCGCGGTCGGACTTGAGCGTATTGACGCGCAGGTCGAGCGGCGCCGGGCTGTTGAGGGCCGCGGCCAGCGCCTGGGTCTCTTCCTCGCCGAAGCGGGCGACGAATTTCTCGTACATCCATGCCGGCAGGTTGCAGCGCAGCTCGGCCGGCAGCGTGGCGCGGTCGATCGCCAGCACGCGCTTGAGCCAGTCGGCTTCCTCCGGCGTGATGCCGGCCAGCGTGTCGACCCCGACCACGTCGGCCAGGCCCAGCAGCGCCAGGCGGCGCATTGCCGGGCCGCTACCCGACTCGGCGAACGAGGAGAACACGGCCTTGTTGCGCAAGAGGCTGTAGACGCCCTCGGCGATCGCGCCGCGGTCGCGGCCGCCGATCTTCGGATGGTCGCGGAAATGGCGCGACAGGGTAACGTCGGCCGGGCCTGTGAAGCGCAGCACTTCGCGCAGGACGTCTTCGGTCTGGTGGACGATCGCGGGGGGCAATCTCATGGGGGTTTCCTTGTCATCGGGGCTCGCGCCCCACCCTGCCGGTGGAAAGCAGGGGCAATGCGAATCGGGTCAGGCGGCCACGCGCACGCGGTTGCCGTCGATGGTCAGCCTGCCGTCGATGAACCAGCGCACGGCGCGCGGATACAGGACATGTTCCTGTTCGAGCACGCGCGCGGCCAGGGTGTCCTCGGTGTCGTCATCGTGCACCGGCACCGCGGCCTGCGCCACGATCGGGCCATGGTCGAGCTCGGCGGTGACGAAATGCACGGTCGCGCCGTGCAGCTTGACGCCGGCCTCGATCGCCCGCCGGTGGGTGTGCAGGCCGGTGAAGCTGGGCAACAGCGACGGGTGGATGTTGAGCAGGCGGCCGGCGTAGTGGTCGACGAAGCCCGGCGTCAGGATGCGCATGAAACCGGCCAGCACGACCAGGTCGGGCGCGTGGCGGTCGATCTCTTGGCGCAGGGCGGCGTCGAAGGCTTCGCGCGTCGGGTATTCCTTGTTGGGCACCACGGCCGTGGCGATGCCGTGTTCGGCGGCGAAGGCCAGTCCGCCGGCATCGGCCTTGTTGCTGACGATGGCGGCGATGCGGGCCGGCCAGCGTTCCGATTGCGCGGCGCGGACGATGGACTGCATGTTGCTGCCGCGTCCGGAAATCAGAATGACGATATTTTTCATGGCGCGCATTTTACCGCAGGGCACCCTGCCTCCCAAGGAGGATGGCCTCCAGCCGGGGCCGGCGAGGGTACGGCGTCGCGGGTTGCAAAAAGCAGAAGCCGGCCAAGCGGCCGGCTCCGGCGTGGAAACGATGCCCTTACTGGAAGGAGTAGAAGACGCGGAACGCCACCTTCTTGTCGGCCCAGAAGTCGGCCGCGTCGCGGAACACGTCGAGCAGCGTCTCGCGCGCTTCCTTGTCGAATTTCTGGGTGTTCGGCAGCTGTTCGAGCACCACCAGGAAGCCCGGCTGCGGGCCGGCCTTGTAGGCCTGATCGGTCAGGCAGTCGCCGAGGGCGTCGAAATTCTTGCCGAAATGCTTCGGGAAATGGAAGGCGGAGGCGATCGCGGCCAGCACCTGCTGCTTGGTCAACGCTTCGGCGCAATAGGCATAGAGGAAATGCTGGCCGAGCCTGGCCGCCTCGTCGCGCAGGTCGGTGACCCGGAAGGCGCGGATGGACTGCACCATGTTGGGCGGCACCGTCTGCAGCAGGCTGGCGTCGGCCTCCTGGCGCAGGGCGGGGGTGGATTCGATCCGGTTGACGTCGATCTTGTACAGGGACTCGATGCGCATTTCACTACTCTTTAATGCGTTGGAAGGTCGCATAATGATCGTCGGTGTAATAGAGATCCTTCGATACCGTGGTTTCGCCACCGACGACGATACGGCGCGCCCCGCGGTTGCGGGCGCCTCTGGTCTTGACCGTGAATTCGCGATAATACCCGCGCTTCTGCCGGGGCAACAAGCCTTCATGATTGCCGAAAACCGCCCCGTCCCTGGCGTAGGGAAACGGACCGCCCTGACGGATCAGCGCCAGGGTCTGGCGCGCCTCCGGAGGCAGACTGCTCACCGCGACATCGGGCAGGCCGACCGGAGCGGGATGCGCGGCGGACTTGGCAAAGGCACCGCCGGCGAACAGCAGTGCAAGCGCAACAAACCACCAGGTCCTGAGGATTCTGCCGATCATCGCCGCCCTGCCATCGCTTTTCGCAATCGTTGCAAGTTACGCAATAGTTTTACCGCCACGATCCGCTAGAGTAGCGTGTTGATTGAAACGAATCAACCTTTTTTGCCAGATAAAACATCGAGTTAGCAAAACCACACCAATAATCTTTCTTTCATGCAACGGGTTTGCGGCATGGCAGCCGGCTTGTTGTGCGGGCAGATCGTGCGCTGCAATATCTTGTTGTTTTCATGGCAACGAATTGCCGGTCGCACGGGCGCTTGAGATTCCCCAAAGAAACAACTTGTTGCAAGCGTTACCTTGCGATTTCCTTGTCGGAATGGACTTCCGCCGCCAGCATGCCGTTCAATGACGAGACACGTCGGATGCGCATGACGACCGGATCCGTCGGGCATCCGGTCCGGTAATCCATCCGTTCCGCGGACTCAGTGCCCCAACCAGGAGATAACCCCATGAAAAGAACTGCTTTCCTTGCCATTGCCCTGCTGGCGGCCGCCACCGCCACCCATGCCGGCAAGCCGCACAAGGAGCACGCCGGCCAGGCGCCTGCCTCCCAGGCATCGGACGAGCCCTTGCTGAAGGTCACCTTCTCCACGTCGGAGACCCAGGCCATCCGCAGCTACTACCAGCACGACGGCGGCAGGCAGAAGCAGCTGCCACCCGGCCTGCAAAAGAAAGCTGCCAGGGGCAAGGAGCTGCCCCCGGGCTGGCAGAAGAAGCTGGCACGCGGCGAGGTGATGCCGCTGGACCTCTATCGCGCCGCCCAGCCGGTGCCGGTCACGCTGGTGCGCCAGCTGCCGCCCCCGCCGCCGGGCACCGTCGTGGTCCACCTCGAAGGCAAGATCGTCCGCCTCGTGCAGGCCACGCGCGAGATCATCGACATCCTGGAACTGTAAGCATGTCCGGCGCCGCCGTCCCGCGGGGCCTCGTCATCCCGGGCCGGGCGCCCGGGAACGCCGCCGGCACCCGCCGGGCCGGCGGTCAGGCGACCGCCATCGGCTCCGACTGCACCGCCGCCTGTCCCACCCCGAAGAAGGACAGCACGTCCGCGCGCCGCGCGAAGGCATCCTTGCGCCCGAGCGCGATCAGGTCGCAGGTGAAGGACGCATCGAACAGCAGGTAGGAGGCCAGCGCCGCGCCGCGCGTCTCGGTGGCGCCGATCGCGCCCAGCAGCATCTGGATCATGTGCGGCAGGCTGTTCACGTGCCGCGACGCGATTTCGTCGAGCCGTTCCGACGGCGCGATCACCAGCATCTCGATCGGCCGCAGCGGCGTCTTCTTCCGTTGTTCTTCCGTCAGCATCGACAGCGTCATGTTGATGCGGTTCATCCGCTCGATGTCCACCGCCAGGCTGTCCAGGAAGATGCTCGACATCGCATGGCCGGCGATCTGCGCCAGGCTCGGATAGGGCGACATGGCCGGCCGCTCCACCGGCGGCTCGGCCAGGCGGCCGGCGCCGATCACCAGCACGCGCTCGGCGCCGAGGTGGATCGCCGGCGAGATCGGCGCGATCTGGCGCATCGAACCGTCGCCGAAGTATTCGCGCCGTCCGTCGCAGTACAGCGGCGTGGCCGGAAAGATCAGCGGGATCGCCGACGACGCCAGCAGGTGCTCGACACCGATCTGGCTGCGCATCGCCACGCGCTGCGAGCGGATCCACGGCTCGATGTCGTCCTCGGTCTGGTAGAAGGTGATGTGCTGGCCCGCCGAATAGGACGACGCGGTGACCGCCAGCGCCTTGAGCGCGCCGTCCATCAGCGCCGCGTCGAGGCGCGGGAAATTCAGGATGCGGTTGAGCAGCGTGACCAGCGGCGTGTTGTCGAGCAGCGAAGCCGGCGGATGGGCGCGCCACTTGCGCAGCAGCCACCCGAACGACAGCAGCGACAGCCAGCGCGCGCCGGAACGCATCACGCCGAGAGAATCGGCGCGGTACACCTGGTCGACCGTGATGTGTTCCCAGACATTGCTGACCAGCGCCAGGCCTTCCGCGAAGTTGTCCGCATGGCAGGCGAGCGCGGTCGCATTGATCGCGCCGGCGGAGGTGCCGCAGATGATGTCGTAGGGATTCTTCGCCGGATCGCGACCCGCATCGCGCAGGATTTCGCCGACCGCCTGCAGGACGCCGACCTGGTAGGCGCCGCGCGCGCCTCCCCCGGTGAGAATCAGCCCTGTCCTGGTATTGGTTTCCATGAGGACAGATTAGCAGCGCCCCCCGCGTTTGTGGAGTTCGGCGCGGTGGGCGGTGCAGCAAACGCGCCGCAAAAGCAACGCCGCGCGACGACCGCACGCGCGGCCGGCCCGCCCCGCGCTCGTCAGCGCCGGGCCTGGCGCCGTAGCTCAGTCGCCCTTCGCATCCCCTTCGCGGCGCGGATCGGCACCGCCGAACCACATCGCTTCGCCATGGATGTTCATGCGCATGATGCCCTGCAGGCCGGAAGTCTGTTCCATCACGCGCACGTTGTGTCCCTTCGCCCGGAGCGCCTCGGCCAGCGCGTCGGGCACGCGACCCTGCTCCAGCTCGGTCGGTCCGTTGCGGCTGCCGATGTTGGGCAGGTCGATCGCCTGCTGCATGTTCAGTCCCCAGTCCAGGGTGCCGACCAGGGTCTTGGCGACGTAATTGATGATGGCCGATCCGCCCGGCGAACCGAGGGTGGCGACCAGGCGCTGGCTGCCCTTGTCGAACACCAGCGTCGGCGCCATCGAGCTGCGCGGCCGCTTGCCCGGCTCGATGCGGTTGGCGATCTGGCCGCTGGCGTCGGACGAGGTGAACGAGAAATCGGTGAGCTGGTTGTTGAGCAGGAAGCCCTCCACCATCTGGCGCGCGCCGAAGCCATCCTCGATCGAGGTGGTCATCGATACCGCATTGCCAAAGCCGTCGACCACCGAGACATGCGAAGTCGACGGCAGCTCCGGCGAATTGTCGGTGCCGCGCTTCGCATCGGCCAGCGTCATGATCGGCGGGCTGCCGGGGTCGGCCGTGCCCATCGACTTGTCGCCGATGAGCTCGGCCCGCTTGGCCAGGTAGCGGCGATCGATCAGCGGCTTGACGCTCTCGCCCGGCAACGGCACGAAATCGGTGTCGGCGACGAAGCGGCCGCGGTCGGCGAACGCCAGCCTGCCGGCCTCGGAGAACAGGTGCACCGCCTCCGGGCGCAGCTGCCCATCGACCGGCGCCAGGCGATCGATGCCCTTGACCTCGAGGATGCCCAGCATCTGCGCCACCGCGATGCCGCCCGAGGATGGCGGCGGCATGCCGCAGACCGTCCATTGCCGGTAGTCGGTGCAGACCGGCTGCCGCTCCTTCGCGCGATAGCCGGCGATGTCGGCGGCGGTCAACAGGCCGGGATTGACCGGATGGCTGCGCACCTTGGCTTCGATGGCGCGGGCGATCCTGCCCTGGTAGAAGGCATCGGCGCCGCCCGCGGCGATCTCGCGCAGCGTGCGCGCGAACTCGGGATTCTTCAGCACGTGGCCCGCGGGCCAGGCGCGCCCTTCGCGGTCGTAGAAATAGGCGGCGGCGACCGGATCGTTCTTCAGGTATTTTTCGGCCTGCAGCGCCGCGGCCAGGCGCGGGCTGACCGGAAAACCTTGCTCGGCGATGCGGATGGCCGGTTCGAACAGGCGCGCCCACGGCAGGCGACCGTACTGGCGATGGGCCAGTTCCAGCATGCGCAGCACGCCGGGTGCGCCGACCGAGCGGCCGCCGACCACGGCTTCGTAGAGGCTCATGGGCTTGCCGTCCGGCTTGAGGAACAGCCTGTCGTTGGCGGCCGACGGCGCGGTCTCGCGCCCGTCGAAGGCCTTCACCGTCCTGCCGTCGTGATGCAGCAGGAAGGCCCCGCCACCGATGCCCGACGACTGTGGTTCGACCAGCGTCAGCACCAGCTGCGTCGCGATCGCCGCATCGATCGCGGAGCCGCCCGCGCGCAGGATCTCGCGGCCCGCCTCGGTGGCGATCGGATTGGCCGCGGCCACCATGTGCTTCTTCGCCACCCATCCCGCCTTGGCGGTGTAGCCGCTGGCGATCTCGGGGGCCTGCATGCCGGCCGCGACCGGGGCTGCGACGGGAGGAGTCGGCGCGGTCGCGCAGGCGCACAGCAGGACGGCGGCGCAGGCAGTGGCGGTGTGGCGGATCATCGGCATGGCTCTCCGGTGGACGGCAACGCGGGGCGCGTACGGATGCTCCCGGTCCGGCGGCGCTGAGCGCGCGCTGGCGGCGTGCCGTGAAAACGAAAAAGGCAAGCGGATGCTTGCCTTCGCGAGTATAGACATTTCGTCCACCGGCGTGGAGCCGACGCCCGCCAGGCGGACGCCGGTGCAAGGCGCTTGCACCCGACCGGCTCGATTATGTCGACGCAGCGGGCGACGGGATTGATCATGCACAACCCCGGCGTCGCCCGAGGCTCCGCTCACTTCGGCTGCATGCGGATCGCGCCGTCGAGGCGGATCGTCTCGCCGTTGAGCATCGGGTTCTCGATGATGGTGCGGGCGAGATGGGCGTACTCGTCCGGCTTGCCCAGGCGCGAGGGGAACGGGACCATCTTGCCGAGCGCGTCCTGCACTTCCTGCGGCATGCCGAGCAGCATCGGCGTCTCGAAGATGCCCGGGGCGATCGTCATCACGCGGATGCCGTTGCGCGACAGGTCGCGCGCCATCGGCAGCGTCATGCCGACCACGGCGGCCTTGGAAGAACCGTAGGCGACCTGGCCGATCTGGCCGTCGTACGCGGCGACCGATGCGGTGTTGATGATCACGCCGCGCTCGCCGCCGGCGTTGGCTTCGGTCTTCGCCATCGCGTCGGCCGCGAGGCGCGCCATGTTGAAGGTGCCGACCAGGTTGATGTTGACCACGCGCTGGAACACTTCCAGCGGATGCGGACCGTCCTTGCCGACGGTCTTGACGGCCGGCGCCACGCCGGCGCAATTCACGAGGCCGCGCAGCGTGCCCATCGCCACGGCTGCCTCCACGGCGGCCTTGCCGTCGGCCTCGGACGTGACGTCGCACTTGACGAACCTGCCGCCGAGCTCCGCGGCCAGCTTCTCGCCGGCTTCGACCTGCACGTCGGCGATCACCACCTTGCCGCCGTTGGCGGTCAGCATGCGGGCGGTCGCCGCGCCAAGACCGGACGCGCCGCCGGTGACGATGAATACGCTGTTCTGGATTTCCATTGCTTGACCTCGTGATGGGTGAGTGGGTTGAGCGGGTGACGTTTACGTAAACGTCAAACCGCGCCATTTTATCGAAAATTCACCGCCGCCAGAAGACGGGATGTACGCCGGGCCTTGTCCTTGCCGGAGCAAACGGCGCGGGCGTCGCGGCAACCGCAATGAAAAAGGGCGGCTTGCGCCGCCCTTCCCCGCGTTCCGCTCGGGCTTACTGCTTCGGTGCCGCGGCAGCAGCGGCATCGGTGGCGCCGCCGGCCGGTGCTGCGGCCGGTGCTGCGGCCGGTGCTGCGTCCGGTGCTGCGTCCGCGCTGCCGGCTGCGGCCGGCGCCGGCTGCGATGCCGCGGCAACGGCCGTGGTCGCCGCATCGGCCGTCGCTGGTTGCGCCGCCGCCGCTGGCGCGCTGACCGCTGCCGGTGCGCCGGCATGCTGTGCCGCGCCCATCTGCATGCCGGTTGCCGGCAGCAGCGGCACGATCAGCAGCGCCACGATGTTGATGATCTTGATCAGCGGGTTCACTGCCGGGCCGGCCGTATCCTTGTACGGATCGCCGACGGTATCGCCGGTGACCGCGGCCTTGTGCGCTTCCGAGCCCTTGCCGCCGTGGTGGCCGTCCTCGATGTATTTCTTGGCGTTGTCCCAGGCGCCGCCGCCGGTCGTCATCGAGATCGCGACGAACAGGCCGGTGATGATGGAACCCATCAGCAGGCCGCCGAGCGCCGCCGGGCCGAGGATCAGGCCAACCAGGATCGGCACCACCACCGGCAGCAGCGACGGCACGATCATTTCCTTGATCGCCGCGGTGGTCAGCATGTCGACCGCCTTGTCGTACTCCGGCTTGCCGCTGCCGTCCATGATGCCCTTGATGTCGCGGAACTGGCGGCGCACTTCGACCACCACCGAACCGGCCGCGCGGCCGACCGCCTCCATCGCCATCGCGCCGAACAGGTAGGGGATCAGGCCACCGATGAACAGGCCGACGATCACCAGCGGATCGGACAGGTCGAACTTGGTGCTCTTGTTGACCGAGTCGAGCGCATGGGTGTAGTCGGCGAACAGCACCAGCGCGGCCAGGCCGGCCGAGCCGATCGCATAGCCCTTGGTGACCGCCTTGGTGGTGTTGCCGACCGCGTCGAGCGGGTCGGTGATCGCGCGCACCGATTCCGGCATGCCCGACATCTCGGCGATGCCGCCGGCGTTGTCGGTGATCGGACCGTAGGCGTCGAGCGCGACGATGATGCCGGCCATCGACAGCATCGAGGTGGCGGCGATGGCGATGCCGTACAGGCCGGCCAGCCAGTAGGCGACGATGATCGCGACGCAGACGGCCAGCACCGGGTAGGCGGTGGCTTTCATCGACACGCCGAGGCCGGCGATGATGTTGGTGCCGTGGCCGGTGGTCGATGCCTGGGCCACGTGCTGGACCGGCTTGAACTCGGTGCCGGTGTAGTACTCGGTGATGTAGACCATCAGCGCGGTAAGCACGATGCCGACGATGGTGGAACCCAGCATCGGCACGCGCATCGCCTCGGGCATCACCTTCCAGGTGACGACGGCAAAGCCGATCAGCGACAGGCCGGCGGCCCACCACAGGCCGGTGTACAGCGCCGACATGATCTTCTTGCCCGGCTTGGCCTTGACCATCATGCAGCCGATGATCGACGCGATGATCGACACGCCGCCGAGCATCAGCGGATACAGGGCCGCCTCGAGCTCCGCGCCCTTGACCATCAGTGCGCCCAGCAGCATGGTGGCGATCAGCGTGACGACGTAGGTCTCGAACAGGTCGGCCGCCATGCCGGCGCAGTCGCCGACGTTGTCGCCCACGTTGTCGGCGATCACGGCCGGGTTGCGCGGGTCGTCTTCCGGGATGCCGGCTTCCACCTTGCCGACCAGGTCGGCGCCGACGTCGGCGCCCTTGGTGAAGATGCCGCCGCCCAGGCGCGCGAAGATCGAGATCAGCGAGGCGCCGAACGCAAGACCGATGAGCGGCTTGATGAGGTCATGCAGCGTGGCGCCGTCGCCGGACAGGCCGTTGCGGGTGAGGTACCAGTAGAACAGCGTCACGCCGAGCAGGCCGAGTCCGACCACCAGCAGGCCGGTGATGGCGCCGCCCTTGAAGGCGACGTCGAGCGCCTCGTTCATGCCCTTCGAGGCGGCCTGCGCCGTGCGCACGTTGGCGCGCACCGAGACGTTCATGCCGATGAAGCCGCAGGCGCCGGACAGCACCGCGCCGAGCAGGAAGCCGACGGCCGTCGTGATGCCCAGGCCGGGGACGATGGCAATGATGATGAAGAGCACCGCGCCGACGATGGCGATGGTCCGGTACTGGCGGGCCAGATACGCCGCCGCGCCCTGCTGGATCGCCGCAGCGATTTCCTGCATGCGGGCATTGCCCGCGTCCTGCTTCAAGATCCAGCCACGCACCACCATGCCGTAGATGACGGCGATGACGCCGCACGCTACGGCCAACCACAATCCTGCTGCTGCCATATCGACTCCTCCTTGTTGTAACAACCGAGTTAAGACCTGCGACATTCCAGCATGCGCGGCGATGGATGGCCGCCGCGCATCGCGTTACTGCAAACCTGTGTGTTGCCTGCAATCGGATACAGCCGGCTGAACCGCCTGACGAATCTTCGTGACGCCCCCCGTGGTGTGTCCTTGACGGCTGTCAAGGGAAAAGAAAAAGCGGACACATGGTCCGCTTTCCTGGCTTATTCCGACAAGGCCGCAAATGCCTTGTCGCGGATGGCTTCGACCGGTCCGACACCGGCGATCTTCCGATACTTCGGTGCGCCGGGCTGGCCGGATGCCGCCCACTGGTTGTAATAGCCGACCAGCACTTCGGTCTGGTCGTGGTAGACCTGCAGGCGCTTCTTGACGGTGTCTTCCTTGTCGTCGTCGCGCTGGATCAGGTCCTCGCCGGTGACGTCGTCCTTGCCGGCGACCTTCGGCGGATTGAACTTGACATGGTAGGTGCGGCCCGAGGCGGGATGCACGCGGCGGCCGCTCATGCGCTCGACGATTTCCGAATCGGGCACGTCGATCTCCAGCACGTAGTCGATCGCGACGCCGGCGTCCTTCATGGCGTCGGCTTGCGGAATCGTGCGCGGGAAGCCGTCGAAGAGGTAACCGTTGGCGCAGTCGGGCTGCTTGAGGCGGTCCTTCACCAGGCCGATGATGATGTCGTCCGACACCAGGCCGCCCGCATCCATGACCTTCTTCGCTTCAATGCCCAGCGGCGTGCCGGCCTTGACGGCGGCGCGCAGCATGTCACCGGTCGAGATCTGGGGGATGTTGTACTTTTCCTTGATAAAGTTGGCCTGGGTGCCCTTGCCGGCACCTGGCGCTCCCAACAGGATGAGGCGCATTTCGTTTCCTAGCGAGTTTTGAATTCTGTTGCCTGCGTGATGTGGCCCGGGTGCTGGCCGCGTCAGTGCGATGCACTGTTCTATCACGCTAACTTTGCACGAAACTTACCACAAAATTTTGCCGAATTAACTATTTCAGGGCGAATTCCCCGTTTCGCGCTTGATTCGCCATAACTTGTGCGGTCGCTCAACCGAAATGGCGGCGCACCCGTTCGAGGTCTTCGGGCGTGTCGACGCCTGCCGCGGGCGCGCTGTCGGTCACGTGCACCGCGATCGGCACGCCGTGCCACAGCACGCGCAGCTGCTCGAGCGCCTCCACCTGCTCCAGCGGCGATACCTCCAGTCCCGGATATGCCTGCAGGAAGTCGTTGCGGTAGGCGTACAGGCCGATGTGGCGCAGGGCCTGGTAGCCGGCCGGCATGGATTCCTTCGAAGCGGCGAACGCATCGCGGTGCCACGGGATCGTGGCGCGCGAGAAGTACAGCGCCCTGCCCGCCTGGTCGAGCACCACCTTCACGACGTTGGGATTGAACAGGTCGGCCACCTCGCCGATCGGATGGGCGGCGGTCGCCATCGGCACGCCGTCGGCGATGCGGACAGCCGTGGCGGCGACCAGCACCGGATCGATCAGCGGCTCGTCGCCCTGCACGTTGACCACCACGGCGTCATCCGGCAGGCCGATCGCCGCGGCGACTTCGGCGATGCGGTCGGTGCCGGACGGATGGTCGCTGCGCGTCATGCGTGCCTCCACGCCATGCGCCGCGCAGGCCGCGGCGATGTCGGCATGGTCGGTGGCGACCAGGACGCGGGCAGCGCCGGAGAGCGCCGCGCGCTCGGCGACGCGCACCACCATCGGCTTGCCGCCGAGGTCGGCCAGCGGCTTGTTGGGAAGACGGGTCGACGCAAGGCGTGCGGGGATGATGACGGTGAAAGACATCGGGCGCGAGGGATGGAAGATTGTGCAAACGGCCGGCGCTCGGCCGGCATGGAGAGGCGCTACTGCTTTGGTGCGGGTTCGGCGTTCAGGTCGCGCGCCTCGTCGGCCCACATGATCGGAATGCCGTCGCGGATCGGAAACGCGAGCTTGTCCGCATTGCAGATCAGCTCCTGTGCCTTCTTGTCGTATTGCAGGGGGCTCTTGCAGAGCGGGCAGACCAGGATGTCAAGCAGTCGCGTATCCACGCAGTTTCTCCACGATGCGTCGCGCCAGCGCGTCGTCGATGCGCGCCGTCACGGGAACGACCCACAGGCGCGGATCGTTGTTGAGGGATTCGATGAGCCGACATTTTACTGCATCCTTCTCCGTGATCAGGATGACATCGGCCCGGATGCCGGCGAATGGATCGCCGGAAAAATCGAAGTGGTCGGGCAGCGGCAGCGCCTCGAACGCCAGTCCGGCCGCGCGCAGCATCGCGAAGAACCGCGCCGGATTGCCGATGCCGGCGGCCGCGGCGATGCGGCCGCGCGCACCGCCGGCGAAGGCGCCCAGCGGCAGCCGTTCGTCGGGAGATGCGAGGCGTTGCGCCTCGCCGCCGGCCAGGATCATGCGCCAGGCCGGTTCGGCGACGCCCGGCGGAAGCGCCTCGCCGTTGACCACGGTGGCATCGCGATGGCGCGAGGCCGGCTCGCGCAGCGGTCCGGCCGGCAGCAGCCAGCCGTTGCCGGTGCCGCGGCTGTCGAACAGCACGATCTCGACGTCGCGCCGCAGCGCGTAATGTTGCAGCCCGTCGTCGGACACGATCACGTCCACCCCGGGATGCATCTGCAGAAGGCGGCGCGCGGCGTCGGCGCGGCGCCGCGCCACCACGACCGGGGCGCCGGTGCGCTGCGCGATCAGCACCGGCTCGTCGCCGGCGGCGCTGGGCGGCGTGACGGCATCGACTTCCACGGGCGCATCGGCCGCGCTGCCGTAACCGCGCGAGATGACGCCAGGCGTATAGCCATGGCGGCGCAGCGCCTCCACGAGCCAGATGGTCAGCGGCGTCTTGCCGGTGCCGCCGATGAAGATGTTGCCCACCACCACGACCGGGACCGGCATGCGTTCCGACCGCAGCAGGCCGGCGGCGAACAGCCCGCGGCGCAGGCGTGCCAGCAGGCCGAACAGCAGCGAGAGGGGAAGCAGCGCGCACGCGGCCGGGCCGCGCCGCGACCAGATGCCGGTCAGGCGCGATTCAAGGCGGGAACGGTCGGCGGACACGCGGGGGACAACCTAGCGGCCCTGGCTTTTCTGCGCCGCGAAGGTGACCTTGTCGAACCCGGCCAGGCGCGCCGCCTCCAGCACGTTGATCACCGACTGGTGCGCTGCCGTGGCATCGGCGTTGATGATGATGACCGGCGTGTTCTTCGGATCGGGATCGCCGGCGGCCAGCTTGAGCTCGGCCGCCAGGCCCGCGGCGTCGCGCACCGCGATGCGGGCATTGTTGATCGCGTAGCGGCCCTCGGCATCGACGCCGACGTTGATCTCCGCCGGCTGCTCCATCGCCTTCTCGGCATCCGCCGTCGGCAGCGTGATCTGCAGCGCGGTGAACTTGCTGTAGGTGGTGGTGACCATCAGGAAGATCAGGATCACCAGCAGCACGTCGATGAACGGGATCAGGTTGATCTCCGGATCCTCGCGGTGCTTCCCTTTGCGGAAATTCATGGCGTCTTCCCGGGCCGCTTACTTGCGGCCCCCGTGAACGGTGTCGACGAACTTCACGGCCTGCTGCTCCATGTCGACGATGAAGCCGTCGACCAGCGCGCGGAAATGACGGTAGAACACCAGCGTCGGCATCGCGATGGCCAGGCCGAAACCGGTGTTGTAGAGCGCCACCGAGATGCCGTGCGCCAGCTGGGCCGGGTTGGTGCCGGCGGCCGTCTGCGAGCCGAAGATCTCGATCATGCCGACGATGGTGCCGAACAGGCCCATCAGCGGCGCCAGCGAAGCGATCGTGCCCAGCGTGGTCAGGAAGCGCTCCAGCTCATGGGCGGTGCCGTTGCCGGCCTCCTCGATCGATTCCTTCATCACGTCGCGCGGCGCCTCGACATTGCGCAGGCCGGCGGCCAGCACGCGGCCGAGCGGGGAGTTCTCTTCCAGGGTCTTGACGATCTCGGGCGTCACCTTGCCGTTGTGATAGATCCGGATCACTTCCTGCAGCAGGTTGGGCGGCAGGATGCGGTTGCGGCGCAGGTACAATACGCGTTCGATGATCAGCGCCAGCGCAATGACGGATGCGATCAGCAGCGGCCAGATCGGCCAGCCGGCAGCTTGGATGATGGCGAGCAAAAGGAACTCCTCGTAGCGTGGGAACGCGGTTCCGGACGGAACCGCTCAGGTCACAAGGTGCAGAATGTATCGTGTCGGCGCCCCCGGGGCAAGTCGCCTGCCCCTGCCGTGTCGCCGCGACGACGGATGCCGGGTTTTGCACAGTTTATGTGGATAACTTTGTGGGTATCTGTGGACTGCGTGCATAAACGCTTGATTCGAAACAATTTTTCTTTCCTGCCCAGCAATTGAGCAGATGCAATTTCCTCATATAAATCAACGAATTACGTTTACTTCCCAATGTATTCAGGCAATTGTGACGGAAACTTGACAGATTCTTTTGCCTGTGGACAGTTGTTCCCGGGAAGCATCGCATGACCTTCGAATCCTCCCTTGCCGCCCCCTCCGGGGCCGGTTCCGCGGTCACCGTGTCGGCCCTCAACCAGGCCGTGGCGAAGATGCTGGAGCGCAACTTCCCGCTGGCCTGGGTGTCCGGCGAGATCTCCAATTTCACGCGCGCCGCGTCCGGTCACTGGTATTTCACGCTGAAGGACGATGCCGCTCAGGTGCGCGCGGTGATGTTCCGCGGCCGCGCGCAGTATGCGGATTTCATGCCGCGCGAAGGCGACAAGGTCGAGGTGCGCGCGCTGGTCACCCTGTATGCGCCGCGCGGCGACTACCAGCTCAATGTCGAGGCGATCCGCCGCGCCGGCGTCGGCAATCTCTACGAGGCCTTCCTGCGCCTGAAGGAAAAGCTGGCCGCCGAAGGCCTGTTCGATGCCGGCCGCAAACGCCCGCTGCCGGTGTTCGCGCGCACCATCGGCATCGTCACCAGCCCGCAGGCGGCGGCGCTGCGCGACATCCTCACCACGCTGCGCCGGCGCGCGCCGCACGTGCGCGTGATCCTCTATCCGACCATGGTGCAGGGCGAGGGCGCGGCCGCGAAGATCGCCCAGGCGATCGCCACCGCCTCCACGCGTGCCGAGTGCGACGTCCTGCTGGTCTGCCGCGGCGGCGGCAGCATCGAGGATCTGTGGTCCTTCAACGAAGAAGTCGTTGCCCGTGCCATTGCCGGTTGCGCCGTGCCGGTGATCTCCGGCGTCGGCCACGAGACCGATTTCACCATCGCCGATTTCGCCGCCGACCTGCGCGCGCCGACGCCGACCGCGGCCGCCGAGCTGGCCGCCACGCCGCGCGCCGACTGGCTGGCCACGCTGGAGTCCCATGCGGACGATCTCACCCGCGCCCTGCGCCGGCGGCTCGCCGACGTGGCGCAACGCCTCGACTGGATGGCCCACCGGCTGGTCAGCCCCTCCGCCCATATCGCCCACGAACGCCTGCGCGTGCAGAACCTGCACAACCGCCTGCAGCATGCCACCCGCATGCCGGTGGCCCGGGCGCGCCACGCGCTGGCCCAGCTGGAGACGCGCCTGGCCGCGCGGCTGCCCGACACCGCGCCGCTGCGCCTGCGTACCGCCGACGCCGCGCGCCGCATCCACTGCGCGATGTCGGCCTCGGTGGCCGCGCGCCGCCAGGCGCTGGACGCCTTGTCGGCCCAGCTGGAACTGCTCAATCCGCAGCGCACCCTCGAGCGCGGCTATGCGATCGTGACGGACGAGCGCGGCCGCATCGTGCGCGGCCCGCGCCAGCTGCAGCCGCGCGGCACCATCACGTTGCGCCTGGCCGAAGGCAGCGCCGAGGTCGGCATCGCCGGCGTCCAGGAAACCCTCTGAACGCCGGCTTGAAGCCGCTCAAAGCGCCGTGCGCGCCGGCCGATGCAGGCAAGCCGCATCCGTCATACAATTGACGTCTTTCAAAAATAGCCATCCCGCCAACAAGAAAGGAACCCACATGGAACACACCCTGCCGCCGCTGCCGTACGCCATGGACGCCCTCCAGCCGCACATCTCCAAGGAGACCCTGGAATTCCACTACGGCAAGCACCACCAGGCGTATGTCACCAACCTGAACAACCTGATCAAGGGCACCGAGTTCGAAAACGCCTCGCTCGAGGACATCATCAGGAAGTCGTCCGGCGGCGTCTTCAACAATTCCGCCCAGGTCTGGAACCACACCTTCTTCTGGAACTGCATGGCCCCGAACGCCGGCGGCGCACCGACCGGTGCCGTGGCCGACGCGATCAACGCCAAGTGGGGTTCGTTCGACAAGTTCAAGGAAGAATTCACCAAGTCCTGCGTGACCAACTTCGGTTCCGGCTGGACCTGGCTGGTGAAGAAGGCCGACGGCTCGGTGGACATCGTCAACACGTCCAACGCCGGCACCCCGCTGACCACCGCCGACAAGCCGCTGCTGACCTGCGACGTGTGGGAACACGCCTACTACATCGACTACCGCAATGCCCGCCCGAAGTTCGTCGAGGCATTCTGGAACCTGGTGAACTGGGATTTCGTGGCGAAGAACTTCGCCTGATATCAGCTTCCGGCCTTGCCGGACACCACGACGAGGGCCCGCGCATGCGGGCCTTTTTCATTTCCCGCCTTGGGACCGGTGGCGCCCGCGGCAGCGCCGGGATCCCGAATTTCCCCGCCGCCTGTCCCGGAATTGATCCACGCCATGGAATTGTAATTTTCCGTCATACGCTAATGAGAATAATTTGCAATTGCATTCAGCCTTTGGTAGGCTTGCGTGGCGTTTTTTCCCAACTTTTTCCCGGACGACAGACATGAAGATGTTCAAACTCGGCGCGCTCGCCATCGCCCTCCTGGCCGCCACCGGTGCCACCCAGGCACAGGACAAGGTGCTGAACCTGTACTCGGCCCGCCATTACCAGACCGATGAAGCCCTGTACGCCAACTTCACCAAGCAGACCGGCATCAAGATCAACCGCATCGAGGCGAGCGAGGACGCCCTGCTCGAGCGCATCCGCAACGAAGGCGCCAACAGCCCGGCCGACGTGTTCATCACCGTCGATGCCGCCCGCCTGGCCAAGGCTGACGACCTGAACCTGTTCGCCGAGATCAACTCGAAGACGCTCGAATCGCGCATCCCGGCGCAGCTGCGCACCAAGGACTGGTACACCTTCTCGACGCGCGCCCGCGTGATCGTCTACAACAAGTCGGCCGTGAACGCCGCCGACGTGCAGAACTACGAAGACCTGGCCAATCCGAAGCTCAAGGGCAAGCTGTGCGTGCGCTCGGGCTCGCATCCGTACAACCTCTCGCTGGGCGCCTCGATGGTGGCCCACCACGGCGAGCAGAAGGCGGAAGAATGGGCACGCGGCGTCGTGGCCAACTTCGCGCGCGCTCCCAAGGGCGGCGACACCGACCAGATCAAGGCAGTGGCCGCCGGCGAATGCGGCGTGGCGATCGCCAATTCCTACTACGTCGCACGCCTGATGCGCTCCGAGAAACCGGAAGACAAGAAAGTGATGGAAGCTGTCGCCGTCGTCTGGCCCAACCAGAAGACCACCGGCACCCACATCAACATCTCCGGCGGCGGCGTGCTCAAGACCGCGCCGAACAAGGAGAACGCGATCAAGTTCCTCGAGTACCTCGCCTCCGACCAGGCGCAGGTGTACTTCGCCGACGGCAACAACGAGTGGCCCTCGGTGCCGACCGTGAAGACCTCGAACCCCGCCCTCGAAGCGCTGGGCAAGTTCAAGGCCGAGACCGTCAACGTCGGCGTGCTGGCGAAGAACCAGCCGATCGTGCAGAAGATCTACGATCGCGCCGGCTGGAAGTGATATCGCGGCAGACTGCCGCCCGTCCAGGAAAGGGAAGCTTCGGCTTCCCTTTTTTGTGACCGTCACGGAGGGACGCGCGGAACGGTTTCCGGCCGTCCCGCACCGCCAATGAAACGGGCCGCATCGCGCGGCCCGTTGTTCGTGCGCCGGCCCCGGCCTGCCGCGGCACTTCGGCAGTCGCGATTCAGCTGGCGCGCCGGCTCTTCGCGATCTCGCGTGATACCAGGATCAGCGGCAGCACGCCGACCGCGACGATGGTCAGCGCCGCGGTCGACGCCTCGGCGAGCCGCTCGTCGGACGCCAGCGTATAGGCCTGCGTGGCCAGCGTATCGAAATTGAAGGGCCGCATCACCAGCGTGGCCGGCAATTCCTTCATCACGTCGACGAACACCAGGAGGCCTGCCGTCAGCAGGCTGCCGCGCAGCAGCGGCAGGTGGATGCGCCACAGCGTGGCGCCCTGGCCGTAGCCGAGCGAACGCGCGGCATCGTCCATCGAGGTGGTGATCTTCGACAGGCTGGCCTCGACCGATTGCAGCGACACCGTCAGGAAACGCACCAGGTAGGCATATACCAGCGCGGCGATGCCGCCCGTCAGCAGCAGACCGGGATTGTGCCCGGTCAGGTCGCGGATCGTCGCGGCCAGCCAGGTGTCGACCTGGGTCACCGGGATCAGCACGCCGACCGCGATGACGGTGCCGGGCATCGCGTAGCCGAGCCCGACCACGCGGTTCACCAGCTTCGGCGCCGCATGGCGCGACATGCGTGCCGCATAAGCCAGCAGCACCGCGATCACCACGGCCACGAAGGCAGTCACCGCGGACAGGATGAAGCTGTTGCGCGCCAGCATGAGGAAGCGCTCGCCGAACTGCGCGTCGCCCTCGGTGAGCGCCATGTGCAGCAGCGTGCCGGCGGGAATCAGGAAGCCGATCGCCAGCGGCAGCAGGCAGACCAGCACCGCGGCCAGCGCCTTCCAGCCGGCCAGCTGTCGGCCGTGCATGGGCCGGTTGCGGCCGCTGGTGTTGTGGTAGCGCGCGCGGCCGCGCGACAGCCTCTCGGCGAACAGGATCAGCGCGACGAAGCCGAGCAGCGTCGCCGACAACTGTGCCGCCGCCGTGCGGTCCCCGAGCGAGAACCAGGCGCGGTAGATGCCGGTGGTGAAGGTTTGCACGCCGAAATAGGACACCGCGCCGTATTCGGCCAGCGTCTCCATCAGCGCCAGCGCGGCGCCGGCGGCGATGGCCGGCCGCGCCAGCGGCAGCGAGATGCGGAAGAAGCTGGACCACGGCCCCAGCCCGAGCGAGCGCCCGACTTCGAGCATGCCGCTGGCGCGTTCGAGGAAGGCGGTGCGCGCCAGCAGGTAGACGTACGGGTACAGCACGAAGATGAAGATGGCGATGGCGCCGCCGACGGTGCGGATGTCCGGGAACCAGTAGTCGCCGGCCTTGAGCTGGAAGGTCTCGCGCAGCCAGGTCTGTACCGGCCCGACGAACTGCAGGAGATCCGTGTAGGTATAGGCCATCACGTAGGCCGGCACCGCCAGCGGCAGCACCAGCGCCCATTCGAACAGGCGGCGCCCCGGGAAATCGTGCACGCTGACCAGCCAGGCCGCCGACACGCCGATCAGCACCGTTCCCGCGAGCACGCCGACGCACAGGGCCAGCGTGTTGCCGATATAGGAAGGAAGCACGGTCGACGCCAGGTGGCTCCAGGTGTCGCTGGTGCCGCCGAACACCAGGTTGGCGGCGACGCTGAGGATGGGGATGGCGACCAGCGCGCCGATCGCCAGCGCCAGCCAGGCCAATCCGGACATCCTCCCGATGCGTGATGCCCTTGCCGGAATGTTGTCTTGTGTCTGCACGGCAAGTTCTGGATGAAAATGAGAATTATAATTGAGCGCGATACACTTCCTCCTTGATATGGCGCTCCTCGAACTGCACGACATCTCCCAGGCCTATGGCCGCCACACCGTGGTGGACGGCCTGTCCTTCAGCCTGGCGCCGGGTGCCATCGCCTGTCTTCTGGGACCCTCCGGTTGCGGAAAAACCACGGTCCTGCGCTGCATCGCCGGATTCGAACACCTCATGGCCGGCGAGATCCGGCTGGCCGGCGACATCGTCAGCGGACCGCAGGTGCACGTGCCGGCCGAGCACCGCCGCATCGGCATGGTGTTCCAGGATTACGCGCTGTTCCCGCACCTGTCGGTGGCCGACAACATCGGCTTCGGCCTGCGCGAGGGGCGCGCCCAGGAGCGCGAGGCGCGCGTGCTGGAGCTGCTCTCGCTGGTCGGCCTGGCCACCGAGGGCCGCAAGTATCCGCACGAGCTGTCGGGCGGCCAGCAGCAGCGCGTGGCGCTGGCGCGCGCGCTGGCGCCGCGCCCGCGCCTGTTGCTGCTGGACGAGCCGTTCTCCAACCTCGATGTCGAGCTGCGCGAGCGCCTGGCCATCGAGGTGCGCAACATCCTGCGCGCCGAAGGCACCACGGCGATCCTGGTCACGCACGATCAGCATGAAGCCTTCGCCATGGCCGACGAGGTCGGCATCATGCACGAAGGCCGCATCCAGCAATGGGATGCGCCCTACAACCTCTACCACCGTCCGGCCAACCGCTTCGTGGCCGATTTCGTCGGCCAGGGCGTGTTCCTGCCGGGCCAGATCCTCGACGGCGGCCGCATCGGCATCGAGATCGGCACGCTGTCCCTGACCGCGCACGCGGCCGGCGGCGACTGGCGCACCGGCCAGCAGGTCAGCGTGCTGCTGCGCCCGGACGACGTCATCCACGACGATGCCAGCGGCCTGAAGGCCGAGGTCGTCGCCAAGGCCTTCCGCGGCGCCGAATTCCTCTACACCCTGCGCCTGCACAGCGGCGCCCACCTACTGTCGCTGGTGCCCAGCCACCACAACCACGCGCTCGGCGAATCGATCGGGATCCGCCTCGACGTCGACCACGTGGTGGCATTTCCTGCCGTCTGACACCGCCAGCATTCCCGCGCGGCGGCTCGCCGCAGGTGCGGGCCGCTGCACCGGCGGCGGAATGCGAGGCCCGGGCGGCCGCACCGGTGCGCGGCGCGCGATGCGGCGAGCGCTCCCGCACGGCAGCGGCTTGTCCGGAACGCAAGACCGCCACTTATAATGCGGGCACAATCGCCATGCGGCGGCCTCCGGCCAGGCGCCCTGCCCCGCATGCCGCTCTTCGATACCGACAAGGATCCGCCATGAATTTCGAGAAAGTCGTCTTCGCCTTCTTCATCGTCTTCGCCGCGACGCTCAACTTCGGCTTCTTCATCGGCGACATCGACCGTCCTGAACACCACAACATCTACGAGCTGTTCGCCGCCATCGTGGTCAACATGATCGCCACCGTGCTCAAGTTCGGCGACCGCACCCAGATCGGCGCCGTGCACCTGTCGACCAGCCTGGTGGCCGACATCCAGCTGATCATCGCCGCCGTGGCCTGGACCATGGCCGTGCACGTCACCGGCACCGGCCTGACGCCGGAAGCCATGTCGAGCATCGTGTCGCTGTCGGGCGGCGCGCTGCTGGCCAACATCATCTCGGTGATCATGCTGATCGTGGAAACCGTGATGATGCGCCGCTGACCATGAACAGCGTCTTCTTCGTGGTGCTGCGCAGGATGAGGGCGCCCCTCATCCTGCTGATCGTCTTCTATGCGATCGCCATCCTCGGGCTCACGCTGATACCGGGCGTGAACGCCGACGGCACGCGGGCGGCGCCGATGAGCTTTTTCCACGCCTTCTATTTCATCAGCTACACCGCCACCACGATCGGCTTCGGCGAGATCCCGACGGCCTTCTCCGACGCCCAGCGGCTGTGGGTCACGGTGTGCATCTACATGACGGTGATCGGCTGGTCGTATTCGATCCTGACGCTGCTGGCGCTGCTGCAGGACAAAGCCTTCCAGCACACCCTGACCGCATCGCGCTTCGAGCGCCGCGTGCGCCGCATCCGCACGCCCTTCTACCTGGTGTGCGGATGCGGCGAGACCGGCAGCCTGGTGTGCCGCGCGCTCGACGTGCTCGGCTACGATTTCGTCATCCTCGAGAAGGACCCGCAGCGGGTCGAGGAACTCGATCTCGAGGATTTCAAGACCAACGACCCGGCGCTGGCCGCCGACGCGCGCGTTTCCGCCAACCTGCTGATGGCCGGCCTGCGCCATGGGCAATGCCGGGGCGTGCTGGCGCTGACCAACGACGAGGAAACCAATCTGGCCATCGCGATCAATGCGCGCCTGCTCAATCCGGACATCCCGGTGCTGGCGCGCGCGCGCAGCCCGACGGTGTCGGCCAGCATGGCCTCGTTCGGCACCCACCACATCATCAATGCCTACGAACGCTTTGCCGAGTACCTGGCGCTGGCGGTGTCGGCGCCGGAACGCTACCGGCTGATCGAGATCCTCACCGGCCTGCCGGGCACCGAGCTGCCCGCGGTGCACCGACCGCCGCACGGACGCTGGCTGATCTGCGGCTACGGCCAGTTCGGCCAGTCGGTGGCGCGCTACCTGACCCTGCCCGGCATGCACCTGACGGTGATCGATCCGTCCGGCATCGACCCGGAGGAACTCGACACCGTGCGCGGCAACGGCACCGAGATCGAGGTGCTCCACGCGGCCGGCATCGCCGGCGCGCAGGGGATCGTCGCCGGCACGCCGGACGACATCAGCAACCTGTCGATCGCGATGATGGCCAAGAAGCTCAACCCGGACATCTACATCGTCGCACGCCAGGTGCAGGCTGCCAGCGACTTGCTGTTCGAGACCTTCCGTGCCGATTTCTCGATGGTGCAGACCCGCGTGGTGGCGCAGGAATGCATCCTGCGGCTGACCACGCCGCTGCTGACGCGCTTCCTGGCGTCGCTGCGCGACGCGGACGAGGACTGGTGCCGCACGCTGGCCGGCCGCCTGGAAGACACCTGCGCCGGCCGCGTGCCCGACCTGTGGGACGTCGCGATCACGCCGGCCGCCGCGCCGGCCGTGATGGAATCGCTGGCCGACGGCGAGACCGTCACCATCGGCACCCTGCTGCGCGACAACGCCGACCGCGAGGTGCGCCTGCCGGCCATCGTGCTGATGGTCGAGCGCCAGGGCCACGCGCACCTGCTGCCGGACGACGATTTCAGGCTGCAGGCGGGCGACGCCATCCTGGTCGGCGGCCGCCGCGACGTGCGCGCGATCTGCAAGCTCACGCTGCGCAACGACAATGCACTGCATTACCTGCAGACCGGCGAGGACAAGCGGCGCGGGTGGGTAGCGCAGAGATTGTTTCCGCGACGGGACGGGCAGGCGCCGGCGGGGTGAGGCTGGCCGGTGCGCATGCGGTGCACCCATCGCTGCCCTGCGCCTCCCCCCTCGCCGGGCGCCCTGCAAGGAGGAAGGTCGGGATGGGGGTGGCGCACCTGAACACATGCATGCAGTCGATCAAGCGTCCCTCCCCAGCCCTCCCCCTGGCAGGGGGAGGGAGCACGGCCGCAGCCAAATGAAAAAGGGAGGAGTCCCAGCCCCTCCCCGCATCGCGATGCCGGCAATCAGAACCGGTATTTCACGTTCAGGTAGAACTGCCTGCCGCTGACGTCCACCTTCTGCTGCTCCTCCTCGCTGTAGCGGTACTGCGCGCGCGCCGGGTTCAGCAGATTGGTGGCATCGAAGGACAGCTGGATATCCTTCGTCAGCTTGTAGTTCAGCGAGAACGCCACGTTCGACACGCCCTTGGCGAAGGTCGGCGCGGTCGGCATGGCCACGCCGTTGATCACCGACATGCCCTGGCTGTTGGCCGTCGGCGACGGCGCCGTCGAACTGCTGACGTACTTGCCGCGGTAGTTGTAGACCAGGCGCGCCGACAGGTCGCTGTCCTCGTAGTACAGGCCGAGATTGCCTGCCCACTCCGAAGCGCCCACCATCGGGCGACCGTCGTCGACCCGGGTCCTGGCGCGGCTGACGTTGCTCTGGAATCCGAAGCCGCGCCAGAGCGGCTGCTCGTACGCCAGTTCGATGCCGCCGATCTTCGCGCCCTGCTGCGAGGACGAGTTGACGAAGAATGGCTTGACCGTGTTGTCGGCCGGATCGAGCAGGTCGACGGTGGAATCCTGGCGCACCGAGCCGGTCTTCGGATAGCCGTCCAGGTTGGAATGGAACAGGTTGACCGCCAGCAGCGAACGCGGCGCGAAGAACCACGACCACGACACGTCGACGTTGTTGGCATGCAGCGGCTTGAGGTTCGGGTTCGGCCCCGTCACGGTGCAGCCCGCCGTCGTGCAGCTCGGCGTGCCGAAGCTGGCGCCCCAGATGTTGTAGTTCTGGCGACCGATGGTGCGCGACGCGCCGAAGCGGACCAGCATGTCCTTCTGCAGTTCATAGCGGACGTTCAGGCTCGGCAGGATGTCGTCGAAGGTGCGTCGGGTCGGCGTCTTGTAGTACACGGCGCCGGCCAGCGGATTCCAGGCCACGCCGTCGTAATACGTGCTGCCGTCGCCCGCGGTGTTGATCGCGCCGGGGATGGCCGCGCAGGGCGTGGCCGGCCTGCCCGGCTCGATTTTCGGGCACTTGGCGGTGGTGGTCGGCGTGACGATGTTGGCCTTGACGTCGGTGCGCACGAAGCGCACGCCGACATTGCCGGACCATCTCTCGGCTTCCAGGTTCTGCATCACGTAGAAGGCGGTCTGCTTCTCGCGCATGTCGATCTCGCCGGCCACGCGGCGTTCGAACTCCGGCGTGGTGGCCTTCAGCTGGTCGGCGATGTATTTCTTCAGCGTCTCGCGGTCCAGCGTGAAGCCGGTGTTGTCCCAGCCGCTGCCGCCCAGGCCCGCGCCGAAATCGGACGGATACGGGATCACGCCGTCGGTCGGCGACGCCGCCACGGTCGACGAGCGGAATGCCGGCGCCCATCGTTTCAGTTCGCGGCTGTGGTCGGCGAAGCGCAGGCCGGCCATCACCGACGAGAAGATGCCGCGGTCGAGACGGTATTCGGCGTCGAGCGACAGGCTGGTCTCGCTGTCGGTGGTCTTCACGCCGGACGCGGCGCGGCTGATCAGGCGATAGCCGCTGCCGTCCGGATTGAGGCCCGGACGGTTCTCGCCGGCGCCGATGTAGCGCCACCACGGCGCCTCGTCGACCGCGCCGAGGCGGTAGGAGATGCCGGTGCCGTAGCGCGCGAAGGTGGCGCCCTGGTCGAGCCTGGTGGTGCCGACGCCGCGCGTGACCGACAGCAGGCCCTTGACGGTCAGGTCGTCGTTGACGCGGTATTTCGCATCGACGTCGAGGAAGGCCGAGGTCGCCTTGGCGCCATCGCGGAAGAAGCCTTCCGAGTTGCCGATGTACTGCGGCGTGGTCCCGTCCGGGAACACGATGTCGGCGGCCTTGAGCACCTTCAGCTCGTGCCCGTACACGGTGCGCTCGGTGACGATCACCGGGTTGCGGATCTGGGCGAACACCTGGCGGCCGTTGGAGTTGGTATTCAGTGCGGCCGCGGTGGTGGCGCCGAAGGGCTCCGCCTTGCCGAGCAGCATCGAGTAGATCGCGCTCGAGGTCAGGCGGCCGTAGTTGTTGGCGTTCATCGCCGAGTGGAAGGCGGTGGCCGTCAGGTCGAAGTCCGCGTTCGGGCGGATCTGCACGGAAATCATGCCGCCCTTGCGGTCGCGCACGCCCTCGACGAATTCCGTGCTCATCGAGCCGGGCATGCGCACGCCGTTCAGGTCGGACGCCTTGTAGCCGGTGCCGGCCAGCGACTCGTCGGTGATGCCGCGCATCGTCGCGGTGTTGATCACGTCCCAGCCGCTGCTGGTGCCGTAGGCGAAGCGCGATACCGAATCGCGGCGGTTGTAGCGCTTCTCGGCGAAGCCCTGCACGATCACGCCGAAGGTGTCGGCATCGTTCTTCCAGTTGATGGCGGCGGACATGTCCGGCGAGGTCTTGTCCGGCAGCTGGGCGTAGGTCATGCCGAGATGGACCACGCCGGAGATGCGCGCCTTCTGCGCCAGCGGCTTGCGCGTGGTGACGTTGATGGTGCCGGCCAGGCCGCCGTCGGGAATGTTGGCCTGCGAGGTCTTGTAGACCAGCGCCTGGTTGAGCACCGAGGACGGCATCAGCGACAGGCTGGTGCTGCGGCTGCTCGACAGCTGGTCTGCGACATACCAGTCGCCGCCCGAGACGGTGTGGCCGTTGAACAGGATGATCGACATGTCCGGATTGGTGCCGCGCAGCGACACCTTCTCGGCCTCGTCGTAGTCGGAGCGCACGGCCACGCCGGGCAGGCGCTGCAGCGAATCCGCCAGGTTCTTGTCGGGCATCTTGCCCACATCCTCGGCGGTGATCACCTCGACGTTGGCGGTCGCGTCCTTCTTCACGGAGAGCGACTTGGCCAGCGAAGCGCGGATACCGGTCACCTCGACCGTCTGCACCGGCGGATCGTCCTTCTTCGCGGCGCCCTGGGCCGCTGCCGCGGCGCCTGCGGATGCCGGGTTCGGCACCTGATCCTGCGCCTGGGCCAGCGCCTGCGATGCCAATGCCATGAGGGCCAGCGATACCGCGGCCGCGACGGGGTGTCTTGTGAACGTCATCTGGGTCTCCACCGATTGATCAATTCGCCGAGGAACAACTTTCGGTCGCCGTGAAGTATTGATAACAGGACACTTGCTTGAACAATCACTTGTGATCTTTGGTTTATAACCACAGGTAATCAACTGGTATTAGCGGTTGGTCCCACACCGGCACGGATTTACGGCCTTCGGCCAAGCCGGTTGCAGACCGGTTGGCTGGCGATCACTCACGTCCGGCCGGCGCGCGGCGGTTATGGGCCCATGCCGTTTTTTCATTTCCCGCTGGCCCCGATCGGCGCTAGCGTGACGTCCTGACCAGAGGAGACGCCATGAGAACCATCGCCATTGCGGCGCTTGCCGCCACCCTGCTCGGCGGCTGCGCCATCGCGCCGCGCGGTCCGTTGCCGCTCGAGGCCGTGCTGGCCAAGCCGATCCACCGGATGACGCCGGAGGAAGCCGGCCGCTACATCGCTCACATGCACCGGGCCGAGCCTGACCTGCGCCGGCGCATCGCGGCCATCGGCCGGCAGAACATCGGGCAACCCTACCGGCTGCACCTGCTGGGGGAATATCCGTTCGAGATCCACGACGAGCAGCCGCTGTTTTCGCTCACCCACAGCGATTGCGTGGTGTTCGCGGAACACACCTATGCGATGGCGCTGTCGCGTTCGTGGGAGGAGTTCTTCTGGATGCTGCAGCGGATCCGCTACCGCGACGGCGTGATCGGCGTGGCCACGCGCAACCACTACACCGAGCAGGACTGGAACATCGCCAATGCCTGGCTGGTGACGGACATCAGCGACGCGCTGGCCGGCGCCGGCGCGCCGAGCTACCGGCTGGTGGTGGACCGCGCGCGCTTCCTGAAGACGCGCCATCGCACCGAGCGCAGCTTTCCGGTGCAGAAAAGCATCGAGCGCTACGTGCCGGCGGAGCGGATCGGCGACGCGCTGCGCAAGCTGCGCGACGGCGATTTCGTCAATGTGATCTCGACGCGCGACGGCGCCCATTGGGCGTCGCACGTCGGGCTGGTGGTGACGGATGCGCAGGGGCGGCGCAACTTCCTGCATTCGGCCGAACCGGAGGTGCTCGAGGAAAGCTTCGACGGTTTCATCGCGCGGACGCGCGAGCGCGAGGCCCGCCAGGCACGCGACGGCAAACCCGGCCAGGTGCTGGCCGGCTTCAAGTTCCTGCGCCTGAACGATCCGGTCGAGGTACCGCCGGCGAAGCCGCAGCCGCGGCCGGGCATGGCAGGCTGAGTCAGGCCGCTTCGGGCACATGCACCTGCGCCGGCGCCGCCCGCCGCGACAGCCGCGCAACGCCGATGAACAGTCCGAGCGCCGCCATGCCGATGGCAGCCTCGATGTACAGCATCGACGACGCGCCCCAGTGCTTGTTGGTCCAGCCGTTGACCGCGGTCATGTAGGCGATCGGCATGTTCGACAGCGAGGCGAACAGGCTGTACTTGGTGGCCGCGGCGCCTCCGCCGATGGCTTCCAGCACCACGGCGGAGAAGCCGGCGTAGCAGAATCCGGTGATGAAGGCGTACAGCGTCACGAACAGGATGTAGGTCGTCTCGGTGCGCGGTGCCAGGCCCATCGCCACCGCGCAGCCGGCCATGAGCATGCCGAACACGCCGTAGGCCGTCTTGCGGTCCATGCGGTCGCACAGGTAGCCGCCGACGATGCTGCCGCCCGCCGCCACCAGGCCGCTGAGCATGCCGTTGACCACCGCGACGGTGTCGGCCGATGCCTTCCAGTCGGTGGCGAGGATGGACCAGAGATTGGAGGCTGCCCCGGAACCGATCGGCAGGAAGCAGATCAGCAGGCCGAGGTAACCGGCCCGCGAACGCGCCACGCCCAAGAGATCGCGGCCGACGTCGCGCATGTTCTGCCAGACGCCTTCCGCATGTTGCACCGTGTCGCGCTGGCGGATGAAGAACAGGCCGGCGCAGCACAGCATCGACACCGCCGCCAGCATCGCGCCGGGAATCCACGATTGCGCGACCCGCTCGGCGACCCACAGGCCGATGCCGCCGCCGACGCCGACGCCGCCCAGGTTGCCGGCCTGGAACCAGCCGGCGGCCCTGCCCTTCTCCTCGTCCGGCGTGTCGTGGGCCATCAGCGACTCGACCGCCATCGCCAGGAAGGTCGCCGCCAGGTTCGACAGCAGCACGATGGCCGTCAGCAGCGGCATCGACGCCGCCGTGGGCGGCACCACGCCCATGGCGTACATCCCGCTCGCGCACAGCGAGGTGGCCAGCACATGCCAGCGCTTGGGCGTCATGGTGGTATCGACGACCGGCGCCCACAGGAACTTCCAGGTATGCGGCAGGTAGCTGATGGCCAGCAGGCCGGCGATCTCGGTGGAGCCGACGCCGGCCCGCGACAACTGGTAGGCGATGGTCACCGACAGGTAACCGGCCAGGATGCCGAAGGGCAGGATGAGGAACAGGAAAACGATCGGATGCGACGGCAGTGCAACTGCCCGGGTGGTGGATGCGGTCATGAGTGGTCGACCTGCCTGCGGCATGGCGTCTCCCCGCTGCCGCGGCCGGTTCTTGGTGTGTTGAAGACTGCGCATGAAACCATGAACCGCCGCGCCCGTCCAGCATTGCCGCTCGGCCGGCACCGGTGTAACGGCTGTCACGCCGCGTCGGGACCGTGCCCGTCCCGGTCCATAATGGCGGCTGGCAACGCCCCGGACCGACCATGACCGCCCCGCTGCAGATCGAACTCACCGCCCCCCAGACCGTCGACGGCCGCCGCGTGCCCTACCAGTCGCTGTGGCTGCTGGTGCGCATGGCGCATGCGCGCCGCCACGAAGCCGCCGCCGGCGGCGACGGCATGGTGCGGCCCGCCGAACTGCGCCGCCAGTTCACCGATGCGCGCAGCCTGCGCATGTTCGTCAGCCGCGCCTTCCGCGATTTCGCCGCATGGGGCGTGCGCGCCGGCTGGGGCGAGGACGGCAATGCCGATCCGCGCTTCCTCAACCAGGACCGCCGCAGCCAGGGTCCGTTCTGGCTGCCGCCGGACGAAGCCATGCGCATCGATTGTCGCGTGCAGGGTGCCCCCGCCGGCGAAGCGGACCTGCTCGCCTTCCTCGGTCTGAAGCGCGCGGCGCCGGCCGCCCCGGCGGCAGCGCTGCCGATGCCGGCGGATTACTGGATGGCGCTGGCCGGCGCGCAGCAGGATCTGCGCCAGGGTCGCCTGCTGGCGGCGCTCGACGACCATGGGCGGGCCGGACGCAGCATGGGTGCGCTGGGCGGCTACAAGGAAGCCTTCGGCCTGGCGGGAAACCGCCTGCAGCGCGCGCTGGCCGTGCTCGGCGAGGCCCAGGTGTGGCGTCGCCTCGACGATCTCGACGCCGCCCGCAAGACGCTGGTGCAGCTGCGCCGCGTGCTGCGCGAGGGCGGCGCCGACGAAGGCGGCTACCTCGACGCGATGGAACAGGTGCTGACCGCGTGGTGCGCCTATGCGCAGCGCGACCTGGTGCTGACCGAAGGCCTGCTGGCGGCGATGCGCCAGGCCGAGCCGCGCGCGGCCGTGGTGCGCCATCATCCGCGCATCCGCTTCGAGTGGCACAACCTGATGGCGCTGGTGCGGCGCGCGCACGCGCTGGAAGGCGACGACCGCGACGACCGCCGCAGAGCGGCGCACGAATCGATGGGCCATTTCGCCACCGCGCTCGACGCGGCATTCGAGTTCGGCTCCTTCGACGCGGCACAACAGGTGGCCGCCAACATCGGCATGGCGGCCTGGCTGTTCGCCTGCGAGGGATTGGTCGGCGACCGCGCCATGCCGGCTGCGCGCGCCGAAGCGCTGCGCTGGCTGCTGACCAGCGAATGGCTGTGCCAGTGCGCCGGCCTGAGCGGGCAGACGGCATGGAACGCGATCTACCTGATGCGCGTGGCGCGCGGCGATGCGCCCGCGCGCGCGGCCGCTTCGCTGGCGGAGTTCCGCTCGGCGAAGCCGCTGCAGCCGGCCGACATCCTGGCCGGCGCGGCCTACCTGCACGGCGCGAACGGCAGCCCGCTGCTGCCGGCCAGCTGGCGCGCGCTGGCCGAACGCCTGCTGGCGCGGGAGCGCCAGGGCGAGGCGCGCTACAGCCTCCTGCAGGCCTGCGGGCTGCGGCTGGAACACGCGTGGTACGCCGCCCACGAGGGCGATGCCGACGCGGCACGGCGCTCGCTCGACGACATGCACGCCGCCGCCCGCCAGCTGCCGCCGAGCGACCGTGCCTTCTTCATGCAGGCCGCGGCGCTGCTGCCGCCGGAGCTGCGCCGGGAATGAGGCGGCGCAGGCGCACGGTATGATGTGCGCTCGCCGATCCCCACGCCGCTTCCATGTCCCGCGCCCAACGACTGCTCGACCTGCTGCAACTGCTGCGCCGCCACCGCCGACCGGTCAGCGCGGCGGCGCTGGCGGACGAACTCGGCATCAGCGTGCGCACCTTGTACCGCGACATCGCCCTGCTGCAGGCGCAGGGTGCCGACATCGCCGGCGCGCCCGGCATCGGCTACCAGCTGCGGCCGGGCTTCCTGCTGCCGCCGCTGATGTTCTCCGAGGAAGAGATCGAGGCGCTGGTGCTCGGCTCGCGCTGGGTCGCGCGTCATGCCGACAAGCCGCTGGCCGCGGCCGCCGCCAACGCGCTGGCCAAGGTGGCCGCCGTGCTGCCGGCCGACCTGCGCCACGACCTGGACACCTCGACCATCCTGGTGGTGCCGGGCGAGCTGGTCACCGCCGGCGACCAGTCGATCACCCGGCTGCGCCAGGCGATCCGCCGGGAACAGAAGCTCGACATCGTCTACCGCGACGTGCAGGAGCGCGAAACCCGGCGCCGCATCTGGCCGTTCGCGCTGGCATTCTTCGAACGCGTGCGCATCGTGCTGGCGTGGTGCGAGACGCGCCAGGCCTTCCGCCATTTCCGCACCGACCGCATCGTGGCGATCGACCACGCGGGCGAACGCTATCCGCGCCGCCGCCAGGCGCTGCTCAAGGAGTGGCGCCTGGCCGAGGGCATGCCCGAAGGCTGAACGCTACTGACAATTTCTGACAGCATCCTCTCCTACCATGGGATGGACACGCGGCAGTTTCCGCCGTCGCCCCGACAACGCATGCACAACGAGGAGAGACCCCATGCACGATCCCGATTTCGTCCTGCTTTACGTGGAAGATCCGTCCGCCAGCGCCCGCTTCTACGGCACGCTGCTCGACAAGGCCCCGGTCGAGGAAAGCCCGACCTTCGCGATGTTCGCGCTCGGCTCGGGCCTGAAGCTGGGACTGTGGTCGCGCCACACGGTGGAACCGCGCAGCCTGGCGCGCGGCGGCGGCAGCGAGCTCGCGCTGACCGTCGGCGACGACGGTGCCGTCGATGCCCTGCACGAGGCCTGGGCCGACCGCGGCCTGGCGATCGCCCAGCCGCCGACGCGGATGGACTTCGGCTATACCTTCGTGGCGCTCGATCCGGACGGCCACCGGGTCCGCGTGTTCGCGCCGTCGCGCATGCAGTAGGCACGCGACGGATGCCGTTGCGACATGCCCGCGCCAATGCACAGGGGCCGCGCATGGCGGCCCCTGCGGGTCGTCGGTACGGCAGCGGATCAGAAGCCGAGGTCGGCCAGCAGATCGTCCACCGCGCCCTGGTCGAGCGCGACGCCGCCGACGGCGCCGGGGCCGGCCATGACCTCTTCCTTCTTCACTTCCGAGATGGTGCCCGGCGGCGCCGACTGGATCAGCAGCTGCAGCAGTTCCTTCTCGGTGCGTTCGAGCACCACCACCACCTTCCTGATCAGCTGGCCGGTCAGGTCCTGGAAATCCTGCGCCATCATCATGTCCGACAGCGCGGCGCGCGTGACGCTGCCGTCCTGGCTCACGCCGGCGAGGAACTGCGCCGTGCGATCCGCCAGCGGCCGCAGTTCCGGCGGCACCGCGGCGCCCTGCCACTCCGCGGCCAGCCCGTCGGCGCCGGCGATCATGCGTTCCTGCAGCGGTGTGGTCAGTTCGACCTTGCCCAGCACGGTGTTGGCGGCGCGCTCCGTCAGCGAGCCGATGTGCAGCAGGCGCTCGCGCGCGGACGGGAATTCGCTGGCGGCTTCGGCCAGCACCTGGTCGGCGCCCAGTTCGCGCAGCGCATCGTGCAGCGAGCGCACGAGCGAGCCGAGGTGGGCATAGACTTCCTGCTTGTCTTCCGCGGCGGTCGCGCTCATGCCAGGCCCCGCTTCTCGATGATCTTGTCGAGCTTTTCCTTCAGCGTGGCTGCGGTGAACGGCTTGACGATGTAGCCGTCGGCGCCGGCCTGGGCGGCCGCGATGATGTTTTCCTTCTTGGCCTCAGCGGTCACCATCAGCACCGGCAGGTTGGCCAGGGCGGGATTGCCGCGGATGTTCTGCAGCATCGTCAGGCCATCCATCACCGGCATGTTCCAGTCGGAGACGACGAAGTTGATCGGGGTGGCGAGATCGGGCGCCTGCAGCAGCTTGAGCGCCTTTTCGCCGTCCTCGGCCTCGGACACCTTGTGGTAGCCGAGTTCCTTGAGCAGATTGATGACGATGCGGCGCATGGTGCCGAAGTCATCGACGACGAGGAAATGGAAATTGGTGGACATGGAAGCAATCGGGTCGGGAACGCGGGCCGGCGCCGAACAGGCGGACTCCGGCATGTGTCGCGAAATGGTAATCCCAAAAGCGCGCTCCGGCATCACGTGGCGCGGGAAATATTTTTTGTATCGTTCCGTGTATTGATGCTTCGTCATCGTCAGCGGCATGCCGGCGTCGCCGGCGCTTCCGCGCAGGCATGATCCAGGTCATGGCAGTGTCACGTCGCCGTCCTAGGATGAATGAAGGGATGGTATCCGACGCCGTCCCCGCATCCGGGAGGACACGCCATGACGAACGACGAACGCATGACACGCCGAGCGACGCTGCGCTGGCATGCGTTGTGGGTCGGCTGCCTGTTGCTGAGCCTGGGCCTGCTGCTGCACCCGGCAAGTCCCGAGGACGTGCCAGCGGCACTGGCGCAGTGGCTGCTTGCGGGAGAGCTCGCCGCCGGCGCGCGGACCGCGCTGGTCCTGGTGCTGCTCGGCGCCGGCGCGCTCGCCTGCGGCCTCGCGGGGATGATGCAATCCGCGCTGCGGCACCTGCACCGCCAGCCGGCGGCCTGCCCGCGCCCGCGCCACGCCTGAGCGGCGCCGCGGGATGTCCGGCGCGGCGGGCGCCGCGCCGGCCTTGCCTGCCTGTCAGCGCGACAGTTCGCGCTGGTTGACGATGATCTTCGACACCAGGCCGTATTCCACGGCTTCGTCTGCCTGCATCCAGAAATCGCGGTCGATGTCGCTCATCACGCGCTCGAGCGCCTGGCCGGTCTCGCGCGAGATGACGCGGGCGATGCGCTCGCGGATGCGGATGATCTCGCGCGCCTGGATCGCGATGTCCGATGCCTGGCCGCCGACGCCGCCGCTCGGCTGGTGGATCAGGAAGCGGGTGTTCGGCAGGCAGTAGCGGCGCTCCTTCGGCACCGACAGGTAGACGTTGACCGCGGCGCTGCCGACCCAGCCGGAACCGACCATGTTGACCGGCGCATCGATGAAGCGCACCACGTCATGGATCACGTCGCCCGATTCCACGTGGCCGCCCGGCGAGGACACCAGCATCGTGATCGGATCGCTCGATTCGCCGGACAGGGCGATCAGGCGCTTGACGACCTCGCCGGCCGAGGTGTCGTTGATCGTGCCGAACAGGAGCACCGTGCGCGACTTGAAGGTTTTCTCTTCGAGAAAGGCGCTGCGCTGCGGCGTGCCGGATTCGTTCTTGTCTTCCATCTTGCTTCCTTTGTTGATCAGGGATAGTTGGTCGCGCGTGGCGCGCTCCGGGACGGGGCGGCGCGGCATGCCGTGCGTCCCGTTGGAAAATTGCAAACACGCCGATGATACGTGAGCGGCTGCGAGTTTGCACCACATGGCGCAAGTGCGCGCACGCCTTTGCGGCCGGTCAATCGCCGCAGCCGCGACGCCTGAGCGATTTCACGCGGCGGTCACGATTGGCAGGCATACTGGACCCATCTGCGACACATGCAACCGATATGCATGGTGGCAGGCAAGATGCGCTGCATCCCCGATGCAGCGCATTTTTCGTTTGTGCGTCCGCCGCCGGCGCAACCCTTCCTGCGCGGGATGCCGGCAATGGCGGGACACGGCACGGAATGAAAATGCAGAGAAGAGAAAGGACCCGGCCCCGCGCATGCGGGGCGGATGGAACAGGCCCGGAGGGAACCGGGCCGCGGCGGAGGATCAGGCGCTCAGGCGGACGCGCAGCTTGCGCAGCAATGCGCCGGCTTCGTCGGCGAGAATGTCGAAGAGCGAACGGCGTCCGAGCCGGATCGTGTTGTGCAGTGTCTTTCCCATGATGGCCTCCTCCTTGCGTGCTGACGTGATGAGGAAATCCTATGCCGCCGGCAATGACCCGCCCGTGACAAATGACAACATCCCCACGCCTTCATCACATCATGTCTGCTTTGCGACACATGTGACAGCCGTCACGTTGCGTCGATTTCCGAGGATAGCCTCCACTCGTGTGTGGGGACGATGCAACGCCCGCCTGCGGAACGGACAACGAACGGGCAACAAAAAAGGACGCCGGAGCGTCCTTTCTTGTCCTCTGCGGGGGAGGATTACATGCCGCAGCCGAGTGCCTTGATGCGATCGTAGGCAGCCTTGGCCTGGACCAGGCCGTAGCCGGTCTTGTTGTCGCGGCCGGCGGTCTCGAGGTCGAGCGCGCTCTTGGTCAGCGTGGCGCGCATCTGGGCAGCGGTACAGGTCGGGAAGTAGCTCCAGACCAGTGCGGCGACTGCCGAGACGTGCGGCGTGGCCATCGAGGTGCCGTCGAAGTGCGCGTAGTGCGCGCCGGTCACCGAGACGGTGGCCGACTGGCCGAGCTGGCCCTTCATCTGCGCGCCTTCGGTGTCGGAAGCGGTGACCGACGGGATGTTGGTCACGGTGGTGCCCAGCGTGCCGCCGAAGCCGCCGGCAGCGTTGTTGTACACCACGGCGCCGACGCCGCCCGATTTCTCGCAGTTGGAGACCTTGGTGGCGAAGTCGACCGTGCCACGCTGGATCAGGCAGACCTTGCCGGAGACGGACGAGTTGACTGCGTCACCGATGCCGAAGTCGGCCAGCGGAGCGGTCGCGGTCTTCTTCGGCGAACCGTCCATCGAACCCGGTGCGTACGTGGTCGCACCGACCACCAGGCCCGGCTTGGAACCGGAATTCATCGGCACCGTTGACAGCACGGCCACGCCCGGGCCGGAGATCTCGACCTTGCTGTTGTACTGCGAGAAGGTGGCCCACTTCTTGAACTCGTCGACGGCGGCGACCATCATGACGCTGGAGTAGCCGGCCGGATAGGACACCACGGTGTTGCCGTCGTTGCCGGCGGCAGCGATGTTCAGGATGCCCTTGCTGTACAGCGTGTCGAAGGCGCGCTGCTCGGTCTTGCTGGCACGGCCGCCGCCGAGCGACATGCTGATCACGTTGGCACCGGCATTGCCGCACTTGTTGGCAGCGGTGGTCAGGGACGAGGAATAGGCCCAGCCGTCCTTGCCGAACACCTTGACGATGTGCAGCTTGAGCTTCTTGTTCGGGTTGACGCCGACCACGCCGACGCCGCTGTTGTTGACGGCGGCGATGGTGCCGGCCACGTGCGTGCCGTGGCTGTTCTCGTCGGTGTACCACCAGCCGGTGCCGGAGTCGTATTCGCCGGTCACGTTGGCCGAGCTGTCGAGGTCTTCATGGGCGCGGTCGTAGCCGGAGTCGATGATGCAGACCTTGCGGTTGCCGGCCAGGCCGTCGCCGCTGGGCAGCTGGTCTGCCTGGACCATCGGGATGCCGTACGGGACCAGCTGGCCCGACATGTACGGCGAACCGGTCGACGGGGTCTCGGTCGCGAACAGCTTGCGGACCACGTCCTCTTCGACGTATTCGACGTTGGGGTTGTTCTGGAGGCCTTTGAGCGCCTGGACCGGGACTTCGATCGCCATGGCGTCCATGCCGAAAATCTCGTGCTTCACATTACCGCGGGCCTGGGCGACGGCGGCCTTGATGTTGGCGGCCGAACCCGGCTTGAATGCGACGATGACACGGGTCGTGTCAGCGGCGTGCGCAGTACCACCCAGTCCGACAACAGCTGTTGCAAAGCACAGTCCGACAGCCTTGGCCAGGCGGGATACTGCCATCTTCCGTTTCTGCATGTCTCTTCCTTTTCGATGGGTAAAAATTTGTTATGTGAGTCAGGACTCGGCTGGTTTCGATAGACCTCGTGGGTGTACCGGCACAAGCGAGTGGCGCAATCGTAGAGGTAGACAGGAAGAATCGTCAATACAAAATCTATACAAATTCAGGACATTTTTTTGACAGAGCTCTCGGATTCTTAAAATGTCAGAACGGCACCCTGGCCGCCCAATATCGGCTTTTGACACAAGATTGCAGCCGAGATAATAAAAAGCGCCGCACTGTGTGCGGCGCAGCATTTCATAAGCCTTTGATTATCGGATTGGTTTGCGGCGTGCCTGCTGCAGCGCTGCAAAATCACCCTGCGCCGGCCAGCAGGCGCCCCCCGCCGAAGCTGCCTTGCTGCGGCACTTCGCCGCCTCGCGACAATTTCACCGCGCAATACTTGAATTCCGGGATCTTGCCGATCGGATCGAGCGCCGGATTGGTCAACCGGTTGATCGCCGCCTCGTAATAACAGAACGGCGCGAACACGGCGCCGCGCGGCGTGCCGTCGTCGGCGCGGGCGTACAGCGACACGCTGCCGCGCCGCGAGGCGATGGTGACGATGTCGCCGGGCGCCGCGCCCAGCTCGGCCAGGTCGAGCGGATGGATGGAGGCCACCGGATCCGGCTCGAGCGCGTCGAGCACCGCGGTGCGCCGGGTCATGCTGCCGGTGTGCCAGTGTTCCAGCTGGCGGCCGGTGATCAGCACCATCGGGTAGTCGGCATCGGGCCGCTCGTCGGCCGGGATGATGTCGGCCGGGACGAAGCGCGCCCGCCCGCTGTGTTCGCCGTCCTGGCGCGGGAACGCATCGGTGAAGACCACCGGCTCGCCCGGGTCGCCTTCGTGGCGGCACGGATAGGAGACCGCGTGCTCGCGCTCCAGGCGTTCCCAGGTGATGCCGGCGATGCTCGGCATCGCGTGGCGCATCTCGTCGAACACTTCCGCCACGTGGGCGTAATGCCAGTGCAGCCCCAGCCGCTGCGCGATCTGCTGCACGATCCACAGGTCGGGCATCGCCTCGCCGGGCGGGTCGATCGCCTTGCGGCCGATCTGCACCAGCCGGTCGGTATTGGTGAAGCTGCCGGTCTTCTCGGGAAAGGCGGTGGCCGGCAGCACCACGTCGGCCAGCGCGGCGGTCTCGGTCAGGAAGATGTCCTGCACCACGAGATGGTCGAGCGCCGCCAGCGATGCGCGCGCATGGTCGGCGTCGGGATCGGACATCGCCGGGTTCTCGCCCATGATGTACATGCCGCGCACCTCGCCGCGCAGGATGGCCTGCATCACCTCCACCACGGTCAGGCCCGGCGTGTCGTCGAGCGTGCCGGGCGACAGGCCCCAGGCCGCCTCGAAGCGCGCGCGCGCGGCCGGGTCGCCGACGCGCTGGTAATCGGGCAGCATCATCGGGATCAGGCCGGCGTCGGAAGCGCCCTGCACGTTGTTCTGGCCGCGCAGCGGATGCAGGCCGGTGCCGGGACGGCCGATCTGGCCGGTCATCAGCGCCAGCGCGATCAGGCAGCGCGCATTGTCGGTGCCGTGCACATGCTGCGAAATCCCCATGCCCCACAGGATCATCGAGGCCTTGGAGCTTGCGTACAGGCGCGCCACATAGCGGATGGTGTCGGCGTCGATGCCGCAGACCGGCGCCATCGCTTCCGGGCTGTAGCCGGCGACATTGCGTTCCAGCTCCGCGTAGCCGACGGTGCGCACGGCGATGAACTCGCGGTCGACCAGGCCCTCGGTGACGATGACGTGCATCATCGCGTTGAGCAGGGCCACGTCGGTATCCGGCTTGAACTGCAGCATGCGGTGGGCATGGCGTGACAGATCGGAACGGCGCGGATCGCAGACGATCAGCTTGGTGCCCTGCTTCACCGCGTTCTTGATCCAGGTGGCGGCCACCGGATGGTTCACCGTCGGGTTGGCGCCGATGACGATGACCACCTCGGCCTTCGTCACGTCCATCACGGGGTTGGACACCGCGCCCGAGCCGATTCCTTCCAGCAGCGCCGCCACCGACGACGCATGGCACAGGCGGGTGCAGTGGTCGACGTTGTTGCTGCCGAAGCCGGTGCGCACCAGCTTCTGGAACAGGTAGGCTTCCTCGTTGCTGCACTTGGCCGAGCCGAACCCGGCCAGCGCGCGGCGGCCGTGCGTGTCGCGGATCTCGCGCAGGCGGCCGCCGGCAAGATCGAGCGCCTCCTGCCAGGTCGCCTCGCGGAACACCTCGAGCACCCGTTCCGGGTCGAGCCGTTCGCCCGGCACCTTGGGCACGCCCTCGCGGCGGATCAGCGGCGTCGTCAGCCGGTGCGGATGGTGGGCATAGTCGAAGCCGTAGCGTCCCTTGACACACAGGCGGCCGCGGTTGGCCGGACCGTCGCGGCCCTCGACGAACCGGATGCGATTGTCCTTCACATGGTAAGTCAGCTGGCAGCCGACGCCGCAGTAGGGGCAGACCGAGGCCACCTGGCGGTCCGGCACCGTCAGCGCCGCATCGCGCGCCGGCATCAGCGCGCCGGTGGGACAGGCCTGCACGCATTCGCCGCAGGCCACGCAGGTCGAGGCGCCCATCGGGTCATCCATGTCGAACACGATCTTCTCGCCCTCGCCGCGGTAAGCCAGGCCGATGACGTCGTTGACCTGTTCGTCGCGGCAGGCGCGCAGGCAGCGGGTGCACTGGATGCAGGCATCGAGGTTGACCGCGATGGCGGCATGCGAACGGTCCGGCGCAGGCTGCCGCCGCGACGGGAAGCGCGGGCGGCCGACGCCGAGCTTTTCCGCCCAATGATCGACCTCGTTGTGGCGCGTGTGGCGCGCCTCGGGCAGGTCCGACTGCAGCAGTTCGATCACCATCTTCTGCGCCGCGACGGCGCGCGGGCTGGCCGCGGCCACCTCCATGCCGGGCGCAGGCTGGCGGCAGCAGGACGGCGCCAGCGTGCGTTCGCCGGCGATCTCGACCATGCAGGCGCGGCAGTTGCCGGCCGGTTCCAGGCCATCCTTGTGGCACAGGTGGGGGATCTCGACGCCGGCGCGCTGCGCGGCCGCCAGAATGGTGTCGCCGGGTTGCGCCAGCACCTCCCTGCCGTCGAGGCGGAAGGCGACCGGTTCCTGCGGCGCGGCGGGATTGTTCAGGATGGCATTCATGGTTCGTCCGGAAAGTAGCGGATCACGCAGTCGACCGGGTTCGGCGCAGCCTGCCCGAGGCCGCAGATCGACGCGTCGCGCATGACGGCCGACAGTTCGCCGAGCAGCGCAGTGTCCCACCGCGGCTGCGCGATCAGTTCGGCGGCCTTGGCGGTGCCGGCGCGGCACGGCGTGCACTGTCCGCAGGATTCGTGGCTGAAGAAATGCATCAGGTTGCGCGCGGCATCCTTCACGCTGTCTTGCTGCGACAGCACGATGACCGCGGCCGAGCCGATGAAGCAGCCGTGCGGCTGCAGGGTATCGAAGTCGAGCGGAATGTCGCCCATCGATGCCGGCAGGATGCCGCCGGAGGCGCCGCCCGGCAGGTAGGCATGGAACACATGGCCGTCCTGCATGCCGCCGCAGTACTCGTCGATCAGCTCGCGCACCGTGATGCCGGCCGGGGCCAGCTTCATGCCGGGCAGCTTCACGCGGCCGGATACCGAGAACGAGCGCAGCCCGCGCCGCCCGTTGCGGCCGTGCGCGGCGAACCAGTCGCCCCCCTTCTCGACGATCTCTCGGACCCAGAACAGCGTCTCGAAGTTATGCTCCAGCGTCGGCCGGCCGAACAGCCCGACCTGGGCCAGGTAGGGCGGACGCAGGCGCGGCATGCCGCGCTTGCCCTCGATCGACTCGACCATCGCGGATTCCTCGCCGCAGATGTAGGCGCCGGCGCCGCGGCGCAGTTCGATGCGCGGCAGAGCGGCAACCGGCGGGTCGGCCCGCAGCAGCGCCAGTTCGGCTTCCAGCATCGCGCGGCAGCCGTGGTATTCGTCGCGCAGGTAGATCCAGATCGCGTCGATGCCGACTGCCCACGCAGCGATCAGCATGCCTTCGAGGAAGCGGTGCGGATCGCTCTCGAGGTAGATGCGGTCCTTGAAGGTGCCCGGCTCGCCCTCGTCGATGTTGACGGCCAGGTGGCGCGGCCCCGGCTGCTCGCGCACGATGCGCCACTTGCGCCCGGCCGGGAAGCCGGCGCCGCCAAGTCCGCGCAGGCCGGAATGCTCCAGTTGCGCGATCACCTCGTCGGCGCTGCGGCGGCCATCGATGCAGTCGCGCAGCAGCGCGTAGCCGCCCTGTGCGCGGTAGGCGTCGTAGCCGAGATGGCCGGCATGGACATGGGCGGTATCGCCGGCGGCCACGGCGCCAGCGACGATGTCGACGGTGGCATGCGCCAGCGGACGCTGCCCGGCCAGCACGGCGGGCGCCTCGTTGCAGCGGCCGATGCAGCTGGTGCCGACCACGCGCACGCCGGCGCCGAGGATCGCCGGCAGGCGCGCCAGCAGGTCGCGCGCGCCGGCCATCTCGCAGGACAGGCTTTCGCACACGCGCACGGTCAGCGCCGGCGGCGGCGCCTCGCCCTCGCGGACGACATCGAAGTGGTGGTAGAACGAGGCCACCTCGAACACTTCCGCCTGGGCCATGCCCAGCTCGGCCGCCAGCGCGGCGAGATGGCGGACCGACAGGTGGCCGTCATGGTCCTGGATGCGGTGCAGGTACTCGATCAACAGGTCGCGGCGGCGCGGCATGTCGCCGAGCAGCGAACGCACCTCGTCGAGGGCGGCGGGATCGGTGCGGCGCCCGCGCGGCGCGCTGCGGCGGCGCTCGCGGTCGGGCGCCTGCGGCGCGAACCGGATCTCCTTCGTTTCCAAACCGGTGTCTCCTCGGGTTTTCCTGGGGGTATGGATGGCATGCGGCGACCGTATTGTCGCATCGGCCGCGGTGCGCAACCGCCATGGTACGCCGGCGGCAGGGCGAACTCCAAGAATTGCCGGGACGAGGGCGCACCAAGTAGGGGGCACGGGCGACGGACACGGGATCCGCCGAAGGCATCCTTTCCGCGCGACATGGCATGAACCGCCCTGCCGCCGGCAGGACGCAATCCGATCACTCCAGCGTCACGCCGCATGCGAGCGCGGATTCGCACGCGCTGCAGGCGGGCACGCCAGTGGCATCGAGCCAGCGGCAGAACTCGGCGGCCGGAAGCGGACGGGAGAACAGGTATCCCTGGCCGAGCCTGCAGCCGGCCTGCGCGAGGTACTGCCGCTGGCTGTCGCATTCGATGCCCTCCGCGACGACCGTCAGGCGGAGATTGCCCGCCAGGCCGATGACGGCGTCGCATACCGCCCTGCCGCCGCTGCTGGCATGGGCGCCGGCGACGAAGGAGCGATCGATCTTGAGCGTGTCGAGCGGCAGTTCGCTGAGATAGGCCAGGCTCGAATAGCCGGTCCCGAAGTCGTCGATGGCGATGCGCACGCCGGTCGCGCGGATGTCGCGCATCGCCCGGATCGCGCATTCCGGCTCGTGCATGAGCGCCGATTCGGTCAGCTCGATCTCCAGGCGGTTGCCGTCCAGGCCATGCCGCTCCAGGCCGGCACGGATGTCGCGCACCAGGTGTCCGCGCCGGAACTGCCAGGCGGAGACATTGACGGAGACCGGCAGGATCGAACGCCCTGCGAGGCGCCACGCGGCTTGCTGCCGGCATGCCTCATCGATCACCCACTTGCCGATGGCATCGATCAGCCCTGTCTCCTCCGCCAGCGGAATGAAATCGGCAGGCGGGACCAGCCCTCGTTCCGGATGCCGCCAGCGCACCAGCGCTTCCGCGCCCACCGGCTGGCCGCTGCCGAGGCAGACCTTCGGCTGGAAGTGGAGTTCGAACTCCCTGCGCTCGAGGGCCGCGCGCAGGTCCATCTCGAGATGCAGGCGGCGCGTCGCGCGTTCGGTCATCGACGCACTGAAGAAGCGATAGGTATTCTTGCCCGCCGACTTGGCGTCGTACATCGCCGCGTCCGCATTCTTGAGAAGCGCAGAGGGATCGGTCCCGTCGGTCGGATACATGGCCAGGCCCACCGACGCCTCGATCTGGACGGCAATGCGATCGAGCCGGATGGGAACGGCGATGCCGGCGATGATGCGCGTGGCCGCCGCCGCAAGGTCTTCCGGATGCTCCATGCCGTGCAGCAGCAGGACGAACTCGTCGCCGCCCAGGCGCGCCACGGTATCGATCTCGCGCGCGACCGACTGCAGCCGTTGCGCGACCACCTGCAGCAGCGCATCGCCCTGCTCGTGCCCGAAGGTGTCATTGATGTTCTTGAAGCGGTCCAGGTCGAGGACGACCACGGAGAATACGGTCCCGGTCCTGGTCGCCAGCGCCACCGCCTGGCGGATGCGGTCCATGAGCAGCGCGCGATTGGCCAGGCCGGTCAGCGAATCGTGGAAGGCGAGATGTTCGATGCGCTGGTCCTTGCGCCACTGTTCGGTGATATCGCTGAACACCGCGACGTATCTCACCACGTCGTCCGCACCGTACAGCCGCCGGATGGTCTGCGACTCGAGGAACACCTCGCCTCCCTTGCGGCGGTTCCAGATCTGCCCCGTCCACTGACCGTCGGCATGGATGGCGCTCCACATGTCCGCATAGAATTTTTCGTCGTGCCGGTTGGATTTCAGCAGGCGCGGCGTCTGCCCGATCGCTTCCTCCGCGCTGTAGCCGGTGATCGCGGTGAAGGCCGGATTGACCGAGACGATGGTGCCGTCCGCATCGGTGATGACGATGCCCTCGATGGCGTTGTGGAACACGCTGGCCGCCAGGTCCTGGTCGGCCGCGGCCTGTCTCAGGTAATCGTCCTTCGCCTCCATGCGGCCGGCGAGATAGCCGAGCAGGGCGAACTGGAGGATGCCCCACCCGAGGTGGACGAACAGGAGCGACCTGTCGAGGCAGGAAAACAGCGTCACGGGCACGCCCAGCTCCTGCAGCGTGAAGAAGCCGAGGTGATGCGAGACGAAGACGGTTCCCGCCAGGGCGACCGGCCAGCGGGCGCGGTAATACAGCAACAGCGGCGCCAGGATGTAGACGGCGATGTGCGCTTCCGGATATCCCCCGGAAACATGGATCACGAGCGCCATGAAGGCGATTAGCGCGGCGGCATTGTAGATGCTGGTGACGGGCTTGCCCGGCCAGCGCCGCACCAGCACGGCGGACACGCCGGCCAGGCTGGCGGCGAGCAGCACGGCATGCAGCGCGTCGCCGACCGGCGGCAGCGGGAGCGGGCCGCCGTCGCAGGCATGCACCGGAATCGCCCCATGGGCCGCCAGCAGCGCCAGGCCGGCCACGCAGGGCACGAGCACGCAGAACAGGATCGCGAAGATCCGGTCGGCTTGGCAGGGGAACCGGCGGGACGGGGTCATGGATGAATGTCGCTCTGCTGAATCCGGGTCATTCTTTCGGGTGGGCCACGCACGGTCAATTGGCGTTTTCCACAACTGTACGAGCGACGATCTCGCAAGATGCGCGAAAGATTTTCAATCCGATCAGTGAAAATCTTTTCTGGGCCCGCGCAACCCGCATGCACTGTACGTTCCCCGCGCAGGGATCGCGAGCGAGTCGTGATTTCCGTTGTCCGCCGGCGACACGCGGCATCGCACGGCGCGCGCGGTAAGGTCACCGTAAGCCGCTCTTCTTACCCTCGTCCATTGCGGGCCACGGCGCCACCTCTAGGGTCTGTCTGGCAGAACAAAGGCGTCTTGCTGAAATCATAGTGGGATGAGCCGAACAGACCTATCCGAAAGGCAATGGCGGCAGCTTGAGCCGCTCATGCCACCCGACCCGCACCGCGGCCAT
>Ga0196981_1000044_pt1 | contig 155313 bp, 150 predicted proteins | sample S3_2013CmetaG_FD_155462 | JGI IMG/M metagenome (GOLD analysis project Ga0196981, IMG submission 155462) | Soil microbial communities from Anza Borrego desert, Southern California, United States - S3_20-13C | ecosystem: Environmental > Terrestrial > Soil > Desert | place: USA: California...
GCCCAGGGTGTCAACGGCGGCGTCATCTCGCTCGACGGCAAGGGCGAAACCCAACTGGCCCGCCCGACCGCCGACGGCGTTCGCGAGCCTCTCAACCGCCGCGCCACCATCGGCATCAACTTCTAGGACGGTTCGTCCGGGCGCTGCACGAAGCGCCCGGACCTGCCGCCCGGAAGGCCGAGGGGTCTGCGACAACAGCACCGCCGGTCCCTCACGGGGCCGGCGGTCTTGTTTTTTCCGGGGGATTGGTGAGACCCTGCGGTTCCGGCCGTTACGGGCCGGACGCGACGTCCCGCCGGAGGTTCCGATGTCCAGTCGCCCGCTTCTCAGCCTCCTCCTTCTGGGCATGGCCGCCTGTTCGCCCGGCGAGCCGGCCGCGAGCGCGCCCTCCGTCCCCCGGGCGGACGACAGCGGTCGTCGCGAGACCGCCGTCTTCGCCGGCGGCTGTTTCTGGTCCGTCGAGGCCAATTTCGAGGCGATCCCGGGCGTGGTGGCGGCGGTGTCGGGCTTCGCTGGCGGCGCCACGGCCAATCCGTCGTACGATCAGGTTGTGCGCGGCGGCACGGGTCACCTCGAAGCGGTCCAGGTGACCTTCGACCCTGCCCGGATCAGTTATCGCCAGTTGGTCGACCGGTTCTGGCTGACCATCGACCCCACCGATCCCGACGGACAGTTCTGCGATCAGGGGCCGTCCTACGCGACGGCCGTCTTCGCCGGCCCGGCCCAGAAGGCTGACGCCGAGGCCTCCCGCCGCGCCGCGGCCGCCCGGATCGGCGCGAGCCGATTCGTCACGCCTGTCCGCGACTCCGTCCGGTTCTGGCCGGCCGACGCCGCCCATCAGGACTTCGCCCGCCGGAATCCGGCGCGATACGGCGGCTACAGCCGGTTCTGCGGCCGCACCGCGCGGCTGCGCGCCGTCTGGGGCGAGGCATAGGCCTGGATCGTCCGATAGCGGACGGATTCGAGACCCATCCACAGACAATCCGCCCACAACGGTGTGTCTCCCGCGCCACCCGGTCAGGCTGTCATATCACTGTCACACGAATGTCGTCCCAGTTTCCGACGGGGCCCGTAGAGGGAGCGGGATTTCAGCCGGCTGAGGCCGGTCGGCGGGCGCTTGCGCCCTTGTTCATCGGGGATAACGACAAATGACGAACCGCAAACGCGTGTTCTGGGCGACGACCGCCCTCTGCAGCGGCTTCCTTATGGCGGGCGCCGCCGCGGCCCAGTCGACGGGATCGATGACCGTCGAGGAGTCGACGGAAGTCGAGACGGTCGTCGTCACCGGCCAGCGCGGTCCGCGCAACGTCGATGGCGTTATCGTGGCCGAACAGGTCGGCAAATCGCGCTCGACGATCACCCAGGAGTACCTGTCGACCCAGGCTCCGGGCCAGACCGTCCTTCAGTCGCTGAACCTGCAACCGGGCGTGAACTTCACCAACCAGGACGCGTATGGCAACTCGGGCGGCGACGTCACGATCCGCGGCTTCGACGCCCAGCGTATCTCGCTGAACCTCGACGGGATTCAGCTGAACGACACCGGCAACTACCAGATCTATTCGAACCAGCAGCTGGACCCGGAACTGCTGGAGCGCGCCAGCGTCAACCAGGGCACGACCGACGTCGACAGCCCGACCGCCTCGGCCACCGGCGGCACCATCAACCTGGTCACCCGTCGCCCCGCCCGCGAGTTCGGCGCGATCGTCCAGCCCTCGATCGGCGAAGAGAACTACCAGCGCATCTTCGCCCTGGTGGACACCGGCGAGTTCGGCCCGTGGGGAACCACGGCGTGGTTCTCGACCTCGGCCACCAACTACGATCAGTTCGGCAACCCGGGCGAACTGTCCAAGCAGACCTACAACGGCCGCATCTATCAGCCGATCCGTGGCAACGGTGACTTCCTTTCGGTCGCGTTCAACTACAACCGTAACCGCAACAACACCTACGGCGGCAAGAACGTCGACCTGTTCAACGCCGGCACCATCACCCCCGGCAACGGCGCCCAGTGCCTGTTCGATCCGGCCCGGCCCGGCGTTCGCGACGACCAGGGCGTGTCGAACCCGGTCGGGACCCCGGCGGGGAACATCAACCCCGGCTGCGGAACCTACTATAACTACTTCATGAATCCGTCGGACACGGCGAGCATCCGCGGTCAGGCCCGCTTCTCGATCACCGACAATCTGACGCTGACGGTCGACCCGACCTACCAGTACGTGATGGCCAACGGCGGCGGCACCACCAACGTTGACGAGTTCGACCAGCGGCTCGCGGGTTCGTTCTTCAATCCTGCGACGGCGGCGACCCGCCGGGCGAACGGCGTTGACCTCAACGGCGACGGCGACATCCTCGACCGGATCAAGCTGTACTCGCCGTCGAACACCAACACCAACCGCTACTCGATCAACTCGTCGCTGATCTACGACATCAACGACGATCATCGCGTGCGTCTGTCGTACACCTTCGACACCGGCAACCACCGCCAGACCGGCGAGTATGGCTTCCTGAGCCGGTCGGGCGATCCGCTGGATCCGTGGGCGGGCCACAAGAACGGTGGCCAGGAGCCGATCCTGACCCGCGACGGCGACATCTTCCAGAAGCGTGATCGCCGCTCCAAGGCCGTGCTGAACCAGGTCTCGTTCCAGTACGTCGGCGACTTCTTCGCCAACGCCCTGACCCTGGATATCGGCGTGCGTGCGCCGTTCTTCCACCGCGAGCTGACCAACTACTGCTACCAGATCAACACCTTCGATGCGTATTGCTCGGCCCAGACGCCGTTCTCGAACCCCACCGCCGGCGCCCCGGTCAGCTTCGAGCGCGACTATGAAGACGTCCTGCCGAACGCCGGCGTGACCTGGCGTTTCGCCCCCAACCAGCAGATCTTCGCCTCCTACTCGGAGAATCTGTCGGCCCCGCGGACGGACGACCTCTACGACCGGATCCCGGCGGATCCGTCGCCGGAAACCAGCACCAACGTCGATCTCGGCTACCGTTATCAGACCAGCCGCCTGATCGCCTCGGTGTCGGCCTACTCGTCGAAGTTCGAGAACTACATCGCCCGCGCCGTTACCGACGTGCTCGACTCGAACGGCGTTCCGACCGGTGAAACCATCGTCACCAACGTCAACGTCGGCGCCGTGGATCGCTGGGGCGCGGACGGCCAGCTGGGCTTTGTCTTCAACGACAACTTCTCGCTCTACGGCTCGGTGTCCTACCTCGGCAGCGAGGTGAAGGAGAACGTTCCGAACACCCCCACCCCGTTCCCGACGGCCGGCAAGGAGCTGTTCGAGGTTCCGGAGTGGCAGTACGCCCTGCGCGCCGAGTACACGACCGGCCCGCTGACCGTGGGCCTGCAAGGCAAGTACGTCAGCGAGCGCTGGACCAACCTGGTCAACGACGAGCAGACCCCGGACTACACGATCGTCGACCTCGACGCCCGTTACGACCTGTCGTTCATCAACGAGGGGATGTACCTTCAGATCAACGTCCTGAACCTGCTCGACGAAGAGTACCTCGGCAACATCTCGACCGAGATCTCGGGCAACCGCACCGCTCAGCTGGGCGCGCCGCGGACCTCGATGGCCACCCTGCGGATGACCTTCTAGGGCTTTCGCAACCAATCGGCGGGAAAGGGCGGTCCGCGAGGGCCGCCCTTTTTCGTGGCTCGCCTGTGGAGGCAGGCGATCTTGCAGATGTTGAAGTCGGGTCCGGCCGTGTCTATCTGGCGCGGCTGCCTTTCGCCGTTCCAGGACACCCCCGCCCCATGACCACGCCCGTCCCCGCCGAATGGTCGCCGCATCGCGCCATGTGGGTCGGCTGGCCCAGCCACGGCGAGCTGTGGGAGGAGAACCTCCAGCCGGCCCAGGCCGAGGTCGAAGCCCTGGTCCGCGCCCTCGCCGGCCCCGGCCGCGAACGGGTCCGGCTGCTGGTCGGCAAACCCGAAGCGCTCGATGACGCGCGCGCGCGCTTCGCCGGCGTGGCCAACGTCGAGATCGTCGACGGCCGCTTCGGGGACATCTGGCTGAGGGACACCGGCCCGATCTTCGGCGCCGGCTCCGCGACGGCCGCCGCCTTCCGCTTCAACGGCTGGGGCGGCAAGTACGAACTCGAATACGACGACACCGTCGCCAACCAGATCGGCGAGGCCGCCGGCGTCGCTCTCGAGCGTCACGATTTCATCCTCGAGGGGGGCGCGCTCGATCACGACGGGCAGGGCACGATCCTGACCACGCGCCAATGCCTGCTGAACCACAATCGGAACCCAGGCTGGACCGAGGCCGCCGCCGAGGCGGCGCTGGCGTCTTCGCTCGGCGCCCGCAAGGTGCTGTGGCTGGGCGACGGCCTGCTTAACGACCACACCGACGGCCATGTCGACAACCTCGCCCGCTTCGTCGCGCCGGGCGTGGTGGCCTATCCCGTCGCCTGGGGCCGCGGCGACCCGAACGACGACGTCTATGCCGGGGTGGCGCTGGCCTTGTCGAAAATGACCGACGCCGACGGCGGGCCGATCCGGATGCTGCCCCTGCCGTCGCCCGGCTTCGTCGGCGACGAGGGCGAGAAGCCCATTCCCGCCAGCCACATGAATTTCCTCATCGCCAACGGGGCGGTGATCGTGCCCACCTACGGCGACGCCCGCGCCGCCGACCTCGTCTGCCAGGGACTGAAGACGGCGTTTCCGGACCGGGAGATCATTCCCCTGCCGTCGCTCGCCATTCTGTCCGGCGGCGGGTCCTTCCATTGCATCTCCCAGCAGGAGCCCGCGTGATGACCCGCATGATCTCCGTCGCCGCCCTGCAGACGTCCTACGGCGAGGACCTGCAGGCCAATATCGACAAGACCATCGCCCTGATCCGCGAGGCGGCGGGCAAGGGCGCGCAGGTCATCCTGCCGTCGGAGCTGTTCCAGGGCCCCTATTTCTGCGTCAGCCAGGAAGAGAAGTGGTTCGCCACCGCCCATCCGTGGCGCGAGCATCCGTGCGTGAACGCCCTGCAGCCCGTCGCCGCCGAACTGGGCGTGGCCATCCCGGTGTCGATCTTCGAACGCGAGGGACCGCACTATTTCAACAGTATGGTCATGCTGGACGCTGACGGCTCGGCCATGGGCGTCTATCGCAAGAGCCACATCCCCGACGGCCCCGGCTATCAGGAGAAATACTATTTCCGGCCCGGCGACACCGGATTCAAGGTCTGGAACACCCGTCATGGCCGCATCGGCGTCGGCATCTGCTGGGACCAGTGGTACCCCGAAACGGCGCGGGCGATGATGCTGCAGGGCGCCGAGGTGCTGTTCTACCCCACCGCCATCGGCTCCGAGCCGCACGACAAGGAGCTGGACACCGCCGACCCGTGGCGGCGCGCCATGCAGGGCCACGCGGTGTCCAACGTCGTGCCCGTGGTCGGCGCCAATCGCATCGGGGCCGAATACGCCACCGACGTGGGCCAGGTCTTCTACGGCTCGTCGTTCATCGCCGATCATCGCGGCGACCTCGTCGAAAGCCTGGGGCGGGACGAGGAGGGCGTCGTGGTCCACGCCTTCGACCTCGACTACATCGACCGTCATCGCGCCGCCTGGGGCTTCTTCCGCGACCGGCGCACCGACCTCTACGGTTCGCTGGTCAGTCCGCGTCCCGCCTGATCGTTCGTCCCAAGCGCCCGCCGCTCGGCGGCGCAGGCCGGACTGCCCAGCCTCTCCGCGCGCGCGGACGCGAGCTCCATCCGGGCGGCTTCCAGCTCGGCGTGGAAATCCGGCGCCGCCGCGGCCTGTTCGTAGACGGCCTGCCCCAGCCGGCGTCCGTCCTCGACGTCCGACGGCCAGTTCATGGCGCAGACGGCGCGGCTGATCCCGATCTCGCGGCCCATGGCGCGGGCGGCGTCGGCGCGGTCGGGTGCGAGCCCCGCGAACAACTCGCCATAGGCGGCGCCGGCCACCGCGGCCGCCGCCGGCCAGGAGCCTCCGGACCGCTGGTCCTCCGTCACCCGCTGGCAGGCCCGGCGCGACGGGTCCAGGGCGATCGGCCTGGATCTCGGATTTGAGCCCGCCAGCCGCGCCGTCAGGGTGGCCGAATCGACCAGCAACCTGTGCATGATCCGCGTCAGCGCGGGGCGGGGGCGGGCCGACAGCCGCGTCCCGAGCACGCAATCGAAATGCTGTGCCGCTTCGGGCGGGCGAATCTCGGCGTGGGCGGTGGCCAACCACCAACGATCGGTGTCCTCCAGCCCCTGCAGCGTCTGCGACGCGGCCAGGTCGCCGTCGTCCGCCCACGTCCCGGCCTGCGCGGTCAGCGCGTCCATGCGGTCAGGCGGCAGATATCCCGGGGGCGCTTCGGCAGTCTGCGGCGGCGGTCCGCCGAGGCCGGCGCAGGCGACCACAAGGGTGCAGGCGGCCACGGCGGCCGCCCGCTTCATCGTCCCGCGGTCCAGGTCAGCTGTACGCTGGTCGGTTCGCCCTCGACGCGGGTGGCGACGACGCTCAGCAACTGACCCCGGCCCCCGGCGCCGTCTCCGGCCGCATAGCCCATGGAGTCGCCGCGGTTCATCGTGTTGATCGGCTTGAGCCCGGCCGCTTCGGCGCGCTCGCGATAGAAGGCGACGACGTCGGCGGGCGGCGCGTCCGTCGTGAACTCGACGATCCCTCCCGGTCCCTCGGGGCTGTGGGCCACGGTCGCGGGACCCCCGGGTTCGCCGCCGGGATAGATCACCGCGAAAACCGGCGCGCCTTCGGCGGCGGGCAGGGCGCTCGCGCTGCCGGCTGCCGGCGCCGGGCTTGCGGCGACCCGCGCATCGGCGGCCGGAGCGGCTGCTTCGACCGCGGCGACGCCGGCGTCCGCGGCCGCATCAGCGGGCTGGCGCTCTCCGCACCCGGCCAGAGCCATGGCCCCCATGATGGCGGTGGCCGCTAGACTACGCTTCATCCCTTGGTCGTCCCTGAACAGACTGTGTTGTTGGCTTCACCGTGGCGCAAGCCTGCGGCGGCGGCAAGGCGGGTTCACGCCCCGCATAAGGCGCGAAATGACGTGAGGGTCAGCCCGTCGCCGCGTCGGCTCCGTCGCCGACCCCGGGCTTGCCTTCCGCGGGGTCCCCGGCCGGCCCGGTGAAGTCGTGGCCGGTGTTGTTGACCGGTTGGTCCGGATTCGTTCCGACCGGCGGACGGGGGGCGGCGGACGTCTTGCCCTCTTCGGCCAGGGCCTTGTCGATCCGGTCCTGGTCGGGATCGATTTCCGAGCCGGTGGCGGCGCCGCCCTCCAGGGAGCCCGCCCGGGTGTCGGAGCCCATCCCGCTGCCGGATACGGCTTCGGTCAGGGCGTCCGGCGTCCGGCCCAGATCGGGCTTTTCGCCCATGTCGTCGGCCTCGCGGGCGTCCTCGGTCTGCTGCGGATGCTGTTGCTGGGTCATGGCGAACTCCTTCGCCCGGGTAAGCGAACCGCCGGGTGAGCGGTTCCGCCCGCCGCCCGTCCCGACGTCTTCCCGAGCAGAAAAAAGGGCCGGATTCGCATCCGGCCCTCCTTCGTCCGACAGGGGTTCGGAAAGCCGGCCTATTTGCCGAACAGCTTGGCCCAGCGGCGCTTCTCGCGGGTCTTCCAGGCGCCCCGATGGTAGGCGTCCGAGCCGATCAGCGGCACCACGGTCGTGGCCTCGGCGAAGACCATCTGCTCGTGCGTGGTTTGCACCTTGCCCCACGAGGCGGCTTCCTTGAGCGTCGAGGACGAGCAGGCGCCGTCGCGGACGTCGGCGACCGTGATCTGGACCGCGTAGCGGTGCATTTCAGCCTCGACGCCGAGGATCTCGGCGCAGACGACGGTGTCCTGGGCGAAGTTCTTCGGCACCCCGCCACCGACCATGAACAGGCCGGTCACGCCCGCGGCGATCTTGATGTCGGTCAGTTCCCGGAAGTCGGCGATGGCGTCGAGCATCATATAGGGCTGGCCGGCGGCGGCCCGCTCCTTCTGGTGCTTGACCAGGCCGAAACCGGCCGAGGAGTCGACGAAGGCCGGGCAGAAGATCGGCACGCCCTCTTCATAGGCGGTCTGGATCAGGCTTCCTTCCTTCCTGGCGTTCCCCTCGGACAGCCATTTGCCCATCTCCCAGATGAACTCGCGCGAGGAATAGCCGCGCGGCTCCAGCCGGTTGGCGATCTCCAGGATGGTGTGGTCGCAGGCCTGGAGCTCTTCCTCGTCGATGTAGGTGTCGTAGATCCGGTCGATGTAGTTGTCGCGCAGGACGTTGTCGTCCACCTCGCCGGCGGCCTGATAGTGCTTGAAGCCAAGGGCCTCGAAGAAATCCATGTCGACGATCGAGGCGCCGGTGGCGACCACGGCGTCGACCATGCCGAACTTCACCATGTCGCGGTACACGTGCATGCAGCCGCCGGCCGAGGTGGACCCGGCGAGGATCAGCCACGGCGAGCAGTCCTTGTCCTCCAGCGCCATGTTGAAGATGTCGGCGGCCCGGGCCGTGTCGCGGCTCGAGAACGACATCTTGCGCATGCTGTCGATGATCGGACGCGCATCGAAGGAGGTGATGTCCACGTGCTCCACCGTGTTCTGGAGCAGCTGGGCCTTCTGGTTCGACTGAACGGGAGCGTTCATTGCAAGGGTTTCCCTTTGGTTTGAGCGCCCGTCGTCAAAGGAAGCAGCGGCCCGGACGGAGCGACGGGCCGCTGCTGATTACAATGCGTAAGCGACGATTTAGCGCCGCCGCTGCTTGCGTTGGCCGGCCTTACCCTTGGGGCGGGACAGGCGAACCACCTTGCGGGCCTGCTCTTCCGCGGAGGTGCGCACCGTCGGGATCGACCGCGGCGCCAGACCGTAGAGCGAGGCCATCGGGGCGTCCCCGACCATGGCCAGCTCGTGCTCGCCATAGCCGTTGAAGCCAGTCGACATGGCCACGCCATAGGCGCCCAGCATGCCGATCTCGATGAAGTCGCCTTCCTGCACATCGGCCGGCAGCCAGAACGGGCCCGGCATGTGGTCGATGGAGTCGCAGGTCGGGCCGTAGAAGCGGAACGGCTTGAGATCGGCCGAAGCCGCGCCGTCCCGGACCAGCTTGGTCGGGAAGGGCCAGCGCGAGTGGGTGGCGTCGAACAGCGAACCGTACGAGCCGTCGTTCAGGTACAGGGCGTCGCCCTTGCGCAGGTCGACCCGGCACAGCACCGACGAGGACTCGGCCACCAGCGCCCGGCCGGGCTCGCACCATAGTTCGGTGGTGTGGGTGACCGGCATCTCGGCGAAGCCGCGATGGATGGCGTCGGCGTATTCGCTCATGTCCGGCGGAACCATGCCCGGATAGACCGAGGGGAAGCCGCCGCCGACATCGACGATGTCGACGATCACGCCGGCGCGGGTGATGGCGCGGCCGACCTGGGCCATGGCGGCCTCATAGGCGGACGGGCGCATGCACTGCGAACCGACGTGGAACGACACGCCCATCAGCCCGTCCTCCACCGCCTGGCGCGTGGCCAGCAGCAGCGACGGGGCCTGATCCGGCGAGACGCCGAACTTGCCCGACAGGGAGTAGGCCGCGCCGTCGGCCGACACCGCCATGCGCACGACCAGGTTCAGGTCGGCCGCGCCGCCGGTGGCGTCGATGATCTTGGCCAGTTCGTCATGGCTGTCGAGCGAGAAGGTGCGGACGCCGAACTCGAAATAGGCGCGGGTGATGGCGCCCCGGCTCTTGACCGGGTGCATGAAGGCCAGGCGCGCGTCCGCGCTGACCGAACGCACCAGTTCGACCTCGGCGAGCGATGCGACATCAAACCCGGTGACGCCGGCCTCGATCAGGGTCTCGATGACCCAGCGCGAGGGATTGGCCTTCACCGCATAGAAGACGTCAGCCTTTAGATTGTCCTGGAACCAGCGCGCCGCTACGGAAACCGAACGCGGTCGCACGAGGGCGACGGGACGTTCGGGGGACCGCTCGCGGACCAGGTCCAGGGGAAATGGATACGTGCGCAATTCACGTAAACCCCTGTAATTGTTAAACCCAGACCGGCGTTAGCAGCGCATAACGGTTAGACCACGGGGTCCGCCGGAAGCGGCCATGTAGGGTCAGGGGTCCGTCATGTAAAGCGGTTTTTTCTTGGCGGGTCCGGGGCTTGCGTGGATTGCTCCGATCCCGGAACAATCGCGGCTTCCCGTCGCGCGCTTTGTGACTCAGCCGTAACTTGCCGACGACCCCGCCGCTGATACCGTCCCGTGGACCATCCGGGGGATTTTCGATGCGCCACGCCGCCCTGCTCGCCGCCGTCTTTCTCGCCGTCGCGCCCCCCGCGGCCCTCGCCCAGACCGCCCAGCCGGTTCCCGCGTCCGAACTGGCCCGCAGCGTGGACATCCCGTTCGAGGCGTTCACCCTCGACAATGGCCTTCGCGTCGTCGTCCACACCGACCGAAAGGCGCCCGTCGTCGCGGTGGCCGCCTGGTACAACGTCGGGGCCAAGGACGAGCCCGAGGGCCAGACCGGCTACGCCCACCTGTTCGAGCACATCGGCCTGTTCAATCCGACCGAGAACCTGCCTGGCGGCCTTATGGAGCCGCTGCGGGCCATCGGCGCGACGGACTGGAACGGCACCACCTGGTTCGACCGCACCAACTTCTTCCAGACCGTGCCGACCTCGGCCCTCGACCAGGCGCTCTACATGGAGAGCGACCGGATGGGCCACCTGCTGGGCGCGCTCAATCAGGAGCGGCTCGATAACCAGCGCGGCGTCGTCCAGAACGAGAAGCGGCAGGGCGACAACCAGCCCTACGGCCTGGTCTACTACGCCCAGCTGGAGGCGCTCTTCCCGCCCGGCCATCCCTACCGCCACTCGACCATCGGCTCGATGGCCGATCTGGACGCCGCCAGTCTGGAGGACCTGCGCCAGTGGCACCGGGACAACTACGGCCCGAACAATGCGGTGCTGGTCATCGCCGGCGACATCGACGCGGCGACGGCCCGCCAGAAGGTCGAGCAGTATTTCGGCCATATCCCCCGCGGAGCGGCGAACGAGCCGGCCCAGGCCGATATTCCCACGCTCCCGGCGCGCATCGACCAACTGATGCACGACCGCGTGCCCAACACCCGCCTGTACCGCACCTGGGTGGTCCCCGGCCTGCTGGCCGACGACTCCGCCGACCTGCAGGTCGCGGCCTCGGTCCTGGGCGGTCTGGCCAGTTCGCGGCTCGACAACGCGCTGGTGCGTGGCGACGAGTCGGCGACGGCGGTCACCACCGGCTACCAGGCCTTCCACCGCATCGGCATGTTCAGCGTCACCGTTGACGTAAAGCCCGGCCAGGACGCGGACGCCGTGTCGCGCAAGCTCGACGAGCTGATCGCCGACTTCGTCGCCAACGGTCCGACCGAAGACGAGATCGCCCGCACGGTGACCAGCACCCTGTCGGGTCAGATTCAGGCGCTGGAGCCCGTGGGCGGCTTCGGCGGCAAGGCGGTCGTGCTGGCCGAGGGCGAGCTCTACGCGGACGATCCGGGCTTCTATCGCAGGGAACTGGCCGCGATGGCCGCGGTCACCCCCGCCTCGGTCAAGGCTGTGATGGGCCGCTGGCTGACCCGTCCCGTGCTTGCCACCCGCGTCGATCCCGGCGAACGCGAGCCCTATGTCGAGGCCGCCGACAACCGCCCCGCCCCGGCTCCGGCTGAACCGCTGCAGGTCACGCCCCGCGGGCCGATGCCGCCTGTCGGCCCGATGAAGGCGCTGGACTTCCCCGCCGTCGAACGGACCCGTCTGTCGAACGGCATTGAGGTGATCTACGCCCGCTCGACCACAGTCCCCGTCACCCGGGTGGCGGTGGAGTTCAACGCCGGCGTTGCGGCCGACCCCGGCGATGCGCCGGGGACCCAGCGGCTGATGCTGGATCTGCTGACCGAGGGCACGACCCGCAGGACCGCGGTCCAGATCGCCGAGGAGGCCGAGCGTCTGGGCGCCAGTGTCGCGGCGTTCGCCTCGGTCGACCGCACCACAGTCGCCCTGAACGCGGTCAGTCCCAATCTGGAGCCCTCGCTGGACCTGCTGGCCGATGTGATCCGCAATCCGGCCTTCCGCCCGGCCGATATTGAACGCCGCCGCAACCAGCAACTGGCCGCCATCGCCCAGGAGAAGAGCTCGCCCAACGGCATGGGCGCGCGCGCCCTGCCGGTGGTGCTGTACGGGCCTGACCACCCCTATGGCCGCGCCTGGTCCGGCCTCGGCGCCACCGAGGCGGTGCAGGCCCTGGATCGGGGGGATCTGACCGGCTTCCACCAGCGCTGGATCCGGCCCGACAACGCGCAGCTGTTCATCGTTTCGGATCGGCCGCTGGCCGAACTGACGCCCCTCCTGGAAGCCCGCTTCGGGGCCTGGACCGCGCCTTCGGTCGCCAGGGGAGCCAAGGCCTTCGACGCGCCGGTCCCGGCGGCCCGCCCCCGGGTCGTCCTGATCGACCGGCCGCAGTCGCCGCAGTCGCTGATCATGGGCGGGATCGTCCTGCCTGTGACCGGCCGCGATGATCTGGTCACCCTCAACGCCGCCAACGAGGTCATCGGCGCCGGCTTCCTGTCCCGCATCAACCAGGACATCCGCGAGACCCGCGGCTGGTCCTACGGGCTCAACGGCCGGATCAACCTGCTCGAGCACCAGACGCCCTATATCGTCAACGCCCCGGTCCAGTCGGACCGCACCGGGGAGTCGATCGCCGTCCTGATCGACCAGTACCGCGCCTTCCTCAGCGACCGGGGCGTCACCGCCGCGGAGCGCGAGCGGACCGTCAACGGCAACGTCCGCCAGCTGCCGGGCAGCTTCGAGAGCTCGGCCAATGTGCTGAACGCCCTGCGGACCAACGCCCTTTACGGCCGTCCCGACAACTACTGGGAGACGCTGGCGCCCCGCTACGAGGCGATGACGCCGCAGGTCATGGACGCGGCGGCCCGTGAGGTTCTCGACAGTTCCAGGATGGTCTGGGTGGTGGTCGGCGACGCCTCGGTGGTCCGGCCCCAGCTGGAAGGCCTCGGCCTGGAGGTGGAGGTCCGGGCGGCGCAGTAGGCGGGCCATCCGGCCTCTTCCGCCGTCACGCTGGACGAAATCGTCGCGGGCGTGCCATTAAGACTTGCCCCAAGGGCCCGTTCGGGCCATGCGGCGCGCCCCTGCAACCGCCAACAGTCTGTTCATGACCGCATCCGCCGCCGCCGTCGCGTCCGTCCGGGACGTGTCCAAGACCTTCGGCGCCCGCAAGGCCCTGAACGGCGTGTCCGTCGAGGTCGGGGCCGGAGAGATGGTGGCCCTGATCGGCCCGTCCGGTTCGGGCAAGTCGACCCTGCTGCGCTCGATCACCGGCCTGCAGACCATCGACGCGGGCAAGGGCGTCATCGAGGTGTTCGGCCAGACGGTGCAGAAGAACGGCCGCACCACCGGCGCCACCCGCGCGGCGCGCCAGAAGCTCGGCATGATCTTCCAGCAGTTCAACCTGGTCGGCCGGCTGTCGCTGTTCTCCAATGTCATGCTCGGCGCCCTCGGCCGGCTGCCGGAATGGAAGGGCTTCCTCGGGCTGTGGCCTGCGGCCGACAAACGCCGGGCCATGGAAGCCCTGCACCGCGTCGGCGTCTCCGACTACGCCGCCCAGCGCGCCAACACCCTGTCCGGCGGTCAGCAGCAGCGCGGCGCCATCGCCCGCGCCCTGGTCCAGGGCGCCCGGGCCATCCTCGCCGACGAGCCGGTCGCCTCGCTGGACCCCGTCTCGGCCCGCAAGGTCATGGAACTGCTGGTCGAGCTGAACCAGCGTGACGGCCTCGGCGTCATCGTCACCCTGCACCAGGTCGACTACGCCATCCGCTACTGCGAGCGCGTCATCGCCCTCAAGGCCGGACAGATCGTCTACGATGGCCCGGCCACAGGTCTGGATACGAAGCAGCTTATCGATATCTACGGTCCCGAGTTCGAGGACGCGTTCTGGGAAACCAAGGCATGACCTTCCCCCTTCTCACCCGCCGGCTGGCCCTCGCCGCCGCCCTTGCTCTCGGCGTCGCCTCGTGCGGCGCCGGCGACGACAACAAGGCCGGCGGCGCGCCGTCCGAACTGACCTTCTCCATCCTCTCGGCCGAGGGCCAGGCCTCCGCCGGCCCGCTGTGGCAGCCGCTGCTGGACGACATGTCCAGGGCCGTCGGCGTGCCGGTGAAGCCCTATTTCGGCTCCAACTACACCGTGCTGGTCGAGGCCATGCGCGGCGAGCAGACCCACATCGGGTGGTTCTCGGCCAAACCCGCCATCGAGGCCATCGACCGCGCCAACGCCGAAGTCATCGCCCGCACCGTGAACAAGGAAGGGATGGACAGCTACCGCTCCACCCTGATCGTGCGGACCGGCTCGGGCATCACGCTCGACCAGGTTCTGGCCTGCGGCAAACGCTTCGATTTCGGCATCGGCGACGCCCAGTCGACCTCCGGCACGCTGGCCCCGATGGCCTTTCTGTTCAACCCGCGCGGCATCGCACCGGCCCAGTGCTTCAAGACCGTGCGCTCGGCCAACCACCAGTCGAACGCCTTCTCGGTCGCCGCGGGCGTGCTGGACGTCGCCACGTCCAACACGGTCAACACCGTCTTCCTGACCAAGCAGAATCCCCAGATCGCAGCCCAGATCCAGGAGATCTGGCAGTCGCCGCCGATCCCGGAGAGCGGCATCGTCGTTCGCGAGGACCTCGACCCCGCGCTGAAGGAAAAGATTCGCAGCTTCTTCCTGACCTATGGCCAGGGCGACACCGCCGAGGCCGAGCGCCAGCGCCGGGTGCTGGCGGGGCTGGAGTATTCCCGCTTCAGCGCCGCGGATGACAACTATCTGAATCCCGTCCGCGAGATGGTGGCCGACCAGCAACTGGGCGAGGCGCGGGCGAAAGGCGACACGGCCGCTGTGGCCGCCGCCGAACGCGAACTGCAGCGCCTGCGCAGCCTGCGCGAGGTCCAGCCTTGACCGACGTCGCCGCCCGGCCCGCCACGATCCCCAATCCGCCTTCGAAGTCGATGGGCGCGTGGGCGCTCGACGTTTTGATCTGGGGCGGTGTCGGCGCCCTGCTGATCTACAGCTTCGGCCCGGTGGAGCTGGGCAACGCCACGCGCCTGTTCAGCAACAGCGAGAACACCCAGAATTTCGCCCGCGACCTGCTGCGTCCGGACTTCACTGACTGGCGGATATTCATCGCCAAGATGTGGGAGACGATTCAGATCGCACTGTGGGGGACCTTCCTGGCTGTGTTCGCCGCCGTTCCCATGGGACTGGCCGCCGCCCGCAACATCGCTCCGGGCTGGATCGTCACTCCGGTCCGCTGGGTGATGAACCTGCTGCGCTCAATTCCGGACCTGGTGATCGGCCTGCTGTTCGTCGTGGCCGTGGGTCTGGGGCCGCTTCCCGGCGTTCTGGCCATCGCCCTGAACACCGCTGGCGTTCTGGCCAAGCTGTTCTCCGAGGCAGTGGAGTCGATCGACAAGGGTCCCGTCGAGGGCGTCCGCGCCACCGGGGCCACCAAGCTGCACGAGATCATGTGGGGCGTGATTCCGCAGGTCGGTCCCCTGTGGACCTCGTTCGCCCTCTACCGCTTCGAATCGAACAGCCGCTCGGCCACCGTGCTGGGCCTGATCGGCGCCGGCGGCATCGGCCAGGTGCTGTTCGACCGTATGAACGCCTTCGATTTCCGCGATGTCTCGGCCATCGTCATCGTGATCATCGTCGCCGTGACCCTGATCGACATGCTGTCCCAGGCGATGCGCAAACGGCTGCTGTAACGGACGCGGAAGGGCGCGGCCGCTCGTTCAGGGCGTGTCCCGGCTCATCAACCGACCGGCGACAGCCTTTACGGCCGTCATCACCTCGCGGGATCCCGAGGCGTTGGTGAACACCGCGACCGCCGTTCGTCGCGCGGGATCCAGATAGGCGGCGTTGCAGACGCCGGGGTCGCCGCCCCAGTGCTCGACCAGATCGACGCCGTCCAGTTTCGACCTCTGCCAGCCCAAACCCTGTCCGGTCAGCCAGGCGGGCAGGCCCGGAGGCGTCGTCGGGGCCATCATCTGCTCCAGATCGGCCCCGGTCAGGATCCGCGCATCGCCCCATACGCCGCCGTTCGTCGCCGCCGCGAGGAAGCGCGTGTAGTCCATGACGGACGCCCGAAGCATCCCCCCGGGCCAGTCCGGGAAGCCGACCGGTTGCACCCGAGTCCTGACGCCATCGACGCTGTCGTAGGGAACGGCGGCGTCCGCCGGCGTCCCCGCGATCGACCAACTGACCCGGCGCATACCCAGGGGCGCGAACAGCCGCTCGTCGATGAAATGTCTCAGATCCTGTCCCGCGACCCGTCCGGCGGCGTGACCCAGCAGGGCGTAGCCGACATTGCTGTAGTCCCAGCGTGCCCCCGGCGCGGCCGGGGAATAGCTGCCTTCAGCCGAATAGTGCGCCCCGCCGGGGGTCAGATAGTCCCGCAGGAAGGTGTCGAGCGGCATGACGGCGTCGCGGCCGGGCTGGCGGAAGTCGACCGCGTAACAGGTCTTGTCGGAGATGCTGGAGACGTGGGCCATCAGATGACGGAAGGTGATGTCCACGCCCGGATGCACAGGGTTCCCGATGGCGAAGTCCAGATGGGGCGCGACCGGTTCGTCCACATCCAGCAGCCCGGCCTCGGCCAGCATCATGACCGCCGTGGCGATCACCGGCTTGGTCAGGGAGGCGACATGGAACACGGTCTGGCCCGTGACCCGCCGACCGCTCTCGACATCGGCCAGTCCGTAGCCTTCGGCCAGACGAACGACCCCGTCCCGGGCGTACCCCACCGCCATGCCGGCCACGCCCGCCCTGGTCATGGTGTCGGTCACGAAGGCGGCGAGGGCCTCGTCGGCCGCCGCCGGGGAGGGCAGGGCGGGTGACAGGGCCGTCGCCGCGCCGGCGAGGATCAGCCCGCGGCGCGAGATCGCCAGTCGGGATGGGGAGGTTTCGACAGGGATCATACTTGTGCTCCACTGGGGCCTGACAGCTCTTGCGGTAAATAGGTAGGTGCCTACATATATGTCAATGCGAACCCTTCCTGACCATGACCGTGACGATTTCCCCGCCCGGATGGGCGGGGCGGCCCTCGGCGCCCGCCTGAGGCGTCTGTCGGCCCGAATCGATGCGGAGGCCGCGCGCGCCTATGCGGCGTCGGGGGTGGCGTTCGAACAGCGCTGGTTCGGGGTGCTCGACCAGATCGCGCGACGGGGGCCCATGGCCGTGAGCGATCTCGCCGCCGTCCTGGGCATCACTCATGTTTCTGTCAGCCAGACCAGCGCCTCTTTGCAGGAGGCGGGTCTGCTGGTCCCGACCGCGGACCAGCGGGACAGGCGTCGGCGGACCCTGGCGCTGACAACCCGTGGAGTCGCCTTCGTCGAACGCCTTGCCCCTCTATGGCGGGCTTTCGACGAGGCCTCGCGAGACCTGGACGAGGAGGCGGGGCGCGTCGTCGAGGCGCTCGATCGACTGGAGCGGGCGCTGGCGCGCCGTTCGCTTTCAGACCGCATCAACGACAGGATCGGCCTGGCGGACCGGCCGATCCTTTCCGGGGATGCGGATCAGACCTGACGCAGATCCGGGGGCGTCGCCTCTGCCGTCAGCATTTGGATAGCTTGCTCCACCGACACCACCTCCTGCGCCTGCGAGCCCAGGCGGCGGATGGCGACCGTGCCCTGTTCGGCCTCGTTCTTGCCGACCACGGCGATAACCGGGACCTTGCCGACCGAGTGTTCGCGGACCTTGTAGCCGACCTTCTCGTTGCGCAGGTCGATCTCGGTGCGCAGCCCGGCCGCCTTGAGCTTCGCCACCACCTCGCGGGCGTAGTCGTCGGCCTCGGACACGATCGTCGCCACCACCGCCTGCGTCGGCGCCAGCCACAGGGGGAAGGCCCCGGCGTAGTTCTCGATCATGATGCCGATGAAACGCTCGAACGATCCGAGGATCGCCCGGTGCAGCATGACCGGCCGGTGCTTCTGGCCATCCTCGCCGACATATTCCGCGTTCAGCCGCTCGGGCAGGACGTAGTCGAGCTGCAGCGTGCCGCAGGTCCACTCCCGGCCGATGGCGTCCTTGACCACGAAGTCCAGCTTGGGCGCGTAGAAGGCGCCGTCGCCCTCGGCGATGACCGGCTCGACGCCCGCCGCCGCCGCCGCCTCGGCCAGCATGCCTTCGGCCTTGTCCCAGAATTCGTCCGAGCCGGCGCGGACGTCCGGACGGGTGGCCAGGTTGATGTAGGCCGTCTCCATGCCGAGATCGGCGTGGACGATCTTCGTCAGTTCGATGAACCGGCGCGTCTCGTCGACGATCTGATCCTCGCGGCAGAAGATGTGGGCGTCATCCTGGGTGAAGCCGCGCACCCGCATCAGGCCGTGCAGGGCGCCCGACGGCTCATAGCGATGGCAGGCCCCGAACTCGGCCATACGTAGCGGCAGTTCGCGGTACGAGCGCTGGCCGATGCCGAAGATCTGCACGTGGCCCGGGCAGTTCATCGGCTTGAGGGACAGGGTCTCGCCCTCGACCGTCTCGCAGACGAACATGTTGGGCCGGTATTTCTCCCAGTGGCCCGACTTCTCCCAGAAGGTCCGGTCCAGCACCTGGGGCGTCTTGACCTCGACATAACCGGCGGCGTCGAGGCGGCGGCGCATATAGGCCTCGATGACCTGCCACAGGACCCAGCCCTTGGGGTGCCAGAAGACCATGCCCCGGCCCTCTTCCTGCATGTGGAAGAGCTCCATGGCGCGGCCGATCTTGCGGTGGTCGCGCTTCTCGGCCTCCTCGACACGCAGCAGATAGGCGTCGAGGTCCTCCTTCGAGGCCCAGGCCGTGGCGTAGATGCGCTGCAGCTGCGGATTGCGATGGTCGCCGCGCCAGTAGGCCCCGGCCAGCTTGGTCAGCTTGAAGGCCTTGCCGACGAATTTCGTCGACGGGAAGTGCGGCCCCCGGCACAGGTCGATCCAGTCGCCGGTGCGGTAGGTGGTGATCGTCTCCGTGCCCGGCAGGTCGCGGATCAGTTCGGCCTTGAAGGTCTCGCCCTTGGCCTCGAACAGCTTGATGGCCTCCTCGCGGTCCCAGACCTCGCGCACCAGCGTCTCGTCGCGGTCGACGATCTCGGCCATCCGCTTCTCGATGGCGGCGAAGTCGTCGGTCGAGAACGGCTCCTCACGGAAGAAATCGTAATAGAATCCGTCCTCGATCGCCGGCCCGATCGTCACCTGGGTGCCGGGAAACAGTTCCTGCACCGCCTGGGCGAGGATGTGCGCGGCGTCGTGGCGGATCGTCTCCAGCGCGGCCGGATCGTCGCGCATGATCAGCTTGAATTCGCCGCCGCTCTCCAGCGGACGGTCGAGGTCCCACTGCTTGCCGTTGATCTCGGCCAGCGCCGCGCGCTTGGCCAGCGACGGCGAGATGGAGGCGGCGACGTCTCGGCCCGTCGAGCCGTCGGGGTATTCGCGGCGGGCGCCGTCGGGGAATTTGAGTTCAATCATCGTTCAGTCTTTGCAGGCGGCGGAACCGGGTCATAGCCCGATTTGCCGAGAGGATGGCATTTGCAGAGGCGCCGGACGGTGAGCCATCCCCCCTTGATCGGACCGTGCTGGATCAGCGCGTCCCGGCCGTAGTCGGAGCAGGTCGGCAGGAACCGGCACTGCTGCCCGATCAGGGGCGACAGCGTCAGCTTGTACCCGCGATGGGCCAGCCGGACGCCGCGTTCGTAGAGAGTTCCGCCGGGTGCCATGTCGCCGCGCTTATCCCTCGCCGAACGCGCGGGAGCAACGGGCGCTATGCAGCGCCGGCGAGGCTAGTTCGCGTATCCGGGCTCTTGCGGGCCATCGCCTGTCGCATCGCGTCCAGCGTCGCCTCGATGGCGACCATGGTCGAGGCGTGCCGCGCCGGATAGTCGGCGACCAGCTTCAGGGCGCGCAGCCCTTCGAACCGGCCCCCGGGGCCGTCGCCGCCCGCCTTGAGCATGGCGGTCATGGCGTCGCGCGCTTCCGAGATCTCTTCAACCGAGGCGCCGATGACGCTCTCGCCCAGCACCCCCGCCGCCGCCTGGCCGAGGGCGCAGGCCTTCACATCCTGGGCGAAGGCGGCGACGCGGCCGGCCTCGTCCAGCACCACGTCCACGACCGCCTTCGACCCACACAGCTTGGCCACGCGTTCGCCGGTGCCCTGCGGCGCGGCCAGCCGCCCGCTGTGCGGCATGTTGGCCGCCAGCTTGAGGATGCGCGCGCTGTAGAGCTCGTCGATCATGGTCTGAAGATAGGCGGGCAGGGGGCCTGCGTGAAGCCCGCCGCCTCGCTGGCCCGTCAGCCGCCCTGCAGCGAGCCCCAGGTCCGGGCCTGGTCGGCGGCGGCGGATCCGGTGCGGGCCCGCAGCCACGCCAGGTTCCGGTCGGCCGCATCGGGCGGCAGGTCGCGGCGCATCATCGCCTCGGCCTCGCCCATCTTGCCGTTCAGGCCCAGGGCCATGGCCAGGTTCAGGCGGACCTTCAGCGAGGCCCCCGGCTGGGCGGCGGCGCGGCGCAGCAGCGGTTCGGCGCCGGCGGTGTCGCCCCGGGTCATGGCCGAGATGGCCATATTGGTCAGGACGTCGGGATTGTCGGGCGACAGATGCAGCGCCCGCGCCCAGGCGGTCTGGGCGTCCTGCGCCCGCCGCACCTGCTCATAGGCCGTGCCCAGCAGCGACCAGGCCCGCCAGTCGTCGGGGCGGGCGTCCCGCGCCCGCTCCAGCGCCGAGACGCCGTAGAAGGCATGACCCCGGGCGATATGGCCCCGGCCGACCTCGAGCATGGCCTCGACGTTGTCCGGCTGCACCAGCAGGATCCGCTCGGCCATCTCGGCGGCCTCGACGTATCGCCCGAGTTCACGCATCGCCTGCGCCGCCTTGACCCCGGCGATCGGATCCATCGGATTGATCTCGGCCTGTTCGGTCCAGAACACCGAACGGCTCAGCGGGTCGGCCCGGTCATAGGCCGCGCGAGTCTCGGCGTTGGCGGGGACCGGTGGCGCGGCGGCGGCTGCGGTCTGGGGTGCGGCCTGTTGCGCGAGCGCGGGCGGGCCCAGGACGAGCAGGGGCGCCGCGATCAGGGCGATGGTTGCGATGCGGGCGGTCGTGCGCGACATGGAAGGGCGCTCCGGAAGGTTCGGGCTCCAACCTCGCCCCTTCGCGTCAATCCTTGGTTAAGATCGGCCCGCTCGCGGCCGGAAAGGCCTCCTGCGATGTCCGTCTTCCATCCCGACCTGCTGACCGCCGACGGCGAGGGCGCCCTGCCGGTCCGGATCGTGATGAAGGACGCGGCCGTCGACGGCGTCTGGAGCGCCTGGGCCGGCGCCAACGACTTCACCGGCAAGGCCGGGCAGGTGCTGCTCCTGCCGTGTTCCGACGACGGCCTGTCGGGGGCTCTGTTCGGGGGCGGCGAGACCTTCGATCCGATGACCGCGCGCGTGCTGGCGGCGAAACTGCCCGAAGGCCTGTGGCGGCTGGAAGGACTGGTAGCGGATCAGGCCCCGCAAGCGGCCCTGGCCTTCGCCTTGGGGGCCTACCGCTTCGACCGGTACAAGGCCCGCTCCATGGGCCCCGCGCGTCTGGTTGCCGGCTCCGGGGTGGACGTCGCCGCCGTCCTGCGCATCGCCGCCGCCTGCGCCCTGGCCCGCGAGATGGTCGACACCCCGGCCGCCGACATGGGCCCCCTGCAGATCGAGACCGTCGCCCGCGAGATCGCCGAAGGGTCGGGCGCCTCTCTCACCGTCACCACCGGCGACGCCCTGCTGGAGGAAAACTATCCGGCCGTGCACGCCGTCGGCCGCGCCGCCGCGCCGCACCGCGCGCCCCGCGTGATCGAGCTGGGCTGGAATCTGGAGCGGACCGACCTGCCGCTGGTGGCGCTGGTCGGCAAGGGCGTGGTCTTCGACTCCGGCGGCCTCGACATCAAGGCGGCGGCCGGCATGCGCAACATGAAGAAGGACATGGGCGGCTCGGCCCACGCCCTGGCGCTCGGGCGGCTGGTCATGCAGGCCGATCTGCCGGTGCGGCTGGTGGTGCTGGTGGCGGCGGTCGAGAACGCCATCTCCGCCGACGCCTTCCGTCCGGGCGATATCCTGAACAGCCGCAAGGGCCTGACCATCGAGATCGGCAACACCGACGCCGAGGGTCGCCTGATCCTCGCCGACGTCCTGACCCGGGCCGGCGAACATTCGCCCGACCTGACGCTCGACTTCGCCACCCTGACCGGCGCCGCCCGCGTCGCGCTCGGGCCGGACCTGCCCCCGCTGTACACCGACGACGAGACCCTCGCCGGCGACCTGCTCGAAGCGTCGCGGGCCGTCTCCGATCCCTTGTGGCGCATGCCATTGTGGCCCGGTTATCGCGCCGCGCTGGAGACCGAGATCGCCGACCTGCGCAATGATTCCGCCGGCTGGGCCCAGGCCGGTTCGATCACGGCCGCCCTGTTCCTGCAGAGATTCGCCCCGGCCACCGGGGCCTGGGCGCACATGGACATTTTCGCCTGGAACCCCCGCGCCCAGCCCGGCCGCCCCGAGGGCGGCGAGGCCCAGGGGCTGCGCGCCTGTTTCGAAATGCTGTCGCGCAGATATCCGCGATCGGCGGCGCCACGATAAAGCCTCCGTTCGTTAACGGGCCTTTCGGCATATCGCGTCATCCTGCCGGCTCAACCGGACGAGCCTTGCTTGACTCCAGACGCCGCCACGCCCGACCCCCGCACCACGCTCGCGCGGCCCGACCTGGCCGAGCAGGCGCTGGAGGGACGCGTGCGGGCCACGGCCTATCGCCCGACCCGGCCGATGCACGCGGTCGTGCCCCTTGCGGACATCCACGCCGGCGCCGATCCCGCCTCCGAGCGCATCGACCAGTTGCTGTTCGGCGAGGCCTTCGACGTGCTGGACCGGAAGGGCGACCGCCTCTGGGGCCGCGCCCGTCGCGACGGCCTCGTCGGCTGGATCTCCGCCTCGGCCCTGAAGCCCGGCGCGCGCCTGCCGACCCACCGGGTGTCGGCCGTCACCGGCGACCTGCCGCTCAACGCCCTTGTCGCCGACCCCTCCGGAGTGTCGCCTGACGACCTCGCCCCGATCGGCGCTTTCGAGACCGATCCGGTCGCCGTGGCCGAGCGCCTGCTCGGCGTGCCCCACAGCCTCGGCGCCCGGTCCTCGACCGCCACCGACTGCTCCGGATTGATCCAGCAGGCCCTCTACGCCTGCGGCCTCGCCGGTCCCCGCTACGCCGACCAGCAGGCCGAACTCGGCCACGCCGTCGACCGCAAGGCCGCCCGCCGCGGCGACGTCGTCGTCTGGCTCTCGCCTCCCGGCGACCACAGCTGGACCGGCCACTCGGCCTTCATGCTGGACGCCGATCGCGTGCTGCACGCCACCGGCCACCACGGCGCCGTCGTCATCGAGCCCTTCGCCGAGGCCGACGCCCGCTACCGGGCCGACGGCTTCCACGCCCCGGTGTTCCGCCGCCTTCAGACCTGATCGCCGGTCCACTCGGCCCGGACGGTCGGGTCCGGCTCGCCGGGCAGCGCCTCTGCCCGCAGGCCCGCGAACGCCGCCTCGTCCATCAGCCTCGACAGCCCCCACACCGCCGCTCCCCGCACCACGGGCGATGGATCGTCGAGCAGTCGACGGGCGGCCGGGATCAGCTCGGGATCGCCGCTGTTCCCGATCGCATAGAGGACGTTGCGCACGAACCGGTCCCGCCCGATCCGCTTGACCGGGCTTTTCGAGAACAGGGCCCGGAAGGCCGTATCGTCCAGGGCCGCGAGGTCCGCCAGCCTCGGCGACACCAGAGCCTCGCGGGCCTGCACCCGCGTCTCATGTGAGGTGACGGCGAACTTGTTCCACGGGCACACGGCCAGGCAGTCGTCGCAGCCATAGATGCGGGACCCCGTCGCGGCCCGGAATTCCACCGGCCACGCTCCGGCGAACTCTATGGTCAGGTACGACAGGCAGCGCCGCGCATCGAGCTGGAACGGCGCCGGGAAGGCGTTCGTCGGGCAGATGTCCAGGCAGGCGGTGCAGGCCCCGCAGTGTTCGCTCTCGGGCTCGTCCGGTTCGATTTCGGCGGCGCTCAGGATCACGCCCAGGAACAGCCAGCTGCCTCGGCTGCGCGACAGCAGGTTGGTGTGCTTGCCCTGCCAGCCGACGCCGGCCCGCTGCGCCAGCGGCTTCTCCATCAGCGGGGCGGTGTCGACGAAGACCTTGACCTCCTCGCCGGTCCGGGCGGCCACCTGTCCAGCCAGTGTCTTGAGCCGGCCCTTGATCAGCTCGTGATAGTCGTCGCCCCGTGCATAGACCGAGATGTATCCGGCCGAGGCGTCGTCCATCTCGGGCAGCGGGTCATGCCCCGGGCCGTAGTTCAGGCCCAGCACGATGGCCGTCTTCGCCCCGGGCCACATGGCGGTCGGATGGGCGCGCCGCTCCAGCGTCGTCTCCATCCAGCCCATGTCGCCATGCCGCCCGGCCCCGACGAAATGCGCCAGTCGCTCGCCCGCGTTCCACGGCTCCGACGCCGACGCGAACCGGCACACGTCAAAACCCAGGGCTGACGCGCGGTCGCGGAGCAAATTGCGGATATCGGCCGCCATGCGCGTCGTCCTGACGCCTCGGCGCTCAGAAGTCGAGGTCGTGATACCAGGCGGAGGGCTGAACCCCGGGGAACCGGTCCGCGAGCAGGGGCCGGAAGCAGGGACGGGACTTCAGCTTCATGTACCAGGTCTTCAGCGCCGGGTACGCCGCCCAGGCGACTTCCCCGAAATAGTCGAGCACCGACAGATGCGCGGCGGCGACCATGTCCGCCTGCGTCAGCCGCCGCCCGGCCAACGCGTCGCGCGTCGCCAGCAGACCTTCCAGCATCAGCAGGTGGGCCTTCAGCGCCTCGCGTCCGGCGCGCAGCGCGCGCGCCTCGGGCGGACCCAGCCGCAGCAAGGGCTTCTCCATCCGCTCGTGCAGCAGGACGGCGTCGACCTCGTCATTGAAGCGGCGGTCGAACCAGCCGACCAGACGCCGCGTCTCGGCCCGTTCGACGGGGTCGACCGGCATCAGGAAGGGCTCGTTCGACCGATCCTCCAGCCAGCCCAGGATGGCGGCCGGCTCGCACAGCGTCAGGGCGCGCCCGGACTCCGTCGTCTGCAGGACCGGCGGCATGCCCGACGGATTCAGCGTCGCGACGGGGCAGCCGTCCTCCCAGGGCCGGACCACTGTGTCCGTGAACTCGACCCTGGCCTCGCCCAGCGCCAGCCGCGCGGCGCGGGAGCCGGGATCGAACGGAAAATGGTACAGGACGCAGGCCGACATGAGCCGATGCATGCGCCAGAGGGCGTTAAGCCGGCGTTAGCCATGGGCGCCATCAGACCGCGCCTGAACGTTCTTTCCGCCCGTCCGGCGCCCCGTCCTGGAGATCGGCCTTCGGGGCCGTCCGTCCCCGCGGGTCCGGGTGGATCAGAATGTCCGCGCGCGGGAAGGCTTCCAGCAGCCGTTGCTCCGCCCCGACGATGATGGCGTGGGCGTCTTCCAGCGTCAGGCTGGGCTCGAGATCCACGTGCATCTGGATCATCGTCACCGGACCGGCCATGCGGCTGCGCAGCTGATGGATGCCCGAGATACGGGGATCAGCCAGAACGGCTGTGGTGATGGCGATGCGGTCCGCATCGGACACGGCCCGGTCCAGCAGGTGATCCGCCGCCTCCTTGAGCAGCCCCAGCGCGCCCCAGAACAACCAGACGGCGACGATCAGGCCGGCTGCCGCGTCGAGCCCCGGCGCCGCCAGGAACGCGCCGGAGACAACGCCGATCAGTACGACGGCGCTCGCCGCCAGATCGGCGGCGTAGTGGGCGCGGTCCGCCTTCACCGCCATCGAGTCGCTGCGCTGGATGGCCCGGTCCTGCATCCAGACCAGCCAGCCGGTCAGGGCGATGGAGACCAGCACCACCAGCACGGCCCAATAGCCGGACGTCACCGGGCGCGGATCGAAGATCTGCCGGACTGCCTCCCAGCCGATGAACAGGGCCGAGGCGAAGATGAGGCCTGCCTGCACCAGTCCGGCCATGGCCTCGCCCTTGCCGTGCCCGTAGCGGTGCTCGGCGTCCGGCGGCGCGGCCGCCCAGCGCACGGCGAAGAAGGTCGTCAGGGAGGCCACGAGGTCGAGCGCCGAGTCCGCCAGGGAGGCGAGAATGGCCACGGAGCCCGACGCGCCCAGGGCGAAGGCCTTCAGGGCGATCAGGACCACCGCCACGCCGACTGACAGGCGGGTGATGCTGCGGGTCGCCGGATCAACGTCGTCGGGGGCGGTCGTGGTCATCGCCGCCTTGTCGCGGAAAGCTTGGACGGCGCCAAGGCTTGCACCGGTTTTGGGCGTTAGCGGCATCGTCACGAAATGGCCCCAAGCTGCGCGCGGCATGGACCATGACGGTCCCCAGCCCATTTGGAGGCGACATGCAGTCGGCAGGGACGGCATCGCAGGTCGGCCGCTGGATCGGTCGCGGCGAGGCTCTGGCCCGGTTGGGGGTCAAGGCCCAGACGCTGTACGCCTATGTCAGCCGCGGCCGTATCGCCGCCCGGCCCGATCCGGAGGATCCGCGCCGCAGCCTCTATGCGGTCGCCGACGTCATCCGGCTGAGCGGAGAGGAGCCCGCCGGCGGCGACATCGGCCAATGGCTGCCCCCGCCCGAGGAGTCGAACGGTCCCGATTTCGAGCTTCGCTCCTCCGTGTCGATCAGCGTCAAGGGCCGGCTGTTCTATCGCGGCATGGACGCGGTCCAGCTGGCCGAGACGGCGACGCTGGAGAACGTGGCGCGCCTGATGTGGGATGCGCGTTCGGCCAGTCCCTTCGCCGAGGTGCGGCCACGCGTCGGGGCCACGCCCGGGCACTCGGCCCGGGGCCGGCTGTTCGCCGCCCTCGCCCGCCGGGCGGAAGAGGACGCCGAACTCAAGCCGCGACCGGCTGACGGGCTGCGCATCGAGTGCGCCCGGGTCCTGGACGAGGCGGTCGACGCCGTGGCGGGGCCCGGTCCGCGGCTGTTCCTGCACCAGCGGCTGGCGCGGGCGTGGAAGGTTCGGGAGGGGGACGCCCATCTGGTCCGGCGCGCCCTGGTCCTGTCGGCCGACGGCGGTCTCGACGCGCCCGCCCTGGCGACACGGGCGGCGGCCGCCGGCGGCGCCTCGCCCGCCGGCGCGGCGCTGGCCGGACTGGCGACGCTGGCGGGGTCGGCCACGATTATCGACCTGTCGCGGGCCTCGGCCTGGGTGGTCGCCGTTCGCCGTCAGGCGGTCGACGCGGCGCGGCGCGCCCACGAGGCCGGGGTGCTGTCCGGGTTCGGCGATCCTGACTGGCCCGGCGGCGACCCGCGCGCCGCGGCCCTGATCTCCGAGGCCGACCTGCCGCAGGATCTCGCCCGGGCCATGCGCGAGGGCGAGGAGATGACCGGCCGTGCGCCGACCTTCGGTCTGGCGCTGGTCGCCGTCGCCCGCCGGCTGGAGCTGCCACGCGACGCCGCCGCCGACCTGCTGATGATCGGCCGGGTCGCGGGCCTGCTGGCCCATGCGCTCGACCAGACGACGAACGGCTCGCCTATCCGGGCGCGCCTGCGCTATGTGGGTCCCGAACCGGGCGCGAACTGATCCGCCTGACCTTTATCGGGGACGCGGATGGCGGATTGGCTGGCGGCGATCATTCTGGGTCTGGTCGAAGGGCTGACCGAGTTCATACCGGTGTCCTCGACGGGACACCTGCTGCTGGCCAAACAGGCTCTGGGCCTCGGCGACGAGCCCTGGGACACCTTCATCGTGATGATCCAGCTCGGCGCCATCCTGGCGGTGGTGGCCCTCTATTTCAAACGCCTGTGGAAGGTCGTCCTCGATCTGCCCGGCAAGGATCCGGCCGCGCGCCGGTTCGCCATTTCGGTGCTGCTGGCCTTCATCCCCTCGGCCATCGTCGGCCTGCTGTTCCACGACTTCATCAAGGAGGTGTTGTTCAACACCACGATCGTCTGCGTCACCCTGATCATCGGGGGCTTCGCGCTGATCGCCCTCGAACGCTGGGCGCCGGTCCCGCGAGAGCACGACGCCATGGGCTTCTCCTGGAAGACGGCGCTGGGCGTCGGCCTGTTCCAGTGCCTGTCGATCATTCCGGGGGTCTCGCGCAGCGGCGCGACCATCGTCGGCGGCCTGCTGCTGGGGGTCGAGAAGCGGGCGGCGGCGGAATTCTCCTTCTTCCTGGCCATCCCGACCATGGTCGCCGCCTTCGGTCTCGACTTCTGGGAGAGCCGGGATCTGATCACCTCGAACGTCGCCGGCATCATCGCCATCGGCTTCGTGGTGTCCTTCATCAGCGGACTGTTCATCGTCCGCTTCCTGATCGATTTCGTGGGCCGCTACGGCTTCGCCCCGTTCGCGGTCTGGCGCATTCTGGTCGGGACCATCGGCCTGCTGGGCATATGGCTGTACGCCTGACCGGCCGGACTCAGGCCGCCGGCCGCTCCGAGAACTGCCCGCCGCGGCGGTAGCGCCACAGGTAGGACGGGGCGATCGCCTCGATCCCGGTCGGTTCGACGCCCAGGTCGGCCAGGCCCTCGGCGCCGTCCGCGACCACGTTGTCGGTCTCCAGCAGCGTGACCTGATCCCGGGTGAGGGCCGGCGCGATACCCACGAGGCTGGTCAGCTGGGCCAGCGATCCGACGGCCCGCGCCGCGAAGAAGGGCAGGGGGATGAGGCCGTTGCTGCGCCGGGTCTCGCGCAGAACCAGTTTCAGCACCTCCTCGAAGGTCATGACCTCGGGCCCGCCCAGTTCGAAGGTGCGGCCGGCGGCGTCGGGCCGTTCGACGGCGCGGACGATCGCCTCGGCCACGTCGCCGACATGGACCGGCTGGAACCGCGTCCGTCCGCCGCCGATCAGGGGCAGGGCCGGGGCCATCGACGCCATGGCGGCGAACCTGTTCAGGAAGCTGTCGCCCGCGCCGAACACGATCGAGGGACGGATCACCACCGCGTCGGGCTTGGCCTCGCGCACCGCCATCTCGCCCGCGGCCTTGGTGCGGGCGTAGTTCGAATCGCTCTCGGGATTGGCCCCGATCGCCGACATATGCACCAGCCGGTCGATCCCGGCGGCGGCGCAGCCTGTGGCGATGTTGCGGGCGGCCTCGACGTGCACCGCCTCGAACGAGCGCCTGCCCGCCTCGTAGAGGATGCCGATCAGATTGATCGCGGCGTCGGCGCCCTGCAGCGCGGCCTCCACCTGGGCCGGATCGGTCGCGTCGCAGCGCACCGCCTGGATCTGGCCGACGTGGCCGGAGGTCTGCAGCTTCCAGGCGCGATCGGGACGGCGGACGGCCACGCGGATGCGCCACCCGCGACGGGCCAGGTCCTGAACCACCTGGCTGCCGACGAAACCCGAGCCGCCGAAGACGGTGATCAGGCCGGGCGCAGCTTCGCTCATGACAGACTCCAAAGGCGGATGCCGGTGCGGACCGGTCTCGGCGCGGGGATTAGACGATGGTCAGGACGGCTGCAACGCAAACAGGACAAAAGCCTGTTGACCCGCCCGGGGGGCTGCCTTAAGGGTCCGCGCCTTCCGGACAGGAACGTGTGCAAGCGCGAACATGTCTGGGCCCAGATGGCGGAATTGGTAGACGCGCTGGCTTCAGGTGCCAGTGGCTTAACGGCCGTGGAGGTTCGAGTCCTCTTCTGGGCACCATTTTTTCGGCGGCGCCGTGTCCTAGCGATACGGCGCCGTTCGTTTATGTTCTCCGCTATGAGACAGCCGACATGACCGTGCACCTCCACGAAGGCGACCTGCCGGACGGCCTCGACCTCGGTCCCGAGGTGGCGATCGATTCCGAGACCATGGGCCTGCGCTTCCGGCGCGATCCGCTGTGCGTCGTGCAGCTTTCGGCCGGCGACGGCGACGCCCACGTCGTGCGCATGAGCCGCCCCGGCTACGACTGCCCCAATCTCAAGCGGCTGCTGACCGACCCGGCGGTGCTCAAGCTGTTCCACTTCGGGCGCTTCGACATCGGCATGTTCCAGCTGCATCTCGGCGTCGAGACGCGGCCGGTCTACTGCACCAAGATCGCCTCGAAGCTGGCCCGGACCTACACCGACCGGCACGGCCTCAAGGACGTGGTGCGCGAGCTGGCGGGCGTCGACCTGTCCAAGGCGCAGCAGAGTTCGGACTGGGGCGCGGCCGAGCTGACGCCGGCCCAGCTGGAATACGCCGCCTCGGACGTCCTCTACCTGCACGCGGTCAAGGCCCGGCTGGACGAGATGCTCGAGCGCGAGGGCCGTACCGAACTGGCCCGCAAATGCTTCGACTTCCTGCCCTCCCGGTCCGCCCTGGACCTGGCCGGCTGGGACGAGATGGACATCTTCGCGCACACCTGATGACTGATCCCGCCGACATTCGCGACCAGGCGGACGAAGCGCGGGTCGCCGCCACGGCCCGGGCCTTCCGCGCCCGCTCGCGTCGCGTCCACCTGCTTCGGCGGGTGCTGCCGGTGGCGATCATCGTGCTGGCCGGCGGGACGATCAGCTGGATCGTCCTGCGCAGCGTCATTTCGGATGTCGAGCGCAAGGCGGGCGTTTCCCGGGAGGTCACGCTGGAGAACTCCCGCTTCCTCGGCCAGGACGCCCAGGGTCGCAGCTTCATCGTCGGATTCCAGCGCGCGGTGCGGGATGCGGAGACCGGCCGCTTCCGGCTCGTCGGCCCGGCGCTGCGGCTCAATCTCGGCGGCCGCAAGGTCACCACCCTGACCGCCGACGGGGGCGTCTATGACGAGGCCTCGGAGACCGTGACCATCGGACCGAATGTGCGGATTTCGGACGGCGGCTCCGGTTTCACCCTGGTGACGCCGGAAGCGGTGGTGAACACCTCGACCGGCGTGGTGACCGGCTCGAAGGGGGTCCAGGGCTCCGGCCCTCTTGGAACCGTCACCGCTTCGTCCTATGCGATTTATGAACAGGGCGAACGGGTCGTATTCAGCGGCTCGGGTGATAACAAGGTGCGCGGGACCATCAACGCCGCGAGGTCGGACGGATGAGCATGACCAGAACGCTGACGACGGCGGCGATCGCCCTGGCCCTCGCGGCGGTGCCCACCATGGGCGGCGCGCAGAGCTTCCAGGCGGGGCAGCCGATCATGTGGGGCGCCGATCAGGTGTCCCGCACGCCGACGGCCCTTTCCCTGCGTGGCCGGGCCGAACTGACCCAGGGCGACAGCCGCATCCGCGCCGACCGCGTCGAGGGCGTGATCGCCAACGGCGGGCTCAGCCGCGTCGAGGCGACCGGCAACGTCTATTTCGTGACCCCGGAGCAGACCATCCGCGGCGACCGGGCGGTCTATACCCCCGCCAACGACACCATCGTGCTGACCGGCGACGTGATCCTGACCCAGGGCGAGAACGTCATGACCGGCGGCCGGCTGACCTACAACACCCGGACCGAGGCGGCCGAGATGGACGGCGCCGGCGAGGGCGGGCGCGTGCAGGGCGTCTTCTATCCCGAACGCAGCGGGACCTGAGCCCCGGCTCGGACTGAACCGTGGCCCGCAAGGAACTCTCCGCCCTCAACGTCCATGACGCCGCCGCCGACGAGGCGGTGGCCGCGGCCCCGCGCGCCACGGGCCTGCGGGTCGAGAACATCGCCCGCTCGTTCGGCCAGCGCCAGGTGGTGCGCGACGTCTCCCTGCACGTCGAACGGGGCAAGGTGGCCGGGCTGCTCGGGCCCAACGGCGCGGGCAAGACCACCTGTTTCTACATGATCACCGGCCTGATCCCGCCGGACAGCGGCAAGATCTTCCTCGACGGCGAGGACATCACGGCCCAGCCGATGTACCAGCGCGCCCGCATGGGCCTCGGCTACCTGGCCCAGGAGGCGTCGATCTTCCGCGGCATGACGGTCGAGCAGAACGTCCGCGCGGTGGTCGAACTGCATCACACCGGGCGCCAGACCATCGCCGACGAGACCAGCCGCCTGCTGGAGGAACTGCGCATCGACCACCTGCGGCACGCCCCGGCGGCGGGCCTGTCCGGCGGCGAACGGCGGCGCTGCGAGATCGCGCGGGCCCTCGCCGGCCGGCCCAGCTTCATGCTGCTCGACGAACCCTTCGCCGGCATCGACCCCCTGGCCATCGCCGATATCCGTCAGGTCATCCGCTATCTGGCGGGGCAGGGCATCGGCGTGCTGATCACCGACCACAATGTCCGCGAGACGCTGGAGATCATCGATCACGCCTCGATCATTTCTGGCGGCTCGGTGCTGTTCGAGGGCCGGGCCGAGGACGTGATCCGCGACCCGGAGGTCCGGCGCGTCTATCTGGGCGACATGTACGGCTGAGCCGTCACGCGCCCCGCCGGCCGAACGGCCGGGCGGGCGCGATCCCCGCGTCCCACGCGGCGCGCCCTGCCTCCGTCGCGGCGGCCTGCGGCCGGGACGGTTCGGCGCCGAAGTCCAACACCGGTCGATGGTCCCTCTCGCGCTCCCGCTTCGCCTCGGCGAACAACTCGTCCAGACGCGCTTCGTCATAGAGGCCGCCGGCGGGCGTTTCCCTGACCGGCGCGTCAGGATGATCCCGCGGATCTGGGCCGTGTCGGTTGGGCCCCCGCGTCCCGGGCAACAGGGTCATCACGAACAGGGCCAGGCTGCAGGCGCCCGCCACCGCCGCGATGAGCATTCCCTGGGCGAAAGCCTCAACGATCGCGCCGCCGGCCGCAGCGCCTTCGCCGCCGTTTGTCCGGGCGATCGCCCCGGCCATGTTCGAGCCGGCGAGAAACGGCCACAGGGCGCTTGGCGCCAGCAGAAGCATCCACCATGCGGTCTGTCCGATGTCGTGCAGACGCCGGGCGAGGACGGCGAGCCAGGGCAGGAAAAGAGCGAGTCCGGCCAGACCGTACAGGCTCAGCCACATCACGAATCCGGACAGCGCCGCGCCGGGATTCTCGGGGTTGTTCAGGGAGGCGACGGCCATGCCGAGGCAACTTCCCACCACGATCGTATGGAACAGGACGAACAGCCAGTATTCCGCGCGCCGGGCGCGGCCGGTGAATACGGCGTAGCGGATCAACGGTCTGAACATCAGCATCGGGCTGCCCCCGTGGTGTGCGACGAGGCAGGGTGACCGGTGAAATATGAAGGCGGGACCAAGCGCGATGGTTAAGGCGCCGGCGGCGCTTAGAACGCCGTTAACCGCTTCGGCCACAAAGTGGCCGCCAGCAAGTTTCGGGCCAACCGGCCCGGCTGGGGGGTCAGCGGTGCTCGGACAAAGGCTGGAGATACGACAGGGGCAGGGGCTCGTCATCACGCCCCAGCTGCAGCAGGCGATCAAGCTGCTGCAACTGTCGAACCTTGAGCTCGAGGCCTTCGTCGAGGCCGAGCTGGAAAAGAACCCCCTGCTCCAGCGGGAGGACGTCGAGCCCGCCGGCGAGACGGATGCGCCTGTTGCGGAGAGCCAGGACGCCTCCGAAATGAGCTTCGACGAGGGACGGGTCCAGGACGCGGACCGGACGCTCGACGCCCGTTCCGACGACGTCTACGGCGACGCCAGCCCGGGCGAACGGACCTCGGACCGGATGGAGGACGTCGGGACCGGCGAGGCCCAGGTCGGACTCAACGACTGGTCGCGCGCCGGCTCCGGCGGCGGCCTGCCGGACGGCGAGGGGCGCGAACAGCCCGACACCCGCGAAACCACGCTGTGGGAGCACCTGCAGGCCCAGGCGTCCCAGGCCGGCTTCAGTTCGGCGGACCACGCCATCGCCCTGACCCTGATCGATTCCGTGGACGAGGGCGGCTATCTGCGCGGCGAACTGGCCGAGACCGCCGACCGGCTGGGCGTCTCGCTTGAGCGGGTCGAAACCGTGCTGACCACCTGCCAGGGCTTCGAACCGACCGGCGTCATGGCGCGGTCGGTGCCGGAATGCCTCAAGCTGCAGCTGATCGAGCGCAACCGGTTCGATCCGGCCATGGCCTGCCTGCTGGACAATCTCGACCTGCTGGCGAAGCGCGACCTGACCGGCCTGCGCAAGGCCTGCGGCGTCGATGGCGAGGACATGGCCGAGATGATCGCCGAGCTGAAGGCGCTGACGCCGCGGCCCGGCGCCGGCTTCGGCGGCGAGCCGGCCCAGACGGTGATCCCCGACGTCCATGTGCGGCCCGATCCGGCCGGCGGCTGGAAGGTCGAACTGAACGCCGACACCCTGCCGCGCCTGATCATGGACAAGCGCTATCACGGCGTGGTCGCCGCCGGCTCGCGCTCGGATGCCGAGAAGACCTTCGTCGCCGAATGCGCGGCCCAGGCCAGCTGGCTGGTCAAATCCCTGGATCAGCGCGCAAAGACCATCCTGAAGGTGTCGTCCGAGATCGTCCGCCAGCAGGACGCCTTCCTGGCCTTCGGCGTCGAGTTCCTGCGGCCGCTGAATCTGAAGACCGTCGCGGACGCCATCGGCATGCACGAGTCCACGGTCAGCCGGGTCACCTCGAACAAATATGTCTCGACCCCGCGCGGGGTGTTCGAGCTGAAATTCTTCTTCACGGCCGCCATCCAGTCTTCCGACGGCGGGGCCACCCATTCCGCCGAGGCGGTTCGTCACCGCATCAAGGCGATGATCGACGGCGAGGCCCGCGACGGCGACGTTCTGTCCGACGACCGGATCGTCGAGATTCTCAATGAGGCGGGCATCGACATCGCCCGCCGCACCGTGGCGAAATACCGCGAGGCCCTGCGCATACCTTCCTCGGTCCAGCGCAAGCGGATGCTGAGGACCGGCTGACCGGGCCCAGGTCCCTCTTTTCTCTCATTTATCGCCGAGCCGCCGCCGAATTCGGCGTCCGGCCGTCATCGGATTCCTCACCACATTTCGGTGATCGGCGTTGACACCAAACGCCATCGGTCGCGTTCTATCGACATGCAAATCCAGGTCAGCGGTAAGCACGTGGATGTCGGCGAAGCGTTAGGCTCCCGCATCTCCCAGGAACTTCAGGACGGGATCGGCAAATATTTCGAACGAGGGGCCCAGGACGCCGAGGTGATCGTCGCCAAGGAGGGTCACAGCTTCAAGGTGGACTGCTGGGTGCGCCTGGCGTCCGGCCAGGTGGTGTTCACGTCCGGATTGGGCGGCGACGCCCATTCGGCCTTCACCGAAAGTCTCGACAAGCTCGAGAAGCGGGTGCGGCGCTACAAGCGGCGGCTCAAGGACCATCATATCGGGCCCAAGGCGCTCTCGCCCGAGAAGACCGAGGCGGCCGCCCGCGAGGTCGCCCGAAGCATGGTCCTGCGCGATCCGGACTCCGTCGAGGACGATACCTTCGGCGAGGCGGGCGCCCCCGGCGAGCCGCCGCCCGTCGGCATGGTCATCGCCGAAACCGAGGCGGAGATCCGCACGGTCACCGTGGGGCGCGCGGTGCTGGAGCTGGACATGACCGGCTATCCCGTCGTCGTGTTCCGCAACGCGGCTCACGGGGGTCTGTCGGTGGTCTACCGCCGGCCCGACGGCAATGTCGGCTGGATCGATCCGGAGCGAACCGGCAAATCGCTCAATGGACACGGTTCGGTAAACGGTGTCGCGTCATAGTGCTTCCCACAACGAGGCGGGTCGTCTACACGGCGCCCGCCCATCGGGATCGGGTAGAGTCGGGATTAGCTCATGGACATCGGTGATTTGCTGGCGGACGGCGGTGTCGTTCTGCGCAGCGGCGCATCGTCGAAGCGCCAGGCGTTGCATACCGTGGCCGAAGCCGCCGCCCAGGCGCTCGGCCTGCCGGAAGCCCGGATCATGGAGGCCTTGCAGGAGCGCGAGGCCCTGGGTTCGACCGGGCTCGGGTCCGGCGTGGCCGTTCCCCACGCCCGCCTCGACGGCATCGATCGGGTGACGGCGGTCTTCGTGCGTCTGGACACCCCGGTGGCCTACGGTTCGGTGGATGACCGGCCTGTCGATCTGATCTTCGCCCTGTTCGCGCCGCCGCGAGACGGAGCCGAGCATCTGCGGGCCCTCGCCGCCGTGTCGCGGGCGCTGCGTTCGGCCGAAATGCGGGAGCATCTGCGTCAGGCGAGAACCGCCGACGCGATCCGCGCCCTGTTCGTCAAGGACCGGGCCCCGGCCACGGCCGCCTGAGCCTGTTGGCGCGCTGGCGGCCCGCGCGCCGCGAGCGTCTGTCGGGACGCGGCAGGCCCGCGCGAAGCGCCGCGCTCAAGTAGCGCGAAGCGCGGTAGCGCCCTCGATCAGTGAACCGAAACCGGCTCCAGTTCGTGCGCCACGGCGGCGGCGAAGGCGGTCTCGCGATCCATCATGACGGCCAGCCTTTCGCCGTCGGCGCCGTGAACGGCATAGAGGGTCATCTCGGGATCGATCGCCAGGCCCCTGGCCTGGGGGATGGGCGTGTCCGCGAGCACATCGGCGGCGCGGATTTCACGCACATAAACGAGATCCGGGGCGCCCAGGCCCCTCAGATCTTCCTTGGTCATCAGCGTCGGCGTCATTGCGACCGCCTCCTTACTCTGAACTAACGCCCCGAGGGGCCGTGTGGTTCGGCCCCGCGAGCGGCGACCGGGAGAACAACGGCTGAATCAACCCGTTGTGATGGGGATGCGCCGGACCGTCGGCAGGTCCGCCGGCCGGCTCAGCTCGACATGCAGCAGACCGTGCTCCAGCCGCGCCTGATCGACCTCCAGCCCGTCGGCGAGCACGAAACTGCGCACGAAACCGCGGCCGGCGATGCCGCGATGCAGGAAGGCCTGATCCGCCTTGCCCGCGTCCTCGCGCTTGCCGGCGATGGTCAGCTGCCGCCCCTCGAGGGTGACGGCCAGGTCTTCGGGCCCGAAGCCGGCGACGGCCAGGGTGATGCGCACCGAATGCTCGCCCAGCTGCTCGACATTGTACGGCGGATAGCTGTCCGCCGCCGCGCGGGCGGCCCGGTCGATCAGCGCCCTCGTATGGTCGAAACCCAGCAGGAACGGGCTGTCGAACAGGATGGTGCGCGTATTCATCGTCTTTCGCCCCCGAAGCAGGCCAGGCCGTCTGCGCCTCCCGGGATCGGCAAGGCGTCGGCCGCCTGGACTAGATGGGGATTTGCCGTCCGGGATCAACGACCCCGCGCCAGATATGGCGAAGGCCCCGCGGTGTCCCGCGGGGCCTTCGATGGTGGAGCTTAGCGGAGTCGAACCGCTGACCTCTTGCATGCCATGCAAGCGCTCTACCAGCTGAGCTAAAGCCCCGAACCTTTCGGTCGGATCGCCGGGCGGGAAACCGCCCCCCGGCGAGGCGGCGGAACCTATGTCAGGCCCTGATCGCGATCAAGCCCGGTTCCACCATTTATTTTCAGCCCGTCCGGAGCCGCCGCCGGCGACCCCGAACAGACTGAAAAACCTAATCCTCGTCCTTGCCCGCCTTGACGATATCGTCGTCGAACGCGTCGTCGTCCTCGTCCTCGATAAACGGCACGGAGTCGTCGTCATCGTCATCGGCCAGGACATCGTCGTCGTCGCCGGCTTCGCCCATGCCGGGCTCCTCGGTCGGGTCGACCGGGGCCTCGTCGTCGTCGTCCGGCGTCAGGATCGGCTCGTGGCCTTCCTCGTCGATCTCGGGCGTGACGACGGCTTCTTCCTCGTCCTCGTCGTCGCCGTCGGCCTTCTTGGTGACCTGATCCTCGGCGTCCTCTTCAGGCGTCTCGTCGGCGGCGTAGCCGGCCGGGCGGCCGCGGCGGTTGCGCAGCTTCAGCGCCTCTTCCGGGTCGAAGTCGGTGGCGCATTTGGGGCAATGGGCCGGGCGGCGGCCCAGATCGTAGAATTTGGCCTGGCAGTTCGGGCAGACCTGCTTCTGGCCCAGTTCGGGATTGGCCACGGGATAAGACCTTTGGCGGAGTGGGAAATCGGGCGCGTCCCTTGCCACCAAGGGGGGCCGCTGTCAAAAGCCATCTCTCGCGCCGCCCGCGCAGCCTGACCCCTTCCGGAGACCGCCGGGTGCCGATCCCCCCCTCCCTGACTGCCCGTAGCGCTCCGCCGCTCTCCGGCGCGGTGCGCGCGCCGGGCGACAAGTCCATGTCCCATCGCGCCCTGATCTTCGGGGCCATGGCCGCGGGGGTGACCGAAATCGACGGCCTGCTGGAGGGCGACGACGTCCTCGCGACGGCGCGCGCGGTCGAGTCCTTCGGGGCCGGGGTCGAGCGGCTCGGCGAGGGCCGCTGGCGGGTGACCGGCCACGGCGGCTTCAGATCGCCCGGCGGCGTGATCGACTGCGGCAACGCCGGCACCGGCGTGCGGCTGCTGATGGGCGCGGCGGCGGGATATCCGGTCAGCGTCACGTTCGACGGCGACGCGTCGCTCAGAAAACGGCCGATGAAGCGGGTCACCGGCCCGCTCGCCGGCATGGGCGCGCGCTTCGGATGGCCGGGCGAGGAAGACCGGCTGCCGGTCGAACTCTCCGGCGGCGGCCTCAAGGCCATCGACTACGTCCAGACGGTCGCCTCGGCCCAGATCAAGTCGGCCATCCTGCTGGCCGGCCTCAACGCCGACGGCGTCACCACCGTGACCGAGCCCGAACCCAGCCGCGACCACACCGAACGGATGCTGCGGGCCTTCGGGGCCGAGGTCGGCGTCCTGCCCGCCGGAACCGGCTGGCGGGTCAGCCTCACGGGCGGCCAGGCCCTGACCGGAACCGCCGTCTCCGTGCCGGGCGACCCCTCGTCGGCCGCCTTCCCGCTGGCGGCCGGCCTGATCGTTCCGGGTTCGGCGGTGACGGTCGAGGGCGTCATGCTCAATCCGCTGCGCACCGGCCTGCTCGAGACCTGGCGCGAAATGGGCGCGGACCTGACCGTCGCCAACCGCCGCATGGCCGGGGGCGAGGAGGTCGGCGACGTCACCGCCCGGTATTCGAGGCTCAGGGGCGTGGTCGTGCCGCCGGACCGGGCGGCCTCGATGATCGACGAATACCCGATCCTCGCCGCCACCGCCGCCTTCGCCGACGGCGCCACGGTCATGCGCGGCATCGGCGAGATGCGGGTCAAGGAAAGCGACCGCATCGCCCTGATGGCCGCCGGGCTGCAGGCCTGCGGCGTCCGGGTCGAGGAGGAGCCGGAGGGCTTCACCGTCACCGGCGGGGCTGTGCGCGGCGGCGCCATGGTCACCACCCACGGCGATCACCGCATCGCCATGAGCCATCTGGTGCTGGGCCTGGCGGCGGCCGAGGCCGTCACCGTCGACGAGCCCGGCATGATCGCCACCAGCTTCCCCGGTTTCGTGGAGCTGATGCGCGGCCTCGGGGCCGATATCGCGGCGACCGCATGAGCCAGGCCCTGGTCATCGCCGTCGACGGACCCGCCGCGTCCGGCAAGGGCACGATCGCCGCTCGCCTGGCCGCGACTTACGGCCTGCCGCACCTCGACACCGGTCTGCTGTACCGCGCCGTCGGTCTGGGCGTGCTGGACGCCGGCGGCTCGCTGGACGACGAGGCGGCGGCCGAGGCCGTGGCCCGGGCGCTCGACGCAACCCACCTCAGCGACACCGGCCGCCTGACCAGCCGCGAGGCGGGCGAAGCCGCCAGCCGCGTCGCCGGCTACACCGGCGTCCGCGCGGCCCTGCTCGCGTTCCAGAGGGCGTTCGCGGCCCGGCCCGGCGGCGCCGTCCTCGACGGCCGCGACATCGGCACCGTCATCGCCCCCGAGGCCCAGGCCAAGCTGTTCGTCACGGCCACCGCCGAGGTCCGCGCCCTGCGCCGCTGGAAGCAGTTGACCGGCCGGGGCGAGGTCATCGCCTACGAGGACATGCTCGAGGACATCGTCCGTCGCGACGAGCGCGACGCCGGCCGCGGGGCGGCCCCGATGATCCAGGCCGAAGACGCCGTCTTGCTGGACACGACCGATATGGATATAGAGACCGCCTTCGATGCGGCCCGCCGTATCGTCGAGGCGGCGCGCGTCCGACACGGCCTGTAAGGTCGCCCGGGCAAATCCAACGCTCCCATCCTCGGCTTCCGCGGGCGATCTGGCTTCATTTGCCTCGCATCCCGACGACCTGATCTCACTCTTCACTCACCTCGCGCGGGGCCATTCGGTCGCGCGCCACAACCGTTAGAAACCCCAACCCTGCATGACCGATACCCAAAGCTTCTCCCCCTCGCGTGACGACTTCGCCGCGCTGCTCGACGAAACCCTTCAGGGCCGCGACCTCGGCGAAGGCCAGGTCGTCCACGGCCGCGTCGTCGGCATCGAGAAGGACATCCTGATCATCGACGTCGGTCTGAAGACCGAAGGCCGCATCCCGGCCCGCGAGTTCGGCATCGGCGAAGGCGCCGTCATCCCGAAGCTCGGCGACAACGTCGAAGTCTACCTCGAGCGCGTCGAGAACGCCCTGGGTGAAGCGGTCATCAGCCGCGACAAGGCTCGCCGCGAGGAAGCCTGGACCCGTCTGGAAGTCGTCTTCGCCGACGGCCAGCCGGTCAACGGCACCATCATCGGCCGCGTCAAGGGCGGCTTCACCGTCGACCTCGGCGGCGCCTCGGCCTTCCTGCCGGGCTCGCAGGTCGACATCCGTCCGGTGCGCGACGTCGCCCCGCTGATGGGCAAGGAACAGCCCTTCGCCATCCTCAAGATGGACCGTCCGCGCGGCAACATCGTCGTCTCGCGCCGCGCCATCCTGGAAGAAGCCCGCGCCGAACAGCGCACCGAGCTGGTCGGCCAGCTGCAAGAGGGTGAAGTCCGCGAAGGCGTGGTCAAGAACATCACCGACTACGGCGCGTTCGTGGACCTGGGCGGCATCGACGGCCTGCTGCACGTCACCGACATGAGCTGGAAGCGCGTCTCGCACCCGTCGCAGGTGCTGGCGGTCGGCGACACGGTCAAGGTGCAGATCGTCAAGATCAACCCGGACACCCAGCGCATCTCGCTGGGCATGAAGCAGCTCCAGGCCGATCCGTGGGACGGCGTGGAAGCCAAGTATCCGGTCGGCGCCAAGATGTCGGGCCGGATCACCAACATCACCGACTACGGCGCGTTTGTTGAGCTGGAAGCCGGCGTCGAGGGCCTGGTGCACGTCTCGGAAATGTCGTGGACCAAGAAGAACGTCCACCCCGGCAAGATCGTCTCGACCTCGCAGGAAGTCGACGTGGTCGTGCTGGACGTCGACGCCTCCAAGCGCCGCATCTCGCTGGGCCTGAAGCAGGCCCAGGACAATCCGTGGGACGCCTTCGTGGCCGCCAACCCGATCGGTTCGACCGTCGAGGGCGAGGTCAAGAACGCCACCGAGTTCGGCCTGTTCATCGGCCTGGACAACGACATCGACGGCATGGTCCACCTCTCGGACCTCGACTGGAACGTCTCGGGCGAGGAAGCCATCCAGCGCTACCGCAAGGGCGAGACCGTCAAGGCCAAGGTGCTGGACGTCGACGTCGAGAAGGAACGCGTCTCGCTGGGCATCAAGCAGCTCGGCGGCGACCCGATGGAAGGCGACGCCTTCAAGAAGGGTCAGCAGATCACCGTCACCGTGACGGCGGTCGAGACCGGCGGCCTCGAGGTCAAGTTCGGTGAAGAGGACGCCCCGGCGACCGCCTTCATCCGCAAGTCCGACCTGTCCCGCGACCGCAACGAGCAGCGCACCGAGCGCTTCTCGGTCGGCGACCGCGTCGACGCCATGGTCACCGGCATCGACAAGGCCTCGCGCCGCGTCTCGGTGTCGATCAAGGCGCTGGAAATGAAGGACGAGGCCGCGGCCATCGAGCAGTTCGGGTCTTCGGATTCGGGCGCCTCGCTGGGCGACATCCTCGGCGCCGCCCTGCGCGAGAAGGCCGGTTCCAAGGAGTAGGCCTCAGGCAGCGAGCGACCGCGTCGCGAGCGTCAGGCCTGACCCGGCCTCAGGCAGCGAGCGACCGCGTCGCGAGCGTTAGGCCACAAGGAAAGAGGGCGGCCGGAGCGATCCGGCCGCCCTTTTTCGTGGCTCGCCGCCCCCGGCGCGAGCGTCCGGTAACCGTCATTTATGATCTCGGGCCTTTTGCCGTCGGCACGGGGAGGCTAGGGTGGGCTTGCATTCCGACTTCGGATGCACCCGTATGGCCCTGGGATGGGCTTTGGAGGGCGGGGGCCTGACATGATCAAATCCGAACTGATCGAGAAGCTCGCGGCCGAGAACACCCACCTGACCCACGCCGAGGTCGAGCGGGTGGTCAACATCGTGCTCGGCCGGATGGTTGAGTCGCTGGGTGACGGCGGCCGGGTGGAGCTGCGCGGTTTCGGCGCCTTTTCGGTCCGCGGCCGACCGGCCCGCGCCGGACGCAATCCCCGCACCGGAGAGACGGTCGACGTGCCCGCCAAGGCCGTGCCCTTCTTCAAGAGCGGCAAGGAACTGCGTGAACGGCTGAACGCTGACGGCTGACCTTGGGATTGCTGACAGAGTTCAAGGAATTCGCGGCGCGAGGCAGCGTCGTCGACCTGGCGGTCGGAGTCATCATCGGCGCGTCCTTCGGCAAGATCGTCACCAGCCTGGTCGATCAGGTGATCATGCCTCCCATCGGTCTGCTGCTCGGCAGGGTCGATTTCTCCAAACTCGAATGGGTCCTCGTGCCCGAGGATCCGGCCACCCCGACGGTGGAGAAGGTGGCCATCCAGTATGGCGCCTTCATCAACACCCTGATCCAGTTCCTGATCGTCGCCTTCGTGGTCTTCCTGCTGGTCAAGGGCGTCAACCGCCTGCGACGCGAACAGGCGGCCGCGCCCGAGGCGGCCCCCGCGGCTCCCACGGCGACCGAGGCCCTGCTGGCCGAAATCCGCGACGAACTGAAGGCGCGGCGGCAGGGCTGACGCGCGGCTCAGGCCTTTGAGGTCACGGACCCTGCGGCCCTGACCGCATGCCCGCGCCGGACCGCCTCCCCCAGCGGCACGGGCCGCAAACAGACGGCGTAGTCGCCGTCGTACGGCGTCGGCGACCATAGCGCCGGATCGGGCGCGTCTTCCTGGAACCGGACGTGACAGTGGCCCCAGCCGCCTTCCCGGCGGGCGGCGCCGGCCAGGTCGCCCAGCCTTTGCAGCATGAAGGGCGTGACGGTCTGCATCCGGAGCTTGGCGGCCCCCATGGCGCGGGCGGCGCGCCTGAGGGCGGTCAGCAGTGCGGGCGCGGCGTCGGCGTGGCCCTCAAGCGTCTCCAGATCGATGATCTCGAGCACCGGCGGCTCGAGGATGTTCGACTTGGCCATAAGGGCCATGGCGTAGCCGACGACGGCGCCGTCCCGCTCGAAGGTCAGGGCCAGCGGCGGAATGGACAGATCGGGGTCCTGAAGCCGCCAGCGCTGAACTTCCGGGCTGCGATCGGCCAGCAGGCGACCCTCCGTGGCCAGCCTCTCCCAGAAGCGGGCATAGGGCGAGGTGTCGGAGAAATCCGTCAGCGGGCCGACCCCCGGGGGCAGGGCCAGGCGGACGGCGCGGCCCAGCCGGTCGTTCATCAGCTGCTCGCCCAGACCGGACACGATGCGGGGCGCCACATCGTACAGCCGGCGCAGCAGGCGACCCAGCGCCAGCGGGACCGGATTGACGATCCAGCTGAGCTTGAGCGCGTGGGTCTGTTCGGGCCAGGCCTTCATGCCATGGCGGACGTACAGGGGCTGGGATTTGGTGTTGGCGTTGAAGGTATAGCGCGCGAACACGCCCGGCTGGCTGGCGAAGGCCTTCAGGAGTGACCGGCTGGAGCCGCGGGCTGCGGGAGACACGATGATCGAGAAGCCGCTTGCGCCATACAGGCTCCGATCGCCGAGGCGGAAGCGCTGGATCAGGTTTCCGGCATGGGCGGCGGGTGTTCCGTCGGGACCGTCGACCACCCAGCCCGCGGGCGCGCCGGTCTCCAGCCGGGCGGGATTGGCATGCAGCCAGCGCCAGCCGGCCATCGACCGCTCGGGCCAGCCCACGCTGCGGTGCAGCGCCTGGATGGCGGGGTAGTCGCCCTCGGTGATCTCGCGCGGAAGCATGCGTTCGGTGTGCCTCTTTGAGGCATGGCGCCTCCGTCGGGAGCGGGAGCAGCACGGATCGCGCCACGGTGAAGGTGCGGCAGGGGGTGAGTGGGCAGGAATATATTCTCACGATGCCCTTGATTGTCGGGCGGGCCGACCCATGTCGGGTGGGCGGGGCCGCCGGTCTCGCGGGTCTTTGATAATCGGTGAGGGGCGCCGCGCCGTAGCGGCGCTTCAGGGAGAATTTCCGGGTGCGCTTGGAGGTCATCGACAGCCTGCCTCCGACAGCGGCCGGGTCAGACTCTTCAGACTGTTCAGACCCTGTTTTGAGTCTGAACCCTCCTCGAGGGCGTCGCCCCAGCTCCGAATTTTGATTCCGGGTTTGACTCTGTTCCGGCTGGAACAAATAATGAACATCCAGCGTCTGAATGATCATGACCCCTTCGCCCATCCTGTCACAGGACCCGTTCCCGGAGGTCGCCGCGTCCCTTGAGGAGGCGTGCGCCCCCGCGCCCCGGGACGTGGGCGCGGCGGTGGCGTTCGCCCTGTCGCGGCGGCGGCGGGACGGCGACGACCGGCCGGTGCTGATGACGGCGCCCCGGGCCTGGTTCGTGGAGTATGGGCGGCCCTACGGTCCCGGGCTGGCCGGCCTGCCCCTGATCCTCGCGCCGGTCTCCAACCTGGCCGAGGCCCTGTGGGCCATGGAACAGGGCCTGCGTTCCGGCGCGGTGTCGCTGGGGCTGGGCGCGGTCGAGGGGGCGACGCTGGCCCAGACGCGGCGGCTCGATTTCGCGGCCAGACAGGGCGAGGCGACGGGGCTGATCCTGTCGCGCGGGCTGGAGGGACTGAGCGCGGCCCGGCGCCGCTGGCGGATTTCGACATGGGCCAGCGCCATGGACCCGGAGGACGAGCGGGCCCCCGGCCCGCCGCGCCTGCACGCCGAACTGACGCGGGGGCGGGGCGAACGGCCCGGCGCCTGGATGCTGGAGCAGGATGATGAGACGCATCGTCTCCGTCTGGCTGATCGACTGGCCGATCTCGGTCCGCCGTCGATCGCTGGAACGGGCGCGCCGTCCGGCCTCGCCGCCTGAGCCCGTCCACGACCCCCGCACCCCCTTCGCCCTGATCCTCAGGAACAATCGGGGCGCGGCGGTGATCCACGCCCTGAATCCGGCCGCCCGCACGGCCGGGCTCCGGCGGGGCCAGGCCCAGGCCGACGCCCTGGCCATGATCCCGCATCTGGCCTGTCAGCCGGCCGACCTCGCCGCCGACGCCCGGGCCCTGAAGGCGTTGGCGGAATGGGCCGAGCGCTGGTCCCCTTCGGTCAGTATCGACTCGTCCGAAGGGGGGCTGGAGGGCCTGTTCCTCGACGTCACCGGCGCGGCCCACCTGTTCGGCGGCGAGGCGGCCCTGGCGCGCCAGATCCGCGAGCGGCTGGCCGGGGCGGGCATTCCCGCCGGCGTGGCCATGGCGCCCACGCCCGGATCGGCCTGGGCGCTGGCGCGCTGGGGCGGCGGCGAGGACGGGCAGGCCCCGATCGCCACGGAGGACAATGTCCGCGACCTGCTGGCTTCCCTGCCGGTGGAGGCGTTGCGGATCGAGGACCGCACCCTGACGCAGGCCCGCCGCTTCGGCCTGAAGCGGATCGGCGACCTGTATCCTATGCCCCGGGCGGGGCTGGCCCGCCGCTTCCGCAAGGACGGCGGGGTCGATCTGGTCAAACGCCTGGATCAGGCGCTCGGCCATGCCGCCGAGGCCCTGGTCCCGGTCCGTCCGCCGGCCCGTTATCGGGCGTGGGAGGCCTGGGCCGAGCCGATCGGCGATCTGGAGGGGGTGGAGGGACGGCTGCCGGAGCTGGCCGCCGATCTCGCCGGTCCGCTGGAGCGCGACGGGCAGGGGGCGCGGGCCCTGACCCTGACCGGCTTCCGCTCGGATGGACGGACGACCGCCCTGTCGGTCCGCATGAGCCGGCCGGGCCGGGACGCGGCCATCTGGCTGCGCCTGTTCCGCGAGGCCGGTCTGGGCCAGCTCGAACTGGGCTTCGGCCTCGACGCCCTGATGCTGACCGCCGACGTGGTCGAGCCGATCGCCGCCTGTCAGACGACGCTGGAGAATGAGGCGGAGGCTGGACAGACCGAGAGCCTGGCCACGCTGATCGACCGGCTGTCGGCGCGGCTGGGCGAGGACCGGGTGCTGACCTCCGAACCCGTGGACAGCTGGATTCCCGAGCGGGCCGTGCGCCTGCGCCCCGCGCTGGGCCGCCGCGTCGAAGCGGATCCGGGCGGCGTCGGCCGCCGTCCGATCCTGCTGCTGGACCCGCCCGAACCGCTCCACGACCCGCTGTTCGACCTGCCCGACGGGGCGCCGGCCCGCTTCACCTGGCGGCGCGCGCCACGGCGGGTGATCCGGTCGGAAGGGCCCGAACGCCTGGCTCCCGAATGGTGGCGGACCGGCAAGGCCCGCACCCGCGACTACTACTGCCTCGAGGACGCGGACGGCGGCCGCTACTGGGTGTTCCGCGAAGGCCTGTACGGTCGGGACTACACCGGCGACCCGGCCCGGGCGTCGGAAGAGCGCGCGCCGACCTGGTGGATGCACGGGGTGCTGCCATGAGCGGCTGGAACGGCGACTACGCCGAGCTCGGCGCCGTGACCAATTTCAGCTTCCTGGAAGGGGCGTCCCATCCGGGCGAGCTGATGGCGCAGGCGAAGGCGCTGGGGCTGGCCGCCGTCGGCGTGGCCGATCGCAACACCCTGGCCGGCATGGTGCGGGCGCTGATGGGGGCCGAGGCGGCCGGCGTCCAGCTGGTGATCGGCTCGCGGCTGGGCTTCACCGACGGGACCGGGTTGATCGTCTTCCCCCGCGACCGCGCCGCCTACGGCCGATTGTGCCGCCTGCTGTCGCTGGGCAAGAGCGAGGTCGTGCCCCAGCCCGGCGCCGATCCCGACGGCGGGCATATCGAGAAGGCCGAGACCCGCCTCAGCTTCGAACAGGCGGTCAGTCTGGGCGAGGGGATGATCGCCCTCGTTCCGGCGCCTGAACGCCCTGACGCGGCGTTCGAGGCCCGGCTGGCGGCGTGGCGGCGCGCCTGGCCCGACGTTCTCTATCTGGCCGCCTCGCCCCTGTGGCGCGGCGACGATCGCCGGCGGCTCAACCGGCTGGCCGCCATGGCGCACCGGACCGGCGCTCCGATGATCGCCACCAACGCCGTGCTCTATCACCACCCCGACCGCCGCATGCTGCAGGACGTGCTGACCTGCATCCGCGAAGGGACCACCATCGACAAGGCCGGCCGTCGGCTGCAGGCCAACGCCGAACGCTGTCTGAAGCCGGCGACCCAGATGGCGCGGATGTTCCGCGGCCACGAGGCGGCGCTGGCGCGGACCATGGAAGTCGCGCGGGCCTGCACCTTCTCGCTGCGCGAGCTCAGCTATCAGTATCCGGACGAACCGGTGCCGGAGGGCTGGACGGCCCAGCGCCGGCTGATCCGCCTGACCTTCAAGGGCGCGAAAGAGCGGTGGCCAGACGGCGTGCCTGAAAAGCTCCGCCGCTCGATCCGCTCCGAGCTGAAGCTGATCAAGCAGTTGAAGTACCCGAACTACTTCCTGACCGTGCACGACATCGTCGCCTGGGCGAGGGCGCAGGAGCGTCCGATCCTGTGCCAGGGACGCGGTTCGGCGGCCAATTCGGTCGTCTGCTACTGCCTCGGCGTCACCAATGTGAACCCGGCCGAGCAGGACGTGCTGATCGAGCGCTTCATGTCGGCTGACCGGGACGAGCCGCCGGACATCGATGTCGACTTCGAGCACGAGCGGCGCGAGGAGGTGATGCAGTACGTCTACCGCCGCTACGGTCGCGACCGGGCGGCCATCGTGGCGACGATCATCCACTATCGGCCCCGTTCGGCCATCCGCGACGTCGGCAAGGCGATGGGGCTGACCGAGGACGTCACGGCGCGCATGGCCGATACGGTCTGGGGTTCGTGGGGCGAGGGGGTGAAGGGCGAACATGTCGACCGGACCGGCCTCAGCCGCGACGACGCGCGCATGCGGCTGGCGTTGGAGCTGACCGCCGAATTGATCAAATTCCCCCGCCACCTGAGCCAGCACGTCGGCGGCTATGTGCTGAGCCAGACGCCCCTGCTCGAAATCGTGCCGATCGGCAACGCGGCCATGCCGGACCGGACCTTCATCGAATGGGACAAGGACGACATCGATTTCCTCAGACTGATGAAGGTCGACGTGCTCGCGCTGGGCATGCTGACGGCGCTGAGGCGCGGCTTCGACCTGATCTCCGAAAGCTACGGGGAGCGGTTCGAGCTGCACACGGTCCCGCAGGGCGACCCCCGGGTCTATGAAATGCTGCAGCGGGCCGACTCGGTGGGGGTCTTCCAGGTCGAGAGCCGGGCCCAGATGTCCATGCTGCCGCGGCTGAGGCCGGAGACCTTCTACGATCTGGTGGTCGAGGTCGCGATCGTACGGCCGGGCCCGATCCAGGGCGGCATGGTCCATCCCTATCTGAAGCGCCGGGCGGAACGGCGCGCGGCGGAGGCGAAGGGGCTGCCCTACGAGATCGATTTTCCCCATCCCTCGCCCGAGCACGGCGACAGGGACGAGCTGAGGCGGGTGCTGCACAAGACGCTGGGCGTGCCCCTGTTCCAGGAACAGGCCATGCGGATCGCCATGGAGGCGGCGAAGTATTCCCCGGCCGAGGCGAACAACCTCAGGCGGGCCATGGCGACCTTCCGGCACATGGGCACGATCCATGAGCACGAGGAGAAGTTCGTCGGACGGATGATCACGCGGGGCTACGACCCCGACTTCGCGCGCAGCTGTTTCGAGCAGATCAAGGGGTTCGGCGAATACGGCTTCCCGGAGAGCCACGCCTGCTCGTTCGCCCTGCTGGTCTACATTTCGTCCTGGATGAAGCATCACTATCCGGAGGTGTTCACGGCCGCGCTGCTGAACAGCCAGCCGATGGGCTTCTATGCGCCGGCGCAGCTGGTCCGGGACGCTCGCGAGCACGGCGTCGAGGTGCGCCATCCGGACGTCAACGCCAGCGACTGGGACGCCTCGCTGGAGCCTCGCGAAGGGGAGGTTCGCCACGCCCTGCGGCTGGGGATGCGTTCAATCGACGGGTTCCGCGAGGAGTGGGCGGAGCGGATCATGGAGATTCGGGAAGACGGCGCCTTCGCCGATCTGGAGGACCTGCGGGTGCGGGTCAGGCTGCCGCCGGCGGCGCTCGACCGGTTGGCCGAGGCGGACGCCTACGGCTCGCTGGATCTGACGCGCCGGCAGGGGCTGTGGGCGGCCCGGGGCGCGCCGCCGGCGGCGTCGGCACCGCTGTTCGAGGCCATGGGACTGGACGAGGCGGACGGCCGTCCACCGGGGGCCCTCCCCCGGCTTTCGGCGTCGGAAGAGGTGGTCGGCGACTACCAGACCATCCGGCTGTCGTTGAAGGGGCATCCAGTGGCCTTCCTGAGAGAGCGGCTGGCTCAGGCGGGCGTGATGACGGCGAAGGCCTATGACGGTCTGCCGGACGGCCGGCGGGTCCAGGTCGGCGGGGTGGTGCTGGTGCGGCAGCGTCCCGGGACGGCCAGGGGCGTCTGTTTCATGACCATCGAGGACGAGACCGGCATCGCCAATCTGGTGCTGTGGGAGACGGTGTTCGAGCGGTTCCGGCCGACGGCGATGGGCGCGCGGATGGTGGTGGCGAAAGGGCGGGTGCAGAGCGCCGAGGGGGTGACCCATCTGGTCGTCGAGGAGCTGGTCGACTGGACGCCGATGCTGGGCCAGCTGACCCCCGACCGGGCGCCGGGCTCGGCCCATGAGCCGGTCCGGGGACGGCACCCGCGGGACGTGAGGGTCCTGCCGGGGTCACGCGACTTTCACTGACCGCGGTGGCGCCGCCACACCCATAGCCGGTAGGCGAGGATCGGTGCGAAGCCGCCGATCAGGGCCGCGACCAGCACGGTCCAGAAGTCGCCGCCCAGGCCATAGCGACCGACCGCCGCCCCGACCCCGGCCGCAAGCGGCGGACCGAGGTACGGCAGCCACGCCGGGGGCCTACGCATCCACCTGGATGACGCCGCGCCGGATCTGGTCCAGCTCGATGGAGTCGAACAGGGCCTGGAAATTGCCCTCGCCGAAGGCCTGGTTGCCCTTGCGCTGGATGATCTCGAAGAAGATCGGGCCGAAGGTGTCCTGGGTGAAGATCTGCAGCAGCAGGCCCTCTTCATCCGAGCCGTCGATCAGGATGCGGTTCTTGCGCATCCGCTCCACGTCCTCGCCGTGGTTGGGCAGGCGTTTGTCGATCAGCTCGAAATAGGTCTCGATGGTGTCCTGGAAGGGGATGCCGCGACGCTTCAGCTCCTCGACGGTCTCGAAGATGTCGTCGGTGGCCAAGGCGATGTGCTGGATGCCCTCGCCGTTGTAGCGGCGCAGGAACTCCTCGATCTGGCTGTTCTCGTCCTGGCTTTCGTTGAGCGGAATGCGGATGGCGCGGTCGGGGGCGATCATGGCCTGGGAGAACAGGCCGGTCGCCTTGCCCTTGATGTCGAAATACTTCTGCTCCTCGAAGGCGAAGACGTCGCCGTAGAAGCCCGACCAGGTGCGCATCTGGCCGCGGCGCACGTTGTGGGTCAGGTGGTCGAGCATGAACAGGCCGACGGAGTTCTTGCGCTCGGCCTCCTCCCAGCCCTCGATCTCGTCCCAGCCGTCGTAGAGGGAGCCCTGCTCGCCATACTGGTCGACCAGGTAGAGCAGCGAGCCGCCGATGCCCTGCAGGATGTACGGATAGCCGTTCCCCAGCGCGCCGCCATCGGCATTCTCAGCGGGGCGGGCGCCGCGGGCCACGGCGCCGTCGAAGGCCGCCTTCGCGTCGGCGACGCGGAAGGCCATGCCGTTGGCCGAGGGGCCGTGCTCGCGGGCGAACTCCGCCGCCTGGCCCTTCGGCGACTGGTTGACCAGCATGGTGATGTCGCCCTGCTTCAGGCGGACCACGCCGGTGGCCGGGTTCACATGGGTGCGGGTGAAGCCCATCAGCTCGAGCCGGGCGGCCATGGCCTCGGGCTCGGGACCGGTGAACTCGACGAATTCGAAGCCATCCACGCCGAGCGGGTTCTCCTTGTCCAGCCGGGCGGCGGGGGTCTGGGTCGCGTCGGTCATGGGGCGTCTCCTGAAGGACTGTCGGCGTTCGCCGTCGTTGCGGCGGAACCTAGTGGTCGGGGACGACGAAGCCAAGGTTGGCGCCGGTCACAGGACCGCTATTCGCCCCCCTCGACCGTGCCCTGGGCGGCGTGGACGCGGGCGTGGCCGTGGTGGCGCAGGTGGCTGTCGTCGATCTCCTCGATCAGCTTCCTGCCCTTCTCCTTGCCGACGAACTGCAGGATGGCGTCGATCTTGGCCTCGACCCGGTCGTCGTTCTCCTTGGAGGAGGGCGAGCCGACGTAGAGGAAATAGGCCAGGCCGACGACTTGCCAGAGCAGCTGGAGGAACTCGGACTGCCAGTTCTCGAAGGTGTCGCGGCCCATCTCGACCAGATACGGCGACAGCTCGGCGGCCTGGCCGTGCTCGCGCGCCTCGTCGACGAAGGCGAACCAGCCGAAGATCCAGTGCAGCAGGATCGAGACGGTGAAGAAGCCCAGGGTGATCCAGGCGTAGGCGTATTTTTTCAGCATGACGGCGTTCCTCCCTTGGTGGCGTTTTGCAACGCCCGGGGGGGCGTCAGGCTCCGTCGGCGCCGTGGATGGCCGCCTGGGCCTCGAGGGGCGGGGCGGCGCCGCGTTCCAGCCGCATGACGAGTCGGTCGTCCTCGAACACCTCCACGCCCTCGCAGGTGTCGTGCTGCTGCAACTGGCCGAAGGCGACGCGCGCCGCCTCGCCGTCGTGGCGGCAGTCGGCGAAATCGAGCGCGGGACGGCGGCCGCGCCGGTCGAAGAAGTGGAACTGATAGATCCGCATGGCCCCGGAACCCTCCTTATGCGGGCATCCAGGACCGGGCTGGAAGATGCTGTCTGCTGGATTTCCGACATAACGGCGGGCACGCACGCGTTTGTGAGGGTTCGTGTTCCGGGACCGAAGGGGAGGGAGAGCGCGACCTCCCCCGGTTCAGCGCGGCGAGGCGCCGGGCAAGGTCACGGGCGGGGCGAGACCGTCGCGGCCGGACGAAAAACAGGGTCTGAATCGTCTGAACAGTCTGAACCGTCTGATCCGGCGGCGCCGGCCGGGGGGCCGGGATCCGGGGCCTCGCGCCGCGCCAGCAGATAGTCCTCGCGGCACACGAAGCGCTGCACCTCCTCCTCTTCCTGGTCCATGGCCAGACGCACGCGGCGCCAGCGCAGGGCCTCGGCGGCGTCGCCGCGCAGGGCCGCGCGCATCATCCGGCGGTGGGCGACGAAGGACAGTTCGCGCATCTCGATCCGGTCGAGATCGCCCCCGGACCGCTCCTCCAGCTCGACCCCCTCGTCCTGCGCATCCAGCCGGGCGGGCGGAACCCACGGCAGGTCGACGCGCCGCCAGCCGTGGCGCGCGGCCCGGTGGCGCAGCGTGCCCATGCGCACGCCGTGGCGGATGCAGCATTCGACCGCCGACAGCCCGCCCAGATAGTCCCGCCGCACCGCCGCCCAGACGTCATCGGGCGCGAACCGGGAGCCGGAGCGAGCCTTGGGGCGAACGGGGGGGCGGGTGATGGCGGGGGTCCGGGTCATGGGGCGGCGTCCTGTCCGTGGTGCGAAGGGGACAAGTCTGCGCCGGGCCGGCCCTGCGGCGGGAAGATCGGGTCGAGAAAAGGCCATGTGGCTGAACGGGCGAAGGATTTTTTGCTGAACTCGACTATAGATTCGCGGATTGTCAGCACAGCGTCACGCCTCACCTCTCCATCGGCGAAGGCCGATGGGGAGGACAGGTCGATGCGAAGCAGCGACCAGGAGGGGGCGGCGCCGGCCGATGCAGGTTCGCGCCAACCTCCTCGCCACCTGCGCCGCCCCCTCCTGACCGCTTGCGCGGTCTGTCCTCCCCATTCGCCTGACGCGAATGGGGAGGTGAAACGCGTTAGCTCCCCCTCCTCAGTCCAGCGCGCTCCAGCCGAAATGCAGCAGCGGGCGGATGTCCTCGACGAAGCCGGCGAGAGTTTCGGGGAGCTCCGGCGCGGCGATTTCGGCGCCGGTCAGGGGGCGGCGGGCGTACCACTGCAGGCGTTTCAGGGCCGGCTCGAGGGGGGCGCCGGCGTGGGCTTCGTAGCCCTTGGGCATGCGTTTGACGGCCATGCCGGGGGCGAGGCGCAGGCCCCGTGAGGTCAGGGCCTCTTCAACGGCGAGCCAGGCGTCGGGGTCGGCGGCGATGGCGCGGCGGACGCGCTCGCTGTTCTTGCGGTCGTAGAGATAGAAGCCGGCCGAGACGAAGGGGCCGCGGCCGTGGGCGTTCTCGAGGTCGCGGATGTCGGCCCGTTCCACCGGCGTGGCGTCGGCCAGCCGGGCGCCGGGGTGGGTCGAGGGATCGAGCGGGTCGATGGAGTCGTAGTCGAAACTGGCCTCCGTCACCCGAGAGCCGCCCTCGGGCTCGATGTGGATATAGGCCATGCCGGGCGACATCCGGCCGCCGCCGCGGGTCAGCACGGCGGAGATGTGGGTCTTGTAGGGGCTCTTGTCCTTCGAGAAGCGCACGTCGCGGTGGATGCGGAACTGGCTTTTGGCCGGATCGCCGGCCAGCGGCAGGCCGCGGGCGGCGCAGGCGGCGGTGGTGTCCGCGATCAGGGCGGCGAGGGCGGGCTTGAGCCGCTCGTCGTAGACGGCGCGGTGGGCGGTGAACCAGTCGCGCTCGTTGCGCGCGGCGAGGCTGGAGAGGAAGGCGAGGTCGGCGGGGGCGAAACCGGGGAAGGTCATGGTTCCATCTATGCCTTCTCCCCTTGAGGGAGAAGGTGGGCGGCGGAGCCGCTCGGATGAGGGGGCTGTTTGAGTCGGGCCGTCGGCCGGCGAGCCCAAAGCGGGCCTACCCCTCATCCGGCCCTCCGGGCCACCTTCTCCCTCAAGGGGAGAAGGAAGCGGAGCGCCCTAGTCCTCGCGTTCGGCGGCGCCGCCGGCGGCGGCCAGCACGTAGCGCTTGCGGGCCGCGATCTCGTTCCAGAACTGGACTTCCTGCTCTGACAGGTCGGACATGATCTTCGAACGGTTGCGGCCGAGAATGCCGCCGAACAGGCCGAGGATCATCTTCAGGATCTCGTCGATCAGCTGCACCAGGGTGTTGACCCACTCCGGCACGTCTCCGAACAGATCCCAGATGGCGAGGATGATCTTCTTGATTTCTTCCAGGTTGGATTCCAGCCAGGCGAAGATGCCGTCGCCGAACAGCCCCTTGGCGACGCCGGCCCGGAAGGTGGTGCGGGCGTTGCGGGCGAGGGTGGTCCCGGCCTGGGCCTTCATGAAGTCGTCGGCCATGCGGCGGCTTGCGGCGTTGCCGCCGGCGTAGCGGCCGCGGGTCGCCTCGACCAGCCTGGCCATCTGTTCCCTGAGCGCGACGCCGTGCGAGGCGATCAGCGGCGCGTCGTCGTTCGCGCCCACCGCCTTGGCGATGTCTTCGAGCATCGAGGCGACGAAGGTCTCGGCCTCCTTGAGAAATTCCGAAAAGGCGTCTCCGCCGGCGTCCGGCGTTTTGGCGTCGGCCATCCTCTGGTCCTCCCGTTTGACGGGAAGCTGGGCGCAATGGTTAACGGAGTCAAACCATTGTTATCCGAGATTGCGGTGGGGGAGGGAGTCCTTCTCCCCTTGAGGGAGAAGGTGGCCCGGAGGGCCGGATGAGGGGGCCGGTTGAGGCAGGCCGTCCGTCGGGTTGTCCGGAGCCGGCCTACCCCTCATCCGGACGGCTTCGCCGCCCACCTTCTCCCCCGGTGGGGAGAAGGAAGCGGAGGGGCGAACGCGCGCCTATATCCGCCGTTCACCTCTCCCGGAGAGCCCTGCCATGCCCAAGACCCTGCACATCGACTTCGTCTCGGACGTGGTCTGCCCCTGGTGCGTCGTCGGGCTGGGCGGGCTTCAGACGGCGCTGGAGGCGCTGAAGGCCGAGGGGATAGAGGCGAAGGTGCATTTCCAGCCGTTCGAGCTGAACCCGCAGATGGCGCCCGAAGGCGAGAACATCGTCGAGCACATCGGCCGCAAGTACGGCTCGACGCCGGAGCAGTCGGCGGCCAACCGGGCCATGATCTGCGAACGGGCGGCCGAGGCCTGGCCCGACTTCGCGGACGGCAAGCCGTTCGAGATGCGGATGGGGCCGGACAGCCGCATCTGGAACACCTTCGACGCCCACCGGCTGCTGCACTGGGCGGGGACGGTCGGGGCGGCGGAACAGAGGGCGCTGAAGGCGGCGCTGTTCGCGGCCCATTTCACCGAGGGTCGGGTGATGACGGACGCCGGGGTGCTGGCCGAGGCGGCGGCGGCGGCGGGGCTGGATCGGGCCAGGGCGGTCGAGGTGCTGGCCGACGACCTCTATGCGGCCGAGGTGCGGGCGGCGGAGGCGCTGTGGGTTTCGCGTGGGATCAATGCGGTGCCCGCCGTTGTGGTGGAGGGGAAGTGGCTGATCTCGGGCGGGCAACCGGCCTCTGTGTTTGAAGACGCCTTGCGGAAGATGGCCAGCGAATAGCCCTCCCCCTCGAGGGGGGAGGGTTGGGAGGGGGTGGAGGCAGACTGTTCGTTGCGGCCCGCCGAAGGGCGCCGACGCCTCCCGCGCCATGTCCGGACGCAGTGTGCCTCCACCCCATCCCCCGCCCCGTCGTCGGCCCGCCTTCGGCGACCCGCCTCCACCCCCTCGAGGGGAAGGGGAGAGGCGCGCGGGATCAACGGCGCGCCGGCGGTGGTGGTGGAGGGGAAATGGCTGATCTCGGGCGGGCAGCCGGCGGGGGTGTTCGAGGAGGCGTTGCGGGGGATGGCGGGGGAGGGGTGATGACAGATGTAGGTTGCCCACCGGCCACTAAGGGCTAGGGTTTACCGTCACGCTTTGTGACGGGGCTCGACATTTGGGGACTGCCTGTGGCCGCCAAGCCAGAAACCGTTCTTGAGTCTTGCTCGGCCCTTTATGGTCTCGCTGTGAAAAGCTGCGCCACTGCCGCGCCTCCGAGCAACCCTCCGACCGATACTGACGTATTGGCGGCCTCTATTGCGGCTCAGAGCAATGCCATGGCCGCTCAAGCCAACAATCTGACCTTATTCAACGTCTTTCTCGCAATCGTGACGGTGCTGGCTGTGATCGCGTGGGGCGCCTACATAAGGACCCGGGCCCACCGCATTGCCAAAGAAGCGGCGGACCAGTGGATGGATGCAAATGCGGCCGGAATCATCGCTGAACTCAATGCTAGGATGAACCCGGGTGTTTCGACCGCCGATCAACAGGCTGGAGCGTTAGCAGGCGACCCAGCGAAGAAGGAAGATAAGAAGTGATTTCGCCAGGCGCGGCGCTGGATGTGACCAAGCGGTACTGGAACAAGGTTCCGGTGGACGTTTTTGCGCTTGCTGCCGAACTGGGCTTGGGGCCGAAATTTGATCTTCTTCCAGACGAAATTTCTGGTCTCATTAAGCGCGCCCATGACGATCAGTGGCTGATTGTAATCAACGAAAATCACCATCGCGTCCGTCAACGATTTACCTGTGCGCACGAGATCGGCCATTTCATATTCCACCGAGATCTTCTGGCAGACGGAGTTAGCGACACGCTCGCCTACCGTGCTGACGTGGCTGAACTTCCCAATCCCCGCATTCAGCGCCAACAGGAGTGGCAGGCGAACAACTTCGCCGCCAATCTCTTAGTGCCCAGCGCTTGGCTTTCGGCGGCACAAGCAGCCGGGTGGAATGACCCAAAGGACCTAGCGAGACACTTCGATGTCTCTGAAACCGTGATCCGCATCAAACTAGGTCTTCCGCTGCCAGCGTGATCTCTGTGGCCGATGAATCACGGCGACTCAAACTCCGCCAGTGACCCCCTTTCATCGTCCCCTCGAACGGGCCTAGGGGAAAGTGCTTGAAGTTTCTCTCGCGAGAACATAACGAGAACATCAGGGCAGGGAGGCCGATATGGAAGATGCGAGTCCTCCGTATGCAGCGAAGGCTTTCGCGAACTTGGTTCTGGATTGGGCGGACGGTGTCGGTGTGCCGATCACGCCTCTCAAGCTGCAAAAGATGCTCTACTTCATTCATGCCGACTACCTGTGCCGGTTTGGTGAGCCTCTCATAAATGAAGAGTTTGAGGCGTGGGCTTACGGACCAGTGGTGCCAAGCGTCTACGCGCAATTTAAAGAGTTCAGCAGGCAGGCGATAACAAAGAGAGCTTCCACCTTCGACCCTATAAGTCGGAGCTCAGCGGTTCTATCGGCACGTCCTGGCCAGGTGATCCGCAGTCGGATCAAGCCAATATTCGATCTCTATATAGATGTGGACGCCGGGCTTCTGTCTGCGCTGTCACACAAGCATGGTGGACCTTGGGAGCGTGCCACCCAGCGGTTTGAGGCTCATCGGAATATCAATCGGGTGATATCTAACGAGCTGATTGTAACCGCCCACAACCTCGCCCCTTCATAGGGTAGACATACCCGAGTTCGACGTTCACGATATGTGCTCGGGTTCGGATTCGGCTGTTAGGTTGCAATGCCACGCTCAAGCTCTCCCCAAGCTCTGTCGATCGTCTCGGTCACTCATCCCGAGAGCGTGGAACTGACCACTCAGGAAATCCTGAAGTTCGACGATAGCAATTTCGGTTTCAGTCATGATCGGACTTGGCTGTCTCTGCCCTACTGCCTTACCGGCAAGTTTGAGGCCGAGGCCGTCGTTCGACAGTTTGGCTCCCGTACTCATCCACGAATTGCCGAGGCAATCGCCGGGCTCTGCGATCTCGGAAAAGCGAACCCACGGGAGACGTATCGCTTTCGGGACTTTGCAGATGCCGGCCTGAACGAGGTTCAAGGGTTGAGGTACGGGCCGGAGGTCACGATCCTCGCAAGGGCCTCGTGCTGGTCCGTCGAGAGCGGGGTGATCCGCATCCCTATTCTCCAGCCTCGCGTCAGCCCGCTTACCCTGCCGAAGTTGGGTGTCTATCTGGCCCTCGCCCGTAAGGCCTACTGCAGGGGCGATTGGAATGCGGCGCAAATCGAAGTCATCGATCTGTCCGAAAAAGACGAGGACGGAAAAGTAGTGGCGCGCGTCCTGCCCTCGGATGTGATTCCGGTCGCGACAGATGATGAAGTCGGGGACTTCTTAGACGTGTACCTCGCGGCGCGGCGCGACGCTGAAAAGGTCCGGGCGGAGCGGGGTGGCAAGAAGAAACCAGATCGTGGCCCGAGGCCGGGTGACACTCTGGACATGTTCCCAGACGGGCCCGGCTGAGCGCTCACACCTTCACCTCCACCACCCCGCCCCCGGCCCGGAACTTCGCGCTCATCTCCGCCATCCCGGCCTCGGCCTCGGCCAGCGATCCCCCCGCGTCGTTCTGCGCCTGGGCGTCCCGGCGGATGTCCTGGCTGATCTTCATCGAGCAGAATTTCGGGCCGCACATGCTGCAGAAATGGGCGGTCTTGTGGGCCTCTTTCGGCAGGGTGGCGTCGTGGTATTTGCGGGCCGTCTCGGGGTCGAGGCCGAGGTTGAACTGGTCTTCCCAGCGGAATTCGAACCGGGCGCGGGACAGGGCGTCGTCGTGCAGGCGGGCGGCGGGGTGGCCCTTGGCCAGGTCGGCGGCATGGGCGGCGATCTTGTAGGTGATGACGCCGTCCTTGACGTCCTGACGGTCGGGCAGGCCGAGGTGCTCTTTCGGCGTGACGTAGCAGAGCATGGCGGTGCCGAACCAGCCGATCATGGCCGCGCCGATGGCGCTGGTGATGTGGTCGTAGCCGGGGGCGATGTCGGTGGTCAGGGGGCCCAGGGTGTAGAAGGGCGCCTCGTGGCAGTGCTTCAGCTGCTCATCCATGTTGGCCTTGATCTTGTGCATCGGCACGTGGCCGGGGCCCTCGATCATGACCTGGCAGCCCTTGGCCCAGGCGATCTTCGTCAGCTCGCCGAGGGTGCGCAGTTCGGCGAACTGGGCCTCGTCATTGGCGTCGGCGATGGAGCCGGGGCGCAGGCCGTCGCCGAGGCTGAACGACACGTCGTAGGCCCGCATGATGTCGCAGATGTCCTCGAAATGCTCGTAGAGGAAGGACTCGCGGTGATGCGACAGGCACCATTTGGCCATGATGGAGCCGCCGCGGCTGACGATGCCGGTGACGCGGTTCGCCGTCATGGGCACGAAGGGCAGGCGGACGCCGGCGTGGATGGTGAAATAGTCGACGCCCTGTTCGGCCTGTTCGATCAGGGTGTCGCGATAGACCTCCCAGGTCAGGTCCTCGGCGATCCCGTTGACCTTCTCGAGCGCCTGGTAGATCGGCACGGTGCCGATGGGGACGCTGGAGTTGCGGATGATCCAGTCGCGGATGTTGTGGATGTTGCGGCCGGTCGACAGGTCCATGACGTTGTCGGCGCCCCAGCGGGTGGCCCAGACCAGTTTGTCGACCTCGTCGTCGACGCTGGAGAGGACGGCCGAGTTGCCGATGTTGGCGTTGATCTTCACCAGGAAGTTGCGGCCGATGATCATCGGCTCGACTTCCGGATGGTTGATGTTGTGCGGGATGATGGCCCGGCCGCGGGCGATCTCCTGACGCACGAACTCGGGGGTGACGAAGTCGGGGATCGAGGCGCCGAAGTCCTCGCCGTCGCGGATGCAGGGAGCGGTCTGTTCGCGGCGCAGGTTCTCGCGGATGGCGACGTATTCCATCTCGGGCGTGATGATGCCCGCCTTCGCATATTCGTACTGGGTGACCGGGCGGCCCTCGACGCCCTTGAAGACCTTGTGGTTCGAGGTGTCGAAGCGGGGGGCGAGGTTCTTGCCGGAGGCGTGGCCGTTGTCCTCGGGCTTGACCTCGCGCGGGTTCAGGACGGGGGCGATGTCGCCGCGGTCGAGCTGCCAGGACGACTTCACCAGGGGCAGGCCGCGCTTGATGTCGATGGTCACCGTCGGGTCGGTGTAGGGGCCGGAGGAGTCGTAGATGGTCACCGGCGGCTCATTGGCCGAAGGGTGGACGGCGACCTCGCGGAAGGGGACGCGGATGTCGGGATAGAGCTCGCCGGCGACATAGACCTTGCGGCTGCCGGCGCGTTCGCCGGTCGGGATGGTCCCGGTCTCCTGCATCACCGCCTCGCGGGCGTCTTTCAGAGCCAGATCGATGTTGGGCTCTTCGGGAAGGGCGGGCGGGGTGACGGCGATGTTCATGGCGGCCTCTGGCGTTGAGGTCCGCCGACGTCGGGCGAGGTGGTCCTGCAGCGTGGACCGAAGCGTTTCCCATCCCTTCGCCGGCATGACCCGGATCAGGTTCGACGGGTCAGGGGATCACCCCAATCTCAGCGCCTTGGGCGGCGCCCCCCGGAGAACGGCCGGAACCTGCGCCCGCCGCGTGGACGGGTCAAGCGGTGCATGGCAGGAGGGGGCATGGATGTCGCCCGGCCCTACGAAACCCGCGACCGCGAGGCGTGCCTGGCGCTGTTCGACGGCAACTGCCCGCGCTTCTTCGATGCGTCGGAGCGGGCGGGGTATGAGGCGTTCCTCGACGGACGGGACGGGCCCTATCAGGTGATCGAGCGCGACGGCCGGATCGTGGCCTGCGGCGGCCATACGATGGAGTCGGATGGGCGGACCGTCAGTCTGTGCTGGGGCATGGTCGAGGCGGGGCTGCACGGAGCGGGGCTCGGGACGGGGCTGACCCGGGCGCGGCTGGCGTCGGCGCGGGCGGCGCCGGGCGCGCGGACGGTGCGGCTCGAGACCAGCCAGCACACGCGAGGCTTCTATGAGCGGTTCGGCTTCGAGGCCGTCCGTGTACGTCCCGACGGCTTCGCGCCCGGGATCGACGCCTGCGAGATGCGGCTGGAGATGGATCAGGGTTCCGACCAGCCGCGGACCTGAAGCTGGAGGCCGGCGCGGGGGTCGGCGTCGAAGCCGAGCACGACGCGCTCGCGGCCGCCGGCGGGGAGGTAGTCGAGCGTGGCGGAGGCGGTCTCGTCGCCGAGCACGCCCTCGATCCCGACGGCGGCGGCGGTGGCGGAGCCGGTGTTGCGCACCTCGACCTCGGCCCGCCAGGCGCCGGGGCCGCCGTGGACCGCCTCGAGCCGGGGCTCGAGCACGGGCGGGCCGCCGGAGGCCAGGCCCTCGCGCAGGATCACCGCCAGGACGGCGACGGTCAGCAGCAGGCCGAGGCCGCCCATGATCCATTCGAGGACGGGCGGGCGCGTGTGCGGGGCGGAGGCGGGTTTCTTCGGCATGGCTACACCAGCAGGCGGGCGGCGGCGGCGCCCACGGAGCCGGGGAAGGCGAGGACGACGGCGGCGTCGACGATCTCGGTCAGGCCGTGGCCGTCGGTGCGGCCGAACACCCACAGCACATAGAGGCTGACCAGCAGCACCAGGCCGTAGCCCGCCAGGGTGAAGTGGAAGAAGGCCGTCACCGGATGGCCCTGCTCGTGCTCGCCCGCGAAGCCGGCGACGTAGACGCCCGCGTGCATGACGGCGAGGGAGACGGCGATCAGGGCCACCGCGTGCCAGGGCGTCATCCGGTAGGCGATCAGGATCATCTCCTCGGTCGGGGCGAGGTTGAGGGCGAGGAACAGGGCCCCGGCCACCATCAGGAACAGCTCGCCGGGATAGCGGGCCTCGCCCTCGTCGCCGTCGCCGCGGCCGGCGCTGAGCTGACGCCGGGCCAGCAGGGCGCCCATGGCGCCGGGCACGGCCTGCAGCGCGATCTGGCCGGCGGCATGGCGCAGCGGGCCGTCCGGTTCGAGAATGGCCATGACCGTCAGCAGCAGGGCGGCGGTCAGATAGCCGACGGCCAGCGCGACGAACGCATCAAGCAGGGCATGGGTGAAGCCGTGATGCCGGTGGCTGAAGCCGGCGAAGAAGGCCAGGCCGACCAGCAGCGGCACGGCTGCGACGAGGAAGACGGCGAGCCGGGCCGGATGCAGGCTGAAGCCGAACCACCACATCTCCATGGTCATCAGCAGCGGCAGGCTGAACAGCAGGGCCCCGCCGAAGGCGCGGCCGAGGTCGCGGGCGTAGGCGGTTTCGCGGCGCGGCTGGAGGGCGGCAGGGCTCATGGACACGGCAACGCCTGAGTCGGCGCTGCGCTCCCGTCGGCTACTCGGGGAAGGCGACCAGCAGGGCGTCGAGCGCGCCCTCTATGCGGGCCCAGCCGGCCTCGTCGAGGGGCACGCCGCCCACGCCTGGCCGGGTTCCGCCGGACAGGGCGAGGTGCTGGACGGCGGCGAGCAGCACGGCGTTGATGGCCACCGCGTCGCCCGTCGGCGGGGTGCGCAGGCGGGGCCGGCGCTCGCGCATCCACGCTTGCAACACGGCCGAACGCTCGGACTCCAGGCGGTTGAGCAGCGGCGAGGACTCGACCAGGGCCCAGGCCATCAGACGCAGGGTCAGGGGGCTGTCCCGCAATGCGCCGAGCCAGGCCGACAGGCTCTCGCGGGCGAAGGCGCGCAGCGACTCGGTTCCGGAGGCGGGAACGGCGTCGAGCGAACGGACCAGCGAGGCGTTGGCCCGGACGGCGATCCGCTCGACCACGCCGTCGGCGCCGTCGAAATATCGGTAGACCAGCTTTCGGTCGCAGCGGGCCTCGGCGGCGAGGGTCTGGACGTTGAGGCCCGGGAAGCCGTCGCGCAGCAGGATACGCTCGCCGGCCTCGACGATCAGGGCCTCGGTGGCGGCGCGGTCGCGCAGGCGGGCGGGTCCAGGCGATGGGGGGGCAGGCGATTCGGCCATGCGCACAGCATCACGCCCGCAGGGAGTCGCGGCAAGGGGCGAGCCCACCAGCTTTTCCGTCATCCTCGGACTTGATCCGGGGATCAGGGGTGAGGGTCGGGACTGTGCGACAGGGACGGCCCCGCGATCGAGACCGCCGCTTCCCCAACCGCGCACCGGACGGTCTGATCCTCGGGTCAAGCCCGAGGATGACGGCGGAAGGGGCGGATAAGTTGCGGCCCGGCCTGCGTCGGGGGGGCGTGGCAGAGGCCGGGCCGCGGGTGGACTAGTCGAGCGCGCATCGCCGCTTGGTCCGAGCGATAAACATCAGCCGATGCGTTCGGTTCCGGACGGTGCGCGAACTTTTCTCGTTTACGGGGGTGCGCTTGGGTGCTGACGGTGATCGCGCTAGGGACGAAGCGCACCAGGGAGTCCGTCATGCATCTCGCCCGCTTTCCGCGCGTCCGTCTGGCGCACCTGCCGACGCCGCTGGAGCCGCTGCCGCGGCTGAGTGAGGAACTGGGCGTCGAACTGTGGATCAAGCGCGATGACTGCACCGGGCTGGCGGGCGGCGGCAACAAGACGCGCAAGCTGGAATTCCTGCTCGGCGAGGCCTTCGAGCAGGAGGCCGACACCCTGGTGACCCAGGGGGCGGTGCAGTCGAACCATGTGCGGCAGACGGCGGCCGCGGCGGCGGCGCACGGGCTGGCCTGCGAGGTCATTCTGGAGGCGCGGACCGGCTCGACGGCGCACGACTATATGGCCAATGGCAATGTGCTGCTGGATCGGCTGTTCGGGGCGGGCGTCCGCTTCGTGGCCGGCGGCTCGGACATGGCGGCCGAGCTGGAGACGACGGCGGCGGAGGTGCGGGCGCGCGGCGGACGGCCCTATGTGATCCCGGGCGGCGGGTCGAACCCGGTGGGGGCGCTGGGCTATGTCGACTGCGCGCGCGAGATCGTGGTGCAGGCCGATGAATTGGACCTGCCGGTCGACCGGATCGTGACGGCGACGGGAAGCGCCGGGACCCATGCCGGACTGGTGGCCGGGCTGGCGGTGATGGGGGCGGACATCCCGGTGCTGGGCATCGGGGTGCGGGCGCCGAGGCCAAAGCAGGAGGAGATGGTGCTGAAGCTGGCGCGCGAGACGGCGGCCCTGCTGGGGCGGCCGGAGGCGGTGACGCCGGACATGGTGGTCGCCGACTGCGATTACGTCGGCGAGGGCTATGGCCTGGTCGACCAGGACGTGATCGAGGCGCTGAAGCTGGCGGCGCGGACCGACGGGATCGTGCTGGACCCGGTTTACAGCGGCAAGGCGATGAAGGGGCTGATCGCCCTGGCGAAGGCGGGACGGTTCAGGTCGGGATCGGGGGGCGAGACGGTGGTGTTCCTGCACACCGGCGGCGCGCAGGGGCTGTTCGGATATGAGAGCGTGGTAGGCGCGGGGCTGTAGCAGCGCCGGGCAAGGGCCGCGCCAGAAGCGGGCCGTGTTGAAGTCGTCGTCGGCTCGGATTTCAACGCCAACGGACGCTGCCCGAACCGCCGCGAGCAAAGGGCGCGGGATAGCCGCTAGACCAGATCGCCCGCCCGCTGGCCCACCGCCTGCCGGTCGTGCGCGCGATCCAGATGCAGATACTCCCCGCTGAACTGCGCCGCTTCCTTCAGCCTGGGGGCATCGAGGACGGCAACGACGCCTCCCGAGAAATCAACCAGACCATCGGCCTTCAGCCGTTTCAAGGTCCGGTTGGCGTGGACCGGCGTCAGACCGGTCGCGTCGGCAAGATCTGTCTGGGTGATCGGAAACCCGAACCGGTTGTCCTTCGCCAGCTCCACCATTCGGTATCGGACCAGGAGCTCATAAAGCAGGTGGGCGGTCCGGACGTAGGCCGTCCGCCGGCCATGGTCGATGATGCGCTCCCGCAGCACGCCCAGGTCCGTCATGGTGCCCCACCAGAGGGCTTCACCCAGGCTGCTCGTCTCCCTGAGCAAGCCCTTCATGTCTTCGCCAGACACCAGCGCGGTGCGGGTCGGAACGATCGCGGAGACGCCGTGGTCCATCACCTTGAGAACAAAAATCTCGGCGTCGCACAGGTCGCCGGGAATGAGGAAAGCCATGATCTGGCGCCGGCCGTCCGGCAGAATCTTGTAGCGGCAGGCGAGCCCGGACAGGACCACATGGCAGTTCGCCGAATGCTCGCCATCGCCGATGATGTCTTCCTTGGGGGCATGATCGATCTGGTTGCGTGACACGAGATCGTCGAGGCGGCGCTTCTCCATGTCCGAAAACGCGGTGAACTGCTCCATCTTGAGGGTCCACGGGTTATTCATGTCTCAGACCTCAGCGATACGGGTTCAACATAGCCGACTTCGGCCCCCGGCGCGCCAAGGGGCTTAACCTCCATCAGCCTGCCATTAGTCGATCGCCAAAAAACCAAACGAATCCGCCATATAAATCGATCCCTCGCTTGATGCGGTTAAGCGGAGATCGCCGTCCGGAACGTCATCATGAGGGATGATGTCCCCCCAGGATTGCCTGGACAAGGCGGCGACCTGCGACGCCCAGGCGCAGACAAACAAGGGCACGCCCGCGGCCGCCGACTGGGAAGATCTGGCCCGGCACTGGCGGCTGCTTGCCGCCGACAGGGATGAATCGGAGACCCTGGCCCGGTTGATGTGGCGCGCCCGGCCGCCGACACTGCCCTGATACGTCCGGGGTAGGAGAAACCCGCCCTTTCGCCCGGGCGTTCGTGCTAGAAGCGATGGCGCCGTTCGCGACGCATCCAGACCGGGAATGGCTTTCGCTTCGCGAGTCTCCGGATTTCATGAAGGCCCAGCCGTGGCCAGGCCGCCCCAGACAGACAGTTCCCTCCCCCTCACACTGGCGGTGGTCGGATTCTCATCCGTCCCCCTGCTGCTGCTCGACGACCGGCTGTCCATCATCGCTGGAAGTCATACGTTCTGGGCGGCGTTCGACCTTGACCCGGACATGGGAGCCGGCCGGCACCTCTCCCAGCTTGGGGACGGCGAGTGGAACGCGCCAAGGCTGCGCTCCCTGCTTTCAGCCACGATCAGCGGCGACGCGGAAATCGCCGCATATGAAATGGATTTCCAGGACCGGAAACGGGGCGTCAGGCGGCTGGTCCTCAAGGCCGAGAAGCTCGCCTATGGAGATGGCCTCGAGACGAGGGTTCTGCTCTCGATCGACGACGTCACGGACGCGAGGGCGGACAAGAAGGTCAACGAAGACCTGCTGCGCGAGAAGGCGATGTTGTTGCGGGAGCTTCAGCACCGCGTCGCCAACAGCCTGCAGATCATCGCCAGCGTCATCCTGCAAAGCGCGCGCAAATCCAGATCGGATGAGGCCCGGCTCCAGTTGAACGACGCCCACAATCGGGTCATGTCGGTCGCCTCGTTGCAGGAGCAACTCGCCCGATCCCAGATCAGCGACGTGGAACTGCGGGCCTACTTCACCAAGCTGTGCTCCAGCCTGGGCGCCTCGATGATTCATGATCACGACCTCATCACGATCGAGGTGGATTCCCAGGAGTCATATTGCGCCCCCGACGCTTCAATCAGCCTCGGACTGATCGTGACGGAGCTGACCATCAACGCGCTGAAGCATGCCTTCCTCGAGGGTCGGCGCGGCCGGGTTCTGGTTGGCTACCGCAGCAACGGGCCCGACTGGACTCTCACGGTCGAGGATGACGGCATCGGCATGCCCGAGCGCCCCGCGCCCGCGAAGCCAGGCCTGGGCACCAGCATCGTTGACGCCCTTGCCCGTCAGCTGGGAGCCCGGGTCCAGACAGAGAGCGCGACGCCAGGAACGCGCGTATCGATCACCCAGGCCAGGACGGGGATCGAGCCAGCCCGGGTCGGAGTTCCCGGGGGCGAGGCGGTCTAGACATTGGCCCCGGGGTCGGGAACGGGCTCCGCGTCGGTTGCGGGCGCGTGATCCTCAGGCCGCGACGCGGGCGGCGGGGGCGGCTTCCTGCAGCTCCAGCAGGGTCGAGATCAGCCGCCCGGCGTCGATCGGCTTGGCCAGGTGACGGTCGGCGCCCGCCGCGTGCGCCGCCTCGACATGCTCCGGCAGGGCGTTGGCCGTCAGCATGATGATCGCGGTCCGGGACCGCCCCGTGGCGGCCTCGAGCGCGCGGATGGCGCGGGTCGCCGCCAGCCCGTCCATCACCGGCATCTGCATGTCCATCAGAATGGTGTCGAAGACGCCGGCCTTGCAGGCCTCGACCGCCATCACCCCGTCTTCGACCAGCACGAGATCGACGTCCATCTGGCCGAGGATCAGTTCGATGACCTTCCGGTTGGTCGGGTGATCGTCGGCGGCGAGGATACGAAGAGGCCGCCCGTCGACGGGCTCGGCCACGCGGGGCGCGACCGCCGCGGGCGCGGCGGCCTCCGCGAGGGTCAGGCTGAAGTGGAAGATCGAGCCCTGGCCGGGGACGCTGTCGCAGTCGAGTTCCCCGCCCATGAGGTCCACGAGCTGGCGGCAGATCGCCAGGCCCAGCCCTGATCCGCCGAACCGGCGCGTCACCGATCCGTCGGCCTGCTCGAACCGGTGGAACAGGCGTTCCTTGCCCTCGGCGTCGAAGCCGACGCCGGTGTCCTCGACGGCGAACTGGAACAGCGAGGCGCCGGCGACGGCGGGCGCGGCGGTGCGCCGCGCGGTCAGCCGGACGTGGCCCTGTTCGGTGAACTTCACCGCGTTGGACACCAGGTTGGTCAGCACCTGTTTGAAGCGCACGACGTCGCCGAGAACGTACCCCTCGATGTCCGGGGCGAGGTCGAGCTGGAGCCGTAGGCCCTTGGCCTCGGCGGCGGGGCCGTGGAGCTGGACCGTTTCCTGAACGGCCCGGCGCAGGTCGAAGGCGGCGTTGTGCACCTCCATCTGCGCCGTTTCGATGCGCGCCAGATCGAGGATGTCGGACAGAAGCTGCTGGAGGGTCACGCCGGAGGAGGCGACCAGCGCCAGCATCTCACGCTGTTCCGTCGTCAGTTCAGTGCGGGCGAGCGCCTCGCTGACGCCGAGCACGCCGTTGAGCGGCGTGCGGATCTCGTGGCTCATATTGGCGAGAAACTCGCTCTTGGCCCGACTGGCGTCTTCGGCCTTGCGGGTCTGGTCCTTCAGGGCGGCGGCCGACCGGGTCAGCCTCAGATGGGTCTCCCAGCCGTGGGCCGCGGAGCTGACCGCGAACCCGACCAGCAGGGCGAGGGCGGCCAGCAGCTGGACCCGGTTCCACGGGCCGGCGTCGAGCAGGAACGGCAGGGTCAGCAAACAGACGGCCGGCGGGATGCCGCATACCAGCAGGTGGATCGGCGTCCGGTAGCAGGCCTTGATGATGTAGATCGAAACGCCGGTGAGCAGCGCCACCGCCATCACCATCGTCGTGACCGTGTCGTGGGACCACAGGAGCAGGCCGCACAGGACCCAGCCGCAGCTGGCCAGGAAGGAGGCGAAGAGGCGCAGGGTTCTGGCGGGCACCGGCGACCGCTCGATCAGGGCCGGGCTGGTGGAGCGCCACACCATCGCCTCGGCGGTCGTCGCGAACAGCCACCAGCCCAGGGCGGCGATCAGGCCGATCGACGGGGCGCAAAGCAGGAGGACGATGACCGACAGCCCGACCCGCTCCCGCGCCTTGCTGCGCGTGGAAGCCGCGGTCGCATCGAAATCGGCGTTGAAGCCGAGGGCGTTCAACCGGTCCAAGACGAGTCCTCTCCTGCTTTGCCTGTAACAGCGATAGGTGATTCCGACGTTAACCCGCGTCCGGCGACGGAAGGATGCGCCGCGCCGGAGCGCTTCGGGCGGCATGGCGTCCCCCTGTGGTTTCGGCGCATAAGGGCGGCTGAACTCCGGGCGGCGGACGCCGGCCGGGAGCGGAGGCGAGATGGGCAAGGTATTGGGCGTGCTGGGCGGCATGGGGCCGGCGGCGACGGTGGCGTTCCTCGCGCGGGTGCAGGCGCTGACGCCGGCGGAGCAGGACCAGGACCACATCCGCATCCTCGCCGACATCAATCCGCAGGTGCCGGATCGCCAGCGGGCGCCCGACGCGGCCGAGGCCATGCTGGGACGGATGGCGATGCGTCTGCGCGACGCCGGCGCCCAGGTGCTGGCCATGCCGTGCAACACCGCGCACGCGCTGACCGCGGGCATCCGCAAGGTCGGCCTGCCCTTCATCGACATGATCGCCGTGACGACCGAAGCCGCCGTGGCGGGCGGAGCCAGGAAGATCGGCGTGCTGGCCACGCCGGGCGGCGAGGCGCTGTACACCCGCACCCTGCAGGCCCGGGGCGCGAAGATCGTGCGCCTGACCGGCGCGGACCGCGAGGCCATGATGGCCTGCATCCGCGCGGTCAAGGCGGGCGACACGGGCGAGGGGCCGCGCGCGGAGATGCGGCGGCTGGCGGCGGCCCTGGTCGGGGCGGGAGCCGAGGTGGTCATCGCGGGGTGCACCGAGGTGCCCCTGCTGCTGGAGGCGGAGGAGGTTTCCGCGCCGCTGGTGGATTCGGCCGAGGAGCTGGCCGCGGCGTGCGTGAAGGCGTGCAGGTGACCAAAGCTTAAGTTGAGGCGGCGGCCATCGAGAGGCACGAAGGCGGCCTGAAAAGACGGAGACCCGCCATGCGCCTGCTGACCGCCGCCCTGATCCTCGCCGCAGCCCTGCCCGGGGCGGCCCTCGCCCAGACCGCGCCGACCTATCCCGTGCGCCTGCCGAGTTCGGGCGGAGAGGTGATCATTCCGTCGCGCGGCGGGCAGCACGCCCACGACGAGGTCGGCTACGCCCCGGCGCGGCGGGCGGGGGACACGCTGTATGTCTCGGGCGCGATCGTGTTCCGGGCGGAGGGCGAGGGGACCGACGCGGCGGCCTTCGAGGCGCAGGTGCGGCGGACGCTGACGAACCTGAACCGCACCCTGACGGCGGCGGGCGCCAGCTTCGACGACGTGGCTCTGATCAACAGCTTCCATGTCTGGGAAGGGCCGGACTTCGCGGGTTCGAGAATGGAGCAGATCGAGATCATCGCCCGGGTCTGGCGCGAGTTCTCGCAGGGACCCAGGCCGGCGTGGACGGCGGTGGGCACGACCGGGCTGCTGGGCCAGGGCGGCATCGTCGAGATCCAGCTGACGGCGCATTCGCCGGCCGCGACCGACTGACGGACCGCTTGCGGAGGAAGGCCGGGCGCGGCAGTGATGCCCGGTGAACAGACAATCCCTCATCATCGACTGCGACCCGGGCGTGGACGACGCCGTGGCGCTGATGCTCGCCTTCGGGGCGGGCGAGTTCGAGCTGCTGGCCGTAACCGCCGTGGGCGGAAACGTGCCGGTGGAGAAGACGGCGCGGAACGCGCGGATGCTGCGCCAGATCGCCGGGCGCGGGGACGTGCCGGTGTTCGCGGGCGCCGACCGGCCGTTGCGGCGCGAGCCGGCGGGGGCGGGTGAGTTCCACGGGGCCGAGGGGCTGGGCGACCTGACGCCGTTCGAGCCGGATGCTCCGTGCACGGAAGGTCATGCGGTCGACGCCATCGTCGAGCGGGTCATGGCGCGGCCCGAGGGGTCTGTCGCGATGGCGGTGATGGGGCCGTTGACCAATCTGGCGCTGGCCCTGCGCCGGGAGCCGGCGCTGGCGGCGCGGCTGGGACCGGTGGCCGTCATGGGCGGGGCGCGGTCCGAGGGCGGCAACATCACGGCCTCGGCGGAATTCAACATCTGGGCCGATCCGGATGCGGCGGCCGAGGTGCTGGCCAGCGGCTGCGACGTGGTGCTGTTCGGGCTGGACGCCACCCATCAGGTGCGGGCGACCGAGGGGCGGATCGCGACGCTGGAGGGCCTGGGAACGGCGAAGGCGGACACGGCGGCCTCGATGATGCGGTTTTCGCAACGGATCGAGCGCGAGATCGTCGGCTGGGACGCGCCGCCGGTGCATGATCCGTGTCCGGTGGCCTGGCTGCTGCGGCCTGGGCTGTTCGAATTGGCGTCGTGCCGGATACAGGTGGAGACGGAAAGCGAGCTGACCCGGGGGCATACGGCGGTGGAGTTCCGCGAGGAGATGGGGGGCGGGCTGCCGCACCGCTGGGCGACCTCGGCGGACGCGGACGGGGTGTTCGCCCTGATCGCGGAGAAGTGCGCATGAGGTGGGCGGCCTCCTCCACCGCTTCGCGGTCCCCCACGCCCTTGGGGGGAGGAAAATGAGGATCACCGTCGTCGGCTCGATCAACCTCGATCTGGTCGCCAGCGCGCCGCACCTGCCGCGGGCCGGGGAGACGGTGACCGGGGCGACGCTGGCGCGGCATCCGGGCGGCAAGGGGGCCAACCAGGCGTTGGCGGCGCGGCGGCTGGGGGCGGAGGTGTGCCTGATCGGCCGGGTCGGGGACGACGCCATGGCCGACGAGGCGACGGCGCTGCTGGAGGCGGACGGCGTCGACCTGTTGGAGGTGGACACCGATGCGTCGGCGCCGACCGGGGTCGCCCTGATCGCGGTCGATCCGTCGGGCGAGAACCAGATCGTGGTGGCGGCGGGGGCCAATCACCGGGTCGGAGCGGAGCAGCTTCCGGCGCGGATCGAGGGGCCGCTGATCCTGCAGCTGGAAGTGCCGATCGAAGCCGTGGAAGCGGCGGTCGGGCGGGCCACGGACTTCGTCTGCGTCAACCTGGCTCCGGCGGAGACGGTCTCGGATCAGCTGCTGCGGCGGGCCGACCTGATCGTGGTCAACGAGACCGAGGCGGCCTTCTACGGCGACATCCTGCACCAGGGCGGCGGCCGGGTGGTGACGACGCTGGGCGCCAGGGGCGCGGTGATGCACCAGCGCGGGGCCGAGATCGCCCGGGCCGCGCCGCCGAAGGTGACGGCGGTGGACGCGACGGGGGCGGGGGACGCCTTCGTCGGCGCGATCTGCGTGGCCTTGCTCGAAGGCATGGAGCCGGAGGCGGCGCTGCGCTTCGCCTGCGCGGCGGGGGCGATCGCGGCGACCCGGCCGGGGGCCCAGCCGTCGCTGCCGACCCGGGCCGAGGTCGAGGCGCTGCTGGGTTAGCGGGCCCGGAAGGCGGCGATGGCGTCGACGGTCTTGCGCACCTGGGCCTCGATGGCGGCCCAGTCGCCGGCCTTGACGGCGGCGTCGGTGACCAGTTTCGAGCCCATGCCCGCGGCGACGATGCCGGAACCGAACCATTTGGCGATCGAGGCCTCGTCAGGGTCGACGCCGCCGGTCGGCATGATCTTGGTCCAAGGCATCGGGCCGAGCACCGCCTTGACGAAGTCGGGGCCGCCGACGCTGGCGCCGGGGAACAGTTTGACGATCTCGCAGCCCAGTTCATGGGCCTGGCCGATCTCGGTGACCGAGCCGCAGCCCGGGAAATACGCGGTCATGCGCCGGTTGCAGACGCGGGCGACCTCGGGAACCAGGCAGGGGCTGACGACGAAGCGGGCCCCACGGTTGAGGTAGAGGGCGGCCGTGCCGGCGTCGACGACCGAGCCGATGCCCAGGATGATGTCGGGGTCGGTGCGCTGGAGTTCACGGGCGATGTCGCCGAAGAGGTCGACGGCGAAGTCGCCGCGATTGGTGAACTCGATCGCCCTGGCCCCGCCGCGGGCGCAGGCGCGGATGACGCTGAGGCTGACCTCGGGGTCCGGGTGGTAGAAGACGGGGGCCACGCCCTGGCTCTCGAGGGCGGTGAGGACGGCGAGGCGGTCGTGGCGCATGGGTTACCCTTATCCGCTCATCCCGGCGAAAGCCGGGACCCAGTGCTGTGGAGGACCGGTGTCGCCGGTGTCGGCCCCCTCCATATCCCACCCGACCGGCAACACGAAAGGACCGGGTCCCGGCTTTCGCCGGGATGGGCGGAACTTATTGTTTCGCCGCAGGCCGCTCAGGGCGCGGCCGAGGCGGGTTCGGCGCGAACGCCGTCCTCGACCTCGTTCAGGGCTCCGAGCTCGCCCCGTTCGCGGGCCTTGCGGCCGTAGACGAACTCGAACACCGGCGAGGCCATCAGGGTGGTGATGATGGCCATCAGCACCAGCATGGAGAACAGGGCGGGGCCGATGATGCCGCGCTGAAGGCCGATGTTGATGATGATCAGCTCCATCAGGCCGCGGGCGTTCATCAGGGCGCCGATGCCCATGGCCGTGGCGTTGTCCTGACCCGTCAGGCGGGCGGCGGCCCAGCAGGCGACGCCCTTGGCGAGGATGGAGCCCGCCAGGATCACGAGGGTCACGGCCAGGAGGCCGAGGTTGTTGACCATGGTCAGCTGCGTATTGAGACCCGAGAAGGTGAAGAACATCGGCAGCAGGACGACGACCGCGAACGGCTCGAGCTGCCGCTTCAGCTCGGCAGCCAGGAAGCCGCGCGGCATGACGCAGCCGAGGATGAAGCCGCCGAAGACCGCGTGAATGCCGATGGCGTCCATGGCGAAGGCGCAGAGCATGAACAGGATCAGCACGATGCCCAGCAGGCCGGGCGACAACTTCTGTTCGCGCTCGGCGATGCGCGCGAGCGGGGCCAGCAGGCGCGGGCCCATCGTGAGCATGAAGGCGACGAAGGCGAGGCCGCCGACGATGGCCTTGACCGCGACCATGGGCCCGGCCCCGAAGGTCGCGAGGACGATCGCCAGCACCGTCCAGGCGCCGGCGTCGTCGATGGCCCCGGCCGACAGCGACAGGGCCCCCAGCCGGGTGCCGCTGAGGCCGCGTTCATGGATGATGCGGGCCAGCATGGGGAAGGCGGTGATGGCGATGGCCGCGCCCGTGAACAGGGTGGCCTGCATGACGTTGATGCCCTCGCCGAACAGGCCAAGGCTGAGCAGCCAGGGTGCGATGGCGACGGCCACGAGGAAGGGCGCGGCCATCCCCGAGAGGGAGACGGCGGCGGCGCTGACGGCGTTGGTCCTGAAATGCTCGCGCTGGAAGCCGAGGCCGACCAGGAACATGTAGAGGCCGACGCCCATCTGGGCGCCGACGAAGAGGACGTCTTTCGAGTCTTTCGGGAACAGGGCGGCCTGGATGTCCGGGGCGAGCAGCCCGAACAGCGACGGTCCGAGGATGACGCCGGCGATCATCTCGCCGACCACCTGCGGCTGGCCCAGCCAGCGCTTCACCGCCCAGCCGACGGCGCGGCAGGCGGCGATGATCACCGCCATCTGGAGGAAAAAGACCACGCTGAGTTCGGCCGGCGTCATGACGGATACCCCCTATGCAGGCCGCCTCTGTCGAGCGGTCTGGCCACCGAAGCTATGCCTGGGGCCAAGGCACCGTCCAGCAGAATTGTCAGACAAATAGACGGTGCGATCAGCCCGGTGGCCGGGCCAGGTCCGCGATCCGCTTCACCAGCGCGCTGTCCTTATCGAAGAACGGGTCGAGCACGGTGAAATGATTGAGGCCCGGCAACGCCTCGTAGCGGGTCTCGACGCCCCTGGCGCCCCAGAGGTCGGCCATCATTTTCGACTGGCGCAGGAACTCCGGGCTCTCGTCGGCGCCGACGACGCAGTCGAGCACCGTGCCGCCGGGGGTCGAGCCGTCGGGGACGGGCCAGTGGATCGGGGACAGGGCGGCGGCTTCCGCCTGGTCGAGGCGCAGGGCGATGTTGAGCGAGGTCGGGATCAGGGGGGCGAGGTCGAAGACGCCGCTGATGGCGACGGCGGCGGAGGCGCGACCCTCGCTGAGGAGGCAGGCGGCCATGTGGCCGCCGGCGGAATGGCCGAAGACGGCGGGGCGGGCGCCTGTACGGGCGCGGACGGCGTCGGCGGCGGCGCGGACCTGACCGAGGATGCGGCCGAGGCGCACGGCGGGGGCGAGGTCATAGGACGGGATGGCGAGGCTGACGCCGCGGGCGAGGAGCGCCGGGGCGAGGCCGGAGAACCAGCTGCGATCCAGCGCCTGCCAGTAGCCGCCGTGCAGGAAGACGGCGACGGGCGCATCGTCGCCGGCGGAGAACAGGTCCATGACCTCGCGCTCGCCGGGACCGTAGGCGATCTCGAGCGGCGGCCAGGCGGCGCGGGCGGCCCCGGAGGCGTCCCGCCAGCGCAGCATGACGGCCTGATGGTCGGGCACGCGGGCGCGATTGTTGTACTCGGCCTCGAGATCGATCGCCGCTTCGCCCTTACCCGCCACGCTGTCATCCGCTAGACACGCCCTCAAGAAACCGGAGGGACCGCCGCCATGATGACCGCCATCTTCGTCTTCATCAAATGCGAGCTGGGCCACGCCAACGACGTGGCGGCGGACGTGGTGGACAATGTCGAGCACGTCTCTGAAGTCTATTCGACCTCGGGCCAGTACGACCTGCTGGCCAAGTTCCAGCTGCCGAAGGACATGGACATCGGCACCTTCGTGACCAGGTCGGTGCAGACGCGGGCGAACATCCGCGACACCTTCACGGTGATCACCTTCTCGCCGTTCCTGCCGACGAAGTGAAACCGATCCGGAGGTGACGCTACGTCACCGGTGAATCGCTGCTAACGTCCTCGCGACGGAGGCCCGGATGAGCGATCTCGAAACCTTTCGCGCGGAGACGCGGGCGTGGCTGGAGGCGAACTGCCCCGCCGAGTGCCGCGGGCCGGTGGCCAGCGACGAGGACCGGGTCTGGGGCGGGCGCAACGCGACGTTTCCGACGCCGGCGCACAAGGTCTGGCTTGAGCGGATGGGCGCGCGCGGCTGGACGGCGCCCGAGTGGCCGAAGGCATACGGCGGCGGCGGACTGAGCCGCGAGGAGGCCAAGGTGCTGGCCTCCGAGATGAGCCGCATCGACGCCCAGGCGCCGCTGGCCAGTTTCGGCGTTTGGATGCTGGGCCCGGCGCTGCTGGCGTTCGGGACCGAGGAGCAGAAGCAGCGCTTCCTGCCGGAGATCGTGCGCGGCGAAATCCGCTGGTGCCAGGGCTATTCCGAGCCGGGCGCCGGGTCGGATCTGGCGGCGGTGCAGACCCGCGCGGAGGATCGCGGCGACCACTGGATCGTCAACGGCCAGAAGGTGTGGACCAGCTATGCCGACAAGGCGGACTGGATCTTCTGCCTGGTGCGGACCGATCCGGCGGCGCCGAAGCACCTGGGCATTTCGTTCGTGCTGTTCGACATGACGACGCCGGGCGTGTCGACGCGGCCGATCACCCTGATCAGCGGCAAGAGCCCGTTCTGCGAGACCTTCTTCGACGACGTGCGGGTCGAGAAGGCCAACCTCGTCGGGACGCTGAACCGCGGCTGGGACGTGGCCAAGCATCTGCTGGCCCATGAGCGGACCATGATCGGGGCTATGGGCGAGGTCGGCGGCGGACGCCCGCTGGGCCAGGTGGCTACGGGATCGATCGGGCTGGACGACGACGGGCGGCTGGACGAGCCTATGCTCCGGGCCCGGATCGCCGAGCTGGAGGTCGACGCGGCGGCGTTCCGGCTGGCCATGGAGCGGGCGGGGGATCAGATGAAGGCGGGGCAGGCGCATCCGGCCATCGCCTCGATGCTGAAATACTACGGCTCGGAGCTGAACAAGCGGCGGCACGAGTTGCTGATGGCGGCGGGCGGATCGGATGCGCTCGAATGGGAGGGCGAGCGGTCCCGCGAGGGGGCGATGGCCCGCGACTGGCTGAGGACCAAGGCCAATTCGATCGAGGGCGGGACCAGCGAGATTCAGCTGAACATCATCGCCAAACACCTGCTGCAACTGCCGGGGGCGTAGGCATGCCGCTGATCCTGACCGAAGAGCAGATGATGCTGAAGGCGGCCGCGGACGGCTTCCTGGCGGAGAACGCGCCGATCGCGCACCTGCGCAAGCTGCGCGACAGCCGCGATGCGGACGGCGTGTCGCGCGAGCTGTGGCGGGCGTTCGGGGAGATGGGGTTTGCCGGGGTCGTCATCCCCGAGGAACACGGCGGCTCGGGCCTCGGGGCGGTCGAGGCGGGCGTGATCGCCGAGGCGCTGGGGCGGACGCTGACGCCGTCGCCGTTCCTGGGCTCGGGCGTGCTGGCGGCGAGGGTGCTGACGGGCGGCTCCGGAGAGCAGCAGGCGGCGTGGCTGCCGCGGATCGCGGCGGGCGAGGCCATCGTCGCGCTGGCCGTGGACGAAGGGCCGAAGCATGCGCCGGCGCGGATGGCGGCGACGGCCGAGCGGTCGGGCAACGGCTTCCGGCTCAACGGGGCCAAGGGGTTCGTGCTGGACGGCCATGTCGCCGACGCGCTGATCGTAGCGGCGCGGACGGAGGAGGGGATCGGGCTGTTCCTCGTCGATCCGTCCACGGACGGCGTGACCGTCGAGCGGACGGTGATGGTCGATGCGCACAATGCGGCGCGGGCGACGTTGACCGATGTCGAGGTCGACGCGGACGCGCTGATCGGTTCGGTCGAGGGCGGCGAGGCGCTGCTGGAGGGGGCGTTGAATCTGGGCCGGGCCTGCGCGGCGGCGTCGCTGGCGGGGGCGGGGGACCAGGCCTTCCAGACCACGCTGGACTATCTGCGGACACGCAAACAGTTCGGGAAATTCATCGGCGAGTTCCAGGCGCTGCAGCACCGGGCGGCGCATCTGTTCAGCGAGATCGAGATCGCCCGGGCGGCGGTGATGGGGGCGTTGCAGGCGCTGGACGAGGGGCGGGAGAGCGCCCCTCTGGCCGTGTCCGTGGCCAAGGCCAAGGCCGGACGCGTGGCCGAACTGGCGGTGCAGGAGGCGGTGCAGATGCACGGCGGCGTCGGCATGACCGACGAGTTCGATGTCGGCCTGTTCATGAAGCGGGTGCGCGTGCTGAACGAACTGCTGGGCGACGCGGGCTTCCATCAGGAGCGGATGGCGCGAAGCCAGGGGTTCTGACAGGATCAAGGGATGCTGTTCCTGGCCTTTGCCCTCGCCATCCTCGTTCCAGAGGACCCGCAGGTGGTCGATGGCGTTATCGTCCGGCCGCAATGGGTTCAAACACCGACGGCTGGGCAGATGACGCCCGATGTTGGCCGGACCGACTACAATCCTGTGGGCACGGTCGAGCTGACCTGTTCGGTCCTGGAAGGTGGCGGCCTGGACGATTGCCGCATCAACTCCCTCCCCGTCGCCTATCCGGAGTTGGGTAGGGTGGCGTTTGACGCGTCTGAGCATTTCCGACACGCGGCCCGGCTCGAGAACGGCGAGACGGCGGCCGGCCTGAGCGTTCGGCTGAAGCTGCGTTGGGAGCTTCCCGAGGACTGAGCGGGGTGGCTTGGCCGGAGCCGGGACGCTAAACCTGCCCACGGGAGACGACGCACCATGACGACGCGAGCCAACGCGCCTGCCTATATGCCGGGGTTCGGCAATCATTTCTCGACCGAGGCGGTCCCCGGCGCCTTGCCCGAGGGACGGAATTCGCCGCAGCGGACGCCGATGGGGCTGTATGCGGAGCAGCTGTCGGGGACCGCGTTCACCGCGCCGCGCGGCGAGAACCGGCGGTCGTGGCTGTACCGGTTGAGGCCGTCGGCGCAGCATCCGGCCTACAAGCCGTTCCGGCAGGGACTGGTGCGGTCAGGGCCGTTCCACGAGGCGCCGCCCTCGCCGAACCGGATGCGCTGGGACCCGTTGCCGATGCCGACCGAACCGACCGACTGGGTCGAGGGGCTGGTGACCTATGGCGGCAACGGCGACCCGGAAACGGGCGCCGGGACGGGCATCCATCTGTATGCCGCGAACCGGTCGATGACCGACCGGGTGTTCTATTGCGCCGACGGCGAGCTGCTGATCGTGCCGCAGCAGGGCGAGCAGGTCTTCGTCACCGAGATGGGGCGGATCAACGCCCGGCCCGGCGAGATCGTGGTCATCCCGCGCGGGGTGCGGTTCCGGGTCGAGGTGTCGGGGCCGGTGCGCGGCTATGTCTGCGAGAACTACGGCGCGGCCTTCCGCCTGCCGGACCTGGGGCCGATCGGCTCGAACGGCCTGGCCAATCCGAGGGATTTCCAGACCCCCGTGGCGGCGTTCGAGGACGTCGACCGCCAGACCGAATGCGTGCAGAAATTCGGCGGGCGGCTGTACGCCACGACCTTCGACCACAGCCCGCTGGACGTGGTCGGCTGGCACGGCAACAACGCGCCGTACAAGTATGACACGGCCCGGTTCAACACGATCGGCACGGTCAGTTTCGACCATCCGGATCCGTCGATCTTCACGGTGCTGACCTCGCCCAGCGACACGGCGGGCGTGGCCAACGCCGACTTCGTGATCTTCCCGCCGCGCTGGATGGTGGCCGAGGACACCTTCCGGCCGCCGTGGTTCCACCGCAACGTGATGAGCGAGTTCATGGGGCTGGTGCACGGCGAGTACGACGCCAAGGAGGGCGGGTTCGCGCCGGGCGGGGCCAGCCTGCACAATTGCATGAGCGGACATGGACCGGACCAGGCGTCGTACGACAAGGCGGTGGCGGCCGAGCTGAAGCCGGTGAAGATCGAGAACACCCTGGCCTTCATGTTCGAGACGCGGATGCCGATCCGCACCACGGAATGGGCGCAAAGCTCGCCGACCATGCAACTGGACTACGACGACGTATGGACGGGTTTCGAGAAGGGCCGCGTGACATGAAGCGTTTGATGATGGTCGCGGCGCTGTTGGCGGCGGCGGCGTGCCAGCCGATGCCGGCGGCGGACGGCGGCAAGACCGACCTGGCCGAGGCGGCGCCGGCGGTTCAGACCCAGGCGGACGAGGCGGCGGCCTGCGCGGCCCGGGGCGGCAAGATGCTGCCGCAGGGACGGATGCAGACGATGCGCTGCGTGGTCTCCTATACGGATGCCGGACGGCGCTGCACCGACGGCGACCAGTGTCAGGGCGACTGCCGGGTCGAGGACGTTGGGGAGGCGCCGCGCGCCGGGGCCGCCGCGGTCGGCCAATGCCAGGTCACCAGCAGCCGGTTCGGCTGCTACACCACCGTCGAGGACGGCAAGGCCCAAGCCACGATCTGCGTCGACTGAGCCGATGCATCCGGCGGCGAGCGGCGGCGTTGCCGTGACATGACCCTGCCCGAGATCGCGGCCCTGCTGGGCCTGAACCTGGCCTTGATCCTCGTGGCGATGGCGGCGCTGTGGGCGGCGGCCGGTCGGGGACGGCGGATCGGCTTCATCGACGGCGTCTGGCCCCTGGGAATGGTCGCGCTGGCCGGGACGACCTTTCTGCTCACCGAGGGCGATCCCGTCCGGAAGGGGCTGCTGCTGTGGCTGGTGGCGATCTGGGCCGCGCCGCAGGCGTGGCGGCGACTGTCGCCGGCGTCGCGCAGCGAGGCGGATGAACGGTACGCCCGGATGGTCGAGGTGCGGGCCGCCCGCTTCGGCTGGAGACGGGGCGTCGTGTCGCTGTTGCTGGTCTTCCTGCCACAGGGCGTGCTGGCGTGGCTGACCGCCCTGCCGGTACAGCTGGGGCAAGTCAGTTTCCTGCCGCCTGTGGGCTGGATCGGCTGGGCCGGGGCGGTGCTGGCGGTGGCGGGGATCGGGCTCGAGGGGTGGGGCGCTCTCAGGCTGGCGGCGCCGCGGAAGTCCCCCAACGCCGACGCGCAATCGGGCAAGGGGCCGCCGCGATGGCTGCGCCGTCCCGATTATCTGGGCGACGTGGCGGTGTGGTGCGGCCTGTTCCTGATCGCTGCCGAGACCGGGCCGGGCCGGTGGTCGGTCATCGGACCGGTCTTCCTGACGCTGGCCCTGGTTCACTGGGCCCGAACGGAAAACCCCCGCCGCGTGGGCGACGGGGGCTGACCGTTCCAAGGTTCGACACGCGGGTCATGAATCCCGCATGGAGAAGCCCTTAGTGCGACGGGTTGGCGGTCGACGGCGAGGTGTTCGGCGTGTTCTCGGTCGTCATGCCGCCGTCGGCGTTGCCGGCTTGTTGCTCGATCGCGTCGGCCTTCTCGTTGAGCGCGGTCTCGGCGGCTTCCGTCGGAGCAGCAGCGGCCTGCTCTTCCAGGGCGTCCGCCTGGACTTCAGCGGTCTTGTCGGCCTGGCTTTCGCAGGCGGCGACGCCGGCGAGGGCGAAGGCGGCGGCGGTGGCGATGATCAGCTTACGCATGGTGGGTTCCTTCCACAGTGGAGCCCGAATAATGCGTCGCTTCGAAATTGGTTCACGTCCGCGTGACTTACCCGTGAGAATCTTCGTCAGCCGGCCTCGGCGAAGGCTACGCGGGCCGCGCCGAGCAGGGCCGCGTGCTTGTGCAGGATGACGTGGGTGGGGATGGCGGCCATGTAGTCAGTGAACCGGCCCTTGCGCTCGAAGCGCTCGCGGAAGGGGCTGGCCTGCAGGAAGGGCAGGATGAGCGGGGCGATGCCGCCGGCGATATAGACGCCGCCGCGGGCGCCGGTGGTCAGGGCGATGTCGCCGGCCACAGCCCCGAGGATGGCGCAGAACCGGGCCAGGGTGGCGCCGCAGGCGCTGCGCGGATCGGCCAGGGCCTCTTCAGTGATCTGGGCCGGGTCCTCGATGTGGGTCTCGCGCCCGTCGATCTCGGCCAGGGCGCGGTGCATGTTGAGCAGGCCCGGACCGCAGATCAGCCGCTCGATCGAGACGCGGTCGTAGCGGCGGCGCAGGATGCGCAGGATCTCGTCCTCGATCGGGTCGCCGGGGGCGAAACAGGCGTGGCCGCCCTCGGACGGCATGGCCATCTCGCGTCCGTGGAAGTCGCGGATCAGGGCCGAGACGCCGAAGCCGGTGCCGGGGCCGAGCACGGCGATGGCGGATTCCGGGTCGCCTTCCTCTGGGCCGCCCAGCGAGGCCAGTTCGTCCCGGGGGACGACGCCCGCGCCCCAGGCGAGGGCCTCGAAGTCATTGATCAGCCGCACCGGATTGAGGCCGAGCGTGCCGAGCTCCTCCTCGGACACCCGCCACGGCGAGTTGGTCAGGTCGATGGCCCCGTCGGTGACCGGTCCGGCCACGGCGATGACCCCGGAGGTCGGCTTGGTCTCGCAGCCGTCGACGAAGGCCTTCACGCCGCTGAGGAAGGTCGGATGGTCCGCCCCCTTGAAGCTCTGGTGATGTTCGAGCACCGGCTTGCCGTTGACCATGTGGGCGATGGCGAAGCGGGCGTTGGTGCCGCCGACGTCCCCGACCAGCAACGTCTTGTCCCAGGCGATGGTCATCAGATTTCTTCCCTATCGTTCGCCACGCGGCGGCTCTCTGCTTGAGGGAGCATCAGGCGTCGACCGCGCGGTCGACGAGGTTCGGATCGGGCTGGCTGTCGTTCCAGGCCCCGTCGCCGGCGGGCGTGACGAAACAGACCGACGCGCCCTCCTCGGCCGTCGAGACGACGTGGCGGAAGGCGCCGAACAGCTCGCGGCCGTAGCCCCAGGCCGAGCCGGCGGCGTGCTCGCGAGACCGGATCGCGGCCGGACGGGCGGACAGGTCGACGTCGACGGTGGTCAGCACCCCGGCCTCGGGATCGAGCCGGATGACGTCGCCGTCGCGGACCCGGCCCAGCATGCCGCCGGCCAGGGCCTCGGGCGAGACGTGGATGGCCGCCGGCGTCTTGCCCGAGGCGCCGGACATGCGGCCGTCGGTGACGAAGGCGACCTTGAAGCCCTTGTCCTGCAGCACGCCGAGGGCGGGGGACAGGCTGTGCAGCTCGGGCATGCCGTTGGCCTTCGGGCCCTGGAAGCGCAGCACCACGACGACATCGCGATCGAGCTTGCCGTCCTTGAAGGCCTGCAGGGCGTCTTCCTGGGTTTCGAAGACGGCGGCGGGGGCTTCGACCACGCGGTTCTCCGGCTTGACCGCCGAGACCTTGATGACGGCGCGGCCGAGGTCGCCCTGGACCAGGCGCAGGCCACCCTCGCGGTCGAACGGATCGGAGGCCGGGCGGAGAATGTCCGTGTCCAGACTCTCGGCGACGCCGTCGCGCCAGACCAGCTGGCCGTCGACCAGCGACGGCTCCTGGAAATAGTGGTGGATGCCCGGGCCCATGATGGTCTGGACGTCAGTGTGGATGTTTCCGGCTCCGGCCAGTTCGCGGGCCACGAAGGCGACGCCGCCGGCGGCCTGGAAGGCGTTCACGTCGGCCGAACCGTTGGGATAGACCCGGGCCAGCAGCGGGGTCACCGACGACAGCTGGTCCATGTCGGTCCAGTCGATCAGCACGCCGGCGGCGCGCGCCATGGCCACAAGATGGATGGCGTGGTTGGTGGAGCCGCCGGTGGCGAGCAGGGCGACGATCATGTTGACGATCGCCTTCTCGTCGATGACGTCGGCCATGCGGCCCTCGCCCGAGCGGGCCAGCTCGACCGCGCGCCTGGCCGCCGCGGCGGTCAGGGCGTCGCGCAGGCCGGTCTCCGGATGGACGAAGGCGGTCGAGGGCAGGTGCAGGCCGCCGAGCTCCATCATCATCTGGTTGGAGTTGGCGGTGCCGTAGAAGGTGCAGGTGCCGGGCGAGTGGTAGGAGCCGATCTCGCTTTCGAGGAGCGTGGCCCGGTCGACCTTGTTCTGGGCGTAGAGGGCGCGGACGCGGGCCTTCTCCGCATTCGGAATGCCGCTGGGCATCGGACCGGCGGGGGCGAAGACCACCGGCAGGTGGCCGAAGGCCAGCGAGCCCATGAACAGGCCGGGCACGATCTTGTCGCAGACGCCCAGGGCGATGACGGCGTCGAAGGCGTCGTGGGTCAGGGCCACGCCGGTGGACATGGCGATGACGTCGCGGCTGAACAGCGACAGCTCCATGCCGGGGCGCCCCTGGGTGACCCCGTCGCACATGGCGGGCGTGCCGCCGGCGACCTGGGCCGTGGCGCCGAGCTCGCGGGCCGCCTCGCGGATGATGTGTGGAAAGCGCTCGAACGGCTGATGGGCCGAGAGCATGTCGTTGTAGGCGGTGACGACGCCGACGTTGGGGGCCTTGCCACCCATGGCCGTGAGCTTGTCGGCGATGGTCTGGCCGGCGAAGGCGTGGGCCCAGTTGGCGCAGCTCAGCTTGGCGCGGCCGACGCCGGACACGGCGGCGGCGTCCATGCGGCGCAGATAGTCGGTACGGGTGGCGCGCGAGCGCTCGACGATGCGGGCGGTGACCTCGGCGACGACGGGATTGAGGGCAGGCATCAGGTCTTCTCCGTCCACAGGACTTCGAGCGGGACCTTGTGGGCCAGCAGGGCCGCGATCGGCTGGATAGCCGGGTCGCCCGCCGCCTCGCGTTCGAACACGGAACGTTTGGCGGCGCCGGTCAGGGCCAGGACGACGCGGCGGGCGCCGGTCAGGTAAGGCAGGTTGATCGACAGGCGCTCGAGGCTCGGGGCCGCGCCGTCACGGCCCTGGGGCACGCCCAGCACCGTCGGCGGCAGGGCCGGGGAGAGCAGGGTCTTCAGGGTCGGGCTGTTCGGGAACATCGAACAGATATGGCCATCCTCCCCCATGCCGAGAAGGACCGCGTCCAGACGTCCGCCCTCGGCCGCGAGGGCGTGGCCGGCGAGGGCCGCGGACCGGTCGACGGTCACCGACGGATGGTAGAGCGGCGTGAAGCGGGCGGCGGCGGCGGGGCCGGTCAGCAGGGCCCGCTTGATCAGGGCTGCGTTGGAGTCCGGCGAACTTTCCGGGACGTAGCGCTCGTCGACGAGGGTGACGACGACCTTCGACCAGTCCAGCGGAGCCTCCGCGAGACGGGTGTAGATCGGCGAGGGGGTCGAGCCCCCGGAGCCGGCGAAGACGGCCTTGCCGGTTTCCGCGAGGGCGGTCGCCAGCGCGTCGGCGAGCCGGACAGCGCAGGCGTCGGCCCAACCGGCGGCGTCGGGGAAGGTTTCGATCTCACGCATCGCCCGAATTCCACGCGCGGCCGGTGCGGGACAACAGCAGATCGGCGGCTTCTGGGCCCCAGGTTCCGGCGACGTAGTCGTGCGGCTTGAAGGCGGCGTCGGACCAGGCCTCGGAAACCTCGTCGACCCATTTCCAGGCCTGTTCCGCCTCGTCGCGGCGGACGAACAGGGTGGAGTCGCCGGCCAGGGCGTCGAGCAACAGCCGCTCGTAGGCGATGCGCCGGCGGGGCGGGGCGGCGTTCCGGTCGTTCTGGCCCCACGACAGGCTCATGCGGATGGGCTGCAGCTGCATGCGCTGGTCTAGGCCGGGCTTCTTGTTCATCACCGACAGGGAGATGTCCTCCTCCGGCTGCAGCGCGATGACCAGCCGGTTGGCCTGGATCTCGCCGCGTTCGGCGCGGTCGAAGATGGAGTGGGGCAGCGGCTTGAACTGGATGACGATCTCGGTGCGCTTCTCGGGCAGGCGCTTGCCGGTGCGCATGAAGAAGGGCACGCCCGCCCAGCGCCAGTTGTCGATGTCGGCGCGGATGGCGACGAAGGTCTCGGTATCGGACGCCGCGCCGCGCTCCTCGTCATAGCCCTTGACCGGCTCGGCCTCGACCACCCCGGCGACGTACTGGCCGCGCACGGTGACCCGTTCGGCCTCCTCGTGCGTGATCGGACGGAGCGAGCGCAGCACCTTGACCTTCTCGTTGCGGACCGAGTCCGGGTCGAGATCGGAGGGCGGCTCCATGGCCACGAGGCAGAGCAGCTGGAGCATGTGGTTCTGGAGCATGTCGCGCAATGCTCCGTACTCGTCGTAATAGGGCCAGCGGTCGCCGACGCCGACGGTCTCGCCGACCGTGATCTGGACGTGGTCGATCGACAGGTTGTTCCACAGCGGTTCGAAGATGGTGTTGCCGAAGCGCAGCGCGATCAGGTTCTGGACCGTCTCCTTGCCGAGGTAGTGGTCGATGCGGAAGACCTGGTTCTCGGAGAAGGCGTCGGCCACCGCGTCGTCGATCTGGCGGAAGGTCTCGAGATCGCGGCCGATCGGCTTCTCCAGCACGACCCGGTCCTCGGGCTCGGCCAGGCCCGCGGCGCGCATGGCGGTGACGATCCGGGCGTAGAGAGAGGGGGACACGGCCAGGAAGGAGGTGCAGGCGCCCTCGCCGACCTTGTCCTTGAGCGGCTTGAGGCTTTCGGCCGAGGTGGCGTCGACGGCCAGATAGTCGAGCCGGGCCTCCATGCGGGCCCAGGCCGCGGCGTCCCAGGCATTGTCGGCTTTGGCCTTGGCTTCAACCGACTGGCGGACCTTGGCGACATAGTCGTCGCGGCTCTCCTCGGAGCGGGCCGCGCCGATGATCTTGAGGCCGTCCGGCAGCAGGCCGTCGTGCTCAAGGAAATAGAGCGAGGGCAGGAGCATCCGCATGGCGAGGTCGCCGCCGCCGCCAAACAGCACCAGGGCCGCCATCCGCTCTCCTTCTCTGTTGTCCAAGCCTAGCCGGCCGTTTGTCTGGCTGCTTCCGCCCGCTGAGCCAAGACGTCGAGGACGTCCTGAAACACCATGTTACGGGCGCGGAGCAGCACCAGCAGATGATAGATCAAATCCGCGGCCTCGGATGCGAGTTCCGCATCGGGTCCGGCGGCGCCGGCCAGGGCGGTCTCGACGCCCTCCTCGCCGACCTTCTGGGCCGCGCGCTTGGGCCCTTCGGCGAGCAGGCGGGCGGTCCAGCTTTCGGACGGATCGGCGGCGGCGCGGGCGGCGATGGCGGCCTCCAGTCGGGCGAGGCGGCCCAGCCCCGGGGCGTCCTCGTCGCCGAAGCAGCTGATCCGGTTCAGGTGGCAGGCGTTCCCGACCGGCCGGACCTTGAGCACCAGGGCGTCAGCGTCGCAGTCGGGCGTGATCGAGACGACGGACAGCCGGTCGCCCGAGCTCTCGCCCTTGCGCCAGCGGCCGCCGCGCGAGCGCGAGAAGAAGGTGGCCTCGCCCGAGGCGATGGTCTCGTCGAGGGCGGCGCGGTCCATGTAGGCCAGGGTCAGCACCTGCAGGGTGGCGGAGTCCTGGACGACGACGGGGACCAGGCCGTCGGACTTGTCCCAGTCGAGGGTGGAGGGGTCGATCATGGTCTCACCTCGATGCCCGAGCCGGCGAGGAACGCCTTGAGGTCCGCAATCGCCAGCGAGCCCGTGTGGAAGACGCTGGCGGCGAGGGCGCCGGAGACGCCGGCCTGCTCGAACACGTCGCGGAAATGCGCGGCCTCGCCGGCCCCGCCCGAGGCGACCAGCGGGATGATCAGGCGCTCGCGTGCGGCGGCGAGCTGGGCGATGTCATAGCCGCGGCGGACGCCGTCCTCGTCCATGCAGTTGAGGACGATCTCGCCGGCGCCGAGCGCCTGCGCCTCGATGATCCAGTCGAGGGTGCGGCGGCCCGAACCGCGGCTGGCGGTCGGATCGCCGGTGTACTGGTGGACGAACCAGTCGTCGCCGGTGCGCTTCGAATCGACGCCGACGACGACGCACTGGGCGCCGAAGCGGTCGGCGAGTTCGGAGATCAGTTCGGGGCGTTCGAGGGCGGGCGAGTTGACCGAGACCTTGTCCGCGCCGTGATCGAGGCAGCGCCCCGCCTGTTCGACCGAGCGAATGCCGCCGGCGACGCTGAAGGGGATGTCGAGCAGGCGGGCGATGTTCTTCACCCAGCCGTAGTCGAGGGTGCGGCGCTCGGGCGAGGCGGTGATGTCGTAGAAGACCAGTTCGTCGGCGCCCTGGTCGCGGTAGCGGGCGGCGAGGTCGGCCGCGTCGCCCATGTCGACGTGGCCCTGGAAGCGGACGCCCTTGACCACGCGCCCGCCCTTGACGTCAAGGCAGGGGATGATGCGCCGGGCGGTCATGAGCGGGCTGTCTCCAGCGCCTGTTCGAGGGTGAACCGGCCTTCGTACAGGGCCCGGCCGACGATGGCCCCGGACGCGCCGACGGAGCGGGCGCCCGTGAGATCTGACAGATCGGCGACGCCACCGGAGGCCTGCAGCCACAGGTCGGGGCGACGCAGGTGAATCTCGGCCAGAAGGTCGAGGTTGGGGCCGGTGAGGGCGCCGTCGCGGCCGACGTCCGTGACCAGCAGGTGTTTCGCGGACCCCGGTGGGTAGCGGTCGAGCGCGGTCCACAGGTCGACGGCGGCGGCCTCGGTCCAGCCCTTGAGCGCCGGGATGTAGCGGTCGCCGTCGGCCTTCACGTCGATGGCCAGGGTGATGCGGTCGGGGCCGAAACGCTCCAGCCAGGCCGCGACCGCGTCGGGGTCGGAGACGGCGAGGGAGCCGACGACGACCCGGCTGACCCCGGCGTCGAGCAGGCGCTGGATGTCGTCGGCCGAGCGGACGCCGCCGCCGGACTGGATGCGGATGTCGATGGCGGAGGCCAGTTCGCCGATCAGGCCGTGCTGCATGGCTCGGCCCGCCTCGGCCCCGTCGAGGTCGACGATGTGGGCCCAGTCCGCCCCGGCGGCGGCGAAGGCGGCGAGCCGGGCGGCGGGATCGTCGTCGTAGCGGGTCACGGCGTCGAACCGGCCGTGCATCAGCCGCACGCAGACGCCGTCCCTCAGGTCGATGGCGGGATAGACGATCATGCCTGCAGCTCCAGGAAGTTGCGCAGGATGCGGGCGCCGGCGGCGGCGGAACGTTCCGGGTGGAACTGGCAACCCCAGCGGTTGCCGCTGCGGACCACGGCCGGAACCGGGCCGCCGTAGTCGGCGCGGGCCAGGGTGGCGTCGCCGTCGGGGCAGACGTAACTGTGCACGAAGTAGGCGTACGCTCCCTCGTCGACGCCTTCCAGCAGCGGATCGGGCCGGGCCATCGAGAGACGCGACCAGCCCATGTGCGGCACGGGGCGGTCGGGGGCGGGCTCGAGGCGCCGGACGGTTCCGGGGATGAGGCCGAGCATGTCGACGCCGTCGCCCTCCTCGCTGGTCCCGAACAGCAGTTGCTGGCCGAGGCAGACGCCGAGCAGGGGGCGGGAGAAGGCGCGGACCGGCTCGATCAGACCCAGGTCAGACAGGCGCGCCATGGCGTAACCCGCCGCGCCGACGCCGGGCAGGACCAGCCGTTCGGCATCGGCGACCTCGGCCGGGTCGGCGGTCAACCGGACGGTCGCGCCGAGCCGCTCCAGCGCGAACTGGACCGAGGCGACATTGCCGGCGCCGTAGGAGAGGACGGTGACTGTGGTCACAGCACCCCCTTGCTCGAGGGAACGACCTCGCCCTCGACGCGGATGGCCTGGCGCAGGGCGCGGCCGAAGGCTTTGTAGACCGCCTCGGTCTTGTGGTGGTCGTCGTCGCCGGTGACCGAGACGTGGATCGCCGCGCCGAGGTGCTCGGCCAGCGAGCGGAACACGTGCGCGGTCAGGTCGGTGCGATAATCGCCGATGAAGGGCGTGCTGAAGGTTCCCTCGAACACCGGGAAGGGCCGGCCGGACAGGTCGATGGAGACGGAGGCCCTGGCCTCGTCCATGGGCAGGACGAAGCCATAGCGGGCGATGCCGCGGCGTTCCCCGAGCGCCTGTTTCAGGGCCTGACCGAGGGCGATGGCCGAGTCCTCGATGGTGTGGTGCGGGTCGGTGTGCAGGTCGCCCTCGCACGACAGCCGCAGCGAGAAGCCGCCGTGGACCGCGATCTGCTCCAGCATGTGGTCGAAAAAGCCGACGCCGGTGGCGATGGCGACGGGGCCGGCGGCGTCGAGATCGACGGCGCAGACGATCCGGGTCTCTTTCGTGTCACGGACGGCCTGACCGGTGCGGTGCGGCCGGGTCGGGCCCGGGGCGAGGTCCAGCGCGGCAAGCAGACGGTCGTTGACCTCCGCGCGGGCGGAGACGGGCAGGCGCAGGCGGCCGTCGGCCCGCTCGGCCGGAACGCCGTAGCGTCTCAGGGCGGCAAGGACGGCGTCGGAATCGGACGGGCGGGCCATGATGACGGGGCCGAAGCCGGGCTCGACGACCATGGCTCGCGACAGGGCTTTCGTCAGCCGTTCGCGCTCGCCGCGGACAAGGGCGATCCGCTGCTGCGTCTCCATCATCCGGGAGGGATCCAGCGCCTGCAGGGCGAGCCGGACGGAAACCTCCGGCAGGGCATAGGGCTCAAGCACCGAGATCAGCCGGGCCAGCGTCGCCGGTTGGGCGAGGGCGGCGCCGACCCGGGCGCCGGCGAGGCCCCAGGCCAGCGAAAGACTGCGCAGCACGACGAGGTTGGCGTGATCGTCGATGACGGCGGCGGCGGAGGGCGCGGCGGCGAACTCGGCCAGACCCTCGTCGATGACCAGCAAGGCGGGGGCGACGCGCGCGGCCATCTCGCCGACGGCCTCGGGCGAGCCGAGGGCGCGCAGGATGACGGCGCCGGTTTCCGCGCCGGGCGAGGGGCGGGCGTAGAGGGTGGCCAGCGTTGCGTAGGGCTCGGCGTCGGGAGCCTGTACGGCAAGGCCGTCGCGGGCGGCGAGGCGGATGACCAGCTCCAGTCCGTGGGTGAGGCCGCGCACGGGCAGGACGCGGTCGGCCGGGAGGGCGTAGACCTCGGCCATGCGGGCGGCGAGGGCGCGGGGCTCGGCCGGATAGCGGTCGAGGCCGTCGCCGCCGGAGACCAGCGGCGCGAAAGGAGCGGGGAGGTTGGTGATCATCCACCGCTCCTCAGATCGGCGGCCCGCGCGTGGGCCTCGAGGCCTTCCATACGGGCGAGCCGGGCGGCGACAGGGGCGAGCTGCCGGGCCCCCGCCTCCGTGACGGACTGGACCGACATCGAGGTCATGAAGCTGGCGGTGGTGATGCCGCCGAGGGTGCGGGCGGCGCCGTCGGTGGGCAGGACGTGGCTGGGGCCGGCGGCGTAGTCGCCAAGGGTCTCGGCTGCGTATGAGCCGACGAAGACCGCGCCGGCGGCTGTGATGCGGTCGACGAGGACGTCGGCGTCGTCGGTCTGCAGGGCGAGGTGTTCGGGGCCGTAGAGGTTGGCGACCTCGCAGGCCTCGGCCATGTCGCGGACGCGGATGGCGCGCCCCTCGGCGAGGGAGGCGCGCGCTATGTCGGCGCGCGGCAGGGTTTCGAGCTGGCGCTCCACTTCGGCGAGAATGGCGTCGATGTTGGCCCGACTTTCCGAGACGAGGATGACCTGGGCGTCGGGGTCGTGCTCGGCCTGGCTGAGCAGGTCGGCGGCGGCGATCTCCGGCTCGGCGTCGCGGTCGGCGATGACCAGCAGTTCCGACGGGCCGGCGGGCATGTCGATGGCCGGGCCGCCGGGCAGGGCCGCGGCCTGTTTCTTGGCTTCAGCGACGAAGGCGTTGCCGGGGCCGAACAGCCTGGCGACCGGCTCGATCTCGCCGTCGTCGAAGACGGCGCCGAAGGTCAGGGCGGCGATGGCCTGGGCGCCGCCGATCAGCCACAGGGCATCCAGACGGGCTTCGTCGGCGGCGACGATCATGGCCGGGTGAGGCTCGCCGTCCTTCGAGGGCGGCGTGACGGCGACGCGCCGCCCCACCCCCGCGACTTCCGCCGGAATCGCCAGCATCAGCAGGGACGAGAACAGCGGCGCCGTGCCGCCGGGGACGTAGAGACCGGCCGAAGAGATTGGCCGCCAGACCAGCCGCGAGCGGACGCCGGGCGTGGTCTCGACCCAGGACGTGTCTTCCGGGCGGGTCGCCTGGTGGAAGATGCGGACGTTCTCGGCGGCGATGCGCAGGGCATGGGTGGCCGAGGGCGGCAGGGCGGCGCGGGCCGCCGCGACGACCTCGGGGGTGATGGCGACGCGGCGGGGGGCGGCGCCGTCCAGCTTCAAGCTCCAGTCCGTGACGGCCGCGCCGCCGCGCGCCTGCACGTCGTCGAAGATCTCACGCACGACGTCGCTGACCCGCGCCTCGGTGCGACGGGCGGGACGGGCCAGCGCCTCGCGGCGGCCGGCGGCGTCGAGCGTGCTCCAGTCCATCCGTCTCATCACATCATCTTCTCGATCGGGAGGACCAGGATGGCCGACGCCCCGGCGGCCTTGAGCTTCTCCAGCGTCTCCCAGAACACCGCCTCCTGACAGACGGCGTGGACCGCGACGGCGTCCTCGCGGCCGGACAGGGGCATGACGGTGGGCGAGCCGGCGCCGGGCAGGATGGCGGTGATCTGGTCCAGCGCCGAACGGGGCGCGTTGAGCATGACGTATTTGGCCCCCTGGGAGGCGACGACGCCGCTCATCCGCTCGACGATGCTGTCCAGCAGGTGTTGGAGCGCGGGCTCGGGGACGACGGGCGAGCGGATCAGCACGGCCTGGCTTTCCAGCACCGTCTCGCGCGCGCCGAGGCCATTGGCCTCGAGCGTGGCGCCGGTCGAGACGAGGTCGCAGATGGCGGCGGCGAGCTTGAGCCGGGGCGCGACCTCGACGGCCCCGCGCATGGTGACGATCTCGGCCGTGACGTTCCGGTCGTCGAGGAAGCGGCGCAGGATCTTCGGATAGGAGGTGGCGACGCGCAGGCCCTCGAGCGAGGCCGGACCGTCGTAGGCCAGCGTCGGCGGGACGGCGATCTTCAGGGTGCAGCGGCCGAAGCCGAGCGGCATGATCACCTCGGCGAGGGGGCCGCCGTTGCGGGCTTCCTCCAGCACGTTCTCGCCGACGATGCCGAGGTCGCAAACGCCGTCGGCGACGAAGGTCGGGATGTCGTCGTCGCGCACCCGCAGCAGGTCGATCGGATAGTTCTCGACCCGGTAGAGCAGGTCGTTGTTGCCCTTGACCACGCGCAGACCGGCGTCGCGGACGAGATCGAGGCTGCGGTCGGCCAGACGGCCCGATTTCTGGACGGCGATACGCAGCCGTCCCTGAACTGTGCTCATGATGCTGACTCAGGCCTGGCTGTTCGGGTTTTTCTGGCGATCCAGCACGAGGCGGTAGCCCTGGTGCGGCATTTCCTTGAGGAAGCGGGCGACCCGCACCACCGTGGTCGGGCTGGCCTGGGCTTCGGCGGCGATCTCGCGATACGACTTGCCGCCCGCATCGAGCAGACGGGCGACCTCCCAGCGCTCGGCGAAGGCGCGCAGCTCCGCCGGCGTGCACAGGTCGGCGAGGAAGGCGTCGACCTCGTCGCGCGTGTTCAGCGACAGCAGGGCGTCATAGAGGGCGACGCGGCTGCGGGCCGTCGCCCCGGCGTTGCGGGGGAGGGTGTTGATCATGGCGTGTTCCACTATGCTGTAACGGTGGAACGGTCAAGGGGCCTGTGGCGGAGCGCCGCGGTTCGATCTATCTGCCTGTCATGACCAAGGTTGTGATCATCGGCGCGGGCCATGCGGGGGGTACGGCGGCGGCGTTGCTGCGGCAGTACGGGCATGAGGGGCCGATCCTGCTGGCGGGCGAGGAGCCGGCGCCGCCGTATCAGCGACCACCCCTGTCCAAGGCGTGGCTCAAGGGCGAAGCCGATCTGGAGGCGCTGCTGCTGCGGCCGGAGGGCTTCTACGCCGAACACGACATCGAGCTGCGCAAGGGGGTGACGGCGACGGCCGTCGATGCGGCCGGGAAGACCGTGACTTTCGCCGACGGGACGGTGGAACCGTATGACGCCCTGATCCTGGCGACGGGGTCGACGGCGCGGAAGCTGGCGCTGCCGGGGGCGGATCGCCCGGATTTGCTCGAGCTGCGGACGCTGGCGGATGCGGAGCGGCTGAAGGCGGCGCTGGGACCGGGGCGGCGGCTCGCGGTGGTCGGCGGCGGCTATGTCGGCCTTGAGGCGGCGGCGTCGGCGCGGGCGCTGGGCGCCGGGGCGGTCATCATAGAGCGGATGGATCGGGTGCTGGCGCGCGTCGCGTCGCCCACGCTGTCGGACTTTTTCACCGGCTATCACCGGGCGCATGGGGTCGAGGTGCTGACGTCGGCCGAGGTCACGGCCTTCGAGGAAGGCGGCGTGCGGCTGGCCGACGGCCAGCTGATCGAGGCGGACGCCATCCTGGTCGGGGTCGGAGCGCAGGCCTGCGACCAGCTGGCGGCGTCAGCGGGGCTGGCGCTCGGGAACGGCGTGGTGGTCGACGAGACGGCGCGCACCTCGGACCCGGCCATCTGGGCCATCGGCGACGTGGCCTTCCGGCCGGTCCCAGTGCACGGCGGGGCGCGCCATCGGCTGGAGAGCGTGCCCAACGCGCTGGAGCAGGCGAAACAGGCGGCGGCGGCGATCACCGGTCGCACGCCACCGACGCCGGAGGCGCCGTGGTTCTGGTCGGATCAGTACGATGTGAAGCTGCAGATCGCCGGTCTGCCCACGGACGCCGACCGGCAGGTGCTGCGGGGCGACCCGGCCGCGGCGGCCTTCGCGGTGTTCCATCTGGCGGGCGACCGGATCGTCTGCGTCGAGGCGGTCAACGCGGCGGCGGAGTTCATGGGTGGGCGGCAAATGATCGGTCGGGGGACCGCCGTGGATGCGGAGCGGCTGGCGGATCCGAACGTGTCAATGAAGGCGGTGGCGGCGGACTGAAGCGACCTCAGGCGGCGCTCGTGGCCTGATGCACCGGGCCGCCCAGCCGCTCGACCAGGACCGGCAACGAGACGGGGCGGCCGATCAAATAGCCCTGCGCCATGTCGCAGCCCATGCCGCGGAGAAGGGCCAGGGCGGTCGGGGTCTCGACCCCCTCGGCGGTGACCTTCATGCCGAGGCCGTGGGCCAGGTCGATGGTCGACTTGACCAGCAGGGCGTCGCGGGCGGAGTCGTCGAGGCCGAGGATGAAGCTCTTGTCGATCTTCAGCTCGTCGGCGCGGATCTGTTTCAGATAGGTCAGGGACGACAGGCCGGAGCCGTAGTCGTCCAGCGACACCGAAATGCCCGCCTCGGCGAAGCGGTCGAGGAGGTGCAGGGCGACTTCCGGATTACCGACCACGGCGGTCTCGGTGATCTCGAAGCACAGGCGCGCGCCGGAGGCCTTGACCGCGGCGAGGGCGAAGTCGGCGAAACTCTCGTCGGAGAGCAGGCGGCCGGATACGTTCACCGACATCATCAGATCGTGACCGGCGCGCCCGAGCTCGGCCTGGTCGTGAATGGCCTGGTGGATGACCCACTCGGTGAGCGGGCGGATGTGGCCGGTCTCCTCGGCCATCACCACGAACACGTCGGGCGAGACGCAGCCGCGTCGCGGATGGGTCCACCGGGCGAGCGCCTCGACCGCAGTGACGCACTCGGCGCGGAAGTCGTATTTCGGCTGGTAGTTCAACGAGAACTCGCCGTTGTCGAGCGCGGCCATCAGTTCGCTGATCAGTGACAGATTACCGGCGGGATCGCCGTAGCGCACTGCGTCGAAGAGGGCGGCCTGACGATGGGCGGCGCGGGCCTGGTCAACGGCGATGGAGGCGCGGTCGACGGGAGAGGCCACGCTGCGGCTGGTTTCTCCGGTACGGGCTATGCCGGCGGTCAGGGCGATATCGACGGGCGCGCCGTTCAGTATCACGGGTTCCTGGGCCGCTTCGCATACGCGGGCGGCCATATGGACCGCCTCATCGTCGTCTTCGGCCTGGAAGACCAGGCCGAGCACGCCTGCCCCGACCCGGGCGACGCTTCGGCCGGTCAGGCCGGACAATCTCTGCCCGAGCGTGGTCAGCAGGCGGGCCATGGAATCATAGCCGATGGCGTTACGCAGCACCTCGAACCGGTCGACGCCGAACAGAACCACGTAGACCGGCTCCCCACCGGCCGCGAGCCGCTCGAGCGACAGGCGATTACCGAGGCCGGTCTCCTGGTCGTGGAGGGCCATGTGGGTCAGGCGCGCGTCGTGGTCGTGCGAAACCGACCGGCCAGGGGCGGGGGAAAGCAGCGCGGACAGGAACGCGAACGGACTGCGCATCCCTCGCGTCTAACGCAGGGTCATGAAGCGGGCGTAAACCGTATTCAGTTGCGAATAAGTCGCAGAATGACTTGCGCGGGACAGCGAAGCTGCTAATGCGAGCGCATCGCAATATCAGCAAGGCCCTCCGCCATGTCGCTTTCCGGTTCCGAAGCCCTCCGCGCCCTCCTGTTCGCGTCCAGCGCGGCGGGCATGCTGATGGCGGGACCCGCCCTGGCCGATCCTCTGACCGAGCGGACCGATCCGCAGGATGCGACCAACCTCGGCACGGTCACCGTCAACGGAGAACCGGTCCGGCGGGAGCCGCAATCGCCGGAGTTCGTCGCGCCGCTGGTGGATACGCCCCGAGCCGTGACCATCATTCCGCAGCAGATCATCGAACAGACCGCGGCGACTTCGCTGCAGGACATCCTGCGCAATTCGCCGGGGATCACCTTCGGCGCGGGCGAGGGCGGCCAGCCGCTGGCCGACCGCCCGTTCATCCGCGGCCAGTCGTCGGGCAACAACATCTTCGTCGACGGCATCCGCGACAGCGGCGGCCAGCAGCGCGAGGTGTTCAACCTCGAGCAGGTCGAGGTGGTGAAGGGGCCGGACGCGGTCTACTCCGGGCGGGGCTCGGGCGGGGGCAGCATAAATCTGGCGTCCAAGGCGCCGCGCCTGGCCGACTTCACCCATCTGGGCCTCGGGGTCGGGACCGACGGCTACCTGCGCGGCACGATCGACCAGAACTGGGGCCTCGGCGAAACGGCCGGCCTGCGGCTGAATCTGATGGGGTCGCAAGGCGATGTGCCCGGCCGCGACGCGGTGGATTTCGACAAATGGGGTCTGGGTCTGTCGCTGGCGGCGGGGTTGGGCACGGCCACCTCGGCGAGGTTCAGCTACTACCACCTCGACAGCAACCAGATGCCTGACTACGGCATCCCGCTGTTCACCAAGATCGGGGTGCGGACCACCGACAGCGGCATTCTGGACGTCCCGTACGACAGCTTCTACGGGCTCGACGACCGTGACTACCTGACCAACACGGTCGACACCTTCACCTTCGATTTCGAGCATGCGCTGACCGACAGGCTGACGCTGCGCAACGTCAGCCGCTATTCGGAGACGCTGAACGACTACATCGTCACCAATCCCGGCGACGGCGGCGCGGCCCAGTTCGTGGCGGGCGAGTGGTGGATGAAGCGCGCCACCAAGACCCGCTGGAACCCGGTCACCACGATCGCCAACGTCACCGACCTGCGCGGCTCGTTCGACGCCGGCGGCATGAAGCACGAGTTCGACGTGGGTCTGGAGCTGAGCCGCGAGAAGAACCTCAACGCCGCCTATTCGACCTTCACCACCTCGGGCGCGGCCTGCCCGGCGGGCTACGTCATGTCGGCGTCGAACCTGAACAACCTCGGCGCGGGCGATTGCACCCGCGTCTATGCGCCGTCGACGGACGACGCCTGGGCCGGCGTGATCAACCGTGGACCGGTCAGCAGCAACACGACGGAAAGCGTCGGCGTCTACGCCATGGACAGCATCTCGCTGACCGACCGCCTGCTGCTCAATCTCGGCGTCCGCTGGGACCGGTACGCGGTCGAGGGCGTCAACGGCGTCGCGACCACCATCGGCGGCTTCACCCAGTCCAACGGTGTCTGGAACCCGGCGACCTACACGGCCGTGCCCGAGCGAGACTGGGAATTCGTCAACTATCAGGTCGGTCTGGTCTTCAAGCCGACGGCCGATTCCAGCATCTACGCCTCCTGGGCCACCTCCTCGACTCCGCCGACCGTCTCGGCCGGCGACCAGAACGCCAGCGGCGGCATGGGCTCGGGCGGGCTCAGCTCCACGATCCTTGACCCGGAGGAGACGACCAGCTGGGAGATCGGCGCCAAGGCCAATCTGTTCGGCGATCGCCTGGCGGTTTCGGGCGCGGCATTCATCCTGACGCGCGAGAACGCCCAGATCCTTGTCGGCCCCGGACCCGCCGACTTCGAGCAGGCGGGGGAGGTCGAGGTCCGGGGGATCGAACTGGGCGTCTCGGGCAACATCACCCGCGAATGGCAGGTGTTCGGCGGCTACACCTGGATGGACTCCGAACTGGTGAAAGGCGCTGTGACCATAGTGAACGGCGTACCGGTCCCCAATCCGTTTGAAGGCCAGCCGCTGGCCAATACGCCGGAGCACAGCTTCAGCCTGTTCAGCACCTACCGGGTCACGCCCAGGCTGAGCCTGGGCGGCGGGGTCTACTATGTGTCCGACAGTTTCGGAGGCAACCAGGGCGGGGCCGGGGGCGGGGTCAACCGGGTCTATGCGCCGGAGTACACCCGGGTGGACCTGTTCGCCTCCTACGACCTGACCGACAGCGCCTCGCTGCAGCTGAACGTCCAGAACGCGGGCGACGAGGAATACATCATGCGCACCAACGGCGTGCACCACGCCGACGTGGCGCCGGGGCGGCAGGCTATCCTGACGCTGAATCTGCGCTACTAGATCGGGTCATGCTGCTCCACATCCCCGGCGTCTTCAGCAAGGACGAGGTCGCGACGCTGCGATCGCGCCTGGACGCCGGGCCGTGGGTCGACGGCAACGTCACCTCGGGCCACCAGTCGGCGACCGCCAAGGTCAATCGCCAGCTGCCCGAGGACAGCACCGAGGCGCGCGAGGTCGGGGCGCTGGTGCTGCAGGCGCTGAACGCCAATCCGATGTTCGTGTCGGCGGCCCTGCCGCACACGATCTTCCCGCCCCTGTTCAACGCCTATGAAGGCGGGGAGCGTTTCGGAACCCACGTCGACAATGCGATCCGGCAACGGGGCGACGTCCGCATCCGGAGCGATCTGTCGGCGACGCTTTTCCTTGAAGAACCCGAGGCTTACGACGGCGGAGAGTTGATCGTCGAGGAGATGTACGGGCCGCAGTCGGTCAAGCTGCCGGCGGGGGATCTGGTGCTGTATCCGTCGAGGAGCCTGCACCGGGTGACGCCGGTGACGCGGGGCCGACGGGTGGCGAGTTTCTTCTGGATTCAAAGCCTTGTGCGGGACGACGCCGACCGGGAAACCCTGTTCCGCCTGGACGTGGCGATCCAGCGGGTCAATGCGGAGAAGGGGCCGAAGGACGCCGCGGTGCTGGAACTGACGGCGGTCTATCACAACCTGCTGCGGCGCTGGGCCGAGGTCTGAGCGCGACGATTTCGACCACGAAATCCGGCGATTACGACCACTGGAACTGAAGAAAATCAGGCCATTTCAACCAGCTCGACCATGAAGTTTCGGGAAATCGCCTGACGAAGACCGATCGGGGCTAGTAGACGTCGCGGCGGTAGCGGCCGGTCTCGGCGAGGGTCAGCAGGCGGTCGGCGCCGAGGGCGGTTTCGAGCGCCGCGTGGACCCCCGTCGACATGCCCTCAAGGCTGCCGCAGACGAGGAGGACGGCGCCGCGGTCCACCCAGGAAACCAGTTCGTCCGTGTTCTGAGCGATCAGGTCCTGGACGTAGCGTCCGTCGCCGGGATCACGAGAGAAGGCGCGGTCGAGGCGGGTCAGCAGGCCGGAGGCGAGGGCGGCCCGGAGTTCCTCGTCGAGGAATGCGTCGTGGGCCGATGCGCGCTCGCCGAACATCAACCAGACGCCGCCGTGAGACCCGCCCGCCCGGGCCTTCCAATGCGCTCGCAGTCCGGCGAGGCCGGTGCCGTTGCCGATCAGGATCAGCGGGACCTCCGGGGCCGGGCCGTGGAAGCCGCGGTTGGTCCGGACGCGCATGTCGACCGCATCGCCGACGGCGAGGTCGCGGGTCAGCCAGCCCGAGGCGAGGCCGGGAGAGCCGTCGGGGCGGGTCATGCGGCGGACGATGAACTCGACGCGGCCATCGGCGGGCAGGGAGGCGACGGAGTATTCGCGGCTGCCGGGCGAAGGAGAACCCTCCGGGGCGGGCAGGCCGATCTCGGCGATGTCGCCTGCGACCCAGTCGGGCTGGTGATCGACCGGCTGGAAGGCCAGCAGCCAAGCCTCGCCGCCGGGACTGCCGGGGTTCAGATGGGTGCGGGCGGCGAGCCGCCAGCGGTCGAAGGCGGGCGGAGTCCAGTCGGCCTGGACGGCGTGGCCGGTGACGACGCCCAGCTGGTGCTGCCAGTGGCGGATGGCACCGGCGTCGCCGTCATCCACCTCGACACGGTCGAACAGGGGCGCGGCGCCCGAGCGCTGCAGCCAGATGTCGAGGGCGCGCCCGAAGCCGCAGAAGTCGGCGTAGGCGCGGTCGCCGAGGGCGAGGAGGGCGTAGGACAGGCCCGAAAGGTCGACGGGGGCGGTCATGTGCCGGCGGGCGAACCACGACATGGCGTCCGGTCCGTCGCCCTCGCCGGTGGTGGAGGCGATGATCAGCACCCGGCCCGCCGCCTTCAGCTCATCGGGCTCGAGGTCGCCGAGCAGGGCCACGCGGGCGGGAACGCCGGCGTCGGACAGGCTGGACGCCGTCATCCACGCCAGCTCCTCGGCCTGGCCGGTCTGGCTGGCGAAGGCGACGAGCAGGGCCTCGGAGCCCTCGGCCGGGGCGAGAGCCGCCGCCCGGGTCGCGGCGGTGCGACGGGCCAGGGTGCGCGCCCACGCGACCGCGGCGACGACCAGCAGCCACAGGGCGATGGCGACGGCCGCCCACAGCCAGCGAAGCGGATCGGCGGTCACGCGCCCTCGTTCAGCATGGCGGCGAAGGCGGGGCTGACGGTCTCGGTCATGCCGTCCTCGCCGCGCACGACGAAGGCGGCGGCGATGTTCATGGCCTCGGCGAAGGCGGGGCCTTCGTCCGGGCCCATGACGGTCAGGGCCGTGGCCATGGCGTCGGCGTAGAGGGCGGTGTCCGCCAGCACGGTCACCGAGGCGACCCCGTTGTCGACCGGGCGGCCGGTGCGGCCGTCGATGGTGTGGCTGTAGGCCTGGCCGTAGACCTCGAACCGGCGGACCCAGTCGCCCGAGGTGGCGACCGCCATGTCGAAGAGGGCGGCGACGGTGCGGGGCGCGGGCGCGCCCGGCGCCTGCTGCAGCTCCGCCCACCACGGCTGGCCGTCGGGCTTGACCCCGGCGCCGCGCAGTTCGCCGCCGATCTCGACCAGATGGTGGGTCGCGCCCATGGCGGTCAGCCGTTCGGAGACCTTGTCGACGGCGTGGCCCTTGGCGATGCCCGACAGGTCCAGCTTGACCCCGCCCAGCTGCTGGACGGCGCGGGCGTCGCGGTTGAGGCGCAGCCGGCCCCAGCCGCTGACGGCGCGGGCGGCGGCGATCTCATCCTCGAAGGGCACGGTGAAACCCTCGCCGAAGGAGTCGCGCGGGCGGGGGCCGGGCGGGCCGAAGCCCCACAGATCGACGAGGGCTCCGAGAGTCGGGTCGACCGCGCCGTTGGTGTTGTCGGCCAGGTCGAGGGCGGCGTTGAGCAGTGTCCAGAACGGCTCGGACACGGCCCAGAAGCCAGGCGGAGCGGCGTTGAGGCGCGACAGCTCCGAGCGGGGCTCCCAGTGGCTGAACAGCAGGATGATCCGCCCCAGCTCCTCCTCGATCGCGGTCTGGACAGCGGCGCTGTCGAGACCCGGCGGAAGCACGAGGCGGACGGCCCAGGTCGTGCCCATGGTCTCGCCGGCGAAGTCCCGGATCAGATCGGACGGGGGACGCGTGGGCGCCTTGCCGTGAGTCGGGATCAGCACCCGGTTGTCCACGCGCGGGCCGTCCTCGCCGATCAGGATCGGCGGCGGGACGGGCCGGCTGGAAGGGCGGTCGGTCAGGGCAGAACTTCCACGACGCCGTTGTACTGGGCGGACGAGGCCAGCTGATCACCCGAGGCCGGCGTGCGGACCGAGGCGTTCATCCAGTACATGCCCGGCTCGGGCCAGGTGACGGTGAAGGCGCCGTCGGGGCCGGTGCGGACGGTCATCTCTTCCGGGTTGTCGCGATAGCGCGTGCCGCCGCGGGCGATGGTCACCTCGAGATCGGCGGCGGGCTGGCCGTCGCGGACCAGTTTGAAGGTGGCGGCCTCGCCGGCGACCACGTCATTGGGATGGGTGACCGGGACCAACTCAATACCCTGGCCGGTGGGGGTCAGCGCCGTCGTGGTGGGTTCGCCAAGGGTGACGAAGGTTTCGGTGCGGCTGTTCGAGCGGGTGGCGACGACGTCGGTGGCGTCGGCCGGAATGTTGGCGGCCATGTCAGCCTCGGCCCCGCGCCAGCGCTTCTGCTCGCCGCCCTGCTTGTAGCTGACCGTGACGCCGCCCGAGACGTTGGCGATGCGGTAGGTGCCCTGCTGGGTCAGGTGCAGGTCGAAGGTCGAACGGTAGCGGGCCTTCATCCGGTTCTCGTCGCGGACGGTCGAGCCGTCCGGCGCTGTGATGACCAGGCCGTCGAGGTTCAGGGCGTTGTGGTCGGCGATGAACACGCCGTTCGAGGCGCCGGCGTCGAAACCGACCCAGGCGTCGGTTCCCGACAGGACGGTCGAGGTCGGGGCCAGCCAGGCGCGGTGGGCCTGGGCCGACATCGGCACGGCCAGGGTGGCGATGGCGACAAACAGGGCGAGCGACTTCTTCATGGCGATGATCCTTAGCGGGTGACGGTGACGCTGACAGCGCCGAGTTCGGTGGCGCCGGCGGCGCGGGCGGTGTTGGCCGCGCCCCAGCGGAAGGGCACGCGCACGGTCTCGCGGCCGCCGAGTTCGCGGGCCGCCTCGACGACCAGGACGTAGTCGCCGGCGGGCAGGTTCGAGAGGCGGGCGCCGGGCACGGCCACCGTGTGGCGGCCGGGCGCCTTGGTGGCGCTGGACACGCCGTCGGCGGGCAGGGTCAGGGCGCGGCCGCCGCGACGCCACCAGGTGCGCATGTCCTTGAGCCAGTCCTTGCCCTCGGCGACGTTGGAGACCTCGTACCAGACGGCGAGGGTGCGCACGGCGGTGTTGTCCGGGCGCTCGATCCACACGGCGACATAGGGGCGGTGGTAGGCGGCCACCGACAGGCGCGGGATCTCGACCGAGACGCTGAGATCGGCGGCGAAGGCCGGCGCGGCGACGGCCCAGGTCGTGGCGGCGGCGGCGGCGAGGGTGAACTTACGCATGGGGCACTCGTGCGGGGTCAGTGAATGAACAGCAGGGCGATGACGGCGGGGATCAGCAGGCCCAGTCCGAGCAACGGCCAGGTCGAGGGACGCTGGCGGGCGTGCAGCCAGGTGAGGCCGAAGCCGGTGATCGCGAAGACCACGCAGGCGGCGGCGAAGACGTCGATGAACCAGTACCAGACGGGCCCGGTGTTGCGGCCCTTGTGCAGGTCGTTGAGCCAGGCGACCCAGCCGCGCGTGGTGCGCTCGCGCAGGGCCTCGCCGGTGGCGCGGTCGATGGTCAGCCAGCCGTCGCCGCCGGGCTCGGGCAGGGACACGTAGATCTCGTCGGCGGTGGTTTCCGTGGGCCGGCCCGCGATGCGGACCTTGAAGGCGTCCGAGGCCCAGCGGGCGACAGCGTCGGGGACGGGGTCGGTGGTTTCTTCGGGGAAGGCGGCCAGCCGCCCCAGCAGGGGCGCCGGCAGGACGCCGGTCTGCTCGACGGTGACCGGCTCGGCGGGAATCTGGGCGGCGTGGTTCAGAGTGATGCCGGTGGCGGCGAAGAGCAGCAGGCCGATCAGGCTGAGCGCGGCCGAGATCCAGTGCCACTGGTGCAACTGCTTGAGCCAGAACGAACGGCTGGCGTTCAGGGCCTTCTGGGGCCTTGCGGGGGCGGCGGCTTCGGTCACGCACGGCTTGTGCCGAAGTTGCGAACGGTTTGCAATAGCGGCCTCGCCTTCGCACTGATCCGCTCATCCCGGTGAATGCCGGGACCCAGATCAGGGGCGCCGCCCGCGGCCGGAGTCACACCGTATTCTGCTCCGGGGGACGAGAATTCGCATCTGGGTCCCGGCATTCGCCGGGATGAGCGGCTTAATGGCTGAGTCTGACGCCAAGACTGAGCGTTCGCGGCGGGCCGAAGCCGGCGACGCCGGTGGCGGTTTCGGACACCTCGACCCGTTCGTCGAACAGGTTGTCGGCGGCCAGCCAGAGGGTGGCGGACGGGGTCAGGGCCCAGTCGGCGCGGAGATCGACCGTGGCGGCGGCCTCAAGCACACGGCTGTTGAGGTCGTCCTCGAAGCGGCGGCTCTCCCAGCGCAGGTCGGCGGCCAGGGCGAGGCGGTCGACCGGGCGCCATTCCAGCCCGGCCGTGGCGCTCCAGATCGGGGCCTGGGCCGGGCGCAGGCCGGTCAGCTGCGGGGCCAGGACGCCGCCGTCGAGGCGGGCGTCGGTGGCCGACAGGGCGGCGCGGAAAAGGAGGGCGTCGGTCAGGTCAAGGCGGCCGTCGAGCTCCAGGCCGGTCGCCTCGATGGTCCCGGCGTTCATGCGCTGGCGCAGCACGCCGCCGGCGGGGACGAAGCCGGCGCGGGGGAAGACGCCCGGGCCCTCGCCAATGGTGACGTTGACGATGGCGTCATCGAGCCGGGTCCAGAAGGCTGTGGCGGTCAGGGTCGCGCGCTCGCCGGTCCAGGCCCAGCCGGCCTCGACGCCGGTGAGCCGCTCGGGTTCGAGGGCGGCGTTGGCTTCGGTCAGGTCGTTGCCGACGCGGAAGGGGCGGTGCAGCTCGTTCAGGGTGGCGGGGCGGAAACCGGTGTAGCCGGCGAGGCGCAGGGCCTGCCCCTGACCGATGTCGCGGCGGATGGCGAGCCGGGCGCTGGCCACCTCGCCGGAGCGGTCGGGGTCGGCCTCGTCGAGGGTCGGCACGCCGGTAGCCAGGTCGGTCTCGAGGCGGCGGCCGTTCCCGTTGCGCCAGCCGTCGTAGCGGACGCCGCCAGCGACGAGCCAGTCCCCGGACGCCCAGGCGCCCTCGGCATAGACGCCGGCCACCGAGGTCTCGCCGCCGGCGACGCGGCCGCGGGTGAAGCCGCCGCCGAGATTGCGGAACCGTTCCCGGGTTTCGCCCTCGTTGAAGCGGGCGTCGGCGCCGAGCTCCCATTCGACGCGGGCGATGCCGCTGACGACGATCCGGCGCAGGGCGGCGTTGAGGCCCCAGCCGGTCGCGGGGGTCTCGTACTGGTCGTTGGCGGGGGTGGTGGAGGCGCGGTCGGCGGCGACGGCGACGGAGCTGTTGGCCAGGTCGCTCTCGCGCCGCCAGGCCTGCAGTCGCCAGCCGGGGCGGTCGGCGCGGGGCTGGACGGCGGCGGTGGCCGACAGGGCGTGGCCGGTGGCGGTGGCGCGGGCCCCGGCGAGGCCGGAGCCACGGTCCTCCTCGAAGGCGGAGGCGCGCAGGGATAGGGCGGCCTCGCCGAGCGGGAGGTCGGCGCGCAGGGCGGCGCTGCGCACCTCGAGATCCAGCGGGGTGTCGGCGGCGCCGGCGTCGGGTCCGCGCACGGGAGCGTAGCCGTCGCTGGTCTCGTGGAGGCCGGAGGCGACGATCCGGGCGGGACCGACGTCCGCCGCGGCGGACGCGGCGAGACGGGCGCCGCCGCGTTCGGAGAGCGAGGCGTCCAGCACGGAGCCGGCGTCGCGCTCGCGCAGCTGGATCACCCCGGTCAGCGCCCCGGCGCCGTAAGGGCCGGCCCCGGAGCCACGCAGGATGTCGAGGCCGGACAGGCTCTCCGTCGGGACCTGCGACCAGATCACCCAGCCGCCGAACGGGTCGTTCAGGGGCACGCCGTCGAGGGTGACGAGGGTGCGGCCGGCGCCGGACGGGGCGATGGCGCGAAGGCTGATCCCCTGGGTGGTCGGATTGGCCGACTGGCTGGAGGTGCGGCGGAACAGTGAGACGGCGGGGACGGAGGCCAGCGCCTCGTCCAGCCGTTGCCGGTCGCGCAGGTCGGCCTCGTCCAGACGGATGACGGAGAAGGCGGCCTCGCCGGCGGCGGGCGGCAGACGGGCGCCGGTGACGACGACGTCAGGCAGTTGCGGCGGCGCGTCCTGGATCATCCGCCCGAAGCGCGCAGACGCTCGAGAAGCTCCGCCGCGAAGGTCGACAGGGTGTCGTCGCGGGCGCCCATGACGACGATGCGGTCGCCGGGACGGGCCAGGTCGACGAGGCGATCGCCGCAGGCCTCGCGGGTGGGCAGGGCCTCGGCGGCGCGGCCGGCGGCGCGAATGCCCGAGGCGATGTCCTCCGAGCCGACGCTGCGGTCCGTCGTGCCGCCGTAATAGACCGGCTCAGGCATCAGCAGGACGTCGTCCGGGCGCAACAGGCCGGTGAAGCCGTCGATGAACTCGTCGCGCATCAGCCTCAGCGGGCCAAAGCCGTGCGGCTGGAACAGGATCAGCAGGCGGCCGTCGAAGGCGTGCAGGGTCTTCAGGGTGGCGGCGATCTTGTCGGGGTTGTGGGCGAAATCGTCGATGACGGTGATCCCGTTCGCCGTGCCGACCACCTCCATGCGGCGGCGGATGCCGGTGAAGGTCTCCAGCGCGGCGACGGCCTGATCGAGCGGCACGCCAATGGCGCGGACGGCGCCGAGGGCGGCGAGGGCGTTGGCGACATTGTGGGCGCCCGGGACGTTGAGGGTGACGGCGTGCTTCGGCCCGCCCGCCTCGGTCAGGGTGAAGCGCATGCCGGCGGGGCGCGGCTCCAGGTCGTGGGCGTTGAGGGACGCGGCCTCCTCGCCAAGGGCGAAGGTGATGACCTTCTCCGGCGGCAGCGACTGGGCGAGGGCGGCGGTCTCGGGGTTGTCGAGGTTGAGCACGGCGGTGGTCGAGCGGGCCGTGAAGCCGCCGAACAGGTCGCGCAGTTCCTCGATCGACTTGTGGTCCAGCGAGACGTTGGAGACCACGGCCACGGTCGGGTCGTAGCGGGCGATGGAGCCGTCGGACTCGTCGACCTCGGCCGCGAACAGGTCGGGGCCGCCGATCAGGGCGCTGGCGAACGGGTGGTCGGCGTCGACGAAATTTCTCATCACCGCGCCGTTCATGACGGTGGGCCTGCGGTCGGTCTCGTGCAGGATCCAGGCGATCATGCCGGTGATGGTCGACTTGCCGCTGGTGCCGGCCACGCCGATCGAGGTCGGGGCGGCGTTGAAGATCCGGCTGAGCAGTTCGGGGCGGGTGACGATGCGGGCGCCGGCGCGGCGAGCGGCGCCGATGTCGGGGACCGTGTCCTCGATGGCGCCGGTGGCGACGACGATCTGGTCGGGGCGGGTGACGCCGGAGCCGTCCTGGGGGTGCAGGGCGACGCCGTGGGCCTCGAGCCAGGCGAATTTCTCCGGGGTGCGGCCCTGGTCGCGCGAGCGGTCGGATCCCTCGATGCGATGGCCCTGGGCCTGGACGATCATGGCCAGAGGGAGCATGCCCGAGCCGCCGATGCCGCAGAAGAAATAGGAGACGTTGCCGGTCATGGCGCCCTAAACGGTGAGGATGACTGTGCGAGAAGGATGCCCATGCCGCTGAGCCTCGACCCTGCCCGGACCGCCGTGGTGCTGATTGACCTGCAAACGGGCATTCTGTCCATGCCTCTTGAACCGCAGTCGGCCGAAACGGTGGTGGAGCGGGGCGTCGCCCTGGCGCGGACCGTGGCGGCGGCGGGCGGTCTGGCCATCCGGGTCAACGTCGACTTCGAGGCCGACCTTTCCGACCGGCCGCAGGGGCTGGCGGATACGCCGCCGGTGGTTCCGGCGGGCGGCCTCGCGCCCGACTACGCGCGGTTCCATCCCGATGTCGCGGCGCTCGACGCGACCACGGTGACCAAGCGCCAGTGGGGCGCCTTCCATGGGACGGCGCTCGACGATCTGCTGCGCCGGCGGCGGATCGCTACCGTCGTCGTGACCGGCGTCGCCACCAATTTCGGGGTCGAGCAGACGGTGAGAGAGGCCTGGCAATCGGGCTATTCGGTCGTGGTGGCCGGGGACGCCTGCGCAACATCCGACGCGGCCATGCACAGCTTCGCGCTGGACAAGGTCTTCCCGCGCATCGCCCGGGTCCGGTCCACGGCCGAGGTCCTCGGGGCCTTGGGAAGCGCCCAATGAAGATCGGCATCGTCAACGCCAGTTCGCGCTTCAATCGGGAGCGGGCCGACGCGGTTCATGAATGGTTCGCCACCCATGTCCCGGACGGGTCGATCAAGGTGGTGTTCCATCCGGCCAGCTTCGGCAAGCACGGCCATTTCGGGGGCGACGACGCCAGCCGGGCCGCCGCCTTCGTCGACTACGCCAACGATCCGCGGCTGGACGCGGTGTGGTTCGCGCGGGGCGGCTACGGCTCGTGCCGGATCGCCGAGGCGGTGCTGCCGCGGCTGGAGCCGGCGGCGCGCAAGAAGCGGTATCTGGGCTATTCGGACGCCGGGACGCTGCTGGCCGGGCTCTACAAGGCGGGCTTTCCGCATGTCGCGCACGGACCGATGGCCTCGGATGCGGTGCGCAATGATGCGACGGCGTGGCGGGCGCTGAACTGGCTGAAGAGCGGCGATCCGGCGTCGTGGGAGCCGTCGCTGCACGAGGACCCGCGGCCCGCCGTCGCCTTCAACCTGAGCATCATCGACGCCCTGGTGGGGACCAGCCTGGAACCGGACCTGTCCGGCCATGTGCTGATGCTGGAGGATGTGTCGGAGCCGCTGTACCGGGTCGACCGGATGATGTTTCACCTGACCGGCCAGGCCTCGATCCGCAAGGTGGCGGGCATCCGGCTGGGACGGGTGTCGGACATCGTCGAGAACGACCCCGACTTCGGCCTGACGCCGGAGGAGATCGTCCGCTACTGGTGCCAGCGGTCCGGCATTCCGTATCTGGGCGCGGCGGACATCGGCCACGACCGCGAGAACAAGGTCGTGCCGTTCGGGCCGAGGTAGGGCGCGACAGCGCGACGCTGGCGCAGGGGCCAGGGCCGCGCCATGTTCGTCGGGCATGAACCGCCGCAACTTCCTGATCCGCACCGCCGGACTGGCCGCCGTCGTCGGCGCCGCCTGGTGGGCCCGCGAGACCCTGCTCTGGCCCGCGCCGAAACTCATCTTCGCCGGCGGCGGGGCGACGCCGTGGCTGCCCTATGCGCGGCGGGCCAATGTGCCGACGGTGCGGGTGCGAGTCGCCGGCCGCGAGGTGATCGCCCTGATCGACACCGGGGCGCAGTATTCGGTGATCGACCGGGCGCTGGTCGAGGCCTTGCCGGCGCAGCAGCGGTCGATCTTCGAGATGCCGCTGGTCGCCTACGGGGTCGGCGGCGGGACGCAGATGGGGCGCGGCACGACGGTCGAGGTGACCCTGCCGGGGCTGACCATCGGCAAGCTGCGGGCGGCGATCCTCGACCTGGGGCCCCTGGCCTCGGCCGGCGGGCTGAACACGCCGCTGATCCTCGGCCGCGACATCCTGGAACATCTGGTGCTGGCGCTCGATCCGGCGCGGCGGCACGTGCGGCTGATCCGGCGCGAGGTCTTCGCGCGCCCCCCCGACCTCGCCGCCGCCGTGGTGCGGCGCTCAAGCGGCGGCCTGATCGCCGAGGTCACGGTCGAGGGCGTCGCGGTGGACGCGGTGATCGACACCGGCGCCTCGTCGCTGCTGGCCCTGGACAAGGCGACCGCGCAGGCGACCGGCCTGCTCGACGGGCGGCCGCAGCAGGTCGGGACCAGCCTCGTGCTCGGCGGCGCCATGCGAGCCGCGGTGGTCGAGGCGCGGACCGTGACCTTCGCCGACCACCTGTACCGTCGCGTGCAGGTCGGGGTGTTCGACCAGCCGCCGCTGCCGAATTTCCCGGGCGCCCTGGTGGGAATGGAGGCCTTCGCCGCGCGCCGGGCCGCGTTCGATCTGGGGGCCGGCACGCTGCACCTGTCCCGGCCGCTGGACCTCACCGTCGGCTAAACGGTCAGGGCCGGGTCTGGCCGGTCCCGCGCACGACGTATTTGTAGCTGGTCAGCTGTTCCGCGCCGACCGGGCCCCGGGCATGGAGCCGGGAGGTCGAGATGCCGATCTCGCCGCCGAAGCCGAACTCGCCGCCGTCGGCGAACTGGGTCGAGGCGTTCCACATGACGACGGCGCTGTCGACCGCGTCGAGGAAGGCGGCGGCGGCTCCGGCGTCCTCCGTGACGATCGCCTCGGTATGGCCCGTGCCATAGCGGCGGATGTGGTCGACGGCGGCGTCGAGGCCATCGACGACGCGCACGGCCAGCACCGGCGCGAGATATTCCGTGGTCCAGTCGGCCTCGTCGGCCGGGGCGATGTCAGGGAGAAGGGCGCGGGCCGCCTCGTCGCCCCTGAGCGCGCAGCCGGCGGCCTGGAGGGCGGCGGCGACCGGCGGTAACAGGGTCGAGGCGACGGCCCGGTCCACCAGCAGGGTCTCGGTGGCGCCGCAGACGGAGACCCGCCGCATCTTGGCGTTGAGCACGACGGCCTGCGCCATGGCCGGGTCGGCGGCGGCGTGCAGATAGGTGTGGCACAGCCCCTCGAGGTGGCCGAGCACCGGCACGCGGGCCTCGGCCTGGACGCGGGCGACGAGGCTCTTGCCGCCGCGGGGCACCAACAGGTCCACGCTTCCCTCCAGCCCGGTCAGCAGGGCGCCGACGGCGGCGCGGTCAGGGGTCGACACCAGCTGGACGGCGTCGGCCGGAAGCCCCGCCTCGACCAGGCCCGCCGTCATGGCGGCATGGATGGCCAGCGACGACTGCAGGCAGTCGGAGCCGCAGCGCAGGATGGCGACATTGCCCGAGCGCAGGCACAGGGCCGCCGCGTCCGCGGTGACGTTGGGACGGCTTTCGTAGATCACGGCCAGCACGCCGATCGGGGTCGAGACCCGGGCGATGTCGAGGCCGTTGGGCCGGCTCCAGCGGGCCAGCTCGCGGCCGACCGGGTCGGGCAGGGCGGCGACCTCGGCCACCGCATCGGCGACCGCGGCGAGGCGCTGCGGGGTCAGGGCCAGCCGGTCGATCAGGGCCTCCGACACCCCGGCCGCGCGGGCGTTGGCGATGTCGCGCCCGTTGGCGGCGAGGATCGCGTCGTCCTGGTCGCGCAACGCCCGCGCGGCGGCCTCGAGCGCCCGGGTCCGGACCTCGGGCGGTGCGGTCCGGACCGCCTCGGCGGCGGCGCGGGCGCGGCGGCCCATGGCCAGCATGTCGGCGGCGATGTCGCTCACGCGGAAGTCTCCAGCACCATGTCGTCGCGGTGGATGGCCACCCGGGGTCCGCGATAGCCGACCAGCGCCTCGATCTCACCGGTCTGACGGCCCTGGATCAGCGTCATCTCCTCGGCCGACCATGCCGAGAGGCCGATCCCGGCGCGCCGGCCGGCGGTGGTGACGATGAGGACGCTGTCGCCCTTGCCGAACCGACCCTCGACGGCGCGCACGCCGGACGGCAGCAGGCTCTTGCCGGCCCGCAGGGCGGCGACGGCGCCGTCGTCGACCACCAGCCGGCCGGCGGGCTCGACGCTGCCGGCGATCCAGGCCTTCCAGGCGGCGACCGGGCCGCCGGGCGCGGGGATCAGGGTGGCGCGCGCGCCAGCGGCGATCGCCGACAGCGGCCGCTCGACCAGGCCGGAGGCGATGACGGTGGCGCAGCCGGCGGTGCGAGCGATGCGGGCGGCCTCCAGCTTGGTGCGCATGCCGCCCGTGCCGACGCCCGCGACCGGGTTGGCGTCGCCCGCCATGGCCATGATCTGCGGCGTCAGCGCCTCGACCAGAGGCAGGTGGGTCGCGCCCGCGACCGTGCGCGGGTCGGCGTCATAGAGGCCGTCGACATCGCTGAGCAGGATCAGCAGGTCGGCGCGGGCGAGCTGGGCGGTGCGGGCGGCGAGCCGGTCGTTGTCGCCGTAGCGGATCTCCTCGGTCGCCACCGTGTCGTTCTCATTGACCACGGGCGCGGCTCCGAGCCGGAGCAGGGCCTCAAGGGTGGCGCGGGCGTTGAGCCAGCGGTGACGCTGTTCGGTGTCGTCGCGGGTCAGCAGGATCTGGGCCGGGGTGACGCCGTGCGGGCGCAGGGCCGCGTCCCAGGCCTGCATCAACAGGGACTGGCCGGCGGCGGCGGCGGCCTGTTTCTCGTCCAGCCGGGCCGACCGGGACAGGCCGAGACGGCCCCGACCGAGGGCCACGGCGCCCGACGACACGATGACGACCTCCGTCCCCGTCTTGCGGAGGCCGGCGATGTCCTCCGCCAGGGCCAGCATCCACGCCGCGTCGGGGCGGTCGTCGCGCACCAGCAGGGCCGACCCGATCTTGACGACCAGACGACGGGAGGCGGCGAGAGCTGTGGCGGCGGAGAGGGTCACGCCGCGACCATGCCGCGACGTGTGCACTGCAACAAGCTTTTAGAGGGCCGAGAAGGTGTCGCAGGCCGCCGGGTCGCCGGCCTCGTAGCCGCGCCGCAGCCATTCCACCCGCTGGGCGGAGGAGCCGTGGGTGAAGCCGTCGGGCACGACGCGGCCGCCCTGCCGGCGCTGCAGGGTGTCGTCGCCGATGGCCGAGGCGGTGCGCAGACCCTCCTCGAGGTCGCCCGCCTCCAGCGCCACTGCGCCATTGGAGACGGCGGCGGCGTTGGCGGCCCAGACGCCGGCGTAGCAGTCGGCCTGGAGTTCGAGGGCCACGGAATAACGGTTGGCCTCGGCCTCGCCTGAGGCGCGCTGCTGGGCCCGTTGCACCTGCTGCGAGGCGCCGGTCAGGGTCTGGACGTGGTGACCGTACTCGTGGGCGATGACATAGGCGCGGGCGAAGTCGGCGGCTGAGGCGCCGAGCTGACTTTCCATCTGCTGCCAGAAGGACAGGTCCAGATACACATGGCGGTCGCTGGGGCAGTAGAACGGACCCATGGCGGACTGGCCGAAGCCGCAGCCGGTCGAGGTTCCCTGCTCGTACAGGGTGACGGTCGGCGGCTGGTAGCCCGGCAGCTTCGTCTTCCAGACGTCGTCGACGTTCGTGCCGATGACGTCGACGAAGGCGCCCGCCTGGTCCTCGGGACTGCCCCGTGTGCCCTGTTCGGCGCTGCCAACGCCGCCGAGCTGGCTCGTGATCTGCTGGGTGGTCTGGGGGTCGATGCCGAAGACGAAATAGCCGATCGCCGCCAGGACGAGGGCGCCGATGCCGCCGCCGGCGATGCCTGCGCCGCCCAGGCCCCGCCGGTCATCGATATTGCCGCCGCGTCGTCCGCCCTGCCAGCGCATGATCCGTTCCCTCGTCCCTCTGATCGAAGCCCAGCAGGAACGCGGCCGTCACCGAAGGGATGCAGGGCCCGGGCTGTTCAGCGGGCGGAACGGTCCAGCCAGGCGTCGATCTGGGTGACGCCGGCGGTCGTCGCGAGGCGGCGGCGGGTGGCCGACTCCCGCAGCGCGCGCTCTTCCTCGGGCGAGCGGAGGACGCGGTACGGCGGCGGCGGGGCCGGCTCCGCCTGACGGGCGGCCTCGATCTCGAGCCGGTTCAGCCGGGTCTCGAGCTGGAGCTGGCGGGCGAAGGCCTCGCGCTGGTCGGCGCGCGCGCGCAGGCGGTCGATCTCATGGTGGTGCTGATCGGCCTGGTAGCGATGGAGGTCGACGCCTGGCGCGAGGTAGGGCGGCGGCGTCTGCGCCTGCGCCGAAGGGGCGGCGGCGAGGGCGGCGGCGGCGAGCAGGGCGCGGGCGACGATCATGTCGACAAGATGGGCCCGATGCCGTCCGTCGCCAAGCGTGGCCGGAGCTTCAGGGCCTCGCGGACAGGGTCCACACGCGGGTGCGCTTGACGGCTGAGTCCTCCAGTTCGCGCGTGGTGGGAACCTCGTACTCGGCCAGGAGGTCGAAGCCGGACCTGGGGAAGTAGGTCCGCAGCGGGTCGCCGACGAGGACGCGCGTTCCCTGCCCGGCGGCCGTGGAGAGCCAGGCCAGCACCCGTTCGGCCATCGGCTTCTCGTAGAAGACATCGCCGGCGCAGAGCACGTCGACATCGGGCGGCGGGGCGTCGAGCAGGTCGGCGTCGATGAAGGCGAGCGAGACGTGGTTGGCCGCGGCGTTCAGCGCGCCGGCGGCGGCGCAGAACGGGTCGATGTCGGCGCACAGGACTGAAGTCGCGCCGGCCCTCATGGCCGCGATCCCGACCAGGCCCGAGCCGGCGGCGAAGTCGAGAACGCGTTTGCCCGCCACCTCGTGCGGGTTGTCGAGCAGCCAGCGGGCGAGGCCCTGACCGCCGGCCCAGGCGAAGGCCCAGAACGGCGGCGGCAGGCCGAGCTCGCCGAGTTCCTCCTCCGTCAGCTTCCAGATCGGCGTGACCTCGTCGGCCAGCCACAGCGAGATCTCCGGCGCGTGCGGCACGGGCTGGAGGCGGGTGTTGGCGAGGATGAAGGCGGCGGGGTCGGGGATCGGCATCGATCCCCGGCTTACAGCGTGTGGGCGCGGCGCCAATCCTCATTCCCGCGGTCGGACTGCGACGTCGGCTCCAGGAAGCCCAGCCGGCGCAACTCCGCGATCGAGGCCGCGGCGGAGGTGTGGGGGATGAAGACGCCGCCCTCCCGCTCCCACAGGTGGCGGAACCTGACTGTGTCGTCGACGAGGGCGTCGCCAGGGTGGCAGTGCTCGCGCTTGAGCGCGGAGGAGGTGGTGATCACCTCGACCCCGGGGAAATGCCGCGCGGTCCAGCGCCGCTTCTGCGGCTCGGCCCAGGCGCCGCGCGGCAGACCGGTCAGGATGACGGGCTCCCGGTGACGCACGGCCTCGAACAGGTCCATGGCGTCCGGCATCAGTTCGAGGGTGTTGAAGAAGTCGGGGGCCGAGGCCAGCCGGGCCCAGAAGGCCTTGAGGCCGAACCGCTGTTCGAACTGGCGCGGCGGCATGCCGAGCACCGCCTGCGCGCCCGTCCCGAAATCGGCGAGCACGCCGTCGCAGTCGAGGTAGATACGGGCTTCGGGCCGGGGCTGGCGGGGCATGCGGTCAGCCCCCGGCCCGGCCGCTGGCGGTTCTCAGCACATCGATGTAGCCGCCGGCCACCTCCATCCGCCCGCCCTGGGGTTTGCCGTGCACGGCCCGGTGCAGGGCCGGGAGCTTCCAGCAGGGCACATGCATGAACAGGTGATGCTCGGCGTGGAAATTGACCCAGTAGGGGGCGATGAAAGCGCGCTCCCACCAGCTGGCGCGGGTGGTGCGGGCGGCGCGGAAGGCGTCGTCGGCCGAGCCCTCGACGCAGGCGTGCTCGGCGATGTTGCGCAGCCGGGTGACCATCGGGAACCAGGTCGCCAGCGGCAGAAGCCACAGGGCGGAATACGCCCACCAGACGCCGGCTGCGGCGGCGGCCAGCAGAAGCCCGGCGTTGAAGAGCAGGAAGGGGGCGACGCTGCGGCCGGTGACGACCGCCCCTTCGGCCATATCCTCGTCGCGGTCGCTGCCGAACGCCTTGAAGAGGTACAGGACGCGCTGCTTGAAGAAAGTCTGGCCGGTCAGGTCGCGGATGATCTTGCGGCGCAGCGAGGCGCGGGTGACCGGGAACGGGGCGGACAGGACGAGGTCGGGGTCCTCGGCCTGCTGGGCGTATTTGTGGTGGCTGAGGTGATAGGGCCGGTAGAGCGCCAGCGAGGCGCCGACGGGGACGGCGCACAGCCAGTGGCCGAGAAAATCGTTGAGCTTGCCGTTCGGAGACAGGCCGCCGTGCGCCGCCTCGTGCATCAGGATGGCGAGGCCCAGCTGACGCGTGCCGACGACGGCGACGCAGAGCGGGATCAGGAACGGCCAAAGCACGCCCGTGACGGCGGCCAGCAGGATCACCGCCCAGCAGTGCAGGACCAGCACCGGGCCGACCCAGGCGGGGCGCGTCTGGAACGGCGCCCACTCTTCGGGGGTGAACAGGTCGGTGGGACGGGCGCGGGGAGCGGCGGGCATGCCGCAGGATACGCCTCCCCGTGGGCGGCGCAAAGCGAGGCGGAGGTGACTGTCAGGCAATGCTGACGAAAAGTCAGGTTGACATGACATACGCACGATGTCAGGTAAGCATGACATCACGTCAGGAGGACTTGTCATGTTGGCGATCGCGAAAACAAACACCTCGGCCAATCGGCGCTACGTCGTGCGGACCATGGCCTTCATGGGCGGCTATGTGGCGATCAACGTCCTGGCCATCTTCGGGGCCTTCGACCACATCACCTCGCCGGTGGCCGCCTGGGGCCTGGCGCTGGCCGTTTCGGCGCCGGTGATCGGACAGATCTGGGCGACGCTGTCGCTGATGCGGGAGTCCGACGAATACGTCCGGGCGGTCACCGCCAAACAGTTCATCCTCGCCGCGGGCATGGCCATGGCCATCGCCAGCGTCTGGGGGTTCGGCGAGAGCTACGCCGACGCCTACCACCTGCCCGGCTGGATCATCTATCCGCTGTTCTGGGCCTGCTTCGGCCTGACGGCGCCGTTCGTGAGGAACAGCCGGTGAAGAACCGGCTGAAACTGCTCCGCGTCGAGCGCGGCTGGACCCAGGAACAGCTGGGGCAGGCGCTGGGCGTGTCGCGCCAGGCCGTGAACGCGCTGGAGACCGAAAAGCACGATCCGTCGCTGGACCTGGCCTATCGCATCGCCGTGCTGTTCGCGCGGCCGGTGGAAGACATCTTCGAGAACCCGCACGCCTGACGCGGTCAGGCCCTTTCAAGGGACATCCCATGCTGCACCTCCGCCACCTCGTCGCGGGTTCGACCCTGCGCGCCTTGTGCCTCGCCTCTGCGTCATTGCTGGTCGCAGGCTCCGTGGTCCTGGCCGCCCGGGCCGAGGCCGCGCCGGTTTCCGCCGTCGTCCAGACCGCCTTTGCTTCGGACCGGTTGTCGGTCGAGGTGGTGGGCAGCGGACCGGACCTGATCCTGATCCCCGGCTTCGCGTCGTCGCGGGAGGTGTGGCGGGCGGAGGCGGACCGGCTGTCGGCGACGCACCGGGTGCATCTGGTCCAGCTGGCCGGGTTCGCCGGCGAGCCGTGGACGCACGGCGACGGACCGTTCGTGGCCCCGGTGGTCGAGGAGCTGGCCCGCTATGTTCGCGAGGCGGGGCTGGAGCGGCCGGCGGTGATCGGCCATTCGATGGGCGGATTGACCGCCCTGCTGCTGGCGCAGGCGCATCCGGAGCGGGTCGGGCGGGTGATGAGCGTCGACAGCCTGCCGTTCTTCAGCGCCATGTTCGGGCCGCAGGTGACGACGGAGACCGCGCGGCCCTTCGCGGCCCAGGCGGCGGCGGGCATTCTCGCGGCCGACGAGGCCGGCTTCCGGGCCCAGCAGGCGCAGACCGCGGCGGGCATGGTCCGCGACCCCGCCACGCGGGCCGCGATGGTCGAGTGGTCGATGGCCTCGGACCGGCAGGCGATGGCGGCGGCGATCCGCGACGTGATGACCACCGACGCCCGGCCGGGGCTGGCGGCGATGACCACGCCGGTGTGGGCGATCTACGCCTCGGACGCCGACGGCGGCGCGCCGGCGGCGATGGCCGACGCGGTGTGGGGCCGGGAGTATGCGGCCCTGCCGGGGGTGGAACTGATCCGCGTCGACGGGACGCGGCATTTCATCATGGCCGACCAGCCGGCGCGGTTCGCCGAACTGGTCGATCAGTTCCTGGCCGACTAGACGGCGGGGGCCGGGGTGACGTCGCCGGTCCGGGTCAGCTGGCCGCCGAACTCGCCGGCGTAGGCGGTGGCCAGCAGGGAGCGGAACACGGTGGCCGGAATGGCGATCTCGTAGCCGCCTTCGGCATAGGGCCCGGCCTGGTAGGGACCGATCAGGAAGGTCAGTCCGGCGGCCTTGCCGGACGCGTCGCCGGGCGTCAGCACGAAGGCCGTGGCGGCCGCGCGCGGACAGGCGAACGGCTTGCTGTCGAAGGTGATCGAGTCGCCGTCGGGCACGCGGGCGCGCTTGGCGGTGTTGAGCGCCGAGCACAGCGCCTGGTCGACGGCGGTCAGGTCGGCCCCGCTCCGGAACAGGTCGGCCAGGCCGATCTGGCGTTTCAGCGCCTTGTCCCACAGCAGGCCGCTGGTCAGGGTGTTGCCGTGGGCGCCGCCGGAATAGTCGTAGGCCGTGCGCTTGAGGCTGAACAGCTTGCCGGTTTCGGCGGCGGCGGTGATGGCGACGGTGTTCTCATACTTGGGCCGCCCGGTTTCGGCGCCGGCCTCGGTCAGCTCGCCCTGCGCCCCCTCGGTGAACTGGCGCAGCTTGCGCACCTCCTCGGCGTAGAGACGGGCGTGCAGATCGGTCTGGGCCTTGAGCGCCTCGGGCAGGGTCAGCTTGACGTCGGCCCAGGGGGTCTTGTCCTCGAAGCCCATGGGGGCGGCGGCGTCGGCCGGGGTAACGGCGGCGTCCGGTCCGGCGGAGGCCGCAGCCGGGGCGTCGGCCGGCTCGCGGTCCCGGTTGCAGGCGGCGAGGGTGGTCGCGGCGACGGCCGTCAGGAGCAGCAGGCGCCCCCGGGTCGAGCCCGGGGGTGACGAAAGACGGATCATGCGAATCTCCTTCACAGCGGAAGCTGTACCGAGCCGAGAATGATGGCGACAAGCAGGATAGCACCGGCGTCGCGGTTCGACCTGAACAGTCTCAGGGCGAGGGCGGGATCGTCGGGGCGGACGTCGCGGGCCTGCCGGAACAGATGGGCGGCCCAGGGGAGGAGGGCGACGTAGAACAGCGGGCCGAGGCCGGCGGTCAAGCCGGCGAGGACGGTCAGGCCGACGGTGAGGAGGTAGAACAGGCCGACGCCGCGGCGAACGTTGGGGCCGAGGCGGCGGGCGGAGGATCTGACCCCGACCATGGCGTCGTCCTCGATGTCCTGCAGGGCGTAGATGGTGTCGTAGCCGAGGGTCCAGAACACGCCGCCGAAGTAGAGGAGGAGGCCCGCGACCGCGAGATGGCCGGGCAGACCCCAGTTGGCATGGAAACCGACGACGTCCGGATTGCTCCAAGCCCAGAGCGTCGCGTGCCAGCCGAAGTTGCTCGTGGCCGCCGCGAAGCCCATCAGGGCGCCCCAGTTGAAGGTCAGGCCGAGCCAGGCCTGGGGCCACCAGGTGATGCGCTTCATGAAGGGATAGGCGGCGACGAGGGCGAGGGAGGCGACGCCGAGCGCGACGGCGATCAGGTTCAGGGTCAGCAGGATCAGCAGGCTGGCGAGGCTGCAGCCGATGACGAAGGCCCAAGCCTGTTTGACGCTGATGCGGCCGGATGGAATGGGGCGCAGGGCGGTGCGGGCCACCTTCGCGTCGATGTCGCGGTCGACGATGTCGTTGAAGGCGCAGCCGGCGGCGCGCATCAGGCAGGCCCCGATCGCGAAGCCGAGGAAGAGCCAGGCGTCGTAGACGTCCGGCGTCCTGCGGTACTGGCTGAGCGCCAGGGCGATGCCCTGCCAGCCGGGCAGGAGCAGCAGCCAGATGCCGATCGGCCGGTCGAAGCGGCCGAGCCTGAGCCACGGCTTGAGGCGCTCCGGCGCGTGGCGGTCCACCCAGTTCGATCCGGCGTCGGGAAGCGGGGCGGAGGTCATGGTCGAGGTTGTAGCGGGTTCCGGGGGCGGGGGTGAAGGGCTGAACGGCGTCCGGAACCGACGGGGCCGGTCGGCCGGGGCTGAAGCGAGTCAGACTCAAAATGGGGTCTGAACAGTCTGACGAGTCTGACTCCGGCCCCGGAGCGACCCGGACGAAAAACAGAATCCGGGGGGGGCGACGGGCCTCGGCGGCGCGTCGGGCGGTTCGACTGTCAAAGACCGGAGGGCATTGTGCGCGCGCCGCTTCCTGTGGCGGGGAGATCGCGTCGAGAATAGCCGAAGAGATTGAAAGGGCGGGATGTTTTCCGCTGAACCCGACTATGGATTCGCGAATTGTCAGCACAGCGTCATGGCGATCCGTCTCCTCCCTGTTGCGAAGCGATGGGGAGGTGGATCGACGGCGCAGCCGGCGAGACGGATAGGCGGCGGCGCGGCTTCCTCGTCGGATCGCATGCAACGTGCCCGTCGGCCCATCGCATGCAACGTGCCCGTCGGCCCATCGCATGCGATGGGCCTCCACCCCTCCACCGCTTCGCGGTCCCCCTCCCCATTCGCGAAGGGCGAACGGGGAGGAGACGAGACTCAGGGCCGGCCCACCACCGCATCCACCGAGTTGGTGGTGACCGGGTGATACCCCGGGCGGGCGCGGGCGTAGATGCGGGTGGCGATGGGACGGCCCCAGTCGCCTTCGGCCCACAGGCTGGTGAACAGCGGCAGGACGAATTTGCGCCGGCCCATGGTGGTCAGGAATTTCTCCAGCGTCGGCACGGCGGGCTGGTAGCGGTGCGCCACCGCGATCTGCAGCCACGAGAACACCACCTCGGCGTTGCCTTCCTGGCGCAGGTTCAGCGTGGCCTCGAGGTCGGCCAGTTGGGCGGCGGTGAGCCAGTCGGCGCCGGGGCGCAGGCCGTCCGGACGCCAGGCGAGGAAGCGCTGGCGTTCCTGGGTCGACCAGCCGGACCACGGGATGGCCGAGGCCGGGCCCTTGTCGGCGAAGAAGGCGCGGGCGGCGGCGTCGACCGGGACGAAGGCGTCCGACACCGGCGGGACCCAGTTGGACGGCATGCCCGGCTGGTAGATCCACGCGTCCATCATCAGCTGCCGCTCCAGCTCCGGCGTGGTGACCAGATGGGCGCGGATGTCCTCGAGGAAGCGTTCGGTGGTCATCGGCCGGAAGGCGTTGCGGTCGAAATAGCCCTTGAGCCAGGCGTCGAACCGTTCGCGGCCGACGATGCGCTCGATGGTGCGCAGGAAGGCGGCGCCCTTCTCGTAGGCGACGTCGGTCAGGCCCTCGTCCGGGTCGCGTCCGGCCAGGTCGATCTTCAGCTTCGTGTCCGCGGCGGGCAGGTCGGCGAGGGTTGACTGCAAGTCGCCCCAGCCGAGCGACTGGAGCATCAGGGCGCGCTCGCGGCCGTACAGCTGCTCCATGATCCGGTTCTCGAAATAGACGGTGAAGCCCTCGTTGAGCCAGAAGTCGGACCAGGTGGCGTTGGTGACGAGGTTGCCGGACCAGCTGTGCGCCAGCTCGTGCGCCACCAGCGAGACCAGCGAGCGGTCGCCGGCGATGATGGTCGGGGTGGCGAAGGTCAGGCGCGGGTTCTCCATGCCGCCGAACGGGAAGGACGGCGGCAGGACGAGGATGTCGTAGCGGCCCCAGCGGTAGGGGCCGTAGAGCCGCTCGGCCACGTCGACCATTTCGGCGGTGGGAACCAGCTCGTCATGCGCGGCGCGGAGCATCGAGGGCTCGGTCCAGACGCCGGTGCGCTCGTCGATGGCCTGGAAGGCGAGATCGCCGACGCCCAGGGCGATCAGATAGGGCGGCACCGGATTGGTCATGCGGAAGCGCCAGGCGGTCTGGCCGGGGCCGGCCGGTTCGCCGCCGCCGAGGGCCTCGGCGCTCATCGCCACCCTGAGGTCGGAGGGGGCGGTGATGCGCGCGTCCCAGGTCTGGCGGATGCCGGGGCTGTCCTGGGTGGGGACCCAGGTGCGGGTCAGGATGGCCTGACCCTGGCTGAACAGAAAGGGTTTCTGGCCGCCGGCGGTCTGGGCCGGGGTCAGCCACTGCAGGGCGGCGGCGTCGGGACGGGTGGAATAGCGGACGACGATGCGGCGCCGCTCGCCCGGGGCGAAGGCGGGAAAGCGGATGGTCAGCGGCTGGCCGAGAATGGGGTCGTCGGGGCCGGTCTCGAACTGCAGCGGGTTTCCGGCGGCGTCGCGGACGTCCTGGATGTCGAGGTTGCGGACGTCGAGGACGATCTCGTTGGCGCCCGGCTCGGCGGTGACGTCGAGGGCGGCCGTGCCCGACAGGGTCATCGCCGCGAAGTCGGCGGCGAGGTCGAGGGCGACATGGGTGACGCGGGCGATCCCGGGCAGGGCGTAGGAATGGATGTCGCGGACGTAGTCGACCGGCGCGATCGCGGGCACCGGGTGAGGGGGGATGAGCGTCTCGGAGCCGGTAGCGGTCATGGCGGCGCAGCCTCCCAGGGCGGTGGTCAGGGCGAGGGCGGATACGAGGCCGATCTTGCGGATCATCGGGGCGTCCTTTGCGAGTGTGCGCGGAGAACGCCCCGGAAGGCCGGAAAGATCAAGCCCCCGGATCAGCCGCCCGCGGGGACCGGGGCCAGATGGCGCGCCTTGAACAGGCGGCCGCGCTCGGCGACCAGCACGAAGCCGAGGGCCGTCAGGCCCAGGGCGGTGAAGCCGAGCGCCATCGGGGCCACCGAACCGTTGAACTGCTGGCCGATCAGGAAGCCGAGCAGGGAGCCGAAGGTGGTCGAGATGAAGCCCTGGGCCGAGGAGGCGGTGCCGGCGATATGGCCCATCGGCTCCATGGCCATCGAGCCGAAATTGCCGGCGATCAGGCCGAAGCAGAACATGGTCAGGCCCTGCAGGACGGCGAAGGTCCAGATGGTCTCATGGCCGGCCAGGGTCACGGCCGAATGGATGGCGGCCATGGTGATGAAGCCGAGCAGGGCGGCGTGGGAGATCAGCCGCGAGCCGAGCTTTTCGACCAGGCGGGCGTTGAGCAGCGACGCCACGGCGATGCCGCCGGCGACCATGGCGAAGACGGTGGTGAACAGCTCCGGCGCCTCGAACACGTCGAAGAAGATCTGCTGGCTGGAGTTGATGAAGCCGAACAGGGCGCCGGTGATGGCGGTCATGGCCAGGGTGTAGCCGATCGACTGGCGGTTGGTGACGGCCTCACGGAAGGCGCCGGCGATGCGGCCGATCCGGATCGGCATGCGGTTCTCCGGATGCAGGGTCTCGGGCAGGCGGATGGCGGCCCACAGCATGAAGGAGCCGCCGGCCAGCGCCAGCACGCCGAAGATCCACGGCCACGGGGCGACGGTCAGGATCAGCTGGCCAAGGGTCGGGGCGATGATGGGAATGCCGAGGAAGACCAGGAAGCTGAGCGACATGACCCGCGCCATGGTCCGGCCGCTGTAGCGGTCGCGCACGATGGAGACGGCCAGGACCCTGAGCGCGGCGGCGCCGAGGCCGGTGCCGACGCGGGCGGCGATCAGCAGCTCGAAACTGGGGGCGAAGGCGGCCAGCACGCTGAACAGCACATAGAGCGACAGGCCGATCATCAGGATGGGCTTGCGGCCGTAGCGGTCGGCCAGCGGGCCGTAGACGATCTGGGCCACGCCGAAACCGAGCAGATAGGCGGTGATGACCCACTGGCGGCTGTTCTCGGCCACCACGTTCAGGGCGTCGCCGATGGCTGGCAGGGCCGGCAGCATGGCGTCGATGGCCAGGGCGTTGAGCGCCATCATCATGGCGATCAGGGCGACGAACTCGGGGAAGCCGGGTCCCTTGACGGCGGGCGCGGGGCGGTCTGCGACGGGGGCGGTCATCCGGGCCCAGATGCGAACGCGAACGGCCGGGCGCAACCGGCGGGGCTTGAAATAGCGGCGGCGAAACGTGAAGTGAGCCCGGCGGCGCCCGGTGTTTTCGCGGGGCCGGACGCCAGGCCCCGGCCGAGGAGACCCCCATGACCGACTTTCCCGTCACCGTGTTTCACAACCCCGCCTGCGGCACCTCGCGCAATGTGCTGGCCATGGTCGAGGCGGCCGGATACCGGCCCGAGGTGGTCGAATATCTGAAGACCGGCTGGGACGCCGACCAGCTGCGGGCGCTGTTCGAGGAGGCGGGGCTGAGCCCGCGCGAGGCGCTGCGCGAGAAGGACACGCCGGCGGCCGCGCTGGGGCTGCTGGAGGCGGGGGTCAGCGACGAGGTCCTGCTCGCCGCCATGGCCGAACATCCGATCCTGGTGAACCGCCCGATCGTGAAGACGCCGAAGGGCGCGGCCCTGTGCCGGCCGTCGGAGCGGGTGTTCGACCTGCTGGAGCGGACGCCGGAGCGTTTCGTCAAGGAAGACGGGGAGGTCGTCGTCCCGGCCTCAAGCAGCGCGACCGCGCGGTAGGCCGACAACAGTTGGTGCGGGCGGTCGGGCTCGAACCGACACTCCTTTCGGAACCGGATTTTGAGTCCGGCGCGTCTACCAATTCCACCACGCCCGCAGGGTCGTCGGCGGCCCTTGCCCTAGCGAGTCCGGGCGCGGACGACAAGCGGGTCCGGTTCAGCGCATCCGGTAGACGGTGCGGAATCCGACCCGCCACGGTCGGCGCCGGTTCGGCGGAGCGCCGCCGCATGAGGGGCGCGAACCTGTCGAAAGCTTAATCCGCGCGGCGCATCCGCTGCGCGCCGTCGCCGCCTCCTGATCGGGCAAGGAGACGACGATGACGCTGAGACATGTGATGACGGCCGCCCTCGGCGCGGTGGTGCTGTCCTGCCAGGGACCGGCGGCGGTGCTGGCCCAGGAGGCGGCGGCCAACGGGGCCGCGAGCCCGCACGCGGCGATCACCGGGGCGCACCGGGCCAGGGCGCTGGACACGCTGGACCGGCGGCTGGCCCACTATGTGATGCACGAGCGCACGCCGGCGATCCGGGCGCGGCTGGCGGCGCGGCGCGAGGCCTATCTGGAGCTGACCGATCCGGAAGCGTTCCGGCAGGCGATCAACGCCGACCTGCTGGCGGTCTCGGGCGACCGGCATCTGCAGGTGTGGATCGAGCCGCGCAGCCGCGACGACGTCATCGCCGGGGGCCCGCCGCCGACGATGGAGCAGATGTCGGCGCAGGAGGCGACGAACGGCTTCGGCGTGCGCGAGGCCCGGGTGCTGGACGGCGGGGTCGGCTATCTGGACCTGGCCTATTTCAGCGGCCACCCGGACGCGGGCGCGGCCATCGACGCGGCGCTGGCGAAACTGGCCGGGTCGCGGGCCCTGATCCTCGACCTGCGCAACAACGGGGGCGGCGGCGAGGCGGCGCTGAGGCGGCTGATGGGCCATCTGGCGGGCGAGCCGATGCGGCTGGAGGACATCCAGATGCGCCGCTGCGCGCCCGATCCGGCGGATCCCGAGGGCTGCGTGCAGGACGGCACGCGCGACGTGCAGGAACGGTATGCGGACGCGGTGGCGGCGCCGGCGTTTCCGGACCAGCCGGTCTATGTGCTGACCTCGGGCGGCAGCTTCTCGGCGGCGGAGGCGGCAGCCTACGGCCTGCAGGCGACGGGGCGGGCGACCGTGGTCGGCGAGGTCACCGGCGGCGGGGCCAACCCCTCGATCCTGATGGACCTGGGGCCGTGGTTCAGCGTGGTCATGCCGATCGGCGAGGCGCGGCACCCGGCGACAGGCGCGAACTGGGAAGGCGTGGGGGTTCGGCCGGACGTGGCCGCGCCGGCGGACCGGGCGCTGGAGGAGGCCTTGCGGCGGATCGGCTAGGCCGTCGCCACCGTCTGTTCGATGGCGCCGAAGATGGAGTGGTGATGGTCGTCCAGCATCTCGATGCGGACGGTGTCGCCGTGCTTGAGGAACGCGGTCTCCGGCTTGCCGTGGAGGATGGTCTCGACGGTGCGGACCTCGGCGATGCAGGAGTAGCCGAGGCCGCCCTCGCTGACCGGCTTGCCGGGGCCGCCGTCGGCGTCGCGGTTTGAGACCGTGCCCGAGCCGATGATCGTCCCGGCGCACAGGTTTCGCGTCTTCGCGAGGTGGGCGATCAGGGTTCCGAAGTCGAAGGTCATGTCGACGCCGGCGTCGGCCTTGCCGAAATCCCGGCCGTTGAGCTGGACGGCGAGTTCGCCCTTCAGCTTGCCGTCGGCCCAGCGGTCGCCGAGCGAGTCCGGGGTGACGAAGACGGGCGACAGGGCCGAGGCCGGCTTGGACTGGACGAAGCCGAAGCCCTTGGCCAGTTCGGCCGGGATCAGGTTGCGCAGCGACACGTCGTTGACCAGGCCGACGAGGCGGACGTGCGACAGGGCCTCCTCGCGCGACACGCCCTGCGGCACGTCGCCGGTGACCACGACGACCTCGGCCTCGAGGTCGCAGCCCCAGCTCTCGTCGGCGAGCGGGATGGGATCGCGCGGGGCGAGGAAGCCGTCGGAGCCGCCCTGATACATCAGCGGATCGGTCCAGAAGCTTTCGGGCATCTCGGCCCCGCGGGCCTGACGGACCAGGGCGACGTGGTTCACATAGGCCGAGCCGTCGGCCCACTGGTAGGCGCGGGGCAGGGGCGAGGCGGCCTCGCGCTCGTGGAAGCGGCCGCGCGGCACGCCGCCGTGCTCGAGGCTTTCGGCCAGCGCCCGGAGATCGGGCTCGACCCGCTCCCAGTCGTCAAGCGCCGCCTGCAGGGTCGGGGCGATCAGGAAGGCGTCGGTGAACCAGGCGAGGTCGCTGGAGACGAGGACGAGGCGACCGTCACGGCCGTGCTTCAGTGAGGCGAGTTTCATGCCTCAGGCTTAGGCGGTTTCCCGGCCGGGGGGAACAGGCTGCGTGTCAGTGATGGCCGCCGCCGTGGCTGAGGCTGGGCCGGCGCGGGCCGGGGTCCGACAGTTCGGCGACGACGCCGTCCATTTCACTCACCCGCGCGGCGCGATGGCGCCAGTAGTCGTTGAAGGCGGCGACGGCGAGACGCAGGGCGGCGTTGCGCTCCCGCAGGGTCATCGGCCGCTTGCCGGGTTTCGGCGAGGGGTGCGGCGGGCGGCCGGGCGTCGGCGGGTGAATCGAGATGGTCACGTTGGCGGCCGCGGGAGAGGCCGGGGCGGCGGCTTCGTGGTCCGCCTCCGGCTCATGCTTCTCCGGGGCGTGGTCATGGCCGCCGTGATCGGCCTTGTCCTCCAGATCGCCCTTGAGGGCGAGGGCGAGGGCGTCGACGCAGCCGGTCAGTTCGCCGCCGAAGTCCAGCGTCCGGCCGAGGCGGGCGCGCAGGACGCGATGAAGGTCCGCGGCCTGGGCCGGCAGGGTGTCGGTGTCGGCCTTCATGGCGGCCTTGGCGGCCTCATCGATGGCCTCCCAGATGGCGCCGGCGGCGTCCCCGCGTTTCGACCGCGCGCCGCTGCCCATCAGCCAGCCGATCATCGCCGCGACCAGCAGCGCCAGCAGGATCGCGCCCCAGACCAACGGGTCCGCGCCGATGAGAAGGGGCGCGTCCAGCGGCGCATTGGCCGGATCGGCGGTGGCGAAGTCGGCGCCGTAGGACATGCTGCTCCCCGCTGGAACGACCGCCGTTCGCGGACGGCGCATCTTGCTCCGAAGGCTCCGCTTGGCAACGGGAAAGGTTAACCTCACAGTGGATTCGCGCGAGGGGCGAGCGCCCAGACCATTTTTGTTTCAGGTCGAATCGACCTGAATCCAAAAAATGGTCCAGTTTCAATGTGGAGCGAAATCTGAGCCCCGACGGACTGCGTCCATCGGAACCGATTTCGCTCTAGTCGGGCGTGATCAGCGCCTTGGCCTCGGCCCCGGTGCGGGCCCCGACGTCGCGCACCTCGATCTCGACCGAGACGGCGCCCTCGGGCTCGTGGGCCCACAGGTAGCGGCGCTCGATCTCGACCTCGCGGCCGGACGGAGCGAAGCCGGTGAAGCTGTCGCCCCAGGGGGTGATGGCCTTGATCTCGGGCCAGGCCAGGGCGCAGGCGGCGTCCAGCTCCTCCATGGCCATCAGGGACAGTTCGTCGCGCGGGTCGGGGGCTACAGCCATCGGCGCACCCGGGCCCGGTAGGCGTCGTACTCGGCGCCGAACTTGCCGGACAGATAGCGCTCCTCGCGCTGCACGACGAAACGGTCGACGACGACGAGGCAGGGCAGGATGAAGGCCAGGGCGATCAGGCTGTCCATGGCCACCGCGAAGCCGAGGTACATCAGGGTGAAGCCGACGTAGATCGGGTTGCGGCTGACGCGGTAGAGGCCGTCGGTCGTCAGGGCGGTGGTCGGCTTCCACGGCTCCACCCGCGTGCCGAGACGGCGGAACTGGTTGGCGGCGGACCCCTCGAGGACCAGGCCGCCGACGATCAGGACGAAGGCGGCGACGCGCCGGATCTGCGGCTCCAGCCCCAGTTCATCCGGACCGCCCAGCGCCTTCGACAGAAGCCAGCCGGCGAGCAGGAAGCCGAGATAGATCAGCGGCGGCGGGGCGATGACGCCGGGATTGTCGCGGGGCGTATCGCTCACGGCCGCAGTTCCTCGTCACCGTAGATGGCCACCCGCGCGGGCGCGCTCGACGAGACGGCGCCGCGGTACATGCCGGAGGTGTTCAGGGCGAAGGCGGGCGCGCCGTCGAGACCCATGACGATGACTCCGCCGTCACCGCCGATCGAGCCGACATCGGCGATCTCGGCCTCGGCGGCGGTCTGGACGTCGGCGCCGGCCGCAGTGCGGTGGCAAATGTCGCGGGCGACGGTGGCGCGGATGAAATACTCGCCCGAACCGGTGGCCGAGACGGCGCAGCCGTCGGCGTTGGAGGCGTAGGTGCCGGCCCCGATCACGGGCACGTCGCCGACCCGGCCCCAGCGCTTGGCGGTCATGCCGCCGGTCGAGGTGCCGGCCGCGAGGCGGCCCTGGCTGTCGAGGGCGACCGCGCCGACCGTGCCGAATTTGCGCTCGTTCAGCGGCGGCTGCGGCAGACCGTTGGCCGCCTGCGGGCCGGGGGCGCCGGCGGGGCGCGCGGGGATCGGCTGGTTCTGGTCGCGCAGGGCCCGCTCCAGCCCCTGCCAGCGGCGTTCGGTGAAGAAGAAGGACGGGTCGACCTGCTCCAGCCCGACCGAGGCGGCGAAGGCGTCGGCGCCCGGGCCGATCAGCATGACGTGCGGCGACTGCTCCATCACGGCGCGGGCGGCGGCGATGGGATGGCGGGTGGTGGTCAGGCCGGCCACGGCGCCGGCGGTGCGGTCGGCGCCGTTCATGATCGCCGAGTCGAGCTCGTTCCGCCCGGCGGCGGTGAAGACGGCGCCGCGGCCGGCGTTGAACAGCGGATCGTCCTCCATGATCTGGATCGCGGCCTGGACGGCGTCGAGGGCCGATCCGCCCTCGGCGAGGATGGCCGAGCCGGCGTCGAGGGCGCGCTTGAGGGCGGCGCGGTAGGCGGCGTCCTGTTCGGGCGTCAGGCTGTCGCGCTCGATCACGCCCGCCCCGCCGTGGATGGCGAAGGACCAGCCGGCGGGGGCCTGGGCGGCGGCGGGCCCCGCGATCAGGGCGAGGGCGGCGGCGAAGGGGAGAAGGCGGGTCAGGATCATGGCCGCAGGGTCGGCCAAGCGCCGCCTCAACTCAAGGCCTGACCGCAGGAGGGGCGGCGCGACGCCTCGCGGGAGAACCGGGCGGCGATGCGGCGGGGTCGAGGGAAGGCCTTCACGGTTTCGTCCGGAGCCGCTCACGATCGGTTACGGCTTGTAAAGCCCGCCGCCCGGTGGTCCTATCGCCGCCTCGTCAGGGGAGGCGGGGTGCGCGTTTTCGCGCGCCATAATCGAGGGCGGTGCGTCCCTGCAATCAAAGGCTTGGCATGAACATAGTCATCTTGCTGGGGGTGATAATCACCCTCGTCACGGGCATTCCCGTACTTCTTCAAATCCTCAAGACCCACCCGAAAGGGCTGCTGGTCTGCTTCTTCGCGGAAATGTGGGAGCGCTTCTCGTTCTACGGCATGCGCGGCCTGCTGATCTTCTATCTGACCCAGCATTTCCTGTTCGATGACGGCTTCTCGTCCGGGCAGTACGGGTCGTACGCCTCGCTGGTTTACCTGCTGCCGCTGATCGGGGGGATCGTGGCGGACCGCTACATCGGTACGCGCAAGGCGATCATGTTCGGCGCGATCCTGCTGGTCGCCGGTCACGGCCTGATGGCGTTCGAGGGCAGCCCCGCGACCCAGACCCTGACCTATGGCGGCTCAAGCTATGAGGTCCAGATCGAGGGCCGCGGCGACAACCGCACCACCCAGGTCGTGGTGGGCGGACAGGCCTATAACTACGGGCCCGCCGAGGGCGGTGGTCTGGCGATCGCCGACCTGCCCGCCGGCTCCGCCGTTCCGGCCACCCTGGCCGAGGGGAGCTATGAGCTGGAGACCGCCCGCGACCCGTTGGGGGTAAACGTCTTCTATCTGGCCCTGTCGCTGATCATCATGGGCGTGGGCTTCCTGAAGCCGAACATCTCGACCCTGGTGGGACAGCTGTATCCGCAGGGCGATCTGCGCCGGGATTCCGGCTTCACCCTCTACTACTACGGCATCAACCTGGGGGCCTTCTGGGCCGCCGTCCTGTGCGGCATCCTGGGGCAGCGGTTCGGCTGGGGCTGGGGCTTTGGCCTCGCGGGCGTCGGCATGCTGGCCGGCCTGATCGTCTTCTGGCTTGGCAAGCCGTGGCTGCAGGGCAAGGGCGAAAGCCCCTATCCCGAACTGATCAGGAAGCCGGTCTTCGGCCCGATCAACCGCGAGTGGCTGATCTATATTCTCGCCTTCATCGGCGTCGGCGCCCTGTGCTTCATCGTCCCCAACCACAATGTGGTGGGCACCGGCCTGATCATCTCGACCATCGCGGCCCTGGCCTTCGTCATCTGGTTCATCATCTTCAAGTGCGACAAGGTTTCGCGCGAGCGGATGATGCTGGCCATGGTGCTGGTGTTCGGCTCGGTCATCTTCTTCACCCTGTTCGAACAGGCCGGCACCTCGCTGAACCTGTTCGCCGACCGCAACGTCGACCTGTCCCTGACCACCCAGGCCTACACATTCCTCGGCCTGCCGATGGGGTCGCCGGCGCAGGTGGCCGCGGCCGGAATGGACACGACCAACTGGTGGGGCTGGATCGACACCTCGATCACCGCCGCCCAGACCCAGTCGTTCAACGCCGGCTTCATCCTGATCTTCGCGCCGGCCTTCGCCGCCCTGTGGGTGTTCCTGGCCAAGCGCAAGATGGACCCGAACCCCGTGATCAAGTTCGGCCTGGGCATCATGCAGGTGGGCCTCGGCTTCCTGGTCATCGTCTGGGGCGTGAACTCGGGCATGGTCGACGACGCCTTCCGCACCCCGATCGTGCTTCTGGCGCTGCTCTACATGCTGCACACCACCGGCGAGCTGTTCCTCAGCCCGGTCGGCCTGTCGGAGATCACCAAACTGTCGGTGCCGTCCATCGTCTCCTTCATGATGGCGGTGTGGTTCATGGCCAGCTCGATCGCCCATTTCGTCGGCGGCATCATCGCGGGCGCGGCCGGGACCGAGACGGTCGGCGGCCAGGTGCTGGATCCGTCGGCGGCGCTCAACAGTTCGCTGGAGTCCTTCAACGCCCTGGGCTGGTGGGGCGTCGGCATCGGCGTCGGCTTCATCGTGGCGAGCTTCTTCATCGCCAAATGGTCGAACGGCGTGAACGATGCGGACAACCACCCGGGTCCGAGCGTCACGGACCGCGGCACCGAAGACGGCAACGTCGCCAAGCCTGGAGCGACCACGCCCAGCTAGGCCTCGCGCCCGGCTGAATCGGAAAGGGCGGGGCCTCGCGGCTCCGCCCTTTTTTGTCGGCCTTCCCGGCCTTCCCGGCCTTCGGCCTGGTTGAGCGCGCCATGAGCCGTCCGGCTTGCCCGGCGGTCAGAAGCTCTTGCGGATCTGCAGGAACAGCCACGGGCTCATCTTGGTGCGGCGAACCTCGCGGAAGGCGACCGGGGCGACGTCGCGCGGACCGGCGTAGATGTCGCGGTTGTAGCCGCTCTCACGGTCGGTGGCGTTGCCGACGTCGAGGCGGATCGTCGTGTTCGAGGACGGCTTCCACTGGCCGTACAGGGTCACGAAGGGCTCGTTGTAGAAGGCCCGGACCTCGCGGACGCGGAAGAGCCGCCCCTTGTCGACATTGCAGCCGTGCTCGAAGCCGTAGGAATACTTCCCGCCCTGCAGGTCGTGGTTGAAGTTGACGCCGCAGCCGAAGGCCTGGTTGCCCTGGAAGCGGCGGGTCTCGCCGGTCACCGGGTCGGTGACCTCGGTGTGCACCCAGCTGGTTCGCGCCTGCAGCCGGGCGTTCGGGACGCCCAGCTTGTCCAGCGGCAGGGTCAGGCGGGTCTCGAACAGGTCGAACGAGCCGTCGCCGATATTGCCGACGCCGTCGAAGCCGCCGGTGAGGGGGATGATGTCGACGACGTCCTCGACCTCGCCATGCTGGGCCGTCAGGGTCAGCACGCCCTCGCCCCAGAAACGGCGCTCGTAGACGGCCTCGACGATGGTGGTCTTCTCGGGTTCGAGATCCGGATTGCCGCCCTCGACCTCGCCGATGTCGATGTCGGCCGAGGCGACGAAGTCGCCGAAGTCCAGCTGGCCGACCTGACGCTCGGCGCGGAAGCGGAACTGGTGCCCGGTCCATGGGGTCCAGGTCAGCTGCACCCGCGGCTTGGGATAGACGAAGGACTTGGTCAGGTCGCTGTCGCCGGACTGGCTGATCTCCGAGACCTCGACCCGCAGGCCGCCCTCGAGGGTCAGCGTGGGACCGGGCCGCCAGGTGGCCTGGCCGAACGCCTCGCCGCGCAGCTCCTCCACCTTGACCGAGGACGACGGCAGCGGAATGGCCACGCCGTTCTCCTCATAGGCCGTGGCGCTGTCGAGGAAGTTGTAGGCCACCTCGCCGCCGCTCTCGAAGGCCCAGCGGTCGTTGGGGCGGAAGCGCAGCACGGCGCGGCCGATCGATTCGCCCGACGTCGCGTCGGAGGTGAAGGTCGAACTGTTGGGGCCGCTTTCGGAGACGCCGACATAGTCTTCGGTCGACCAGCGCTGCAGGCCGACCAGTTCGAGGCCCATCCGGGGCGACAGGTCGCGGGTCCAGTTGACGCCCAGTTCGCTGTTGATCGAATCCGACTCCTCGTTGCTGAAGCTGTCGATGCCCGCGCCGGAGCGGATCAGCACGTCCTGCGAACGCTCGTTCCCGAACCAGCCGAGCAGGCCGTTGACCTTCAGCTTGCCGCCGGCCAGCGGGCGCTGGATCGCCCCCGTCGCGCGGACGTTGCGGATGCGATCCCACAGCACCAGGTCGGCGTCCTGGATCAGGGTCCCGGACGGGTCGTAGCGGCGGCGGAAGCCGTCGCTGGTGCCGTCGGTGCGGTCGGTGGTGGCGCTGATCGACCCCTCGATCGAATTGTCGCCCTCGCGGCGGGAAAACTGGCCGGCGAGGATCGGACCGACGTAGCCATCCGGGTAGATGTAGGTGTTGAGCTCGAGCACCCGCTCGACGGTGACGGTGCGGCGCAGGACGACGTTGGCGATGACCGAGCGGCCCTGCATGTCGATGCCCGGCGCGCCGCCGCGGATCAGTTCGATGCGCTCGACGCTGTCGGCGGAAATGCGGCGCAGGACCTGGTCGAGGCTGTCGCTCTTGGAGGAGGGCCGGTCGCCGTCGATCAGCACATTGCCGGCCGCGCCGGCGAAGCCGCGCGTGTCGGTGTCGCCGGTGTCGAGGCCAAAGCCGGGCAGCCGGGCGATCATGTCGAGGGCCGTGTCGGGCCGGGAGTCGGCGAAGAAGGCCGGTTCGAACACCAGCACGCCCTGCTGGGCGGCGTCGACTTCGGGCGCGGACTGCGCCGGGCCGGTCGGGACCGGAGCCTGCGCGGCGCTGTCGGGGTTCGGCGACTGGTTCGGCGTGGTCTGGGCCATGGCCGGAACGGCCAGCACGGACAGGGCGGCGGTGGCCAGCCAGATGGTTTTCGTCATAGGTCCCTCTCCCAATTGGGCGGACCGTGCCCCGGCGCCCGGGGCGGCTCCAGTTACAAGCCGGACAGGTGGATTAATTCGCGGACAGGCTTGCGGCGGATGCGTGTCGCCCCCGCTCCGCGGCTACGGCCGGCCCAGTTCCCGCGCCAGGGCGACCAGCACCGCGCGCTTGGGCGGCGGGAGCCGACCGGCGATTCGGGCGATCTGGAGGACGACGCGGCCATCCGGATCTTCATCCGCGCCCGTATCGAAGGCGTCGCCGATCAGGGTCTTCAGCGGCATGTCCAGCGCCTGTGCGATCTGCACCAGACGGCCGAAAGGCACCGCCATCTCTCCGCTCTCGTAACGCTGGATCAGCTGATGGCCGCCGCCGACGATCGCGGCCACGTCCGCCAGCGTCATCCCCTTGGCGGAACGGGCCAGGGCGAGGCGTTGCCCCAGCAACCGGTTGTTCCGGGCCTCGGCTGCTCCATCGGATTTTCGCCTGGTGGTCATCGTCGCCAGCGCCCCTGTGTTGGCAACTAGCTCACCTGCAACGCAGATTTGTGTCTCTTCGCTGAAGCTTTTGCCGATGGCGGATGGCGCTCAACGGGCCAGACCCAGGGGGCCCAGAAGCCAGGTCAGCCAGACGCCGACGGCCAGAAAGACGCCGAACGGCAGGCGGTCCGCGCCCGAGACCGCGCGCCCCGTCAGGATACGGGCGGCGATGACGCTGAGGCCGGAGAGGGCGGCCCAGAGCAGGACGCTGGGCAGGCCGATCCATCCCACCCAGGCGCCGCCGGCGGCCAGCAGGAAAGGATCGCCGCCGCCCAGCCCCTCGCGCCCCCGGACCCGGCGGTAGCCGCGGGCGAGCAGCCACAGACCGCCGAACCCCGCCGCCGCCCCGGCGACCGCGTCGGGGAGAGGCAACCGGTCCAGCATCGCGGCGGCCGCGACGCCCGTGACCAGCAGGGGCAGCGTCAGGGGGTCGGGGAGCCAGAAATGCTCGGCGTCCACCACGGCGATGAGCAACAATTGCCAACCCAGCAGGGCCGTGATCACCGCCGCGACCGCCGAGGGCTGGCTGAGGGCGGCCCAGACGCCGATGGCCGCGCAGGCGGACTCCATCAGCGGATAGCGGAGGGGAATGGCCGTTCCGCAGGCGGCGCAGCGGCCTCTCGAGAAGAGGTAGCTCAGCAGCGGGATCAGGCGCCAGGGCGGGAGCGGCCGTCCGCATCCACCGCAGCGGGAGCGGCCGGCGACGATCGGGTCGCCCGCCGGGAGGCGCAGGCTGACGAGGCCGAGAAAGCTGCCCGCCAGAAGCCCGGCCCCGGCGAGCGTTGCGGCCAGCAGGGCGGCCGCCGTGTCGAAGGTCATCGCCACTCTCCGAGCGTGGGCCGTTGGCGGCCTTATGCGGATCCCGGCGCGCCCGCTACCGCGACCTAGCGGGGAATTGTGACGATCGCGCCGTACCGGGAGGGTGTTTCATCGAACAGCCAAGACAAGTTCACAGAGGTGCGCCGCAACCGTCACGGTTCGGCGTCCGCCGTGTCACATCCGGCTTCTACGAGGGCCCCGGGCAGGGGCGAGGTGTCGTCGACGGGGCGGTGCGTCCGGTCTCTTGCCGAATGATCCTTTGGACCAGACACGGTGGAAACGATGACCGGCCTTCGACTGACAACCCTGCTCGCGATTTCCGCCAGCGCCCTGACCCTCGCCGCCTGCGGTTCATCCGAGGTCGCCTCGCCCGGCGAAGGCGATTTCGGCGGCGGCGGCGGCGGCGGCGGCGGACCCGTCACCCCTCCCCCGGGGACGCCGGCGGCGGATTGCCCGACCGGTTTCGCCAATGTCGGCCTGGTCGCGGCCAACACCCTGCGCGTCTGCCAGCTGCCGCAGCAAATCCTCGGCGCCCTGACCGTGCCGCTGCGCGCCGGCACCATCTATTCGATCAGCGGCCGCACGGAAGTCGGCACCGATCGCGGCATCGACGCCGCCTCGCCGACCCCGGGCAGCGCCCAGGGCATCCTGACCATCGAGCCCGGTGTCCGCCTCTTCGCGTCGGGCGGTTCGGACTATCTGATCGTCAACCGCGGCTCGCAGATCTTCGCCGAAGGCACCGCCACCCAGCCGATCATCTTCACCAGCCGCCAGAATATCGAGGGCACCACCACCGAGACCTCGCAAGGTCAATGGGGCGGTCTCGTCATCGCCGGCCGCGCGCCGCAGGCCAACTGCCAGCTGACCGCGCCGGTCACCTGCACCGGCACCGTCGAGGGCACCAGCGCCTTCTACGGCGGCAACAGCCCGGCCGATAACTCGGGCCGCATCCGGTATGTGCAGATCAAATACTCGGGCTTCGAGATCGCGCCCGGAAACGAGCTGCAGGGCCTGACCATGGCCGGCGTCGGCTCGGGCACCACGGTCGATCACGTCCAGATCCACAACAGCTCGGATGACGGCATCGAGATCTTCGGCGGCAACGTCAATCTGCGCCACCTCGTCATCACCGGCGCCGACGACGACGGGCTGGACACCGACACCGGCTGGCGCGGCGGCGCCCAGTTCGGCATCGTGACGCAGCGCCCGCCCAACGCGACCAGCCGCAGCGCCGGTTTCGAGTTCTCGGCGGCTCCGGCCTCGACGCCGCTGGCCTCGCGCTACGTCTCGCAGCCGAAGATCGCCAACTTCACCCTCGTCGGCCGCAACTCGCCGACCGACGCGCACACCGTCGCTCACTTCGACACGGGCACGGACGCCACGGTGATCAACTCGGTCTTCACCAACGTGGCCGGCTCGACCGCAGGCTGCCTGGCCATCGCCGACGCAGACACCGAAACCAGCATGCCGACCTTCACCTCGGTGTTCATGTCGTGCGGCATCTCCTATCGCCCGGCCAACGCCGCGCGGTCGCAGACGGTGTTCACCGCCGGGACCAACAACACCGCAGCCGGAACCTCGACCCTGACCGCTCCGGCTGGGACGAGCCTGAGCAACCAGGTGCTGACCTTCATCAACGGCGCCAACGAGACCGCGGTCCCGGTGGCCAACGCCCCGGCGGTCTATCCGTTCTTCACGGCCACGACCTACATCGGCGCCGTCCAGAACGCCTCCGACACCTGGTGGCAGGGCTGGACCTGCGGCCTGACGGCAGGCGCGACCTGCTGACCACGGACGCGCGGCGGCGGCTCACCCGGGCCGCCGCCGGCTTTCGCTCCGTCCGTTGAACTCCTCCAAGGCGCAGATCATGAAGACCGCTTCCCTGACCCTGACCGGGCTCCTGCTGGCCACCAGCGCGCTGATCGCGCCCGGTGTCGCTTTCGCCCAGACACCCCCCGAAGTGACACCCGAGCCCGACGAGGCCGCGCAACTCGGCGAGATCGTGGTTCTGGGACGGCACATTCCCGAACCGAACCGCGAGAGCTCGGAGGTCGCCGCCTTCCTGACGCAGGAGGATCTGGAGCGGACGGGCGATTCGAGCGCCGCCGCCGCCCTGACACGGGTGACCGGCCTGACCATCGTCGAAGGCCGGTTCATCTATGTTCGCGGCCTGGGTGAGCGCTATTCGTCGGCCTTGCTGAACGGCTCCCCCCTGCCGAGCCCGGAACCGCTGCAACGCGTTGTGCCGCTGGACCTGTTTCCCGCGAGCATCCTTGAGAGCGTGACGGTCCAGAAGACCTACTCCTCGAACTTCCCGGGCGAGTTCGGCGGCGGCGTGATCGATCTGCGCACCGTCGACGCTCCGAGCGAGCCCTTCTTCACCCTGTCCTCGTCGATCGGGGCGAACAGCGAGACCACCAACGAGGAAGGCCTGATCTATTACGGGTCGCGCACCGACTTCACCGGGTTCGACGACGGTACGCGGGACGTGCCGGGACCGATCGCCCTGGCCTTTGGGTCGGGCCAGCAGATCAACCGGGCGAATTTCTCGACCGACGAGCTGCAGGTGATGGGCCAGGCGCTGGTCAACGCCCCGCTGCGCCTGCTGCAGCGCGACACGACGCCGGTGAATTTCGGTTTCGACGCGGCGGGCGGTTTCTCCAGCGACAGCAGCCTCGGGACGCTCGGCCTGATCGGCGTCGCCGGCTACAGCAACACCTGGAGCACCCGGCGCGGCTTCCAGGAGGAGGGCCAGTTCTCGGGTGACGTCCTCGTTCCGGTCACGAGCAAGGCGTTCGAGTCGAACCAGAACGACATCCAGCTGAACCTGCTGGCGGGACTGTCACTGACCAATCCCGACCATGAGCTGAAGTGGACCAACCTCTATGTCCGCAGCACCACCAAGGAAGCTCGCATCAGCGCCGGGCCGGACCTCAGCGTGGGCGGCGGCATTCTGCGCGACGACTACACCGAGTGGTTCGTGCGTCAGCTGTTCTCCAGCCAGCTGGCCGGCGAGCATTTCTTCATGGACGGCGCGCTGGAGTTCGACTGGCGCGCGGCCTGGGCCCGGACCTCGCGGGACGCGCCCTATGAATCCCGCTTTCAGTACGGGGTGAACGCCGACGGCGACTACATTCACAACCCGTCCAACCTGATCTCGTTCAGCGAGCTGGACGAGGATGTGCTCTCGGGCGGCGCGGACGTCAGCTACGCCCTGCCGCTGTCCGACGCGCGGGAGGCCGTGTTCAGCCTCGGCGTGGCGTATACCGACAGCAGCCGCGAGGCGACCCGCTACGACCTGCAATTGGCGGCGGTCAGCGGCCTGACCGACGAGCAGCGCCAGTCGCGGATCGACTTCCTCTACTCGGACTTCAACATCAACCCGACCACGATCGAGCTGCGCCAGGTCGCGGGCACGAACGGCGCCGGCGCCTATGACGCCTCTCTCGAGGTCGGCGCCGTCTACGCCCAGGTCGACGCCGAGATCATCCCGCTGGTCCGCACCACGCTCGGCGTCCGCTTCGAGGACAGCCAGCAGTCGGTCACGCCGCGCGACCTGTTCGGCGGGTCGACCACCTTCCCGGCCACGGAGATCGAGGAGCAGTATTACCTGCCCTCCTTCACCGCGACGTGGAATTTCGCCGAGGACCAGCAGTTCCGCTTCGGGGCGTCGCAGACCATCGGCCGGCCCCAGTTCCGCGAACTGGCCCCGCAGTCCTACATCGACCCGGACAGCGATCGCGAGTTCACCGGCAACCCGTTCCTGGTGGACACGGAAATCCTCAACGCCGACGCCCGGTACGAGTGGTATTTCGCCCCTCAGCAGTATCTGACTGCCGGTGTTTTCTACAAGGACCTGGACAAGCCGGTGGAGTCGGTCGTGGTGCTGACCGGCGACCAGCGCCAGCAATCGTTCCTGAACGCGCCGAAGGCGACGGTCTACGGGGCCGAGGTCGAGGCCAAGAAGTATTTCGAGTTCCCCGACGCCGGCTCGTCCTTCATCGCCAACAAGCGCTGGCTGGTCCAGGCCAACTACACCTGGTCGACTTCGGAGGTGCAGGTCGGGCCGGATGACGTGGTCTTCACCCAGGGCGGCGGCGGCGCGCCGGAACAGGCCTCGTTCTTCATCGAGGACGGCAGCCGGCTGCAGGGCCAGTCGGAGCATGTCGCCAACCTGCAGCTGGGCTGGGAAGACGATACGGCGCGCTCACAGGCGACCCTGATCGTCAACTATGTCAGCGAGCGCATCACCGCCCGCGGCGCGGGGGCGGCCGGCGCCCGGGAGCCCGACTACATCCAGGACCCGGGCGTCTTCCTCGACTTCGTCTACCGCAAGGACTTCGAGTACGCGGGCCGCGATCTCGGCTTCGCCCTCGAGCTGCGCAACCTGCTGAACACGGACTACGACGAGTTCCAGGAGCTGGGGAACAAGATCCGGATCAACAACTACGAGCTGGGCTCCGGCGCGACGGTCAGCCTGACCGCCCGCTTCTGACGATCCCGCGCGGGAGGGCGTCGCACGACGGCCTTCCGCGCCTTGATTGCAGAAATGCGGCAGTTGCTCCGCGCCCGTCCTAACCGTCACGGCAAGTTCTTCGCGCCGTCATGGGTCCGTGAAGCCCGGACACGGACGATTGGTCTACGACGCTCTCGGGCCGTCGGGGCCCGCCGGGGCCAGCGATCTTGATCGGCGCAATTCGCAACTGGAGCATGGGAGTCCGCGAGGCCCTCTCCGCCCGCCCGGACCGGGTGCGGGCCGCGGTGGAAGCGACGCTGGCGCTGGTGCTGGTCGTGCAGGTGGGGCGGCTGGTCTGGATCGCGGTCGAGCCGACCCGCGCATCCCCGGCCCCCGCCGCTTCCACGCGCCCGGCCACGCCCGTCGACTATTCCGTCTTCCAGCGCTTCGACGCCTTCTTCCGCACCGGCGGCCAGAGCAGCCTGGCCGAGGACACCGCCGGGGGCAGCAGCCAGATGCGGCTGTACGGCCTGCGGTCCGACGGCGCCGGCGGCGGTTCGGCCATCATCGGGCTGGCGGATGGCCGCCAGCTGTCCGTCGCCGTGGGCGAGACGATCGAACCGGGCCTGATCCTTCAATCCGTGGGGTCCGATCATGTCGTGCTGGCCCGGGGAGACTCGCTGAGCCGGCTGATCTTCAGCGACCTGCCCGTCGGCGCGGCGCCGCCTCCGCCGCCGCCGCCGGTTCCGCAGACCGTGACTCCGACTCCAACGCCGGCGAGCGCGGCCGCGCCCGCGCCGGTCGATCCCGCCCGCCTGATGGCCGAGGCGTCCCTGCGTCCCCGCATGCAGGGCCTTCGGATCAACGGTTTCACCGTCTCCTCGAAGGGAGACGGCGCAGCCCTGGCCGCGGCCGGACTGCGATCGGGCGACGTCGTTCTGGCGGTCAACGGTCAGGCCCTCGACCGGCTCGACCGCGTCGCCGCCCTGCGCACCCAGCTCTCCAGCAGCGCCAGCGCCGAAATCCGCTTCGAGCGGGACGGCGCCGTTCAGACCACCACCATAAGGACAGGCCGTTGAAGCGATCGAACCGCAGCGTCCCCGGCATCGCCCTGGCGGCGCTCCTCGTGCTGCAGGGGCCGCTCGCCGCCGCGCCGGCGATGGCCCAGTCGGGCCAGCGCCAGACGCTGAACGTGCAGGGCGCCGACATCCGCGCCTTCATCCAGGACGTGGCCCGCTCGACCGGCCGCACCTTCATCGTCGACCCGGCGGTGACCGGGACGGTGACCGTCACCAGCGACCGGCCGCTGTCCCGGGCCGAGCTGTTCGAGGTCTTCCTGTCGACGCTGCGCGCCAACGGCCTCGTCGTGACGCCGACGGGCTCCGGCGCCTACCGCATCAGCCCGGCCCAGGGCGCCGCGCAGGGACCGGCGACCGTCGGAGCCGAGCGGTTCGCCACCGAAGTGTTCCAGCTGCGCAACATCGACGCCGCCTCGGCGGCCGAGACGATCCGCCCCCTGGTCGGGGCGCAGGGTCAGGTGCTGGCCAACGCGGGCGCGAACAGCGTCGTCGTCGCGGATTTCGCCGACAATCTGGCGCGCATCCGGGCCCTGATCGGCCGCATCGACGTCGACCGCACCGGCTTCGAGGTGGTGACGCTGGAGAACTCCTCGGCGCGCGAGATCGCGGCCGTGCTGCAGTCGGTGCTGGCTCCGCCCGGCGGTCAGCCGGGCCAGGGCATGGTGTCGGTGACGCCCGTCGAGAGCTCCAATTCGGTGGTGCTGCGCGGCGATCCGACGGCGGTGGCGCGGGTGCGGCCGCTGATCGAGGACCTCGACCGCCGCGCCCAGTCGGCCGACGACGTCAAGGTCGTGTTCCTGCAGCACGCCAACGCCGAGGCGCTGCTGCCCGTACTGCAGCAGATCGTCGGCCAGCCGGTCACCGCCGCCAGCGCCAACGCGGCTCCCCCATCGACACGGAGCGGCGAGAGCGGCGCCGAAATCGAGGTCGCGCCGGCCTCGGTCGCCCCCGCCGCGCCCGTGCCCGGGCAGCGCGCCACCATCGCCCGCTTCCCCGGCGCCAACGCCCTGGTCATCTCGGCCTCGGGCGACACCCAGCGGATGCTGGCCGAGGTCATCCGCCAGCTGGACCAGCGCCGCCAGCAGGTGCTGATCGAGGCCATCGTCGTCGAGCTCAGCGACAACGCCGTGCGCGAACTGGGCGTGCAGTGGCTTCTGGCCGGCGAGGACGGCAACCCGATCGGCCTGACCAACTATTCGGACCGCGCCACGCCGCTGGTTCCCATCGCCGGCGGCGCGGCGGCGGGCCAGCTGGACGAGGACGATCCGCTGCGCGAACAGCTGCAGACCCTCGCCCTGAACAGTCTTCTGGGCGCAAACGGCTTCATCGGCGGCGGCGGCGGGCGCATCGGCGACGGCCTGTTCGGCTTCATCATCAACGCCGCCAAGACCGACGACGGCTCCAACCTGCTGCAGACCCCGTCGCTGATGACGCTGGACAACGAGGAGGCGACCATCCTCGTCGGCCAGGAAGTGCCGATCACCACCGGCGAGACCTTGCTGGACGGCAACTCCAATCCGTTCCGGACGACCCAGCGCCAGGACATCGGCGTCAAGCTGATCGTCCGGCCCCAGATCAACGCCGGCGGTTCGATCACCCTGTTCCTTCGCCAGGAGGTGTCGAGCATCAACGGCGTGCTGACCGACTCGGCCAATGACCTCGTGCTCAACAAGCGCGAGCTGGAGACCACCCTGGTGGTCGACGACGGCGACATCGCCGTGGCCGGCGGGCTGCTCGACCAGAACGACCGGCTGTCGGTCGACAAGGTCCCGGGCCTCGGCGATCTGCCGATGGTCGGCGGCCTGTTCCGATCGACCAGCCGTCAGCGCGGCCGGACCAATCTGATGGTCTTCATCCGCCCGACAATCATCCGCTCGCCCGCCGACGCCCAGGCCCTGAGCGCCGATCGCTGGGGCTACATGCGCCAGCAGCAGCTCAACAACGCGCCGGGCGTCGAGCCCAGCCTGGACGAGATGCTGCGCGACTACATGCGGACCCAGGCGCCCGTCGCGCCGTCGGACGTAGTCACGGCGCCCGTCGGGGAGGTCACCCTCTCGCCGCTGCCGCCGGCCGGACCGGCCCGGACCGAGTGAGGCCGACATGATCACCCTCGTCAATCCGACCCTGCCGTACGGTTTCGCCAAACGGCACGGCGTCATCCTGCTCGACGCCGGAGAGATCGCCCTGATCGGACTGCGCGAGGGGGCTGATCCGGCGGCGCTGGTCGAGACCCGCCGGGCGCTGGGCCGGCCGCTGCGGATCGAGCGGCTGAGCCAGGCCGAGTTCGACCGGCGGCTGTCGCAGGTCTATGCGGGCGACCATCTCAGCGCCGCCGACGGCGACGATCTGGACATGCCGTCGGGGCTGGGCAGTCTGATCGACGATATCCCCGCCGCCGCCGACCTGCTCGATACCGCCGACGACGCGCCGGTCATCCGGCTGATCAACGGCATCATCGCCGAGGCGGTTAGGGCGGGCGCCTCCGACATTCACCTGGAGCCGTTCGAGACCGCCCTGACAGTTCGCATGCGGGTCGACGGCGTGCTGCGCGAGGCCCTGTCGCTGAATCCCCGGATCACGCCCCTGCTGGTGTCGCGGATCAAGGTCATGGCGCGGCTCGACATCGCCGAGAAGCGGGTCCCGCAGGACGGCCGTATTCCGCTGGCCCTGGGCGGCAAGACCCTCGACGTCCGCGTCTCGACCCTGCCGTCGCGAGCGGGCGAACGGGTCGTGCTGCGTATCCTCGACAAGGACCAGGCCGAGCTGAAGCTGGATCAGCTGGGCATGACCGGCGAGACGCTGGACGCCTTCCGCGCCGCGCTGCGCGAACCCAACGGCATCATCCTCGTCACCGGGCCGACGGGCTCGGGCAAGACGACCTCCCTCTACGCCGGCCTGTCGCTGCTGAACGACTCGACCCGCAACATCCTGACGGTCGAGGACCCGGTCGAATACGCCATCGACGGCGTCGGCCAGACCCAGGTCAACACCAAGGTCGGCATGACCTTCGCCGCCGGCCTGCGCGCCATCCTGCGCCAGGACCCCGACGTCGTCATGGTCGGCGAGATCCGCGACGTGGAGACGGCCGGCATCGCCGTGCAGGCCTCTCTGACCGGGCATCTGGTGCTGTCGACGGTGCACACCAACGACGCGGCGGGCGCCATCACCCGGCTGCGGGACATGGGCGTCGAGCCCTTCCTGCTGGCCTCGACGCTGCGGCTGATCGTGGCCCAGCGGCTGGTGCGGCGGCTGTGCCCCGCCTGCCGCCGGTCAGAACCGGCGGATCGCGCCACGGCGCGGCTGATCGGCGTCAAGGCGGGCCAGCCGGTGTGGCGAGCGCAGGGCTGCGACCGGTGCCATCAGACCGGCTACGTCGGACGGGTGGGTCTGTATGAGGTCATCACCGTCGACGACCGCGTGCGCCGCCTGATCGCCGCCGAGGCGGACGAGGAGGCCATCAATGCGGTGGCGTTCGAGCGCATGGACACCCTGACCCAGAGGGCGCGCGCCTTCGTACTGGGCGGGCTGACCTCGGTCGAGGAGGCGGTGCGGGTGACGCGGCGGGACGCCGGGGCGCTGCAGGCCGATGGGCCCGCGACCGAGGCGGCGGCCTGATGGCGGCGTTCGACTATGTGGCGGTGGACGCCGGGGGGCGCACGGTCACCGGCGCCCTGACCGCCGCCGATGAGGAGGCCGCGCGAGGCCTGATCGAGCGGCGCCGGCTGATGCCGCTGGAGATCACCCCGGCGCGTGGGGCGGTGCAGAAGGCCGGACGCGCGACGCGCGGCGGCAAGCTGAATGCGAAGACCCTGGCCCTGACCACCCGCCAGCTCTCCACCCTGGTCTCGGTCGCGCCGATCGAGGAGGCGCTGCGGACCATCGCCCTGCAGGCCGACCGGCCGGCGGTGCGGCGGGTGCTGGAGGGCGTGCACGGCGGGGTGATGGAGGGACGGCGGCTGTCGGACGCCATGGCCCTGCAGGGACAAGCCTTTCCGCCGCTGTACCGGGCCATGGTCTCGGCGGGCGAGACCTCGGGCGCGCTGGAGCCCATTCTGGAACGGCTCGCCGACGGGTTGGAGCGCGACCAGACGGTGCGCGGCAAGGTGATCACGGCGCTGGTCTATCCCGCCGTGCTGGCGGTGGTGGCGCTGGGTGTCATCGGCGCCCTGATGACCTTCGTGGTGCCAAAGGTGGTCGACCAGTTCGACAGCATGAACCAGACCCTGCCGCTGCTGACCCGGCTGGTCATCGGCCTGTCGGACCTGATGCGCGACTGGGGATGGTTGGCGGGCGTGCTCCTTCTGCTGGCGGGGATCGGCGGCGCCGTCGCCCTGCGCAATCCGGCGATCCGGCTCAGGGCCGATACGGCCCTGCTGCGCCTGCCGCTGATTGGCCGGCTGACCCGCGACCTGCACGGGGCGAAGATGGCGCGGACGCTGTCGACCATGATCGCGGCCGGCCTGCCGGTGCTGGAGGGGCTGACCATCACCGCCCGCACCGTCTCCAACCGGGCCCTGCGCGCCGCCACCGGGACCATGGCCGACGCCGTGCGCGAGGGCGGCGGGCTTTCGGCGGCCATGCGCCGCGCCGACGTCTTTCCGCCGATCCTCGTCTACATGACCGCCTCGGGCGAGAGCAGCGGCCGGCTGGAGCCGATGCTGGAGCGCGCCGCCGACTATCTGGAGCGGGAATTCTCGACCTTCACCGCCGTCATGCTGAGCCTGCTTGAGCCCGCCATCATCGTCGTCATGGGCGGGGTGGTGGCCCTGATCGTCCTGTCGATTCTCCTGCCCATCCTTCAGATCAACACCCTGGCCATGGGGTGATGGAGTCGCATGCCATGACCGAACACGAACGCAAGATCGCGGAGGCCCGCCGCAAGCGCGCCGGGTTTACCCTGGTGGAATTGATGGTGGTGATCGTCATCATCGGCCTGCTGGCCACGGTGGTCGCCATCAATGTGCTGCCCAGCCAGGACCGGGCGATGATCGGCAAGGCGCGGGCCGACATTTCGGTGCTGGAGCAGGCCGTCGAGACCTATCGCCTCGACAACCTGACCTTCCCCGACACCCTGCAGGCCCTCGTCGCCGCGCCGGCCGGTCTGACCCGGCCGGAACGCTACCGGCAGGGCGGCTATGTCCGGCGGCTGCCGGAGGACCCGTGGGGCAATCCCTACCAGTATCGCCGCCCCAGCGCTCACGGCGGCCAGTTCGACGTCTTCTCCCTCGGAGCGGACGGCCGGGAAGGGGGCGAGGGCAATGACGCCGACCTCGGTAACTGGGAGCCCTAGAAGCGCTATCGCTCGCGACGCGGTCGTTCGCTGCTTGAGCGCTGACGACCGCGCTCAAGCAGCGCCGCGCCGCGCGTGGCGCGACAGCGCAAGAAAGTCGCGCGCCGGCTTCACCCTGGTCGAGCTGCTGATGACCGTGGCCATCGTCGGTCTGGCGGCGGGCGCAGTGGTGCTGTCCGTGCCCGATCCCCGGCCGTCGGTGGCGGACGACGCCGAGCGGTTCGCTGCGCGCCTGTCCCGGGCGCGGGAGGAGGCGGTGCTGTCCAACCGGCCGGTGGCGGTCGAGGCGACGGCGGCGGGCTACGGCTTCTCGTCGTTCGACGGCGCGGGCTGGACGGCGCTGGAGGAGGGGCCGTTCGGGCAGGAGCGGTGGAGCGACGGCGTGTCGGTTTCGCCCACCGGTCCGGTCCGGGTGGTGTTCGACCCGACCGGGGTCGCCGAGCCCGCGGCCCTGACCCTGAGCCGTGACGGCCGCGCCTCCCGCGTCGAGATCGACGGGGCCGGCGAGGTGACGATCAATGACTGACCGGTCCGGCTTCACCCTGGTCGAGCTGCTGGTCGCCCTCGCGGTGTTCAGCCTGGCCGCGATGGCCCTGCTCAATCTGTCGGGCGAGAACACCCGGTCCGCGGCGCGGGTCGAGACCCGGACGCTGGGCGGCGTGGTCGCGGAAAATCTGGCGGTCGAGGCGATGATCGATCCCCGCCTTGCCGAAGGGCTCACTAACGGCGCTGTTCCGCTCGCAGGCCGTCAGTGGCGCTGGAGCCGGTCCGTGCAGGGCGTCGAGGCCGGCATGTTGCGCATCGACATCCGGGTTTCGACCGAGGAGGGCCAGGCCGCCGACCGCGTCCTGTTCCGGCCGCAACCGTCATGAGCCATGCGCGCGCCGGCTTCACCCTCGTCGAGGTGCTCATCTCCCTGCTGATCTTCGCCCTGATCGCGGCGGCGGGGGCGGCGGTGCTGAGCCTGTCGATCGACAACCGCTTCGCCATCAAGGCCGCAACCGACCGCACCGCCGACCTGCAGCGCATGCGCAGCCTGCTGAAGGCCGATCTCGGCCAAGCCGCGGGCCGTCGCTCGCGCGGCCCCACCGGGCGGCCCATGCCCCAGCCGATGACCGGTCCGACCGCGCCGGGCGACCCGGTGCTGGTCCTGACCCGCGCGGGCTGGACCAATCCGGGCGGACAACCCCGACCCTCGCTCCAGCGCGTCGAATACCGGCTGGTCGAGGATCGGTTGGAGCGCCGCGTCGCGACCCACCTGGACGGAGCGCGGCCAGGCCCGCCGCAGGTGCTGTACCGTGGCGTGCGGGACCTGACCGTGGCCTTCGTCAAGGATGGCCAGGAAGCGCCGGCCTATATCACCACGGCCGAGCGGCCCCTGCCCGATGCGGTGCGGGTGCGGATGACGCTGGAGGGCTACGGGCCGATCGAACAGCTGTTCCTCGTCGGGGGCGGCTGATGCGGGGCCGGTCCGACAATCGCGAGGGCATGGCCCTGCTGACCGTCCTGCTGCTGGTGGCGGTGATGTCGGTGGTGGCCGTCGCCGTGCTCGACGACGTGCGCTTCTCGGTGCGCCGCGCCACCAACGCCGAAACCCAGGCCCAGGCCCAGTGGTACGCCTCGGGCGCCGAGGCGCTGGCCCGCCGGCAGGTGGCCCGCCTGCTGGCGGCGGGACCGGCCCGCACGCCGCTGGAACCGGGGTGGAACGGACGTCGTCTGGACTTCCCCATCGACGGAGGCTCGATCAGCGCCGTGGTCACCGACGGCCAGGCCTGTTTCAACCTCAACAGCCTGGTCGAGGGATTCGGCGAGGATCTGATGGCGCGACCACTGGGGACGGCGCAATTCCTCGCCCTCGGCCGGGCCATAGGCGCGCCCGACAGCCGCATGCGCGCGGTGGCCGACGCCCTGACCGACTGGCTGGACGCCGACGCGGTTTCGCGGCCGCTGGGCGCCGAGGACGGCGCCTACGCCGGTCTGGCCACGCCCTATCGCACCGGCGGGGTGCTGCTGGCCGAGGTCAGCGAGCTACGCGCGGTCAAGGGCGTCGACGCCGACCTCTACCGCCGCCTGCGCCCCTGGGTCTGCGCCCTGCCGACCAGCCGGCCGTCGCCCCTCAACGTCAACACCCTGACGCCACAGCAGGCCCCACTGCTGATGATGCTGACTGACAACGCCCTCGGTCCAGAAAGCGCCCGGGCCCTGATCGCCCGGCGGCCGCGGGCGGGATGGCCGGACGCCGCCGCCTTCTGGGCCCAGCCCGCCCTCGCCGCGGTGGAGATCCCGGCCGAGGCGCGCGAGCAGGTCACGGTCCTGACCCGCTATTTCAATCTCCGCATCGACGTCGACTACGGCGGCGGGCGCGCCGTCCGCACCGCCCTTCTGCACGCACAGCCCGACGGCGCGGTGCGGACCGTCATCCAGCGCTGGACTCCCGAAGAATGAAACCGACCCGCCTGATCCTGATCCCCGCGTTCAACGGCCAGCCGGCGCCCTTTATGATCGTCGCCCCGGACGGTGGCGTCCTTCAACGTGGCGTGCTGGCGCTCGACACCGTCGAGCGACCCGAGCCCATGCGCACCGTCGCCGTCTGCCCGGGCGCCGACGTCTCCATCCGCTGGCTCGACCTGCCCGCCGGCGGCGGCGCCCAGCTCCGCGCCGCGGCGGCATGGCGCCTGCGCGAGGATCTGGCCGCGACCCCGGATCGGGTGGCGACCATCGTGGGCGGCTCGGCCGGGCCGGGTCAGCCACGCCTCGTCGCCGTGGTCAGTCATGCGCTGCTGGAGGCCTGGTCGGACTATCTGGAAGCGTTGGGGGTCCGGGCCGAGGCCCTGGTGCCGGATATGCTCACTATCGCAGAGCCCGAGGACGCCGACGCCGTGCGGGCGGTCGCCTTCGGGGAAAACCTGGCGCTGCGAGGCCGGCGTTTCGCCGTCACGGTGCAACCGGACCTGGTCGACCTCGTCGCCGGCGACCGCCGCGTCGTCCCCATCGAGGATTCGCGGACGGTGGAGCGGGCGCTGGCGGCGGCGGCGCTTTCGCCCGCCATCAACCTGTTCGACATCGGCGCTCGGGACCGGACGGGCCCGCGGGGCGGCTGGCGGCGGGCGGCGGGACTGGCCGCCGCTGTCCTGGTCTCGCCCCTGCTCCTGACCGCCGCCGCCGCTGCACGCGACGACATGGCCGCCCGCCGGCTGGAGACCGAAGCGATCACGGCGATCGCCGCCGCCGCACCCGATCTCGCGCGGGAGTCCGACCCGGTGGCCGCCCTGCGCCGCCGGGCCGCCTCGGCTCCGCCGCCCGGCGGCGTAACGGCAGCCGTCGCCGCCCTGTACTCGGCGGTCGAAGCCGTCGAGGGGGCGGAACTCGACATGGTCGCCGCCGGTCCCGACGACGGAGTCAAGGCCACGCTCAGCCATCCCGCCTACTCGGACATGGAACAGATCAATCAGCGGATGGCGGAGGCGGGCATGGCCGTCACCGAAACCGCGACCCTCGACGACGCTGGCCGGGTGGTCAGCGACATCAGCATCGGAGCCCGCCCATGAACCGGATCGTCGCCGAATTGCATCAGGCATGGGAGGGCCGCACCCGGCGCGAGCAGCGGATGCTGGCAGGGATGGCGCTGCTGCTGGCGGCGGTGGTTCTGTGGCTGGGCGTGATCCGGCCGATCACCGGCTGGCGGGATGAGGCCGCCCGGGAGCGGACGCGCGCCGCAACGGAATTGGCCGAGGTGCGGTCTGCCCTGGCCCGGCTGGCGCCTGTGGCTGGTGCGGGCACCCGCGCCGCGGATGCCCGGGGTCTGGAACCGGTTGTGCGGCAGACGGCGGAAGCGGCAGGGCTTGAGCTGACCACTGGCATGGATGCGTCGGGCCGGCTGGGCTTCCGCCTGGCGAACGCGCCGGGCGCCGCTGCCTTCGGCTGGCTGGCGACCCTGGAGACGACGCATGGGCTCCAGCCCGCCAGCCTCAGCGTGGTCGAGAATGCCGACGCGTCCCTTCAGGTCGAGGGGGCGTTCTGAGCCGCCCCCTCGACCTTTCGGGCTGTCGGCGTCCGGTCAGAACGCCGCCCGCAGGGTGACCTGATACAGGACGCCGGAACGCTCGCTCTCGAGCTCGTACTCGTCCAGATCGCCGGCGGCGCGATTGTCGAGGATTTCCTCGATCGAGTCGCCGTCGTACTTCCAGAACGTCTCGCGCTTCTCCTTGTCGAGCAGGTTCTGGGCCGACAGGCGGACCACGAACCGTTCGCCGAAGCGCTTCTCGACGAAGGCTTCCAGGTCCTGGTCGTATTCGACCTTGATCAGTTCATCGAGACCCGACTCATAGCCTTCGTCGCGGCCGTACAGGCTGGCCCCGAAGCTGGCGCCCCAGGTCGGCAGGTTCTGGATGAAGCCGACGTTCCAGACATTCTGCGGCTGGTTGCGGAACTGGCGTTCGACTCCGGTCCAGGGATCGGTCACCTCGCTGTCCAGCCAGGTGTAGTTGAAGAAGACCCCGGTCTCCGGCAGGCCGACGAAATCGAGCGGCGTCGACAGGTCGACCTCGACGCCCCAGGTCGTGCCGTCGCCGATGTTGCGCGGCTCATGCAGATTGTAGGCGTCGTCGCCCGGATCGACCGGGCCGCCGTCCTCGTCGACCTCGGCGCCGGTGTCGACCAGCTCGATCAGGTTCTCGATCTCGCGGTAGAACAGGTTGACGCCGACGATGCCGCGCAGGCCGAGCCGGCGCTCGTAGCCGATGTCGAAACCGTTGGCGAACTCGCTCTCCAGCGACGGATTGCCCTGCAGGGCGTCCTCGTCCGCGGGTTCCTCGCTGGCGATGTAGGGTGCGAGGAAGCTGTAGTCCGGCCGCCGCTGGGTGCGGGCCCAGGAGGCGCGGAACTGATCACGGTCGCCGGGCGACCAGGTCAGGTGCAGCGACGGGAACAGCTCGTCGGCCCCGGACGAGACCACGCCCAGGTCGCTGGTCACGTCCCGGTCCATCGATTCATAGCGCAGGCCGGCGTCGATGGTCAGCGTCTCGGTCGGCTCCCAGGTCAGGCGCGCGAACGGCTCCAGCCGGGTCTCCTCAATGGTGTAGATCGCGCCGGGAGCCGGATCGGGATCGTCGATCGCGCCGTTGTCGATGTCGAACTCGACCTCGGCCGCGTCCCGCTCCTTGGTCAGATAGTCGGCGCCGACCTTCAGGCGCAGCGAATCCGGGCCGAAGGCGTAGGCGACGCCGAACTCGTACTCGTCGTCGGTGATATCCAGTTCGACATAGTCGTCGAGTTCCAGCGGATCGCCGGCGTCAGCGGCGTGGGTGGTGGTCGTCGTCTCGTCACGGAAGCCGGACCAGCCGGCCTTGAAGTCCAGTTCACCCGGGCCGACGTCGAACTCTCCGTCGAGGCCGAGGGCGTAGGTCTGCTGGCTGATGCGCTCGGCCTGGACCTCGGTCTCCTCCAGCTCATCGAACACGCCGGCGCCGTTGTCGATGAAGGTCAGCGAGGTCTCGTCCTCGTCCCGGCTGGTGTCCACCGCCAGGCCGTTGAAGCGCAGGCGACCGCGGTCGAAGCGCACCGTATATTCGGCGTTGGCCGACAGATCCTCGCCGTCGCGGGTGTCGTCCTGCAGCTCGATGTTGTCCAGCACGCCGCCATCGGCGGGGACATCGTCGTACCGCTCCGACCGCTTCTCCTTCGGATTGCGCCGGCCCTGGTAGTTGAGAGCGGCCCAGAGCGAGGTGTTTTCGGTATTGGCCGCCCAGGAAACGGAGCCCGAGCCCCGGATTTCGCCATCGCCGTTGACGAGCGCGCCGGCGCGGACGGCGCCGCCCTCCAGCTGGGCGCCTTCCTTGAGCACGACGTTGATCGCGCCGGCCACGCCGTCCGACGGCTGGTCCGCCCGCGGGCTGCGGATGATCTCGATCCGCTCGACCAGCTCGGCCGGGATGCGGTCGACCAGGAAGGCCCCGTCGTCCTCGCCGCCGGGCGCGCGCCGGCCGTTGATCAGGATGTTGGTGTAGCCGGGCGGCAGGCCGCGCATGGACACGCCGTCGAACTCCAGCACGTCCGAGGTGAAGGTCACGCCGGGAACGCGCTTGAGCATCTCGCCGACCGACACCGGTTCGAAACGCTGGAAGTATTCGAGGTCGTAGGAGAGGATCGGGTTCTCGTCCGCGGTGCGGTTTCGGAACACGATCTCGCCGTTGACGAGGACGTCCTCGATGGGCGTCGCCTCGACCGGGCCGACGGCATCCTGGGCGCAAACGCCCCCGGCGAGGGCGAGCGGCGCCAGAGCGGCGCCGAGCAGAAGTCTGAGTTTCATGGCGAGCATCCCCGTAGCCCGGCCGGCCCCACGGCCGCCGGTTCTGACGGCTCAGCTAGGCCGTGGCGACGACGCCCCTGCGATGGTTTGGCGAAGCGCCGTTGGCGCTTTTCGGATGGTCCCGTGACGCTTGCTCCCCGAACGGACGGTCGGTCACGCAGTTGACGCCGTTTCGTCATCCAGCCTTGCGTTGACGCTCCCGGAGGTCCGTGATCTGGCCCGGTCCAGACCGAGCTTCACAGGCGCGCCATGCTGACCCGAACCCTGACCGCCATCGCCGCTTCCACCGTCCTCCTCACCGCCTGCGCGACCCACGAGGTCGACGTCCACGGCGAGGGCGAGGGCCTTGTCGGCGAAGGCGCGGCGGTGCGCGCCCGCCTCGAAACGCCCTCCGTCGGGACGGCGGGACAGGATGCGGCCGACGATCCGGCCATCTGGGCCTCGTCGGTTCCGGTCCGGATCGGCGGCGTTTCGACCCGGGGGTTCGTCGCTGGCACCGACAAGAAGGCGGGACTGTACATCTACGGTCTTGACGGCGCGGTGCTGCAGTTCCTGCCGGAGGGCCTGCTCAACAATGTCGACCTGACCGGGGGCCTGTCCGTGGATGGCCGGCCGCAGGTGGTGCTGGGGGCCAGCGACCGCACCCCGGGGAAGACCGGCGTCGCGCTGTATCTGTTTGATCCCGCCGGCGAGGCGGGCGTGCGGCCGTGGGGCGCGATCACCTCAGACGTGGTCGAGCCCTACGGCTTCTGTTTCGCGCGGCGCGGCGCCGAAGTGCACGCCATCCTGGTCGGCCACGAGGGCGAGGTTCGCCAGTTCGTGCTCGCCGTCGACGCCGCGGGCCGCCCGAACGCCCGCGAGGTCCGCCGCTTCGGGATCGGCACGATTTCGGAAGGCTGCGCCGCCGACGAGGCGACCGACGCCCTCTATATCGCGGAGGAGAACGTCGGCGTGTGGCGCTACCGCCTCGATCCCTCGGCGGGCGCGGGCCGCATCCTGGTGCAGCCGACGGCCCCGGGGGTGCTGGTCGCCGACGCCGAAGGCCTCACCATCATCGAGGATGGCGCGGCCCGTTATCTGATCGGGTCGAGCCAGGGCGACTCGGCCTTCCCTGTCTGGCGTATCGACGGCCCGGCGCCGGTCTACAGCGGTCGCTTCGTGGTCGAGACCGGCGTGGTCGACCGTGTCACCGGGACGGACGGACTGGACGCCCTCGGCGGCCCCGTCGGCGACGCCTTCCCGGAAGGCCTGGTGGTGGTTCAGGACGACGTCAACGACGCCGGAACCCAGAACTTCAAGCTCATCGACTGGCGCGACATTCGCTCGGCCCTGGGGTTGTAGCCCCTGGGCACAGGTCCTGGGGCTGCGGCGAGGAGCACCTCAAAGGCAGACTGTCGGCGATTGTTTGAAACCTGGAGCGGCCGGCGGGAATCGAACCCGCGACATTCAGCTTGGGAAGCTGACGTTAAGGGCGATGTAACAACGGCCAGGTTCCGAAACGCCGCGATTGAATCGACAGACCACCCAATTCACGACGTCAGCAATAGGGGTTGTCCGGGAACTGGTTGCAGTAGCTCTCGCCATATTTGACGAAGATCTCGATGGACGCGGTCGCGGTCCCGCCCTGGCCGTCGTTGGCGGTGTAGCCGAAGGTGTAGGAGCCCGGCGTGGCGGGGGCCACGTAGGTCACGGACGCGCCGCCGGACGGAATGGTCGCGGTTCCGCCGGTCGGCGTGGTGACGGCCGAGACGTGCAGCGGATTGCTGTCGGGATCGCTGTCGTTGGCCAGCACGAGCAACGACGTCGAGGTGCCGACCCGGCGCTCGAAATAGTCGCCGACCGCCACCGGATTGGCGTTGCCGCCTCCACCCCCGGCGCCGGTCGTGACCTGAGTCCGGTTGCCGGCGGGATCATAGGCGTAGGTGATCACCGTGCCGTTGCCGTAGGTGACGGTGACGACGCGACCCAAGGCGTCGTAGCCGTACTGCACCGCCTCCTGGGCCGTTGGGGCCGAAGCCATCAACAGGGTCGCGAAGGCCGCAGCGCAAGCGACCGTGGCGCGGTTTCGGATCGGCATTCCACAGTCTCCTGAAGCCGGGGCGCCCCTGCGCCTGACAAGTTCTGGTTGACAACGACAGACCATCACCAGCTAGCTGATACTGTCAAGCTTGAGAGGGTGGGGCCTGCTGATGATGCTTTCGACGAACGTCCTGATCGCGGCTGCAGCCACGGCTCGCGTCGGCGCCGCCCTCGGCGCCGCGCTGGTGTTCCTCGCCGGACCGGCGCTGGCGCAGATCCCCCAGCCAGAGGCGTACCAACCGATCGATCGCAATGGCGTCAACCTCTTGTCGGGCAAGATCAAGGGGCCAGGTCACACCATCTCGATCGGTCAGCCGGGTGAGGGCGGGCTCAGCTTGACCGTCAACTACGACACCTCGGCGAACACTTTCATCCATGACATGGCAGGGCTGGCCAATAAGGAACCGATCATCGGGGAGGGCTCCGACTATCCGTGGGTCTACGTCACCGTGCCGCAAGGCCCGACCACCTATTTCCAGCGCGACGTCGACTTCAACTACGAGCTCATCGATGGATCGGGAGAGCTGGTCGGCGGGACGGGCGACCTGACCTACACGGCGCTGGACGGCACCCTAACCGTGTTCAGCAGCAACCTGCGATCCGGGTCGCCCTACGTGGCGCGGCTCGGGATGGTCTCTACGGTGACCAAGCCGAACGGTGAAGTTTGGACCTTCCACTACGAGGCCGAGACGGCCGACCCCTACAAGCGTCTGAAATCCGTCACCAACAACCTCGGCTACCAGATCCACTTCGAATACCTGACCAACGAGAAGACCCTGGCCGGATGGGGAGAGCTGGCGAAGGTCACTGCCTTCAACAACACGGTCGACTGGTGCGCGCCGACGGCAGCGACCTGCACTTATTCCCGGACCTGGCCCAGCCTGACCTTCACCAGCAGCGCGACCGAGCGGACGGTCACGGACTCGCTAGGCAACACCACCCGCTATTTCTTCAGCGGCGGCGCGTTCACTGGATACAGTCGGCCGGCCGCCGGAACCGGACAGGTCATCTCCGTCACCTGGGGCACGACCTACCAACTCGATCAGGGCAAGGTGGTCTCGGTCAACGACGGCGCCGGGACCTGGACCTACGGCTATTCGGCGCCGCCCAACCCGGCGGTGCCGATTCCGCAGTACTACGAGATGGTGACGGACGTGACCGACCCCCTCGGCCACACGAGCCGGTTGACCATGTCTTCGCAGTTCGATGGTCCGCCCGAAGGCCGACGGATCAACAATCCACGGTCGTTCCGCGACCCCCTGCTGAACGTCACCGAGTACGCCTACGAGACGGGCCGCCTCGTCCAGGTGACCTATCCGGAGGGGAACAAGGCACAGGTCGGCTATACGGACCGGGGCGACGTCACCAGCGTCACCCGCATCGGCAAGCCGGGCTCCGGCCTGGCGAACACCAGCATTATCGCCGCCTACGCCGACTGCAGCAGCGCGATCCTGTGTGGACGGCCGACCTCGATCACCGACGCGCGCGGCAATACCACTGACTATACCTACAGTTCCGTCCACGGCGGGGTGCTCACCGAGACCCTGCCGGCGCCGGCGTCCGGCGCGGCGCGGCCCCAGACCCGCTACAGCTATCAACAACGGAACGCCTGGTACCGGACCAGCGCGTCGACGACGCAGGTTCAGGCCCCGGCGGTCTGGCGCCAGACCGGAACCTCGGCCTGTGTGAATGGAACCAGTTGCGCCGGGACCGCGGAGGAAGTGGTCAGCACGACAGTGTATCAGGCTGGCAGCGCCAGCGCCGGTTCGAACCTGCTGCCCGTCAGTTCGTCGAGCGGTTCCGGAAACGGCCTGCTCACAGCCACGACCACGACCGCCTGGACTGTCAATGGCGATCCCAATCTTGTAGACGGCCCTCTTGCCGGCACGGTCGACCTGACATGGTCGACCTACGACGCGATGCGCCGGCCGCTCGGCTCGATCGGCCCCGATCCGGACGTCACCGGCGCTCTCGGCTATCCTGCCACCCGCACCACCTACGACGCCAGCGGCCAGGTCACGCGGGTCGAACAGGGCGAAACGACCGGGCAATCGGACGCCGCTTTCGCCGCCTTCTCGTCGCTCAGCCGCACCGACACCGCCTACGACACCGCCGGTCGCAGGGTCCGCGACAGCCAGTACATCGGTTCGGGGCTGGTCGGCGTCACGGACTACGCCTACGACGCCGCCAGCCGTCCCCTGTGCACGGCCGTGCGGATGAACCCGGCGGTCT